>Ga0099364_10000248_pt1 | contig 89224 bp, 96 predicted proteins | sample TergutTh196P3_FD_73070 | JGI IMG/M metagenome (GOLD analysis project Ga0099364, IMG submission 73070) | Microcerotermes parvus P3 segment gut microbial communities from Pointe-Noire, Republic of the Congo - Th196 P3 | ecosystem: Host-associated > Arthropoda: Insects > Digestive system > Gut ...
AAAGACTATTGTCTCATTGAAGCCCAAAAAGCGAATTGAAATAAAAAAATTCATTAAGATCGCTGTTTGGGTTATAATCGCAATAAATGTATTTCAATTTGTGAGACCATTTTTTGTAACAATTGAAAAAATTGAAAATGATGTTTTAAAGATAATTCCTATTGGTACAAGTTGGGATGAGGCTGTCGAAATAATTGAAAGTAAAAAAAAAATGGTATGCCAAAACAGGAGAGGGTTTAATTCATTGGGCATCGCTTTCCGAATTTTACATACAAGATTTTACTGAAAGAAAGCGAATAGACCTTTCCCTTAAAGATTATGGAAACTTTCTATTCTATACATTTTTTGCGTTTGATGTAATATTGAAATTCGATGAAGAACTTAAATTGACATCAGTTGAAGGAACTCAATATTTAAGTATATAATATTTAAATCACAGGAGAAATTAAATGATTATAGGCTTTAACAGCAACTCATACACACGAGGGATTTTAAACGCTAATGGGTTTTTCCCCAATCCAATAGGCTCTCTTCCGGGTTGGAATATAATTATTGAAAGAAATTATTTCGGGCATTGAGGAGGATATGTTGATATGAAAATAAAAAACGATTCAAAGACTATTGTCTCATTGAAGCCCAAAAAGCGAATTGAAATAAAAAAATTAATTAAGATTGCTGTTTGGGTTATAATCGCAATAAATGTATTTCAATTTGTGAGACCATTTTTTGTAACAATTGAAAAAATTGAAAATGATGTTTTAAAGATAATTCCTATTGGTACAAGTTGGGACGAGGCTGTTGAGATAATTGAAAGTAAAAAAAAATGGTACGTTCCAACAGCCATAGGGTTAGTTCATTTTTCATCGCTCTCTGAACATGATATACGTATATCAAGCATCATTGAGAAGAAAAGAATACCCCTTTCTCTTCGTAATTACGGACATCCTTTGTTTTATACATTTTTTGCCTTCAATGTAACTTTGGTGTTTGATGAAGAACTTAAATTGACATCAGTTGAAGGAACTCAATATTTAAGTATATAATATTTAAACCTTAGGAGAAATTAAATGATTGTAGGCTTTAACAGCAACTCATACACGCGAGGGATTTTAAACGCTAATGGGTTTTATCCTACGCCTTTAGGTATCTTGCCAGGATGGAATGGTTTTATTATCAATGCTCATTATTTCAATCGTATTGAGAGGTGGTACTCATGAAAAAAAATAAGGAAGAACGAATCATAACATCGGCAGAGATTATGAAAAGAGAAGACCGGAAAAGAATAATTATTGTTTCAATTTCTTTAATGATAGCCGCTACACTCGCAATCCATATATTTTCTGTGATATTTATTAATGTTTTTCCTTTTCTAAGAGTCTGGTTTAGACCAACCGAAAGAATAAAAAGTGATGTTTTAGAGTTAATGCCTATTGGTACGAGTTGGGAAGAAGTTATTAAGATTATTGAAAGTAAGGAAGAGTGGTATGGTGATGATAAACATTGGTCATCGCTTAGAGAATACCTTATACAAGGTATTACCGAAAGAAGGGTAGTACGGTTTTCTCTACTTAATTATGAACACCCACTCATCCAGGTTACCATGACACTGAGATTTGATGAAGATTTAGAGTTGAGTGAAGTTGAAGTAACGCAGTTATTACGTATATAGTAATAAAACACAGCGAGGCATGTATATAATCGCTATGTAATTTTTGAAAAATATAATGAATTAAATTTTTAGATAGTTTCAAATTCAACTATAAGGCACAGTATATAATTTATTGTGCCTTATAGAAATATTTTAGGAGGAGTTATGTACAAAAATATAACTATAATAATCCTTGTAATTATTCTTTTGGTTATAACAGGATGTACAGACGAAAAATCGCATATCGACGATTTGAGCAAGCAGAAACATGAGTTGAATGAAAGTAATAATGGATTATTTTATGAAACGATTATAAGCCGAAATAGTATTGTCGAATCTCCAAATAAAGGGGAGGTGACATATGAAATTAGCGAAAAAATGATTGGAAGATACGAGGTTGTAGACAGTGTTGTGGATTATTACCAAGGTATGATGTTTTTTGAAATAAAAAATGACGGTACAATCGAACTATCACTTCATACTTTTTCCGGTGCTGCAATATATAAAGAAGAATTAGAGTTAGTTGCTTTTTATACCGACACAAGAGTTATAATAAGTTTTCGACTTGCAGAAAATTGCATTTACACTTTTCCGGGGAATTATCTTTCTCTCGACTTCGAGGGCGACCCGGATTGCAACTATTTTAAATCATTAACGTATAAATCACATGCTCCCAATGAAGAATTAATATTTGTTAAACAAGTGTAGATAACCAGTTTTTAAGCAAGAGTGATTAAGACAGGGTAATTGTGCAATGATGTAAAGAAGAGTAAAAAGCATGGGCGGCGTTACAGGGGAAAATCCACAGATATGCGGATAGTCAAAACGAGACGAGCGAGTGAAGATTTTTATACTTTGAGATTTAACTGCTTGTCGTCAATTACATGACGTACATAGTAAGTCGCTGACAGCAAACGGGTATACAGCATATAATATAAAATCAAACCTACAAGGAGATGATTTTATATGAGACCCGTTCTTTCGGGCTATTGGCAAACATGGAATCTGCCCGGCTACGGCAGGGTACCTATTACCTCCGTACCGACTATGTATAACGAAGTAATAATCGCTTTTGTCGCACCGGACAATCAGGGAATCGCACGGTGGGCAGGTCCCGACATTCCCACAAGAGCAAATGTACAATTTTTGCAGAGCAGAGGGCAAAAGGTTCTCGTTTCGGTTGGCGGCGGCGGTGTAAAAGTAACTCTTGATACCCCCGACAAGGTTAGGCGGTTCGCTGACAGCCTGTATTCTATTTGTTACAATTTGGGCTTAGACGGCGTTGACATTGACGTTGAAGACGGAATGGACGTGTCCGGTAACCCGTGGAATCCTACAGGCACGGTTAAAGGCGTAATCGACAGTATTGACGCGGTTATACATTCCTTCCCGAACGGATTTCTGTTGACTATGGCTCCCGAAACATTAAACTTAGTGGGCGGAATCGCCCGTTACGGCGGTCACTGGGGGAATTATCTGCCCATAATCCTCCATTTCAGAAACCGAATAACAAGAGTACATATGCAGTATTATAACAGCGGTTCTATGTACGGACTCGGCTTTAGGGCTTTTGAATCGGGGACGGTGGATTTTATTGTTTACCTGACCGAGGCAATTATCAGAGGCTTCAGAATCGCCGATACGGGCATTTACTACCCCGGACTGCCCGCAAACAAAGTAAGCGTAGGACTGCCCGCAACGCCACGCGCCGCATATAACGGCTACTTAACAAACGCACAGATAAACGAAGCATTCCGCAGATTGACTACGGGATTCCGCGGCGATGATGCGATTTGCCAAACACCCTATAATTGCTTGGGCGGACTTATGACATGGTCTGTTCATACGGATTCTATTATGGGATAATTAAAAACTATTCCCATTTTTCAGAAATTGTGCAGAGCCGTATATACGCATCGGAGTTTTGGGCATAGTACAATGACATTTCTTCACTTAGTCTTTTACAGGTTTGATTAAGCCAATCTTTCCTATTTTGTTTCGACAATTTGGAAACGGGGGTAAAGCTTCCGTCAGGTAAGGCGATGTATCTTTTTGATGCAAGCTTATACCGTGCGGACTTAGCCGTAGGCGGCGGATAGTTGTTCTCTCTTTGATTCTGCCGTGATATGTAAAATCAACTCCTTTCAAAGGTATTTTTAAATATATGCGTTAACGCCGAAATTTAAACGTCAACACTGCTTTGAGTGTTGACGCATTTTGCTTTTCGGGAGTATCAGACATATATGAAAAGCCGTATTATTTTCTGTTTATTTATTGCGTGCCAAATAATCCGCAATCAACAAATCGACCACTCTTCCGTAGCTTTTTACACCGTCCTCTTGTCCCTGCGTTTTGAGGTAAGCATCGTTAACTGCGCTTGATACTGCGGCGATTGCCGCCCCACCCGGCGCATTTAAAAACGACTGCCAATATTCGGTATCAAGGGCATATTGCAACCGAACCTGTTCCGGAATTGTCCGATATATTTGTATGTAATCATCTCCGTCGTAGGCACGAAGGAGATACGAAAGAGCATGTATGTAACCGCTGTACATAAAATCTAAATCCATGCTCTCCCTACATGCTAAAAAAGCTATAAAATTCGCCTCGTCCTCACGCATGAACCCGTTTAGGTGACTAAGCTCGTGCAAGGCAGTGAAAGGTTTGTCGGAGTCGGGCATGTCGGTGTTATAAAGCGATTCAATAGTAAAAGGTGAAAAAATTCCGCAAATCATCAGCGGAGACATAATAAATCTTGAAGAAAACACAGGTTTGGGGTTCGGATAGTATGTATAAAGAACAGGGTAAATCCCGCCAAGCCTTTGCATGGACTCGCGAGCCGTTTTATTGAAAGTAGTTTTATCGAGGACAAAGCCGCCGTCTGCTCCCGTGGTTATTTGCGGTACAAGCAAATCTAATTCACCGATTACCTCTGTAATTGCACCCCGCAAATCATCTCTGCTGTACATTGTAAGCTCAAGTCCGCTGTAGTAGGAAAAAGGGTTTCTTTGATAATTAATCTCACATCCGAACAAGAACATAACAAGTAATGTTGAAACCGCACACGAAAATGCAAGCCCGGCACGAAGCAAATATCTTACGCGCCGTCTCTTGCCTTTGATTAGTTTTATGATAAGAAAAACTATACTTACGATTGCCGTTGAGATTAATATGTAAAACAGTATTTCTACTACAGCAAAGGGAAAAATTCCCGTCACCCTCCCCCAAAAGCCTACGATAAGCGGATAAACCCTCATCGCGTACCATTCTGAAAAAGGAAGCGAAATTCTGCATATAACTCGTATAACTATGTTAATAAATGACGTCACCGCAAGAAAAATTAAGGCTTTTTTCATGACTTTTATCCTAAAAACTCTAAGTTATTTTAATTATACCTTTCTTTTTACGGAATGTCAATAAAAACCGTCTTTTCGTATAATACAATATATGGGAAGGGTTTATGGCGTACTCCTACGCTACATACTCAACTGCTGACTGTGAGGTTGGTGGTTTTGTTATTCTTCGACTGCCGCATTATTTTCAATTTCAAGAATTACTTTCGTGTCTTCAAACTCTTGCACCCACTCTGCGAGTTTTGCTTGCAGGAGTTTTTTGTCGGGTAGATACAAGCTGTACGCAGTAGCGTATATATTTGAATCGGTGGGTAAAGTAAGCTCAACAATGCTGTCGCTTTTCTCGCGGCACAGCAGAATTCCGATGGTGGGTTTTTCGTGTTCCGTCTTAACGTAACGGTCAAAATAATTAACGTACATCTGCATTTGCCCTAAATCTTGGTGCTTTAACGCCGTTATCTTAAAATCGACAATAACATAGCATTGCAACAGCCGATTATATAAGATAAGGTCTACAAAAAATGACTGCTCATCGAAAGTAAAACGCTTTTGTCGTGCTTCAAAAAGAAAGCCTTTTCCCATTTCTAACATAAATTTCTGCAACTTGTTAATGACCGCTATTTCCAAATCGTTCTCGGAATAATCGGAATTGTCATCCAATCCCAAAAACTCAAGCGAGAGCGGGTTTTTTATTATATCTTGCGGTTTTTCAACGGTCAAGCCTTCGTTTGCAAGCCGCATTATTTCATCTTTGTTACGCGACATTGCAAGCCGCTCGTATAAACTGCTTGCGTGTTGGCGTTTCAAGTATTCGACATTCCACTGCTGTTTTAGAGTCTCAATCTCGTAAAACTGCCGCGCCTGCTCGTCCTCAATCCTCATCAAAACGCAGTAATGCGTCCAACTCACCTTGAAAATATTGCGCCAGTAAGCGAATTTATTAGATTCGGCAGTCGATAACTGCCGAATTTGATTTTCGGGAATTATACCCTTTTTATTGTCATTTTTTGGAAGTTTCAATTCGTCAGTTATTAACTGCCGAATTGCCGGAGAATATACTTGGTAAAATTTTCTTGCATTTTTAAGGTTTGTTTGAGAAAACCCTTTTCTAAAGCGACTGTTCAGATACTTTGATAACTCCGCAAGTAGTTTCTTGCCGTACTTTGCCCGTGCTTCGCCGTCTTGCTCCTGCTCGACAATCATGCGTCCGACCTCAAAATAGGTCACGCACATAGTCAAATCTGCGGTTCGCCCAACATGCGTCCGCGCCTGTTCTATAAGACTTGCTACATTCTCGAAAAATTTGTCGGTCATGGGGATTCCTCCATTTAGTTTTAATTGCTTGAAGCTGTCTTATTTCATATTCTTATTATAAAGAATACCGATGCAATCTTTAAAACTCCCGTCTTCGTTTCTTAAATATGTCATAATTAAATTATCGCCTTTGTATATATCTTGAAATTCAATCCCACAATAATCATACAAAAAGAATTTTAATATATGTGCATATTCTTCTTGGCTCCACTTGTCAAATACTTCGCCCGAAACGGAGTGAGAAACAATTGTGTTTAATTTTTCTTCAAACCACGAAACCGTGTAAAATGGATTCTTGTTAAAAAGTATTGATTTATAAAATATTTTAGCACATAATTCAAAATATTGTATAGGGTGAAGTTCTCTATACAAAAATTCTTTCATTTCTTCATGTTCCATGAACAAACCTTTTTGGCATCCATTATCCATTAAATGAGCAATAATACCTATATCATTCATTTTTATAAAAAACGTTTTGTAAAAAGGATTATCATATGCCCAATATTGGGGAGTGAAAGAAGATTCAATTTTAAATATTAGAATACTCCAAGGTTCTTCTATATAATTAACATCATGGATAATGCTTTGAAGAAAGGTGAATTGTATTTCGTGCTTTTTTAACGATTCTTTTGAGTAAATCGAATCGCTTTGCGGTTCACTTATTTTATTTTTTAAAGATAATTCTTTATATAATATCCCATATGATAATTTGTTTAGCCATTTGAAAATTATCTTTTCGTCAAGTTTAATAAAACTATCATATCCAATTGAAACAGCACGTTCTATTGGTTTTTCTAAAGTTTCGCCCATTATTTTATTACATCGAACACAGCAAGGTATCGTTAATTTTCTATACGGAATTAATGAACCATTTAATAGTGTTAATTTTTTGTCTCTCAAATCAAACTTATTTTGTAACCATCTTGGATACACATGTTCATCTGTGCGTATTTCATCGTTTAATAATTCCCCACATAAGAAACACATGGTGTAGTCAAAAGTCATTTGCTCAAAGGGTTTAAAATGATTTTTAGTTAATTCATTATCCATTTAAATGTACCTCTTATCGTCATTATTATTAAAATAGGTCTAACAACTTATTACTTATATAAACTCAAGTTAAATAATACGCTCGTATATATCGTAGGTATTTTATTAATAAAACAAATGCTATAAATGAGATTATCTTTGATTTCTTGGAACGTATTCTTCTGGATAATATTCATTTTTTTGTTTATAATGCTCTCTATGTAGCCCTTTGTTTTTCTGCCGAGAGTTCTTTAAGCGACCCTGATAGTTTTTTAGTTTCAGAATCCAATTTTGTTGTAGCTACAATTGTACTTTTTATATTTTTAGGATAATCCATTGTTGATTGAGACTATTTGTGTTCGTCTCTATATGGAACTATTTGTGGTCGTTCCGTAGCGATATTTGTGGTCTCGCTAAATTACAATTGTTATACTATAAAAACAGAATTTAATCCAACTAATTATACGGTATTTCAAGCTCTGAAAGAGAGCCCCGTCGCCATTCTCTGTCAGCGTCATCAAGTAAATATATTCTTTCTCCGCCATATACTCTTTCACTTTTAATTATAAAAGTTCTGTCTTCAGACGAAAATGAAATAACACCTCCGTTCTGAGAAGTTCTGTCTGTACGTCTTGTTTTTATATATCCCCTCGATGGATAAAAAGAAATATCGCTCTCAATAGGATTAAGCTCACCGCTGGTACGATAATGCCAAATCGCCTTATCGCCTTCAATTTCAATGACTGCCATAGCTACTTTAAGCAAATCATCCCTATTAACATATACTCCTTCTAAAGTGTCTCTCATCTCGTCCACGCTATTAAAAGTAACACGAGAAGATAGAACAGAATGGTTTACGGCAAGAGATGTAATAACAACAGCAACGACCAAAACTATAGACACTATAGCGATAATATGTGATTTTCTTAGTTTTTTTAAAGCCATAATATTCTCCTTAAACAAAAATTATAAACAGAATTAATTTAAACAGCAGTTGTGATGCTGTAATAATAGACACTACGGAATCAAAGGATTATTAAAATAAATTATACAGAATTATAGAATATATAACAGTTGCAAATATAGAAAAATATATTAGAGATTTACCTAAATCTTCATCATTTTTCCCAATATAAACAATCCCTAAAATTATGCCAATAATAGGCAATAATAAAGAAATTACGAAAAGAGATATATTGGAAGATTTATCGAATTCAATATTTTCATCGTCTTCATCAGAGTGGTCAAATTTAATTTTTGTTATATCAAGCTTATATTCACAATATTTACATTTGCTTTCAGATGTCGGGGTTGGCGCATCGCATTTTGGGCATTTAATTATATCGGGTATTATTTTTTCGTTGTCAATTTTTTTCTGCTCTAATTTACGTGGTAATTCATTAACTAACATTTGAATTTCATCATCAGTAAATAATTCTTTTTGGTCAGATAATATTAGTTCAATATCATCTGCACTCATTTTTTTCATTTCTTTAGTAAAATCAGACATCACAATCTACCTCCGTATAATGGTATAGTCCTTTGCAAGTTTATAAAACGTATCAAAGCGCGAAGCCCACCCCTTGGTGAATCCCGCTTCTTTGTGGTTTTGAGGGCTGTTGTCGATAATTTCCTGCGTGTCTTCATCGGAAAACCGCATATCCGGATAAAGAAGCTGTTCCTTTAAACGTGCCGTCCTTCGTCCGTGCATGGGGACGTATATCTTCCGCGCCACCAACTCAAACATTATTTTGTCGATGATTTGGTTGGTGAGGATTTGCCCGTCAAAAGACAGGATTACCTCAAGAAGCGACTTGAATCGCTCCGGGCTTCTGACCGTAGTCGTGAATAATAACGGCTTGAACTCCGATTTTCTCATAAAGCCTTTCACCAAGCTCGGTTAAGCTCTCTTTCGTGATTTTCGTTTTAGCTTTGGCTTCGGTATAAGCGTTTGAAAAATACCAGTCTTCCCATTCTTTTATGGTCTGCGGTTGACACTCCCGAATGAGAGCCATGACCGCGCCGACCTTATTCGGGCGAGAAAGTTGATATGTCTGACAGGCATAATTCAAAACTTTCTCTTTCTTGCCGAAGTCCACCCCGCATTTCTGAGTTTTATCGCTCATATAATATTTATCCTTTTCTTTTTTTGTTTTCCCTGTCCCAATTCTCCCAATTTTTTCTGACTAATTTTGCAGTACCTTTTTTATCATAGTTCCAATTCTCCATATAAGATTCATAATCATTAATTTCTTGTTCATCATCTGCGATAAAATATCCCTCCTTGTCGCCGATAATAGGATACCCCTCTCTTCTCAACTGATCGATTTGTCTTCTTTGATAACTATGCGTGTCTTCGGTCGCATCAAAGTTTGCCGAACTAATAACGTTTTCACGTCCGACACCTTTTTCAAGTAAATGCTTGAGTATTTCTTCTTTTTTCATGAACAGAATCCCTCCTGAAGTTTAATAAATTTTTCCATATACATAAATGGAATTGAAATATCAACATGAGCATACCCATATTTCAACAAATGTGCATTAATAAAGGTTTTGTTATCAAGGTACAAGTACGCAGGTGTGTGACAATCGCCGTATTGCACCGTGTCGCTTTTTAAAAACACCTTTCGCCCTTTGAATTTTTTGTACATAAAATCGACAGCTTTATCCGCTTTTTCAACATCTCGTTTTATGCCTATGAGCCGCACGGTTGTTCCGGTATTAAGCTCCACCACTTCGGGGGAAATAACTTCACGGACACTGTAAAGCTCCTCGCGCTTTTTTGAACCGTCAATATCAATCTTAGAGCCATATTGCAAAGATTTTATGTTCGCAGTTTTATCCAATTTATGGACATCTTCAAATTGATATGGCAGTGATAAAACTTTTCGTTTTATTTCAAGCTTTGAAATAGCGGTTTTGTCTGTTTCAAAGGAAATACTCGAAAAGAAGTCATCTTGCCCGAGTTTAGTTTCAATCAGCGGCATAAAATCACTGTTTATTTCATAATTAACGGAGTTTCGCCCCAACTCACGCGCTACTTTGGCAGTCGTACCGCTTCCTGCAAACGGATCAAGGACGGTTTCGCCCACAAATGAGAACATCTTAATCAAACGCCGCGGCAGTTCATCGGGGAACATGGCTAAATGCTTGTCCTGCTTGCTTCCTGCAAAATGCCAATGCCCGGCAAAATAAGTATTCCATTCCTCATTTGTCATTTTTGAAAGCTCTTTTTGCTCTGCTGTCGGCTTTTTTGACTTACCCTGCTTTTTGAAAAGCAGAATATATTCAAAGTCTAACTTTACAATGCCGTTTCGAGGGAACGGAAAACTCCCCATGACCGCACCGCCGCCGGTGGTGTTCATGGTAGTGCTTTTTTGCCATATAATCTGCCCCATGAAGTCGAAACCTATCGTTTCACAAAATCGAATAATCTCGCTGTGAATCGGAATCACCTTATATCGCCCGTAATAAACCGAGCGTGCAAACTGGTCGCCTACGTTAATGCACAGGCGGCAACCATCATCAAGCACTCGAAAGCACTCTTTCCATACGACATTGAGATTGTTTATGTAGGCTTCATAATCATCGTCAAAACCAATCTGATTAGAAACGCCATAATCCTTTAACTGCCAGTATGGGGGTGATGTTATTATTAGTTGGACGGATTTGTCTGTAACACTACGCATGTTTCGACAATCGCCGTTTATGATTCTATGGGTGGTTTGTTCGCTCATATATCGAAATTTACCTTTCAAGATATAGTTGTACAAATATCATTGTACCACAAATTATATAGAAAATCAATCCTTTTACAAAAATTTTTAATAAAATCGAAATTTAAAAACTCTAAGTTATTTTAATTATACCTTCCTTTTTACGGAATGTCAATAAAAACCGTCCTTTCATATAATACAGTATTATATGAAAGGACGATTAATTATGGAATATAACAGAGAGGCGGCAGTAGCCTATGCGCGGGAGTGGGCATTGCTCAGAAACCCCGCTTATTATGATTTTGAAGATATAGGGGGAGATTGTACCAACTTCGCTTCGCAGGTTCTCTATGCCGGTGCGGGAGTGATGAATTTTACGCAATACTATGGTTGGTATTACATTTCGCCGGACGACCGCGCCCCCGCATGGACGAGTGTGGAATATTTTGCAAGATTTCTCACCACGAACGAAGGCGTAGGACCTTACGGAAGCATCAGACCGCTTTATGAGGCGTTACCGGGTGATTTTATTCAACTTAGCTTTGACGGGGTTCGCTTCGGGCATACGTTGGTCGTCCTCGAAACAGGCGAATTTCCGACGCCCGACAACATCCTCACGGCAAGTCATACCTATGATTCGCTCGACAGGGCTGTTGACACTTATAATTATATGGAATTGAGGTTAATTCATATTGAAGGAGTCAGAGAAGAAACAAGCCATACAAATCATATGCAGTATAGCGAGTGAAAATCTATTTTACTGATTTACTTGCGATTTACCTCGCATCTACATCAACAATGTGAAGTATTTCGCCGGTCAAGGCGCAGACTATTACCGAGCATATATTAAGCTCTTTTGAGAAGGCGCAAGTACTCCACGCAAGCATAGGTATACGCTCATTATTGACATGGATAAACAATTCATTGGGGCAACCATTACCGCAACTATCCCCGAGATTACGCCCTCTGAAAGCTATTTGCTCCGAAACACTCTGAGCAATTTCAAGTGCCTGCTCAAGAGTAATAACCGGCGTGATTTCCATATCTATCCCCGATAAATAGCTGTTTGAAGTAAATGTCACTATCCCGTTTAAATCTGTATGAAATGTTACATTACTATTTATATTAACTTTCAAACCCTTGTAATACTGTTTAAAGTAAAAATAACCGCTGTATTTGTTGAATAAATAAACACTTTCGAGTATTAATTTTGAATCGGCCTCATTTAAGTTTAATCCGAGAACTCCGGCATAGCTTTTAAGCATTGTTTCTGCATCCTCCGCACAAAAAACAGGGTAATCGGATAACACACCTTTGATATAACGTAAACTACCGTCTTTATAAGTATCGAATTCAACCTCTAAATTATCAAGTGTCAGCACTTCTTCGGGAATATTGTTAAAAGGTGCAACGATAAAAGTTCCATCGTCTCTTATTATGAACTTGTCGTTTTTATAGAATATCGTGTAATGTACTGTTACGGGAATACTTTCGGGTCTTGTAACCTCGCCCGTGGCACTGATTATTTCCTCGTTATAACTGATAAAAGTTATTTCGCTGTTCGTTTCTTCTCCTTCAAACCGCAATTCTAAGTTACCGCTTAGATAATTTGATTTATCATACTTATTCGCATAATTAAAAGCTAAATGTCTTTGATAATTGAGATAATCTGCCCAAAGCTCATTTATTTTATCGGAAACAAAATTATCGCCTATACTTTCGGTAATTGTTTTTATTTCGATTATGTCACTTTTTCTGTCATAAATTTCATTGACCGCCCTCCGAGATTCTTGAATCATGTAATAAGAATAGGTCTCGCCCGGCTCTACGTCTTCGTCAATAAAAAAATTAGAATATTTTGTTTGAAATATATGTTCAAAACTATCATTTGCACCTTTTTTATAAATTTTAATAGTATCATCGGCTCCGATAAAACTAATATCCCACATTAAGAGTATATATGGATTATCACCCTCATATTTTATCCAATTAAAAGTATGTCCTTCATCAGCGTTATCGTAATCTCTGCGCCAATTCGCAATACGTTCATACGAGCGAACCATGGTTTCATCGGCTCCTGCTCCAAATTCACTGAAGGCGGTGAGAATAAAAGCAGTGGGTTCAGATTCAAATTCCGGCTCATATTCGGATTCAAGTACCGTAACCGACTGTATAATATCCTGTTCGTGCGATATTTCCGAAACTCCTGAAATTTCAGGAGTTTCAATTCTACCGGAATTGCCACCGTTACATGCGCTGAGTAAAACTACCGCCGGAACTAAAATTAATATGCGTTTCATAGCTTTCTCCCCATATATAATTGAAAAATTGAATTTATTTCTATTTCTCCACCGTGCTTTATTATGACTTCCTTTATTCCTTGATATAAAGCTGTTCTGTTTTTTTCAGGTAAAGCCCTGTGGTCAGACATGGTGTCGAGAAGCTGTATACGTTCATCTGCGCTGTATGTTCGTGAATCTTTGTATAGTTTCATTACTATGTCTGAAAACCCATATTGCTCTAAACATTCAAACCTAAATCCTCTGTAAATTTCGGCAGGACTTAAAAAATCTTCGTATTGCATTTGCGATATTTTAATCGGTCTGTTGTCCTTTTTATAATGATTGTAATAATATTTATCGTAAACTGCTTGTATTTCCTCGTAAGTTTTATTACTGTCATTTTCAACGGCATTATTACGGAATAAAGCGAATACGCCGCCATTCTTTAATAGCTGATAAACTTTTGGACACCCGATTTTCGCATTTACCCAATGAAAAGCGGAAGCGGCGTATATCAAATCATAACTGTCGTCTTCTAAAACGACATCCTCAAAAGTGGCGGTGATTGCGTTGAAATTCGCTTCTCCTTTAAACTTATCAAGTATAAATTTTGTCATGTTCGCACCCATTTCAACAGCGGTTACATTATAACCTGCATTTAGAAAAGATGTAGTTGCTTTCCCTGTTCCTGCGCCTATTTCAAGAGCATTTTTATGCCCTGCTCCCATATATTCAAATATGTCCGAAAACAATTCAACGGGGTAATCCCACCGCGCTTTATCATAGTTTGCGACAATTTCATCAAAATGCACTTTGTTTTCTCGTTCCCACCCCGTTTTTACATTTTTCATTTTATACCGCCTAATATAAATTTTCTTACCCACGTCCCACATCGCTACCGAACGCAGATAATATTCCTACTAATACTATTCGGAAACTCTGATATTTACACCGTCTTCATGGATATACTTTCTTTTTTCGTTCTTATCCATCTTTTTAAGAAGTTCGCTTTCTAAATCGATTCCGAGAATTTCCGAAAGTCCGAGAATATACAATGTGACATCAGCTAACTCCTCACCTAAATCGTCTTTTTTATCTTTATAAGCCTCAAATACTTCTGTCAATTCACCTTGAATATAACAAAACTCTTTATATATATCTGTTATATTGAATCCTTTATCTACTTTATTTTGATAAACTCTTTTTTGAAAAGCAGTTAAATCAATCATTTTTTACTACCACCTATAATATAAATTTTGTTCGCAACCCTACGGAAGTCTATTTGGCGCATACCGTCATGCAATAATATACATCACATCTTTTTTCAACCTGCCACGGCTCTAACTCCGAGCTGTCTAATTTTATAAAACCGGCTCGTTCGTACATTCTTTGAGCCGCAATTAAATCAAAGTTTGTGGAAACAAAAATTTTACGCACATCATTCAATTCTATTCTGTTTATCAACTCATGTAACTGCAAGATGCCGTAGCCTTTTCCTTTATGCTCCGGAACAATACAATTGTCGCCGATGATTGCATATTCGGGCATATTTCTTGGGTCGTATACGGCAAATCCTATTGCCTCACCATTTAATGTTGTTATAAAACTGTATTTGTCGGCGATTTGCAGATTGTCAAAGAAAAAATCATCATCTTCTCTCCATTTTTCTTTACCCCACTGCACCCACTTTTCATCAAATGAGTAAGCCTTGTATAGCAAGTTGAAAATTGTTCCTCTTTCAAAATCGCTTGTTTTATTGAATTTTACTCCCATGTACGAACCTCCGAAAATATGGATATTATCCGCAACCCCGCGAAAGTCGGTTAACGTGTCTAATACTTAAACTGTGCGATACTTTTTTGCAAGTACAGCGTAAAAAGTTACCCACTTATTTTCTTGTCCGACTTTCCCGAAATTACAAGGTTGTTTAGTCAGTGTCCCCTCTAATTTCAACATTCCGTTTTCGTTCTCTTTTTCTTTTAATAGTTTCCACGATTCTGTCAACGAAGGATTATTTCCTACACCTAATATTGATAAAGCCGATATAATTAACGGCAATCCCATACGCATAGGTTCAACGGGGTAGAAATTGTCAATAAACCGCCACCCGATTTTTTGTTTTTCATAAAACGATTTTGATTTATCAGAGGAATAAAAAACATCACGTTTCATAAAATATTGAATTAGATTTTCCGCATTATTTGGCAATATATTATTGCGTTTACATTCCGCATATAACAAAAGACTTGCGACTGCCGCCTTATAACAACTTTTATGTTGCGGGTTCTTATCAAGCTTCATTTTACACATAAAACCGCCGTCATTTAGCTGTGTGTTTGCAAATTTAATAATCAACTTTTTCACATCATCACGTTTACAATATCCAAGCATAACTAATGCTCGAAGTATCAAAGGGGTAGAACACCCTGATAAATCGCCAACATTTTCATAAGCTTGCAACTGACTAACTGTATAATTAACATAGTTGTCTAAGCGTTTATCGCATTGTAATCCGTGTTCTGCAAAAGCTGTAAGATACCGCAATGAAGTATGAACACCATAATCTTTATCGCTCCATAAGCCGCTTTCACCTTGATTTTCCAACATTTTTATAATCGACTTTTGTTCCCAAATTAAACTATAAATGTCTTGACATTCTGAGAACGGCTTTCCGCAAATTTCGGTAAGCGTTCGATACTTTATAGCAGGGTTTTCATCTTCTGTGAGCCGGTCAATTATATTATTCATTTGAACCTCATGTTATATAAATTTCATTCGCAATTCTGCATAAATTACTTGATGTTTTTAAGTATTATAAAGCAAATAATAATGGCTTCTTCCGTTATAATCCTCTGCCTGAAAACCTAATTTCTTTAACGCGCTAACACGCTCAACGGCATTATTTACGGCTTTGGTAGCGATTCCTTCTACTTCAAATAAAGTGTAGAAATTCTCAACGCACACACGGAACAATTCGCTAAGAAACACATCTTTTTCATAAATCGAAGCAATGTCAATCCGCAAAATACCTACTTCTGTCTTGTATTTACCAACCATACCAAACATTTCAATTGTTCCCACGGCTCTATTTGTTGACTTGTCTATAATCGCAAATCGTATATATGCTTCTTGCTCATATTCCATCAACCAATATTTAATACATTTCAACATCTCATCTGTGGTGTTGAATTTACAGTCTATTGGAAAGTTATCAATGTTAAAAAACTCCTGCGCTTTTGGGTCTGAGTAACAAGTAAGTAAATCATCTGCATCATTCTCGGACACAAGTCTTAAAACAAAGTTTTGTGTTTCATACGCGGGACAATTTTTATATGGATTCATTCATATTTTCTCCTCTTTGGAAATTAACGCACGGCGGCTTTACGCAGTCTGTATACGGTGGGTTGCCCCATGTATCGCTTGTTCTAAATCCTCAAAAAGTTTAAACGCAATAAGCTCATAAGGCTCGCCAATCTTCTCAGAATACTGATAGATTTCTTCACGCTCTGCCGGAGTTAATTCGTTGTAAAAACAGTGTTCCGCAATTTTATTAAACCGCTGTACTTGAGTGACAATTATAGTTTGATTCCAAGGGGTGTTATATTTCACATTTTCTTTATATTTGCCGAGTTCTTTGAAAACTCTTGTCGTATAACAAAGTTTTCCTTGGTTCAAACGCTCAATAATCGAAGAATGTTCATTTTCCGGAAAAGTCATTATGCTTTGTTGCATTTTTGTTCCTCGCTTTTTATGTATAAAATAAATTTTACCTACCACCCGCGAAAGTCGGTTGATGTGTCTGATGCTTATTTTGCAATATTTTACCCCTTGCTGTTTATTGTAGGTTTCAAATTTTGATTAAGCATATCAACTATTTTTTCAAAATCTTTTTGCCGAGTATCTTCCTTTTTAAATGACAAATGTCTTCTCACATATGCAACCTTAGCGGAACGTGGCATTTTTATGAAATTTTCATATGCAAGCGGTAAGACGGATAGCTTGTCCGAGAAAGACGCTATTTGCTCATCGGTAATTGTGCCGGAGGGCGAAGCGTCCCACATACCGTTTCTCTTGGCGATTAGGACAGCTTTTCCACCCAATTCGGTCATCATATTTTTCTCTCGAAGCGTTTCTACTATCTTTTTATTCTTATCAGACCACGGGCTTTTTTCTCGGCGGCAAGCAAAATATTTGCGATATTTGGTATCGTCAATACTTTTCATTTGTCCGTCTACCCACCCGAAGCACAACGCTTCTTCCAAAGCATCGTTTGCGGATAAAGTAACAACCTTTTTCGTTTTCCCGAATATAAGCCATACGCCATCGCTTTTTGTTGCATTTTCTTGAAGCCATATGCGAAAGTCATCACGCGACGAAAACAATAATTCAGGTATATCTGTCCTCATACTAAAAATCCTCTCATTATATAAATTTCTCAACCCAAACCCCGAATAACCGCTTGAGCGTTGTGCAATGCACGATAATGTCACTACCCAATTATAACCCATAATCCGCAAAAAGTCAAGCACAAAATTCATAAAAAAGCTCCCTACCAAAAGGGAGCTTTTTAATACACAAAACCCAAAATTCAAGATTAGGAAATTACAGCAACACTATTTCCTCACCCGCTTCAATGATTAACCTGTTAGGTGCTTCAAAACTTTCTGCAACATCCCTGTCGAACGGCGTGTTTAAGTCTTTCGTATGATATGGTATATTGTGTTTAGCCATATACTCAATACCGACTTCCTGCATGATGTTTACCGCCCTGCTTACCTTTTTTCCGCGTTCCGTCAAAAAATATTCCACGCGAAGCGGATATCCGGGAAAATTGACTCTATCGACCATCCCGATGCTTTGAAGCTCGTTAAGATGTTGAACCAGCATTTTTTCGGAAACACCCACAATATCGCGCCGTAATTTAGATAGGGATGTATTACCGAATTGCAGTTGATATACGATAATTGTTTTCCATTTACCTCTAATCATATCATGGACAAGCTCTAAAGGGCAGATATATGTGTCCCGAATTTTCATTTTACCACCTTGCATAATAGAGTTATCACATTTTTTTGGGGGGGTAACTCTATTTTTTTCCTTTCATAAAATTTTAGTTAGAACAGCGAGATTAACTACCCGTCTGTTATAATAGAAGCGGCGTTGCAGATTTGGATATTCACCATACGGCTCGGCTATTCTGTGGAAACGGAGACTCAAACCGCAAAAGCACCTTCTGTTAAAAAGTATAGCATGTTCGTAAACGACTGTCAATTACTTACTTTTTTGTAAGTATAATCACTTATATCGCTCATAAACAATATTTATTAAAAAGCATAATGTACTCATAGATTCATCAGCGATTTCTAAAAATCCCGATATTCCCCGGTACACGCAAATATTGCGTTTCAGAATTTTCGGTCACCACAATGTCCTGTTTTAAATTTTTGCCGTCTGTTTTAAATTTTACTTTCGTTTGAATTTTAGTTTTGCAATATTAAAAACAGCCCCTTTAAAAAGGCTGTCTTTATTTAATTTTATTGTTTTAAATACGATTAGTACCAAGCTTGAATCGCATTAATAGGCAAAACATCGCGACTTATATATTCCTTAATTTTTTTCCCCGCGTTATGCCCATATCGCCCGAATTCGTCTCCGGAAGCTCGAAAAACCACTGTTGCCGCTTGTTTTTCAATGTTATATTCTACCTCTCCGGGTTCACCTTTTCCTTCCGGAAGATACAGATATATAACACGCTTGTTTCCAAATTCCTTTAGAGTAAGCTCGTTCAATTTAAACCCTCCTTCCTATCCAATTCATTGCAATATTCTTGATAATTATATTTTTCGTTAACTATTGTATGCGCCTCTTTATATGACAAATTTTGTTCTGTCATAAGTTTGTTCTCCATAAGTTCATGGCGAAGCATGATTAAATCCATTTCCCTGATGTCTTTACCGTCAATTAATCGTTGCCATGATACCGCCATATCATAGTTTGGGTCAAACGTCTGGGGTATATCACCATCAAGCTCGTATGTGTTTAAAAACACATGCCTTTTAATTTTATGGATGTCTTCCACCGAAAGCCCTGTGTTTTTAGCAATAGCCTCAATATCTGATGTCCTTTTACGTATCGCCTCATAAAACCGCTCTGCGTGTTCATCCATTCGCGCAATATCTTTCCGCGGTATCGCCCCGCTCGCTCCTGTTATCTTCATTTTGTCACCGCCTGCTTTTATTATAGCACTATTTTTCACTTTTGTCAATGCCTTTTTCCAAGTTTTAAACCCGCGGGTTGACATTGCTGTGATTATGTGGTACAATGGTCGGTAGCAATCCTCTTCGTGCTTGATGTGAGGGTAAGTGTGAGGAAAGAAATTTATTCTATGGAGGCTAAAAAAGGTCGAACAGCTTTTAAAGCTGATGACTTCTGCAATTTATATGCGGAAGTGTCGGCTTTTTTACTTCCGTACAAAAGGATGTCTATGTTACTAACGAGAATTATTTTTTCAAAGTCACCAACGTTTAAGTCTTGTCGATTGTATTATTAGTGAAAGGGGGTTGATGATGTTGGCAGACTCTTTGTTGCGTACGGACAAAGAGATTGCGGAAATATATGAGCGTCACAAAGACATGATTTACCGAATATGCTTCGCATACATGAAAAATGTCATGGATACAGAAGATGTCATTCAAGATACTTTTGTCAGTTTGATAAAGACAGGGACAGCTTTTGAGAACGCGGAGCATGAAAAGGCGTGGATAATCCGAACAGCAACGAATCTATGTAAAAACGCATTGCGCCACTGGTGGCGCAAGCGGGAGAATTTGGACGACTACGAAGCCTTGCAAGTAAGTAAAGTCTTTGAGATTGATGATACATTCAATGCAGTAATGGAATTACCTGATAAGTATAAAACCGTGGTATATCTTTACTACTACGAGGGCTATGACAGCGTTGAAATATCTCAATTCCTTCAAAAGCCGCAATCAACAATTCGCTATTATCTTTCACAGGCACGTAAAATACTCCGCGATATAATTGGAGGTGATTTTAGTGGAGAATAGGAAAATAAAAGACTCGTGGAGCAAGATTAAACCTGACAATACCGCACATGAACGAATACTGAATAATATTCTCGAACGGAATTATTCCGGCAAAACCAAGAAAGGAAAGGTATACAATATGGCTATCATACCAATGAGGATTCTCGCACCTATCGCAGCTTGTTTTATCATCGCACTTGCGATATACATCCCAACGCTTCTAAACAATGGCGAAGGTTCCTCTTTGCACAATCCAATTAGTAATGGCGAAGGTTCAATAGCAACTATTGAACCCCCATCTACAGTAAACAATCCCTCTGACACAGATGACGCAGATACCATAATCCCCGGATTACCATGCGAAGATATTCCGGAGCCATTAACCGTAATCAATATAAACGAGTTGTCGGAGATAACTTCCGCGAGGCTTGCTATAGACCTTAGACCGGAAGATTTCGTGCCTATGAACAAAAATGAGATTATCGACTTCTACGGCTTCGATTTTTTCCCGTCAACAATACCGGCAGATATGAAGATTGTTGAAGAAGGCACATATGGAATTTACAAGAGAGATGAAGGAACCGGAGAGGTTTATTACAGCGTGAATATGGCATGGTATGTCGATGATAACATCGACAGACAATTACAGGTTAATATTGACAAGGGAAATTTGCCGCACTCTTGCTTTGCGTACCTTGGCATAGAGTATGAAAACTCCGTGATTAACGGCACGGAGTTACTGATAGGGCGTAGTGTTAACCATTCCGGTACGGAGATATTTGTCGCTGAAATGATGTATGCGGGCAATGGAATTCGGATTGAATCCGGTTATCTCACACAAGCGGAATTTGTTGATGCTGTAACCTCGCTCATCCAAGGCTTGGACGAGACCGCGCAAACTACCGGAAACAAAAAAGATGACAAAAACGCCGAGGTAATAAATCCCGTATATCAGGATGAACAGATTTCAAAAGTAACGTCTGAACAAGTCAGGAGAGTTACTGACGACATGAAATTCGGCGATATTATAGCTTTTCTTGGTGAGACTGCTAACATCGGTTTCGGTAGCCCTATTCTGCAATACGAGGTTGACGGGGATTATCTGTTGAACATCGCGTTTGTCTCACTCGAAACACCGTGCGGATATTCCGGCGAAGAACTATTGGCACAGTTAATTCAAAAATAGTTGCAAAAACCAAAATGGCTTAAACGTGGATACTTCATTAAGAGGTACCCACGTTTCGCTGTCATTGGTTCACCGCCATCAGCAAGTTAAATCCACGCCTCACGCACAGGGGGCGACGCCCCTATGTACTGCTGTGTGTTAATGTAAAGGTGTTATCTAAGCCTATATCGGACAGCATTTTCAAGTATACATCTACGTTTCCGTCTTTAGCTGAACATCGAGATTAAAATCTCAATCAACACAGCCGCCTCGTTCTCGAAAAAATAAATCGCGGCGTATTCGCGGTTGTCTTTCGCGTAGGTGCGGGTGTACTTCATAATTTTCAGCCGCAATTTCTCGGCGTTTTGGCTGAAGTGGTTTTCGCCGATGTGCTTACCCGTGCCGGCGAATTGCGACAACGTCCATATGAGAGTGTTGAAGAGTCGGCGGTTTAGGGTTATGGCAACGGGCGGGGTTTGTCTTTTGGGCATGATGAACTATCATTAATTTTTCAAAGCTTCATGAATACTCGCAAGTGTCTCGTTCAAAACTTTTACCGATATTTCGTACTTGTCCTGCAAAACATATTTCGCCTGCATGGAATCAAATGCGCTATATGCTTCCTTTGGAAGCGGCAATTTGAAAATATCAAAGTCAGCGATTTGTACATCGGGCGAAACGCCGCCGACTCTAACCTGCTCTTCTCGCCGACGAATTATTTCCATTCGTGCGAGTTCGGATTTGTCCGTCAAGAAATTATGTATGCGCGCTTCCTTGAACAACACCGCGATGTCATACAAGTGCTTCGCAAGTTCGACGGGGCGAGACAGCGCGGGAGTGTTTAAGTCGCCCAAATACTTTTGAGCCGCGAACAGCTTGTCAATAAACGCCCGCTCAAGAGTTATAGTCGCCACATTGAACGGCGCGACATCATAACGACTTTCCAAAATTGCTCGTTGATCGGCAGTCGCCAACTTATAAATGAGTGGTTGAATTTCGCAGTCTTCAATCGGCTCGCTCTCGGTGAACGAAGTCGCCTCGACTTGAATTTCACCGGCTCTGCGGAGCGGATTGACATCATAGCTTACCGCCGATTCGTATTTGTAGAACGCAGTCACCGAGCCTTTGCGCTTATCGGTCATGTCGCACGCCAATTGCAAGCCTTCCGTAGAGTAACCCTCGGCGGATTCTTCAAGTTTGTGCTTGTTCTTTTTATTGGACAGAGTTTCATCATCTCGAACGGTCAAGTCAATGTCCTCCGAAAACCGCCGCATATCTGCGAGCTTCTTATATATCGCTGTCCCGCCTTTGAAGTAGGCTTTCAACTCGTCCTGCCTTTGTGAAAGTTGTTCAAGAACAACGCAGACAAAATAATCTTTTTCAAGAATGTCGGCATCAATGTTTGAAGTTTCCCTAATGTTACTTAAAAGCCCCGCAAAGTTTTCCTTATCTAAATGTAGTTTCATAATCAATTCCCCAAGACACAGCGCGCCATCTTCTTCAGATTCCGCTGTCCCATTTTCCTTTCCAATCCTGTTTTATACAAAGTAGCGAAGTCTAGCTGATTGTCATTGAAGAAAGCCTTCATTCTTTTGCCGAGCAGTTCACTCTCGACTTCAATGTTTTCTTTGTTTTCGATGACGTCGATAATCTGCTGATACAAATAATTTTCATTATTCACGGGCAATTTCGCTCGTTGTATTACCGCGCCGTATTTGACGGTTTTGTTTTTGCTTAAGTGTTCGTTCGTCACGATTTCGGTTCTGCGCGGCACCAAAGTAGTCAGTCCTATGTGGTTAAACAAGCGCGCGCCGGTGACGTAGCCCTTTATTCTGCCGTCGCCATCTTGGAGGTACTTGTGCCGCAGAACAACATCGCTCCCGAGCGTAGATGTCCCCCAAATTGTCTTTTCGGGCTTGTAATAAATCCCGCGCTCATAGCGGGCGATAAGTCCATCGCTCTCCAACCGCGACAATATCAGCTTTGCATTGTTGCCGACAAAACCCTTGGAGGCGACTTTCGCCTTGACCTCATCTACGAAGATGGGCGTGTTGGCGTTTATTGAGTTTATATAATTTCTGACGGCTTGGGTTCCGGTCATGCGACCACCTCCTTGATACTATTATTACAAATTATATGTCGAAAATTCCTTTTATAGTATCATTATAGCATATGATTTTTTGCTTGTCAATAACAAAAAGCCTCGAAAAATAAAATTTTCGAGGCTTATACAGGATTATTTCACCCTCAAAACCAACCTTTCTATCAATCCTCCCCCATATGTACGGTGCTATCGGATATTTCAATAATTTCAACCCACACGCCCCACGCACAGGGGGCGACGAGGGATATTTATGCGAGCATTGCCTTGAGGATATATTTCAATCCACGCCCCCCGCACAGGGGGAATATTTTTTAAAAAAACACTTGAACATTCACACTACATTATGTTATAATATGAATCAAGCGCGGTATATCTTTTCTTTAACGCCGCGAGTTCTCTTTTTACAGAGTTAATCCGCGTTTCATAGGGGTGGTTTGTGTGCCGTTCGGCTCGCGGGCGTACCCCTTTAGTGCTGTAGCCGCTTTGAATCCCTGTAACTGTCATTTTTTATTGCCTTCATATTATAATTTTACGTATATGTATTATCGGTTGAAAAAATAAAAAAACTTAAATTGTAAATTAAAAATTTGAAAATATTGAAACCATTTGCCCCTCAATTACGATTAAGTAAGTAGAGGGGCAATTTGAAGGTGGCGCGATTGGAGGTGGTGTCGGTGGATGAGCTTCGGCTTATAAAGAAAATACAGCGAACAGGCGACCGCCATGCCGCCGATGAGCTGATTCGGCAGTACTACGATGCGGTTTACTTTTTCGTGAAGAAGCAGATTAGAGATGCCGACTTCGCCTTTGATTTAACGCAGGAAATTTTTATTTCCTGTCTGCGTACTATTGCCCATTATACCCCGAAAAAAGATGCAAGTTTCAAGACTTGGCTCTATAAAATCGCATCAAACAAAGTAGCAGATTATTACCGCTCCCGTGCTTACCGCGAGACCGCAAAAGTTCTGCCGCTTGAATCTGCCGAAGCAGAAATCCCGCCGATTGCCGAGTCGGAGTTCACCACAAAACTTGAAAACAGTGAATTTGCCGAGAAAGTTTGCGCCTTTGTCGGGCGGCTTCCGCCGGACACCCAAAAAATATTTCAACTGCATATCTTCGGGCAGTATACTTTTTCCGAGATTGCGATTATGTTGAGTCTGCCCGAAAGCAGTGTGAAATCAAAGTATTACCGCCTAATTAACTTATTGCGAAAGGAGTTTTGTGATTATGAATATTATGAATGAAAGTAAAAAAACCGCAAGCATCGAGTATATTCTTGAGCAAGGTTTGCAGAAGCCGCAAAAAATGCAGACGCGTATTGCCGAGATGGCGCGGGCTTTAAGTTTCCGGTACATTTTTTGGGACATCGGTTACAGCATATTTTTTACAGCCGTGACGGTACTTACGGTGCTTCTGATGTTTGTGTTTTCGTCTGCGGATTACCGCTATTCTGCGACTGTCGCGGTCGCACCGTTGCTGTATTTGCTGATTACTGCGTTTGTGGAAACGTCGGAACGGGCGTGCGGGTTGTACGAAATTAAGCAGACCTGCCGCTATACAATTCGGCAAATTACTGCAATCAGAGTCGTCTGCTATTCGCTTGTCGGAGCAGGATTCACGGCGGTTATCGCGGTAATGGGTGCAGAAAACGCGTATGAATTTGCGGCGATGTTTCCGCTGTGCCTATCGGCTTTATTCGCCTGTGCTGCGCTGTCGTTGATTGCGATTCGCTTCATAAAAAGTAAGTGGGCTGTCGCCGTATTTTCGATAGTATGGCTACTTGCGAGTGTCGCCCTGCCGCTTTCGCACAATGAGGTGTGGGAGAATTTTCTCGGTCATGTGCCGATTACCGTGTCGATTATAACTGCGATTGTCAGCATTGCACTGTTCTTTTTTCAAGTATCAAAAATGTTGTCGGAGGTAAAGACTTATGCTTTTGCTCAATAATGTAACAAAAAAATACGGGAACTTCACCGCTTTGGAGGGCATCAACCTTGAGTTTATGGGCGGAGTTTACGCACTGCTCGCCCCGAACGGCGCGGGTAAAACAACACTCATAAAAATGCTGACCACGCTTATTTTCCCGACCAAAGGCGAAATACTTTGGAATGGCGATGAAATTGTCAAGCTCGATGCTTCATATCGTGATATAATCGGCTACCTGCCGCAAGATTTCGGGTATTACAAGAACCATTCACCGCGTGAGTTTCTGCTGTATTTGTCTGCCGTGAAGTGTATTGAGCGTAAGAAGGCAAAGCAGAGAACCGATGAATTGATTGAACTCGTTGGGCTGTCTGATGTGCGTGACAAAAAGATGAAGAAATTTTCGGGAGGCATGATTCAGCGTGTCGGAATCGCGCAGGCTATGCTAAATGAGCCGAAAATCCTTATACTTGACGAGCCGACCGCGGGGCTTGACCCGAAAGAGCGGGTGCGTTTCCGCAATCTTATTTCGTCACTGTCAAAAGAGCGGATTGTTATACTCTCAACGCATATAGTCAGCGATATTGAAACAATCGCCAACCGCGTAATCATGTTCAAAGACCACAAACTTCTCGCTAACGACACACCTGCCGCATTGTGTGCCACGCTTGACGGGAAGGTTTACGAAACCGACGGTGTTACCGCTATGCCCAAAGGCAGTCTTGCACTCACCGAGCGGCAAGACGGCGGCAAGACAATTGTACGCTTTGCAAGTGAGGAAGTTGTCAATTCTGCACAGCCTGTTTCGCCGAATTTGGAAGATGTGTTTTTGTATATTTATCGCGAGGTGTCATAATGGAAATTCTGCGCTTTGAAGTAAAAAAATTAATATGCTCACCTGCGATATGGATTTTTTTTGTGCTGTGTTTGGGGTTGAATTTATTTAGTATTATTAGCGATGTAAACTATGAAAATGACAAGAGCTTAGAACCTGAAAATGTTTTCGCCGACTACGACACAAGCGCACTTGCGGAGTCTTATGTTAATGCACGCGGATTAAACGAATCGCGAGCCGAGGATATGCGCGAAAAATATGCGGCAATGCAGATTGAGGTTGACAAAAAAGCCGAACGCGGCGACGCGCTTTCGCCCTATTTCACCGATGAAACCTACTTTAATCACGGGAACCTTTTCAATTCTGTGATGACCTCTTTGGCTACGCAGGGGATTTTGCTGACGGTTATCATCACGCTTTATATACTCGGTTTTGAAAACTTGAACCGCACAGAACAAGTAGTCTATTCCGCAAAATTCGGTCGCCGAATAACCTTACTGAAATTCGCCGCCGCTGTCTTTGGTGCTGTGTGTATGTACTTATTTTTGAGCGGTCTTACTCTTGCGGTATTTTTTACGCTGAATGATTTCAGCGGAGTTTTCGGCGATAATGTTTCAAGCGGATTTAATTACGTTCGGGAAGCACTCGGGGTGAAGCCGTTTATGACTTGGCGGAGTTTTACGGTCTTGTCGTACTTGCTTGCAGTAATTTGCATGACTGTGGGGTTAATTCTGTGTTTTGCGCTGGCCTGTTTCGCAGTCGGGACGGCGATACGTAACAGCTATATTGCGTTTTTGACGGTTTTTGCGGCGGCGTGTGCTTTAATAACTACGCCGATGGTTCTACCTGCAAATTCACTGCTCTCGTTCGGGTTTATACTGAGTCCGGTGTGGTTGTGGCTGAAGCAATCGGCGTGGTTCACCGACGGCGACTTCGATGTTTTGTGGCGCGATTTTGAAACGCGGGGTGTTGCTTTTTCGCTTGTGATATTGTCACTTTTGTCAATTTTCGCGGCAGTAAAATTTAGAAAGAAGGAAATAGTATGAGAATTATTTTTCACGAAATGAAAAAGATTTGGAACCTGAAAATTATAGGAATTATCGTGATTTTCAGTTTGATGTTTTATGTTGCGTTTTTGAGTTTTTTTGTCGAACACCACCCGAATAATCATCACAGCGCGGCAAACCTTGCCTACTGCGTTATGCTTGTGGAAAAGTACGGCAACACACTGCAACCCGAACAACTTGAGGAGTTCAGGCAGGTCTATGATGAGCTTTTACGAGAGGCAGATATTTTTATCGCCGCAAACCCGCGCTTTGCCGAAATTGAGGTGTATAATTACGCCGATTATTTACAAAAAACCGAAGAGCTTTATGCAGACGGCGGTGAAGAAGAATTAACTGACGAAGCAAACGAAATTCTAATTATGATGTCACGGGAATTTCACGATTTGCCCTATATAAATCTGCCTGACGACACAAAAATCACGGCAAGCAGTCCTGAAAATAATTCGATTGCCAATAACATAATGGCGGCAGACGGTATTTTAAGTCGTTACGAAACCGTGCTTGACCCGAGCGTGTTGCTCGAACATGGTGGAGTGCCGAATTTGCCCGGAACGAACGCCGTTCGCAAGCGACATACCGAGATGGTAAGTACTGACGAATACAAAAGCGTAATACCAAACGAAACAATTTGGTACACAGTTGAGTACGCGAAATATGTCGCCTTGCTTGTCGTAATCGCAACGCTAATCCTGTTGTCGCCGCTACTCACAACCGACCGCATCAGAAAAGTGCATCAACTGCAATACACCGCACACGAAGGTCGCAGAATTATCCGAAAACAATTGGCGGCGGTTTTAATGTCATCGCTAATTCTGACAAGCGCAATGATATTGGGCTTCGGCGCGGTTTTCGCAACTAACAACACGCAATTTTTCTGGAACAGTTATGTTTCGTCTTTTAACTCGTTTTGGTATTTGAGCGTGAAACTTACCTTCGGACAATATGTCCTTGTCATGGTTGGGTTGCTCTATTTGGCAGGGTTACTCGCGGCTTTGCTTGCGTTCATTTTGTCACGCTTTTGCAGTAATTACATCGCTTTAGTGGCAGGGTTAATTCCGTCTGCGTTCGCATTAGGCTTTCTCGGCAACGAGGTCATTTTTCAGCATCCATTGGGGTGGTTCTTCAATGAAACAGGAATCGCGTTGTTTGAGCCGTTTGTCTACCTTGTTTTGGTTGCTATCGCTTTGGTTGCTGTTGGTTGTATTTTGCGGCGGGAAAGACGGGTTGATGTGGGGTGAAGTGAACAGCGGGAAACAACCGAACAAACAAAACAGGCACTTCGATTTTTGAAGTGCCTGTCACGCTCTTGCAGGGTAACCTGTGCTTAAATTTCAAAGAATTATACAAATAAGCCCATTCGGTGTTGGTGGTGGGGTGAACTCGGAAAATATTTTTGAAAAAACACTTGAACCTTCACACTACATTATGTTATAATATGAAGTGTAAATGTTCAAAAGTTTTTAAGGGCGGTGATTAAAATTAATAAATACGAAAGCATAGACGAATTATTAAGCCAAAACAACGGCTTTATTACCTCTATGCAAGTTACACAGGCGGGATTACAACGCCGATTATTAAGTGAACTTGTTGCGCAAAATCGCTTATATCGGGTTGAACGAGGAATATACGCATTGCCGGAAGTGTGGGAAGACGAGATGTATTTCCTGCAATATCGCTTTTCAAAAGGTGTTTTTTCTAATGAAACAGCTTTATATCTGCACGGATTGTCCGACCGAACACCCCATGCCTACTCTCTGACATTCCCTCATGGATATAACTCATCGGGGTTTAAGAAATACAACGCCAAAGCGAAATACGTCACTGCCGAAATTTATGACTTGGGTATTTCAGAAAAGCTCTCGCCTTTCGGAAACAAGCTCCGTGTTTACGATGTCGAGCGAACGCTGTGTGATATTGTCAAAGGGAACAACACCTGCGATATTCAGCTTGTTAATCAGGCAATGAAGGAGTATGCTTCTTCAAAAGAATTAAATATGTCGAAACTCATAAACTACTCCGAAAAACTGCGTGTTAAGCCTAAAATCCTTAAATATATGGAGGTGTTGCTATGATTTCAAAAAATCCTATGCAGTTAAAGGCGTTAATCAAGAATAAAGCTAAAGAAAATAATATTTCGGCACAACTCGTCATGCAGAACTACATGATGGAGCGGTTGCTTGAACGCATTTCATTATCGGAATATAAACACAACTTTATTTTAAAAGGCGGATTCCTAATCGCCGCGATTGTCGGGCTTGACACAAGAGCGACAATGGATTTGGACACCACTCTTAAAAACTATCCGCTGACCCATGAATCAATTAGCATGATTTTCAAGAATATCTGCACAATAGACGTGGAAGACGATGTTATGTTCAAAGTAGAGCGAATAACCGATATTCGTGAGGTTAATGATTATCAAGGATTGCGAGTTCATCTAACGGCGAATTACCCACCGCTTGCTGTACCTTTGACCGTTGATGTAACAACAGGCGACCGCATAACTCCACGAGAGGTCGAATATTCGTTCAAACTCATGTTTGATGAACGTGATTTATCTGTCATGGCATACAACCTCGAAACAACGCTTGCCGAGAAATTAGAAACGGTGTTATCCCGCAACATAGCCAACACAAGACCGAGAGACTTCTACGATATTCATGTTCTCTATGCTTTACGCAGTTTTGAATGTGATACTGACATATTGCGAAAAGCTCTCAACGAAACTACTCAAGGTCGGGGGAGCGGGAATGTTCTAACAGAATACAAGAGTATTATCGAAAACATACGGAACAATCCGCAGTTGCTCGGATTTTGGGAGAAGTACCGCAAGGAATTCGATTATGCGAAGGATATTGAATTCAGCGATACTTGCGATACGATATTGCTGATTATGAATATAATCAGATAAACAGTATTTGTCAATACCCTAAATAACGCAAAAGCCCGTTCTCATCGAACGGGCTTTTTACCTTTATAAAAGCTATAAAATTATGCAAATCAGCCCATTGCAACCGTCGTTGATAATACGCTGAACTGTTTCTTGTAACTTCATCCTCGCATCCTGCGGCATACGGTAGAGCTTATTGTGGAGTCCCTCGTTCACAAGTGAGTGCAGTGATTTTCCGAAAATGTTGCTCTCCCAGATTTTCGAGGGGTTTTCCTCAAACTCTTTGAGTAAATAAAGGATTAGCTCTTCACTTTGCCGTTCGGAGCCGACTATCGGAGAAACCTCGGTCGTGATATTTGCCGCCATCATATGTATTGACGGCGCCGCCGCTCTTAACCTTACCCCATATTTCCCCCCCTGCTTGACTATTTCCGGCTCATCAAGGGACAACTCTTCTATACTCGGCATGACGATTCCGTAGCCTGTCGCTTGAACTTCTTCAAGCGCGCTTTTGACTTTTTCAAACTTCTTTTTAATAACGGCAAGTTCAATCATACATGGCATAAGGTCGCTTTCGTCTTTCAACTCTAATCCCGTAGTTTCGCCGAGAACGCGGTAAAACAATTCAGGCTTGAGGGCTATTGATATGAATCCCGCACCCCTGCCCATATCAATTGTTTCTACTTCGCAGATGCTGATATACTCACAATCGGGTAAACTGCATATGACTTTATTTATTTCGTTTATGCTTTTTATGTTTTGCGCCGCTTCCTTCAGAGCCGCAAAAATATCGTTTTTGAGCCAGTGACCCTTTTCGAGTGCGGTTAGCCATTTAGGAATTTTAATATTTATTTCTTTCACGGGGAACTGCATAAGTATCTCAGCCAAAACCTCGGTGATTCTATGCTCGTCGATTTCGAGACAGTTAAGTGCGACAACGGGTTTTTTGTATTTTTCGCTCAACTCTTCCGCCATGAGTATTGCACCTTCGCTTTTGGGTTCTTGACAGTTTAGAATAATAACGAACGGCTTTTTAATGGCTTCAAGTTCGGTGATTACCCGTTCTTCCGCTTCTTCGTACTCGCTTCGGGGAATGTCGGTAATGCTTCCGTCTGTCGTTATGACGAGTCCTATTGTAGAATGTTCTTTAATAACCTTTTGCGTGCCGACCTCAGCCGCCATATTAAAAGGCACTTCTCCGTCGAACCACGGCGTCACAACCATGCGCGGCGTTTCGTTTTCGATATAACCTATTGAACTCGGGACTATATAGCCCACGCAGTCAATCAACCTCACGTTCATAACCGCGCCGCCGTCAAGCTCGACGGAAATAGCCTCTTCCGGTACAAACTTAGGTTCCGTAGTCATTATTGTTTTTCCCGCCGCCGCTTGCGGAAGCTCGTCAATTGCCCGTTCACGGCGGTATTCGCTTTCTATATTAGGTATGACAAGCGAGTGCATAAACTTAGCGATAAATGTAGATTTTCCGGAACGCACAGGTCCGACAACGCCGATATAGATATTACCATCCGTCCTTTGTGATATATCTTGATAAATAGATGTATTTGTCATTTTCATCTCCTCCTAAACTATCGGAATCAAAAGCATACAGGGAATATTTATTCCTTCGCCTTCGAGGTCATTTTCTGTAATTATTGCATCTGCACTTGTATTATACCGCTTTGCGATACTCCATATATCCTCGCCTTCTTCCGCATAATAGAGTTTAAGAGCGTATTCGGTATTTCTCTCTTTGGGCTTATCTTGATTTACCGCTATATCCTTGATTACATTGATTGAATTGATAAAATAAAGGCAGGCGTTCAGTGATAGATTAATCCTTATATCTACTTTATTATCGCCGCTGAGGCTGAATGAAACATGTGTTATTTGCAGATTCGGCTCCACTCCGTATTCTGTGTTGATTAACGGCGTCTCCACCGCAAGTTCAAAAGGCTCGGATTTTTCGATAAATACAGGCGTCCCGCCTTCGAGTGTGCCTATTGCCTGTATGCTCATTTGCCCCGTTAACGCAAGTTCTGACGCACCCCTTGCGCGGCAAGCCGAATTGCTGACATCTACACGTACATCGAACACTTCCGTAAGATTTCCTTCGGGACACTCGAGCGAGTTTTTTAAGCTGAACTGCTGTGTGATAATATGCGGCAGGGATTCAGCTTTTATCGTTGCTACTGTGAACGAGGTTTCAAATTCCGTCGAGTAAATATCAGATACAGGCGAAACACTGTTCTCAAGATGCGCCGTAACTGAGCAATCCAATGTAAGGTCGCAGGCAAAAATTCTCGTTTCTCCCGCTTCGTTCGGTCGCACCTCAAGCTCACAGTCCATTACCGTTATATTTGCGAAACAAATATGATTTTCGGATACACCCTCTAAGTCTAAAATCTGGCTGACCGGAATAGTCGCTTCCATGACCTCGGCTGTACTCGTTTCGCCGTTTTCAGCATCGGCATCTACGATAATATATAATGCTTTAATATGCGTCTCACCTTTAACTATAACTTTATTGGCTATAATTTTGCAGTCGGTGACGGCTACATTTGCGTCGTGATGTATTATATTTATTGTACCCGAGGGTGATGTTCCTGTTTCAATATCCTCACGCGAAACAAAACGGCGCGAGGTCATAAGCTTCTCGCCGCAGTAGGAAAGTGCGGTTTTTTTAGTTTCGATACCAAAACCTTCCGCACCCGTAATCATCTCTGTTTTACGTGTGCAATTAACCTTTATTTTACAGCTCACCGCCCCGCGCACATCAATTCTGCGACCGCTCGCGGCTCGGCAGTTACAATAATCGGTTTTCGGTATTATGCTTATTACAGCAATATCCGAGGGGACATTCTTGACCAAATCTATTGTCTTTGAATAAGTATAGCGTTGTTCGATGCTGTAGATACGATTGCTTCCGACCGTCAGATACAGCACCTTAATATAAACCACACCATCGCAAAAAAGCTGCGAACCGGAAACACTATGAGATACTATTGCCGGCGTAAGCGTGCATTTAAGCACCTTAAAAATATCGGGATAATAATCCGGCAAAATATAATCGAATTCCACCCCCTGCTCGGTCTGTCCGTCATAAACGACCTCGTTAAGAAAAACAGGCTCTTTGTTAAGTTTTAGCTCCATAACGTACCTCCGCTTTTGAATATAGTCTTGTCTACATCAATATATGTCGGCACGCACTGCAATATGACAAGCAGGATAAAAAATACACAGAATAAAACCTTAAACCATATCAAAAATCATAACACCGTCTATCGAAACATACAGGAATGTCATACGCCCTATATATTTTATTTTGTCTCTTAAAGCTTCGTTGTCGGGATTATTTACTGTTCTTCTTATATGAGAAGGGTATGCAATAAGAAAACCGAATATTTCAGCTATATCCTCATGATAATCGCTCATCGCATAAGCGGTGACAAATGTCGTGCTGTGTTTGCTTCTGTTCCACTTTTCCGCATATTGTTCACCTACATAATCAAAGTCGCCGTTAAAAGCTCTCATTTCTGCCTCAAGAGTTCCTCTACCTATATCATCTTGTATTAGAAATGTTATTGCATGACCTATTTCGTGAGCTAAAACATCGACGCTGATTCCGAATGAGTCGTAAGCTTTTACGTTGTAGAATAATCGTATGGTCAACGCTTTATCAGTCCTTCTTACATTTCCCGCAACATCGTCTTTGTTATTATAATCCTCAAGGCGTATGATAAATCTTCTTCCGCTTTCATTATACACCGAAACTAATTTTCTGATAAATTCCGGTGTAAATCGCCCAAGACATGTCTCTATAATACCCATATGCTTTTTCCCTTCGGAACTTGCCAAATGACCATGCACATCCAAGATTACTATACCGTATACATCTCTTACATCTTCTGCAAAGGCTTCAGGCGAGGTTTTATTTAACTTCACTATGTATATATCATTAGGGTTTCGCGTGATTTCCCCCATTATTACCGTGAAAAGAAAACAGAGCGAGCCTAAAATCATAAGGTAAAACCCTAAACCCGTAAGCAATTCTCTCTTGCTCTTTTGTTTTATATTAGTCATATAAAGCTCCTCACCCAAGCCGCAATGTCTGTAGGGGTTAAAATCTTTCCGTCGGGGCATGCGTCTTGTAATTCATCTTTTGAAAAATCGGCGTTCATAGAACCCTCTATCGCGCCGGGGGAAATATGAAAAACCCGAACCCCCGATGGCTCAACTTCCTTTGCAAGAGCCTTTGAAAACCCTATTAACCCCGCTTTAGCCGCGCTGTAATGCACCTCGCACGATGCGCCGACCTCCCCCCAGAGCGATGAAATGTTGACTATGGTACCCTTTTTTCTTCGGAGCATGGCGGGTAATACCGCCTGTGTAAAATTAAATGCACCGCTTAGATTAACTGCGAGCATTTTCTCCCATTCATACGTTGTGATGTCGGAAAAGAGCTTAAACTGCCAAATACCCGCATTATTGATTAAAAAATCAAAATACGGGTATTCAGATGTTATTTTAAATATAGTATCCCTGTCGGTTACATCGCACTTTACAGCGCGTGCACCGACTTCTTTCTCGAGGCGGGACGCCCTTTCGGAGTTATTTAAGTAGGTAAAGATTACTTCATGGTCACGAGCGAATTCACGCACCAAAGCCGCGCCGACCGTGCCTGAGCCACCGGTAATTAATGCTCTCATTTCGTATGCGCGGGTGCTTTTATGACAACCTGAACCTGTGTCACATAAAGCCGTTCTCCGTCAGAGGATATATTTATACCGCCGAGGTCGGCTTCACCGTTATCAATAATAAGCATGGCGATTTCATCTTCAAGCTCTTTTCTAATCACGCGGCGAATATCACGTCCGCCGAATTTTCCGCCATACGCCTTTTTTGCTATATACTCATACGCAGAAATATCAATACTAAGCTCAATACCCTTTTCGCGAAGCGGCTCGCGCATTTCTTCGACCATAAGCGCGGCGATTTTTTTGTAGCTTTCTTCGTCTAATGGCTTAAATACAACAATTTCATCAACTCTGCTGAGAAATTCAGGACGTAAAATGTCCTTTAGTGCTTTGAGAGCTTTTTCTTTGGAAATATCACCGCTCGTCTTAGCGAAGCCTACCCCCGTTGATTGGTCGGTAGAACCTGCGTTTGAGGTCATAGCTATAATTGTGTTCTCAAAATTTACAGCACGACCATGAGCATCGTTGACCTTACCTTCATCAAGAATTTGCAGCAGGATATTTAAAACATCCGGGTGTGCTTTTTCAATTTCGTCAAACAATACCACAGAGTAAGGTTTTCTGCGAACTTTTTCGGTAAGCTGTCCCGCTTCGTCATACCCGATATAGCCCGGAGGCGCGCCTATAATTCGCGAAATACTGTGTTTTTCCATGAACTCTGACATATCTAATCTGATTAAGGGTTCAACCGAGTTAAACACTTCGTTCGCCAGAGATTTAACAAGTTCGGTCTTACCCACGCCTGTCGGTCCTACAAATATGAATGAAGCAGGTCTACGGCGGCTGTTCAACTGTACCCTTGAACGGCGGATTGCCGCCGCTATGAGGGCGCATGCCTCTTCCTGCCCGATTACCTTAGAGTTAAGTGCGGACTCGAGCCTGCCTATTTTTCCATATTCGGTTTCCATTATTTTTGCCGCCGGTATACCCGTCCATAATTCTATAACCCTCGAAACATCTTCATCGGTTACATTTATCTCCTTTACTAACGGCTCAAGCTCTTTTAACCGTGCCTGGTTACGCGCAAGACGGGTTTTTATTTCGGCTATACGCTCATAGCTTATTTCTTCACCTGAGTTTAATATTTCGTTTTCTTCTTTTTCGAGTATTATATTCTCCGCGTTTAGTTTTTCATGTTCATCGAGGTCTGCGCTTTTTATACTGGCACATGCCGCCGCCTCGTCAAGCAGGTCTATAGCCTTGTCGGGAAGAAAACGGTCGCTTATATACCTTTCTGACAATACTGCACAAGAGCTTAAAATTTTGTCTGAAACATAGATTTTATGATGCTCTTCGTAATACTTTTTAATACCGCGCAAAAGCTCTATGGTTTCTTCAATCGTAGGTTCGTTTATAGTCACAGGTTGGAAGCGGCGTTCGAGTGCGCTGTCTTTTTCGATATGTTTACGATACTCGTTAAAGGTCGTTGCGCCGATTACCTGCATGTCTCCCCTCGAAAGTGCGGGTTTAAACATATTAGCGGCATTCATTGTTCCTTCGCTGTCTCCGGTACCTACCAAATTATGAACCTCGTCAATGAACAGAAGTATGTTTCCTGCGTTTTTTATCTCCTCTATCAGCGATTTTACGCGGCTCTCAAACTGTCCTCTGAACTGCGTACCTGCGACTAAGGAGGTTAAATCCAAAAGATATAGCTCTTTTCCTCTCAGTCTGAAAGGCACATCGTTTTTTACAAGTTTTTGCGCGATTGCTTCCGCTATGGCTGTTTTTCCCACGCCGGGTTCTCCTATCAGACAGGGGTTATTTTTAGTCCTGCGCGACAGTATCTGGGTTACGCGGTCTATTTCTTTTTCGCGTCCGATAACCCTGTCCAACTCGTTGTTTTTAGCCCGCGCAGTCAGATTCGTGCAAAAGGTATCAAGGAATTTGTGCTTCTTTTCGGGTTTATCCTTTTTTGCTTTAAGCCGCTCCCTTTTAGCGTTTGTATCATTTTCGCCATACGCCTTAGGCGGGGGCTTTCTGTCGCTTTTAAAGTCGCTGTTAAAAAGATTCTGCAAAAACTGGGGCATCGTCCCGGCTCCGCCGACCTTGAAACCGCCTACATCGTCATCGTCGTCTAAATCGTCTACCTCGTCTAACTCATCGTCGCCGAAGATAGCCTTATAGCTCTCCTCAAAGTCCTCCTCGGAAAGTCCCATCTGCCTGATGTATTCACCGACCTGCGGGACACCGAGTTCTTTAGCGCAGACAAGACAGAGTCCCTCATTACGCTTTTCGTTTCCCTGCATGGTTGTAATAAAAACTACAGCCATGCGCTTTCTGCATTTTGTACATACCATAATATGTTCCCCCATGTTTAACTTTTTGTTTGTTGTCGATTAAAATTTTAAAGGCTCGAAATAGAATATGTGTTTAAAGATTAGTGTTTCGTCAACGGTCATGGTGTTTATGAAAATAATATTATTTCCCGTTACGGTGATTAATATGTTCAGTCCTATACATACCAACACTATAATGACAATCGATTTGAGTAGCCCGACCGCGCCGCCGAGTGCGGAATTAACAGGACCAATCAGCGGTATACGGTTTATAATCGAGAGTTTTTTGGCAAATATCGCCGCCACTATACATATTATAGCAAATAATATGAAAAAAATCAAGGTGCGAAGAGGAATTGTTACTAAAGGCTTTACTAAGCCGTCTAAGAGCGAATCTATCAAGTTTGAACCTTCGGAGGTTATAGCCACGGCAACGACCTGCGAGATTGCATCGCTTGTCCCGTTATTAAAACTGCCTGAAATTTGCGGTAAAAAGTCCCCAACAGCCGCCGCGGCTTTCGCCACAGTGTCGAAGTCCGCATTTTCTCTGATAGTGCCCGTCAGTATTTTTGCTAACACCAATGCTTCAAAATCGCAGTTTGTAAGTTCGGCGGAGGAGATAACAACTCTTCCCGCGTTTATATCGGAAAGATTTTCGGGATTAATCCCCAAAAACTCTAATTTATCCGAACCCAACTTGTCTATACCGATTTGAGATAGATCCACATTGCTTAGATTAATTTCGATTTTTCCGGCTGTGTCGGGTGTTCTGTCAATGTCGGGAAGCGGGGTACTCCTTGTTATTTCTCCGGCGGTATTGACTTCGTTTATTATTATTTTCGATAAATCAACCTCCGACAGCTTTTCAAAAGCATCGATGTCGGCTATACTACCAAAGTTTTTTTCTATGTAATTTACAGCGTGTTTTTTTATGACATTATCATAAACCGCCGATGTTATAAGCCCGCTCAAAATCATACCGATGAGAAATGCCGCAATTAATGCACCAAGACTCACCAAAGACGCCACAAAACCCCTCTTTATGCCTTTAAATGTTATTCCCAATATAATCGCTGCGACCAATAAATCATAAAACCAAAAAAACTGTGTTCCCATATGTACCTCATATACCTCAAGTAATTAATCTGTTGCAATACGTTCAACACTCTCGTATCCGAGAAGAAGCGCGTATTTGCCGAGTATTATAAAATCGCGGTATTCGTCCTCAAGCTCCGTCATATCGGTCTGCTCTAAGAACATATTATGCTTTAAAATTAAGTCCCCTGTTAAAGTATACACTATTTCTTCGTAAATTTCAACTTTTTTTACCTCAAAGGGCATAATTTCCTCTTTTATTAACCCACTTTTAGTATCAAGGGTTACAAAAAGCGTACTATCTGAGATATAATCGCTCAAAAATACTAAGCTGAAGTCGTCGCCGTTAACATATTTTACGAGTTTTCCTGAGCTAAATTCGTAACCGCCCACCACCGAGCCGTTGTCCGAGTCAAGTGCTGTAACCATACTGTCCGTAAGTACTGAGATGCAGTCTCCGTTTTCATAGACTCCGAGAGCCAACGCTCCGGCAGGAAGTTCACTCTTCCATATTAAATCGTCATCGGTGTCGGTGCGTAGTTTGTAAATTTTGCTTATAATCTCACCGCCCCTTACCATTGAAGTTGCGACAATAATCTCGTTATTTCCGGACGTGAATGTTACTGCGTTTACCTCCTCGTCTATGAATCTTCTGGTATATTGCCACCTTCCGTTTCTGTCATATATATACAGAACATTCGAGAATGCCGCAGAGGTCGTGACCACCGCCGCCATATCGTTGTTTCCGAGTTCCGCGAGTACGATTCTGTCGTCAAGCTTAATCTCGTAGACTCTGCCTGTCCTGCTAAACAGTGAAAACTCCTGCCCGTTAAAATTAAAGACTAAAATTCTACGGTCAGTGGCTCTTTGAAACGGGCGGGCGTAGTTGTGTCTGTACGAGATTACCGGACTGCCTGTGTTTGTATACGTATACAGATATGTATCGCTGAGAAGCAGAAAGTTTGTATCAACACGGTTCATATCATAGCTCGCACTTCCCGAAAGTACTATCGGGAACCCCCCGCTTGTCCCCGGCGAATCAATCCGAGCGGCTATTCCGCGAAGAGGTTCAAATATAGTAGCCCTGAATGTCCAGATAATTAATACGCCAAGTGCCATAAGAATCGTTAAGACAAGCTTGGTTATGTTAGCTTTTCGCCTTTTTTCCTTGCGATAAGCCGCGATATCGTTCGGGTTACGCGCCATTATTTAACCCCCTTCCCGCTATAAAATATTAATAAAAAACCTTGTTTAAATACAAACCGCACGGCGGTAATGTCTTTCCCGCTCTATTTCTGTCGCCTGTTTTAAAGGCGTCTGTTATATCTTCCTGCGTTCTTTTGCCCTCGCTTACATAAATTAACGTCCCCGCCAAAATGCGTACCATGTTATATAAAAAGCCGTTTCCACGCACAATAAGCTCAACAAAGCCGTCTTTTTCTTCAACCTCAAACGAAAAAATCTCTCTCATTGTTCCGTGTTTCCCGAGTTCATGTTTTTTATTTTCACTTTTACAAAAGGCGGCGAAATCATGCTCTCCTATGAACAGTTTCGCGGCTTCCTTCATTTTTTCGAGATTAATTTCGTGAGGATAATGAAGGCACAAACCTTGTAAAAACACATCGCGGTTGTTTTTATTATTTATAAGATAAACATATTCTTTGCCTTTAGCTGAGAAACGTGCGTTAAAGCTTTGCTCCGCTTGTTCGCAGGATAAAACCGCTATATCGGACGGGAGCATGGAATTTAACGCTCTGACAAGGTTCTCTTCGGGAATCCTGCTTTTCGTAAATGTATTAAAGCAGAAATTTCTTGCATGAACCCCTGCGTCCGTTCTTGAGCAGCCTGTTATTTTCACGTTTTCATCTACAATCTTTTTAAATGCGGTTTCAAGCTGCCCTTGAATTGTACGCTCTTTCGGCTGTCGCTGAAATCCGTGGTATTTCATGCCGTTAAAGGCTATGATGAATTTAAGATTTTTCATAAATTATCCAAACGCAATATTATTAGCAATAATCATGCCGTAAACACATAGAATTAACCCGAGTGCAAGAAAATCAATCGCAGAGCATTTAAGTTTTCTCAGACGTGTACGCCCCTCGCCGCCTTTATAGCAACGGCACTCCATAGCCATCGCAAGTTCGTTTGCGCGTTTAAAAGCCGAGATAAAAAGCGGTATAAGTATCGGAATCAGGGCTTTTGCTTTTTTAATCAAGCCCTTTGCGTCTAAATTCGCGCCGCGTGCTTTTTGCGCCATCATTATTTTATCGGTCTCTTCAATAAGAAGCGGTATAAATCTCAGTGCAATCATCATCATCATGGCAAGCTCATGTACAGGGAAGCGTATTTTTTTGAGCGGCGAAAGCAGGCTTTCTATGGCATCTGTAAGCATAATCGGCGAAGAAGTATAAGTAAGCAATGACATACCTGTAATCAGTGTCATAATCCTGACAATCATAAAAGCCGATGTTTTCGCGCCGTCTGTATAAATGGTTATGAACCACCACTCGAAAAGAACTTCCTCACCTTTTATGAAAAAGAGATTTAAAACACCCGTGAATATAATCAGCGGTACAATGGGTTTTAGGCTTTTTAAAATCATCTTGAATTTAATTCCGCTTGCGGCATAACACATTATTATGAAAACTGCCGCGATTCCGAGACCCATAAAGTTTTGGGCAGTGAAAAGCATAACCGCCGCTAAAACACTGAAAATGATTTTAAACCGCGCGTCAAGGCGGTGGATTATGGATTCCCCGGGGAAGTATTGACCTATTGTGATGTCTTTAAGCATGATAATTAAAAACTATCCTTTTTTAAATTCTTCTTTTTTATGTAAAAATATTTCTGTAATTATTGAAAAAGGTAAAGTATAAATTATTGACCACCCTGCTACGAAAATCGGAGTATATGCAATCACTGCAAAGGGTTCAAATCCCCTCCGAACACTCCACAAAATTCCCGCCGGAATCCAAGAAAGAGCCGATAATATAAATCCAAAAAACAAAAAAATCACATTACAAAAATTGTTTTTATAAAAAGCCTTTAGTCCTTTAATTGTAAAAGGATAAATCATTAGTACTATAATGCATGCCGCACCCAAAGTACTATCATTAGCAAATATTAAGGGAGAGATAAAAAAACTCGGTACAAGTAAATATAAAACAGAAAATAAAGCTTTTTTCATTTTTTACTTTTCACCCCTTATCAGCTCGGTGTGATGTCGTTTTGCGGTGCGATGGCGTACTACGCATGACATACGCACCCTACATTATAGAAATCATCGGCTCGGCGTGGTGTCGTTTTGCGGTGTGATGGCGTACTGCGCATGACATACGCACCCTACATTATAGAAATCATCAGCTCGGCGTGGTGTCGTTTTGCGGTGTGATGGCGTACTGCACAAGACATACTCGTCCTACAACGATTTCGCCTAAAAGTTCATGCTTACCTTTTTAATTTTTTATTTTTAATTATTTTGGTGACAGCAAAAGTTATAATAGAAATTGTCATATAGGGCAAAGCATATTTGTAAAAATACATAATTGTAACCAATAACATTCCGCTCATGCCAATAACCCCGCCATCTATCATAGGTATATTCGGAAAAAACGCTAACACAAACGTAATAAGAATTGGCATTGCTATTCCACTTAGCAGTATTATAAAATTACACGGTTTAAATATAAAAAAGAGAATAACCTCTATAATTAATATAACATGAATTATTACATGAGCCGTATAGTACAAGTTTTGCAAATCATAAATCCACATAGTGGGAGACCACACAAACAACACTAAGACAGTGGGAACTGACAGGTATGCAAGCGATAATATTAGCCTTTTTTTATTCATATTTCCCATTTTTCAAAACCTCAAGGACCCTCGCCTTTGCCCTTTCAACAGTATAAACATCATCTCCTATATTAAAACCTTTTTGCCTTAAAAGTCTTGCGAAACGTGTAATCTGCGGTACGTCAAGCCCGATTTGCACTATCTCGTCTGCGTGAGAAAAAACCTTGTCGGTTTCCTCATAAAGAAACACACCGCCTTTATTCATGACTATAACCTTATCGGCATATTTCACAATATCCTCCATTGAGTGTGAAACAAGCAGAATCGTAATGCCCGAGCTCTCGTGATATTCTTTAATCTTAGATAAAACCTTGTCCCGTCCATAAGGGTCAAGCCCTGCCGCAGGCTCGTCTAAAACGAGAATTTTCGGCTCCATTGCGATAACGCCCGCGAGTGCGACCCTGCGTTTCTGTCCGCCCGAAAGGTCAAACGGTGAACGGCTGAGCCAGTTTTCATGTACGCCCATAGCCTCGGCGGCACGATATACACGCGCTTTTACTTCTTCCTCGGACAGACCTATATTCCTCGGTCCGAAGGCTATGTCTTTAAACACTGTTTCTTCAAAAAGCTGATGCTCCGAATACTGGAAAACAAGCCCTACCTCAAACCTTATGCTTCTTATGTCAACTTCCTTTGACCAAATGTTACGCTCGTTTATAAATATTTCTCCGTCCGTAGGCTTTAAAAGACCGTTCAAATGTTGAATGAACGTGGATTTACCGCTCCCGGTATGTCCGATTATTCCTATAAAATTGCCTTTTTTAATATCTAAGCTTACGCTGTCGACCGCCTTTATTTCAAAAGGCGTTCCCACGCCGTATCTGTATGTTAAACCTTTGGTTTTAACTGCCGTCATCGTCATTTCCCCGTTATTAATTCTGCTATGAGTTCTGCACATTCCTCTTCGTACAGTATATCGGCAGAAAGTGCAAGCCCTGCCTTACGAAGCTCGTATACCAATTCTGTCACCTGCGGAACATCTAAGCCCACTTTTTTTAATTTCTCAACCTCTGAAAAAATCTCGCGTGGTGTGCCGTCCATTATAATACTGCCTTTGTCCATAACAATCACACGTTTTGCCTCTGCGGCTTCTTCCATATAGTGAGTTATTAAGACAATAGTTATACCTTTTTCGTTTAGCATTTTTATGGTTTTCATGACCTCTTTGCGTCCTTTCGGGTCAAGCATAGCTGTAGGTTCGTCTAAAACTATACACTGCGGACGCATGGCGATTACTCCCGCGATTGCCACCCGTTGCTTTTGACCGCCCGAAAGTCTGTGCGGTGCGTGTTTATGATATTTATAAATATCGACAAGCTTCATAGCCTCGTCTATACGCTCTCTGATTTCATCGGGCGGGACGCCTAAATTTTCAAGCGCGAATGCCACGTCCTCTTCCACAATTGCCGCGACAATTTGGTTATCCGGATTTTGAAAAACCATGCCGACGGTTTGTCTGATTTCATAAATTCTGCTGTCGTCAGAAACGTCAATACCGTTTACAAAAACCTTACCGTCAGTAGGTAGAAGAATACCGTTAAAATGCTTGGCGAGCGTGGATTTTCCGCTCCCGTTATGTCCGAGAACAGCTAAAAACTCACCCTTTTGCACTGTCAAATTCACCCCGCAAAGAGCGGAGCTTTTATCGGTAACTTGACCGTTGTCGTCATATATTTCATATTCGTAATCAAGGTTAATAGTTTTTATTATTTCCATAACTTAAGAACACTTTACCTTCCTTCTTTAAATTTTCTGTTCAATATATTTCTTTATTTCATCGTAAAACTCTCTCGCTTCGATAAGATTATAAATTACCGTTTTCTTTGATACCACATATAAATCGTCATAATCGGATTTAATCCTGATATGCTCCGTGCTGAAAATTAACTCCGAATATTTTTTATCGAATTCGCCTGTTTTGATGTAGTTTTTATTAAAATATGCTATAACGCCGGAGTGCTTTTTAAAATCAACTCCTTCGATTGCGAGAACACTGCGCAAAGCGTAATAAATCGCGTAATAAAGCCTGTTCGCCGCTGTCAAAATATCTCTTTCTATTAATTCTTCCGCCAATTCTAAACACTCTTTAGCACGGTTTAATCTATAGGCTATAAGCTCTCTTTTCATTTCATCGAGCAATTAAACGCACCCCCTCATTTATTACATTTTTATAAAAAGGTAACGCTTCTTTATATTTTTCAAAATGTGCGTAGCTTGTAACATTGGATGAAATATATGAGTCGGAATTCCAACCGGCTTCGTTAGCGATTCTGACCACGGGACGGATATAATCGTCGGTTTCTTCGCTGGGTATATCCATAAGAAGCATGACGTCAATATCTGATTCTTTGTCATAATCTCCCCTTGCATAAGAACCGTATAGAATTATATCAACTAATTTATCGCCGAATGTTTTCTTTGCGTTTTGCAAAAAATTGTTTAGCATTAAATCAAGTTCGCTTTTACACATGTTTTTCTCCTAATCAAAAACTACCATCGCACTGCTTCCGCACGGTAGCGCAAGTCCCGTGGTTGTAACAGGCAGTCCTATTTCATCGGCTGTTATTTCTGTTTTATATTTTTTCCCGACAGTCATTTTAAGCAGATACGCCATAACCGATGGCGACAATCCCGTTGTATAGCTGTTCAATAGTATAAACAGAGGCGTGTCCGATAAAATTTCCGTGCAGTCGGACATTAGAGCATGAATTGAATCCTCTAATTTCCACATCTCGCCGCCTGTCCCTCTACCGTAACTCGGAGGGTCCAAAATAATAGCGTCGTATTTAACATTTCGCCGTTTCTCCCGCGCTATAAATTTCATAGCATCGTCAATTAGCCAGCGGATTTTTCTGTCTTTAAGTCCCGACAAGGCGGCGTTTTCACCCGCCCACTCAACCATGTTTTTAACTGCGTCAAGATGACATATCTCAACATCACTGCACGCCGCCGCACACGCTAAAGTCGCGCCGCCCGTATATGCAAAAAGATTTAAAATTTTAAGGGTTCTGTCCGCTTTTTTTATAAAATCGACGCATAAATCCCAGTTCACAGCCTGTTCGGGGAAAAGCCCCGTATGCTTAAAGCCCGTGGGTTTAACTTTAAAGCTCAAGTTTTTATAAGTCACTACCCAACTTTCGGGTAATCGCTTGTTAAAAAGCCATTCTCCGCCGCCTGATGACGAGCGGATATAACGCGCATCTGCATTGCTCCAGAGGGGAGAGGGTTTCGGATTCCGCCAGATAATTTGAGGGTCGGGGCGAATTAATATCACATCACCCCATCGTTCAAGCCGTTCTCCGCCCGTCGCATCTATTAACTCATACTCGCGCCAACCGCTTGCTATACGCATAGCTCATTCTCAACTACTTCCTTGATTTTTTTAACCCAAAGTTCAACATCACTTTGGTCTTTTCCCTCAATCATTATCCGTAAAAGCGGCTCTGTTCCGCTTGCTCTTACATTAACCCGTCCCTGTCTTGAACCGCCGAAGTATGCCTCGGCTTCTTCTATAACCTCTGTAATTCTTTTATTCTCAGACCAAGTTGCACGCATTTCGGGGCTGATTTTTACGCCGATTAAGATTTGGGGGTAATCCTTTATATACGCCGCCAATTCCGAGAGCGGTTTTCCGCTTTCTTTTAATAACCGTAAAAACCGTGCCGCTGTAAGCAGTCCGTCTCCGGTCGTGGCATAGTCTGAAAGTATAATATGCCCCGAATTTTCTCCGCCTATATTATGAGCGTTCTTCTTCATCTCTTCATAAACATAGCGGTCTCCGACCTTTGTACTGACAGTGTTTATCCCGTTTTCCCGCATAAATTCGTGAAAACCGAGGTTCGACATGATAGTAACAACAGCAGTGTTGTTTTTTAATTCACCCTTCTCTTTCATAGACTTAGCAAGCAGTGCAATAATTTTATCGCCGCTTACTTCCGCACCCTTTTCATCGATGAAAAGGCATCTGTCCGCATCACCGTCAAAGGCGATACCTGCATGATAATTACCTGCTTTTACTTTCTCTGACAGTGCGTTTAAATGCGTGGAGCCGCAGTTTTTATTTATGTTTAAACCATTCGGTTCGTTGCCCGTAAAATCGCAGACCGCACCCATCTCAGAAAATACCTCGGCACATGAACATGCGCTACCGTTAGCGCAGTCAAAGATAAGCCGTAAACCGCTTAAATCACCGCCTGTGCTTTCCTTCAGGTAGTTTATATACGTGTCCTTACCACTGTACAGAGAGCGAATTATACCAACCTCCGCACCGCTTTTTATAAGAATTTTCTCCGGCTCGTCAAGTATATACTCTTCTATTTCTTCCTCAACCTCGTCGGGGAGTTTTTCACCGCTTCCCGAAAATAATTTTATACCGTTATCCTCAAAGGGGTTATGCGAAGCGGAAATCATTATCCCGCCATCCGCGTCGAATTCCTTGATAAGATAAGCGAGAGCGGGAGTAGGTACAACACCGAGCAGTTCCGCACACGCACCTACGGATGCAATCCCTGCGATTAACGCGGCTTCAAGCGTATCGGAAGAAATGCGGGTATCCTTCCCTATGAGTATGGTAGCTTTTTTTTCATTATTTTTATACTTGGCTAAAACTAACGCCGCCGCGCGTCCGATGTTCATTGCAAGCTCACAGGTAAGCTCTGTAATTGCCACTCCGCGAACGCCGTCTGTCCCGAATAATCTGCCCATAAATTGCCTCATTTCTGTTATATTTTAATTTATTCTCTGTTGTCCCGTTTGTTCTATTCCGAGGTGGTTGTATGCGAGTGCGGTCGCTGTTCTGCCGCGCGGCGTTCTCGCTATGAAACCTAACTGCATCAGGAACGGTTCGCAGACGTCTTCAAGTGTCACCGCCTCTTCCCCAAGTGCGGAGGCAAGCGTATCAAGCCCTACGGGACCGCCGCCGTAACCTTTTATAATCATGCCGAGTAATCGTTTATCAAGACTATCAAGTCCCAAATCATCAATTTCAAGCTTATTAAGTGCAATTTTCGCTAAATCCTTAGTGATTTTACCGTCTCCCAAAATCTCCGCAAAATCCCGAGCACGTTTCAATAACCTGTTGGCGATACGCGGAGTACCTCTCGAACGGCGGGCTATTTCTCTCGCCCCGTCATGTGCGGTAGGAATCGCCAAAATTACAGACGAGCGGCTGATTATATCGCAGAGCTGTTCTTCGGTATAGAGTTCGAGCCGCATTATAACACCGAATCTGTCGCGTAAAGGTCCTGTCAACTGCCCTGCGCGGGTGGTCGCGCCGATTAATGTAAAGCGTTTTAAATCTATTTTTATTGACTGTGCGGCAGGTCCTTTACCTATTATTATATCGAGAAAATAATCCTCCATGGCAGGGTACAAAATCTCTTCAACCTGTCTTGAAAGTCTGTGAATCTCGTCAATAAAAAGCACGTCGCCGTCCTGAAGATTTGTGAGCAGTGCCGCCAAATCCCCGGGTTTTTCAATCGCGGGACCCGAAGTTGATTTTATATTTACGCCCATTTCGTTTGCGATTATTGATGCGAGAGAGGTTTTTCCGAGTCCGGGCGGTCCGTAGAGCAAAACGTGGTCGAGATTTTCGCCGCGTATTCTTGCCGCATCAATGAAAACTTTTAGGTTTTCCTTGAGCTTTTCCTGCCCTATAAATTCGCTGAGCCGCTTAGGACGAAGCGAATACTCCAAATCCACGTCCTCAACGGCAAATTCGGGTTCGACTATTCTTTCGTCCGGCGGGGACATATTTACGCTTACATTCGATTTTTCTATCAATTTTATATCCGTCCTTATGAATTATTAAAATACAATGCTATTTTTCGGCTCATTTCGATTGCCTGTTCATCGGCACTCGCGGGAATATCGTCTGTTTTGAGCGAAAGAGCGGTATGTTCTTCAAATCCTTTTGCATTAAGATACTTGAAAATAATTTTAGACATATTTTCAGCAGGTTTCGGTCCTCCGTCACCCCCGCCAACGAGTATTAGCCCCGCTTTTTTTTCCGAGATTTTAATCTTGTCTCTCAGAAATCTTGCGGCACAATAATAAGCCTGAAATCTGCTCGCTAAACTGATAAGGGGGGGCGTCAGATTTGACATATACAGCGGGGATGCAATCAAAACATTGTTAAAATCATCATTATAAATTAATTCCATATCATCTTTAATTACACAGCCTTTTTGTTCTTTGCACATTCTGCAATCGTTACAAGACCGGATTTTTATTTTTTTGTCAAAAACCCGTATTTCAATTATTTCGTGGTTAATATGTTTTTTAAACTCCGAAAGTAAAAAAGCCGTATCTCCGTTTATCCTCGGAGAACCATTGATGATTAATGTTTTCATGCTTTATAGATTATATACCCTTCTGCGCTTAACTACCCAACTTTTTAAGCGCGATTTTCACAATTTCCGATGTTGTCAGGCTTCTGTCTACGCCTTCGAGGGCTTTTGCTGCCTGCCCTGACGTAAATCCAAGCGCGGTAAGTGCGGCGATAGCCTCTGCGGGAGCAGACCTCGTGTCTGTTCGCACACCCGGCAATACATCCGTACCCGAATCTAAACCAAAATCCGATGAGCCGATTTTGTCCTTTAATTCAAGTACTATCCTTTGTGCTATTTTCGCTCCGATTCCCTGTGAGCGGGTCAATAGCTTGCTGTCTCCGCTTGCCACGCAAAGCATAAATCCCTGCGGCGACAAATCGGATAAAACCGACAGAGCGGCTTTAGGACCGACCCCCGAAACCGTTATCAGCAGCTTAAAAGCGTGCAGCTCGTCATGCCCGTTGAATCCGAAAAGCTCCATTGCATCCTCACGAACATGTAAATAGGTGTAAAGCTTCGTTTCAACCCCTGTTTGAAGCCCCGATAATGTGTTTGCCGTTGTGCGGCAGGCATAGCCCACGCCGCCGCTTTCAACTACCGCTAAATTCGGCTCTATATGCGTTATAATGCCTTTTACGCTGTAAATCATATTAACCAACCCTGAAAGTATAAAATATTTTATTATTTTGTTAGCCTTGATATATTCGTATGTGCACAACAGATTGCGACTGCGAGTGCATCTGCCGCATCATCGGGCTGTGGTATTGCGCTGAGTCCGAGGATTCGAGCTGTCATCTCCTGAACCTGCTTTTTAGTCGCCTTTCCGTATCCTGTGACTGCTGATTTCACCTGTAGAGGGGTGTATTCAATTATCTCTATCCCGCGTGTTTTTGCGGCAAGGATTATAACTCCCCTCGCCTGAGCTACGTCTATTGCGGTTTTCTGATTCGTTGTGAAAAAAATCTTTTCGAGCGCCATAAATTCGGGACGGTATTCGCTCAGAATCAAGCCCAAATCAACGTAAATCTCCTCAAGCCTGTTGTCGAACTTCATGTCCGATTTTGTTCTTATTACACCATAATCCTGTGTTTTAAACCGCATTCCGTTATAATCAACCGCACCATATCCCACTATTGCATATCCGGGGTCAATCCCGATAATTTTCATTTTTCCCCCTGATTTTTTTCTTTAACCTAAGTAAATTATAACATAAAATCGTTTTCGCGTCAAGTACGGCGTTTAAATATGAGAATCGCGAATATTATTTAGTTTAAAAAATTTTTTTATTTTTTTAAGAAAAACTATTGACAACATTAAAATGACCTGTTATAATGTATATAATGTATATATACAAAGAGAGGATTTTTATGGACATAATAATCAGTAATTCAAGCGGTGTGCCTATCTATGAGCAAATAACCGCACAAATCAAGGCGAAAATCATAGGAGGCGAATTGTCGGAGGGGGACGCTCTTCCGTCGATGAGGTTTCTCGCAAAAGAACTGCGAATCAGCGTAATCACAACAAAACGCGCGTATGAGGAGCTTGAAAAGCAGGGCTTTATCGAGAGTTATACCGGAAAAGGAAGTTTTGTAAAAGCGAAAAACACTGAACTTATAAAAGAAGAGATTCACAAGCAAATCGAAGATTTGCTGGCTCAGTGTGTCGAAAAAGCGCGGCTTTGCGGAATTTCGGAAGATGAACTTTGCGAAATTATAAAAGTATTATTTTAAACAATTTTTTGAAAGGATGGTTTTTAAAAAATGGAACACGCAATAGAGGTTAAAAACCTTGTAAAAAACTATGACGGCTTTAGCTTGAAAGACGTCAGCTTTAATTTACCGTGCGGTACGGTTATGGGCTTTATAGGACAAAACGGGGCAGGGAAGACCACGACGATAAAGGCTATATTAAACCTTTTTAAAAGAAACGGCGGCGATATAAAAATCTTCGGACTCGACAATATAAAGGACGAGGAAAAAATAAAAGAAGATATTTCAGTCGTTTTTGATGAAATATGCTTCCATGATACGCTGAACGCCTATCAGCTTAATAAAGTTTTCTCGTACATCTACAAAAACTGGAGCGAGAAGACGTATCTTGATTTTATCGAAAAATTCGAGCTTCCGCTCAAAAAGAAAATCAAGACCTTCTCACGCGGCATGAAAATGAAGCTGCAAATAGCTGTCGCATTGTCTCATGAGGCAAAGCTGTTAATTTTAGATGAGCCGACTTCGGGTTTAGACCCCGTGGTGCGTATTGAGGTTCTTGATGTTTTTAGGGAATACATGCAGGACGAAAGCCGTTCAATTTTGATTTCGTCGCATTTAACAGCAGACCTTGAAAAAATTGCGGACTATATTACTTTTATTGACAAGGGAAAGATTCTGCTGTCCGAAAGCAAGGACAAAATACTCGAAAGCCACCGTATTATAAAATGCGGCAAAGACAAGGTTTCTGAAATAAAAGCCGAAATAATAGGCTCACGCATTACCGAATTCGGTGCGGAAGTTTTGGTGAAAGATTTTGCAAATAATCCGGGGGCGACACTCGCCTTGGGAGATTCGTTTATATGCGAGGGGGCGGCTTTGGACGATATTATGCGATTTTACTGTAAAGGGGGCGAGACCGGGTTATGAACAAATCAGCGTTAAAAGGTTTATTACTATATGATTTTTACTGTGTTAAAAAAGTAATTGTCATTTTTGTTCGTATATTTCTGATTACGTTTGTTGTCGGCGGCTTGCTCCTTTTAAGCACAGACTACGGAAACTTGAAGGTAATCAACGAAGACAAAGCCCTGACAAAAGCATTAGCGGGCATAATGGTCTTGTTTGCGCCGATGATTTGCGGAACCGGCATTTATACTTTTACCAACGAAAAATTTTTAAGCAACCAAAAAACAGGGTGGAATAAATACCTGTTTTCGCTCCCTGTATCTGACAAATTACGTGTCGCGACCACGTATGCTTACGCACTTTTTTTGACATTTTTTACATTTTTCGGGACAATTGTGTTTACCGGTTCTTTTTATTTCATAGCAGGGGATTTGAGTCTGGGGGCGACTTTCGCCTTTGCGGTCATGAAGCTGCCGATTGCGATTTCCTGTATTGTCGCTGTTTTTTCATACATCAATATAGCAATCAGTTTTATATTCAAAAACGCCATGAGAACATTGCTCTTTACATCAGGGTGGGGTGTATTAATATTGTATAGTGCCATTTACGCACAAATAAACGAAAAATCTTTGGAGAACATGGAACTCGTAGACAAGTTAAACGAAATGCTCAGCTTTGTCCTTGAACGAATGTGGCTTATGCCTATTCTGTTAATAACCTCGTTTGTACTGTCGTATATAGTTTCTTTAATCGCAATTAAATGGAGGGATAAACTTTGAAAAATATCTACAAAATCCGGGAAAACGAAAATTTTAAAGTACTTTTGTGCGGAAAGGACGTGAGGAAAGTATGTTGAGAAAAGTAAAGGGTCTAATCCTAAAAGATTATTTTTGTGCAAAGCATTTCTATAGTTGTTGTATTTTAATGCTTGTTTCAGTCGGAAGTTTACTTCTCTCCGCTGAGGACGAGGGCGGCGCTCTAATCACTTTTATGCCCTTCGTCTTTACGGCACTTATGCCGAATATGTGCTTCTCCTTAGACAAAGCTTATCGCTTTAACAGTTATGCCGCTACACTGCCTGTCACAAGGCGCGGCATAGTTCAGTCAAAGTATCTGCTGATGGTTATAAATTACAGCGTTTGTTTTATTGTCATGAGCCTTATGTTTTTTATAAGCACGCTGATTCATGGAACGGTGTTTAATATCGCGCCTATTGCGACGTATTTTGCGGTTGCTGTACTGATTGATTCGGTTTTTTACGCTTGCCTGTTTCGGTTCGGGATTGACAAAGGCAGTTGGTTTCTCATGTTTTTATTTATCGGGGGAATCGCCGTGGTGTTCTTGTATTTGCTTTTCGGCGATTTGTCAATCGTTTTCGGGTCGAGCGGATTTGATGATTTTATTAAAAATTTAGAGTCATTCGGTTTTATGCATATTTTTAATAAACTATGGTTACCGGTATTAATAGCGGCAGGCGTGTTCTTTGTAATAGGGTATAAGGTTTCATGCGTCTCGTATCACCGCGGACTTGAAATCGACATGAAATAGGCGTTACTTGATAAGTTTTATCAATTCTGCAAGTAATATATTGTTTGCATGGGTATCGAAAGCGAAAACTAACATAATAAGCACAGGTACCGAAAAGAAAAATAAAGCGATTTTTCTTTTTCCGCTCACTTCATTCCATGTGTTTTCTATTTTATATTTTCTGATTACGGGGATTTTCTTTAAAAATGCGGCAACTCCTACAAAAATTAAAACCAAAGCCGCGAAATAAAAAATGTTATAGGTCGTATTAATTAACTTGTTCTCCCAGTTGGTCGCTTCTCTTAAAGACTCAGCGGCGAAAAGGATTGCCGTTACGCCATTGACTAAAGCGTGGAGTATAGTTACTATAAAAAGCGAATTTGTTGCATAACGTATATAGCCGAGTGCTAAACCGAGTGCGGTTGTATATAAGAGCATTGAAACCCTTCCGTGCATTAAACCGAATAAAACAGCAGTTACAACAATAGCGACACCGTTACCGTAGGGTTTCAGCGCATCGTACATTATTCCCCTACAGAGCAATTCTTCAAAAACCGGGGCGAATACCACAAGCGACAGGACCATAAAAACCACGTAAACAGCATTTGCCGATGCTTCGATTTCCGGAGATTTAAAAACATCCTCGAGCTGTGCCGATACATTTGTGAATTTCGATATAAAAAGCATTGTCAGCACGGTAAAAAGAGAAACGCCGTAACCCAAGCCATACACAGCAGGAAATGTTCCGAGCTTTTTAGCGAGTCGGTCGGGCTTTTTATAAAGTCCGCCGATTTTCCCGTTATAATATCCGAAACTCTTAAATAAAATTGCGGCTACAAGAAGCGGAACCATGTAAATCAGCATTACACCTACGATTCCCGCTGATAGAAAATATGCGGTTGTTCCTATTTCGTCCGCTAATTGACTTATTAAATAAGTAATAAAATCTCTTATAAGCACACAAACGTAAAAAACGCACATAATAAAGCCGAGCTTTGCGCATACGATTTTATAGGAGCTGAGTTTAGATTTTTCTGTTATCGTATTTGTTTCGTTCATGTTCGCTTTATCCTTTTCGTTTAATTAAATAACGGTGAAATCGGTTTATCGGTATAGATTCGCTCTACCGCCTGTGCGAAAACTCCCGAAACGGGTAAAAAACGAAGCTTTGAAATTTTCTTCTCGGCGGGTATGTTTATTGTGTCAAGTATTACCACCTCTTTTAAATGTGATTTTTCAATTTTTTCAATCGCACTACCCGAAAGTACGCCGTGGGTTGCGGCGGCGTAAACCTCTTTTGCCCCGCCCTTTTCAATTACGGCGGCGGCGGCGTTACAGAGCGTACCTGCTGTGTCTATCATGTCGTCCACTATAATAACAATCTTTCCGCTTACATCGCCTATTATATTCATTATCTCGCTGACATTGGCTTTTTGTCTGCGCTTGTCTATTATCGCAAGCCCCACCCCGACGCGGTGAGAGAAGCTACGGGCTCTTGCCACCGAACCGAGGTCGGGAGAAACACAGATTATCTCCTCCGGACTATCTTCAAACCTCTCTTTAAAATAGGGAGCTAAAATCGACATTCCCTGTAAATCGTCCACGGGAATACTGAAAAAACCCTGAATCTGCGGTGAATGTAAATCCATCGTGAGAATCCTGTCTGCACCCGCGACCGAAATCATATCCGCTACGAGCCGTGCCGAAATAGGGTCACGGGCTTTTGACTTTCTGTCCTGTCTCGAATATCCGAAATACGGCACAACCGCAGTTATTCTACCCGCGCTTGCCCTCTTAAATGCGTCTATCATAATTAAGAGTTCCATAATATTATCGTTCACGGGAGCAGAGGTTGATTGTACCACGAAAACATCAAAACCGCGAACGCTTTCGTTTATATTTACCGCAATTTCACCGTCGCTGAATGTTGTCACCTCGGAATCTCCGAGCGGTAAACCGAGTATACCCGCTATATCCTTAGCCAATGACGGGTTAGAGTTTGCGGTGAAAACTTTCATGTCCCTGCTGTGAATGTTCATGTCTTTTTACCTCCCCTACGCATTTATTTTGACTTTTTATCTTTTTTTATCCTTAGTTCGTTTTTATACCAGTTTTCTTTTATATTGACCTGTCCCCGTTCAATGGCAAGCGCGGCGGGCGGGACATTGTTCGTTATGGTGGAGCCTGCGGCTGTTGCGGCGTTTTCCCCTACCTCAACAGGCGCGATTAAGTTAGTGTTACACCCGATGAAGGCGTTATCGCCTATTTTTGTTCGGTATTTTTCTATACCGTCATAATTCGCCGTGACCGTTCCGCACCCGAAGTTAACATTTTTCCCTACATCGCTGTCGCCTATATAGGTTAAATGAGCGAGAGCGGTTCCTTCGCCTATTTCGGAGTTTTTCACTTCAACAAAATCGCCTATTTTTACATTCTTGTTTAAGGTGGTACCTGCGCGGATATGTACGAACGGTCCCGCCTTTACATTGTCACAGATTTTTGCGTCAAACGCCTGAACACAGTTAAGCGTAACATTCTCGCCTATTTCGCAGTTATCTATTTGGGTATTCGGACCTATTACACAGCCGCTTCCTATTTCGGTTTTTCCTCTTATAATCGTGTTAGGCATGAGCAGTGTATCACGTGCTATTTTAACGTCCTTGCCTATGATTACGTTATGTCCTATTATGTCGACGCCCGCGGCATAATGACGGCTGTTTATGAGTTCGGTCATCATGTCGTTAAGCTCTCGGAGTTGTTTCCTGTCGTTCGCACCGAGAACTATAATACTGTCGTCCGCCATATAGGTAGAGGTGTTTTTTCCGAGCAGTTTCACCGTATCGGTAAGATAAAACTCACCGCTCTTATTATTATCGCGAAGCTGCGGTAAAGCCCACAAAAGACGCTCCGCCTTAAACCAGTACGCACCGCTGTTTACTTCGGTTATTTTAAGCTCATCAGGACTACAATCCTTCATTTCTACGATTGAACTCAACAAATTCGTATTCCTGTCGCGTTTTATTCTGCCGTAGTTACCCGCAGGGGCTACGTTTGCGGTGATTACCGTAACATCGCTGTTTTGCTCTTTATGGAGCTTATAGGCGGCGTTAATTGTTGCGGCATCCATGAAAGGCGCGTCCCCGCAAAGTATTAATACATCTTTAGAAATATCCTCCACGAGCATACTTTCCGCCTGCATGACGGCGTGACCCGTACCTTTCCTTTCAGCCTGCAAAAAAGTATGATACTTGCCTCTTTTTTTTAGATACTCTGCCACCTTATCCGCACTGCTGCCCGTGATTACGCCTACGTTTTCATCGCTAATCCCCGCTTCTTTTACCGAGTCTAAAACCCAGCCGAGCATCGGCTCGAACAGCACGGGCATTAAAACCTTAGGGTTTGCGGAGTTCATGCGTTTGCCGTCTCCCGCGGCAAGAATGATACAACATCTGTCTTCCATAAAATACCTCTGTTTAAATTAATTTCATATTATTTTTATTTCATTCGGCTCAAAATAATACTTTTTATCACAAAAATGACAGCAGACTTCGATTTTTTCATTAGTTTCAGCGAGTTTTCGGAGTTCCTCTTTGCCGAGACTGACTAAGAGTTCTTCTGTACGCGAACGTGAGCAGTCGCACTTATAAAAAACTTCCCACTCGTCCAAAACATTACCGCCGAATCCCCGAAGACCGCGTAAAGCTATTTCTTCTGCCCCCATACCGCTTTCGAGCATCTCGGTAACAGCGGGTATGTCTTTTATGCTTTGTTCAACCAAACGGATTGTCTCTTCGCTGACAGGCGGCAAAAGCTGAATCAAATAGCCCCCTGCCGCTTTTATGCTCCAATCAACGTCTACAAGCACTCCGAGGGCGCAAACCGTCGGAATCTGCTCACTGACCGCATAGTAACTCGTTATATCCTCGGCTATTTCACCGGAAACGAGCGGAACCTGCGCCGCATAAGGCTCTTTTAACCCTGTATCTCGTATAACACCGAGAAGCCCGTCTTTACCGACATACCCGGCTACGTCAAGCTTTCCCTTTTCGTTAAGAGGTAAATCAACATTACAATTTCCGGCGCAACAGCGTACATTACCCCTGTAGTCGGCGCTAACGGTTATTATTCCTGCGGCTCCTTTACCGTCAACCCGCAGAGTCAGCAGGTCTTTCTCGTTTTTCATCATAGAACCCATAATTACTGCCGCCGTAGAGAGCCGCCCCAAAGCCGCACTCGCCACGGGGGTGGTCTTATGAATTTTGTATATTTCGTTTACTATATCTTTGGTGTCTGCGGCGGCGCAGAGTACACTGCCGTCTGCCGATAAGGCTCTGACTATTTTTGACATTTAAGTTCCTTTTCTGTGCGATATATTCGGCGGGGAATCCCGCCGTTACAATTTTATCGCGACAAATACCGCTTTTTCGCTTAATTCGTTCGCAGGAGCGTTTTCGAGCCAGTCATACACCCGCACTTCTCCGAACCCCGCATCTTTCAATAAGAGCGAAATTTTTTCAAGCGGGTACGCCGTTTCCGAAAGGGTTTCGGTATATCTGTTCCATGAATCTCCCTCACGTGCGAAAACATCGAGCGTCATCCCGACCCTTCCGTCTTCGCAATACGAGTTTTGCCAAACGCAAAAAATATTATCAGGCTCCGGCAGGTCGAAAACGTAGTTATTGCCCGAAAGCGACTCTTCATGCTTATACAGCGTGTTTACATCGAACGCCAACACCCCGCCCTTATTCATAAATAATGACAAACGAGCGAAAGTCTTTCTGATATATTCAATGTCGGAAAGATGATTCAGCGCATCTAAAACGCATATACAACAATCTATAGCCACAGGAAGCTCAAGCTCCGTCATGTCCCGACAGATATACTTTATGGCGGGCTTATCGGCGGACTGTTTCTTTTCAGCTTCCGCCAACATCTCAGATGATATGTCCGCTCCGATTACATCATAACCTAAATCGGCAAAATACCGCGAGAGCGTCCCCGTTCCGCAGGCTAAATCAAGCAAAACCCCACCGCTTTTACCGTTTTCTTTCAACAGCTTATGATAATAACCGCCGATTTCGTCATAATCGGCTTCCTGAAGCCTGTCATAAAAGGACGCCCACTTATAAAGACTGCTTCCGCTCATTCGTCCGAGTCGGGTAAACCGACGCCTTTTTCGGCGAGCCGCTCGAATATCACCTTATACCCGTCGTTTCCGTAGTTCAATGTGCGGTTAACGCGGCTGATAGTAGCCGTGCTTGCACCTGTTTTCTCAACGATATAATTGTATACGCGCTTCTCGGTCAACAGCTTTGCCACCTTTAGTCGCTGGGCGATGGATTTAAGCTCCAGGATAGTACATACATCCTCAAAAAAATCATAGCACTCCTCAAGACTTTTTAGCTCTAAAACCGCGTTAAATAAAAAATCTATGTTTTTGTCCTGTAACTTCTTGTTCATAACGTCCTCCGTTGTTGTGTCGTTCGCTTTATATATTAATTATACCTGTTTTTAGCGATTTTGTCAAGGTGCTTTTATTTAAACCCCTCTTAAAGAGAAAAACCGAACGGTCTGCGTTCGGTTTTTCTGTTATAACTTTATAAATTTAAAGTGCGTAGCATACAGGTTCTAAGAGATGATTAAATCTAATTCTGTACTTACACTGTTTCTGCTTTTAAAATCGGAGCCTTCTTTTTCATATACATGAACTGTTAAAACTGCCTTATACTCGCCTTCGAGCGGGGTACTAAGTAACATAAACTTTCCGACATTCTCGGTCGGCGCGATAAAATCCGATACATACAGCTCTTCATCTGTATCCTTTAAGCGAAGCTCAAATCGGACATAAAAGCCGCTGTTTTTCGGGTTTTGTAACGGGACGTTGAACCACGCTTCGGGTTCGTCCGCATAGACTGTTACGCTTTTGTAACATTCGAGCGGGAAATTAAAGTCTTCGTTTTCCTGCATAAAGACGATAGCCGAGAGCGGAACCTGCGCGTCTTCTATAGATATGTAGTCCGTATCATCATTTTTATTCACTATACCTTGAAATACAATGATAGCGGAAAGCGACATAACCGTAACAAGCGATGCAGACAGACTCTGATAGAGAACAAGCCGTTTTCTGCGCTGAAGCTTAATTTCCTCGGAACGACAAATTGCGCGTCTCGCGATTTCTTTATTGTCGAACATAATAAGTTGTACCCACCTCCATTCGATATTTATGCCTTATAAATACTTAGAGTGTGAAAACCGAAAAAAGTTGCGGTTTTTTTCAAAATATTTTTACAAAGGTTTTTCTCAGTAGTTAAAGCCGTCTTTTTCGAGGATTCTTTTCAGCGCGGCTTTAGCTCTGAAGGCTAAGTGTTTTATTTGCTTTTCGCTCTTGTTCATTGCCTTACCCGCCTGTAAATAGCTCATATCTTTAAAGTATAGTAGCTTCAGGACGGTATAATGGTCGTCTTTAAGTATCTGCATGGCTTCGCGGAGCTGCTGCTTGTTTTCTGTCCGCTCTAAAAAAAATTCGGGTGTATGCTCGTCGTCCGCTTGTGTGTCTGCGATGTCCTCATATGTGATATGTTGTCCCTGACCTCGCTCTTTCAGACTTCGGGTCGCTAAGTTTCTCGCTATTGTGAACAGGTATGTCTTGAGCGACGATTTCCCCGCGAATTTACCGCCGCCGACCGCGAGCTGTGCGAAGGCTTCTATAGTTAAGTGTTTTGTCTCGTGATAATCACGAACAATGCCGTAAATAAAGCAAGACAGCTCGTTTTGATATAATTCGACAAGCTCCTCAAAGGCGTTTTCGTCTCCCGAGCGAAAACGGCGATACAGTTCTTCGCCCGATACGGCAGTTTTGTTTTCAGACTTTATATCCGGCTTTATATCCTCCGCCCCCTTTACGAAAATATCATACCTTTATACATTATACTTCATTTTAGAACGAAAAGGGGAAAAGGTTTTCAAAAAATTACCTTTCGTCCTTGCTTTTATGCACATACTTACATATTGTTTACAAATTCTCGCATTTATTTATTACACTTGCACAAAACGGTAGCCCACACCGTATTCGGCAACGAGCGTGTACCCGGAGCCGTTTATTTTTTTACGAAGGTTTGACACCGCGACCTTAATGGTGCTTATATTCACGTTCGCTTGACTATTCCATACCTTTTCATATATATATTTCGCGCTTATGGCTTTTCCCTCGTTTTGGGCGAATAACAAAAGCAGAAAAAACTCTTTTTTAGTCAATAATAAGTCGTTACCGTCCGAAAATGCCTGTCCGCTGAACAGGTCTATACATAGCTTTCCGCGTATAATTCGTTCCGGGACACGTTCTGCTTTTTCGAGCATTTTTCCGATTCGCGTAATAAAAACATCATGAAGTACAATACCTTCAATACGTAAATCGCGAGACAGCCGCTCCCGAGCCGCCGTCAAGGTTCCGGCGGTAATCACGTTGTAACCGTTTTCGGTAAGGATTCTGCGGTTATTTTCTGAAATATCAGATTCGCCTTCGATGCTCAAAAGAGCTTTTCGGTTTCGGGAAAAGCTACTATCCATTATTTTTCTCCGTTCACTTTTTCGCGGGTTATTTTATAAAGGATTTTTGTGATTAAATCTCTCTTTTAAGAACGATAGTTAACTCGTCTCCTTCAATTTGCGCCTCCGCATGGTCGCACATCATACCAATCAGCATCATCTCGCTGTATTCTTCCGAGTTACCCATAAGCTCCCAAAAATCCTGTTCCATCTCCCTTTGGCGCGGTGCGCTGAGGTATTTTCTCAGCTTTTCTAAGGATTCATCCGAAATCGTTACGGGACTTGCCTTAACCTCGAAGACGTTAGCACTGTCTATCCGTTTTATATCGAGATGATAATCCGTCGCACCATACAAGTGGCAAAACGACAAAAGATCGCTCGCCATTTTCATTTTTTTCTCAAATTCAAGCTTCATTATTATCCGAAATGTCCTTTCTGTAAAAAAGATAAGTGAAAAAAATTCATTTTCCCCGATTTTGCAGATTAACTTTCAAGCTTATCCTTATCCTTTTTAAAAGTAGATAAAAGCGGTAACATGAACATAGCGACAAACCCCGCGGCGAACCCGTTGTTGTATAGGTTTAATCCGCTGTTCATTTCACTTACAAACATAGCTACATTTACATGTAAAAATCCCGCAACAGCACCCCAAATCCAGCCGTAATGACCCGAAATAGGCGCGAGTGCCGCCGAAAAGAGGATTGCCGCCACCTTCGAGGGAGATGTGAACTCCCATTCGTTTAAATATGCCGAAATAATTGCACCCGCTATAACGGGGACTACATTTCTTAAATGTTTTCCGAAACAGGCGAATCCCGTCATAGTGAATATTCCCGCGATAGCCACTCCGTTTAGCTGTGCGCCCATTAACAGTACGACCGTAGTCGCGAACGCGCAAAGCACCCCCATATTTATGAATACGCTGTTTTCATACAGGAAATAATAATCGGTAACCAACCGACCCGAGTGAGTGAGAATCTTCCTGAATCCGCTGATACTCTTTTTAAATCCCCCTGCGAAAAATCCGACGCAAACTAAAATAACGGAAACGCTGTATAATATAACAGCTAAAACAAGGTTATTGCCGCTGCTCCAAATATCGGCCGGCTCGATGCTTATTCTGAAGCTCCGCAGAACCGTCGAAAAAATCACCGCAATCAGTCCGCCCGCGAAACCCATATTATATAGGTTATAACCGCCGTGGATTCTTACCGTATGGGCAGAAATAGAGGGAAAAATAAAACCGATAACGAACCCGAACAGAATCCCCACCGATATTTCGATTATGCGGGGAAATGTTCCGAGAAAGCCGATTTCACTGACTACCGGTGTAAGCGTCGCCACTAAAAGCGCGGCGAGCGAGTAATTAACGAAGGGTTCTCGCTTATATTTGGAAAAAAGCCAAACACCTATCGTAAGCGGGAGCATATTAAACAAGTTCTTACCGAAAAAGGAGAACCCCGCAGTCAGCCACAGTGCCATTATCGTCGCACCGTTTGGCTTTACCCCCGAAAGCATGAGGATTAATATACTGACGAAACCCACGAGCGACACGTTAAGCAATGCCGAACCGACCCCGCCGACCGCTATATAATCGGTAACTAATATTGAACTCGAGGTGACGATTTTTAATAAGCCATCCAACAACTCCGATGGCTTTTCTAAAAAGAATGCACACAGAAAAAAACCGAAATTTATCGAAAATAAAACAACGTAAGGTAAGTAAAACCGTCTGCGAAGGCGGATTTTATTTTCCACAGAATTCCCCCTTTATGACCTCCTTACATAGCCGTGCGCCGTCTTCGTACTCCATAATCTCCGCCGCTTTAATAATGTCACAGATTAATTTGCCGTATTTGTCGTATTCGTCATACTCGTCGCAGGAAGAGTTTTCTCTGAGTATGGCGACTTTTTCATCGATTGCGTCACAATCGCCGATTGAGAAATCACGCGCTAAGACTCGTATTATATCCTCTAATTCTACTAATTCGAGCGGCGATTCGTGTATCGAACCCTCATGGTCATCGTCCTCGCGCGGGAGTGCGAGCGAGACCCTCTGTGACAGCCACCTCAGACGGTCGCAGAATCTGCCGTTGTTCTCGTTGCAGAATATTTGATTTTTTTTGCTTGCCTCTGTTTCGAGTTGTTCGGCAATATCTCCTATTGACTTTGCGCCGATATTATACAAAAGGCTCTTTATGCCGTTTATTACTATAGTGTAGTTCAAAAAGTCGCCGATTTCCAAATACTCCGTAAGACTATCGGTATAGTCATCCGTTTCATAGGCAAGCCGCCTAAGCAAATTCATGTAAATCTCAATGTTTGAACCCATATTATTAAGAGCTTCGTTAAAATTAATCTCGGTAATAGCAACAAGCTCTATGGGGAGGGCGGAAAGAATATCGACGTCTTTTTCTTCCGCAAATCTGCCGAGTGCGGACGTGATTTTATTATGCGGTAACCACTTACTTAAAGCGTTATTTAATTCGTTCGGGTCTATAGGCTTTGCCAAATAGTCGCTCATACCCTTGAAAATTAACATATCCCTGACCCCGTGGACTACGTTTGACGTAACCGCAATAATGGGCAGAGACGTATACTTGCCGCCCATCTCTCTGATTCTTTGGGTGATTTCCACGCCATCCATACCGGGCAAAAACTGGTCCATAAAGACGAGGTCGTATTCCTTTTCCCGAATCATAGTGAGAGCTTTGTATCCGTCTTTTGCGACATCGGGGCGAATATCGTGGGTCGACAGAATACCTAAGGTGACGGTTACATTTATCGTATTATCCTCGACTAATAAAATTTTAGCGTTTTTAGCATAAATCTTTTCGCTGACGCCTGTTTCTTTAATCAGGCTTTTATCGCCGACAACCAACGGGAAATAGAGCTTGAAAACGCTTCCGCGTCCTTCTTTACTGTCGAATTCTATTCTGCCTTTTTGCATTTCCATGAGCCTTTTGCATATGGCGAGTCCGAGTCCCGTGCCTTTTAGTCCGCGGTCTTTGGTAGAATCGGGGTTCATAAATGCGTCAAACATACGCGGAATATTTTCTTTGCGTATACCTACGCCTGTGTCGCTGACAGTGAATAACAGCGAGCAGCCGCCATCGGGATTTGCTGTTGTTTCAACCTCTAACGTAACGCCGCCCTCGCGGGTATATTTAACAGCGTTGCTGACGATATTGACTATCACCTGCTTCATTCGGGTTTCATCACCGTATATGACCTCCGGCAGTTCACGGGATGTAACGCTTTTAAACTCTATACCCTTATGCCGTGCGGAGATTCTTGCCGCTGAGCATATATTTTCCGTAAAAGTGCTGAGGTTGAAATGCGTGGGTATAAGCTCAAGTCTGCCGGTTTCTATCCGTGAAAAGTCCATCACATCGTTGATGAAATTAATCAGCATGTGGGTGGTTTCTTTTATATCACGGAAATACCGTGCCTGTGTTTCGCTGAGGTTTTCGGTGTCGAACAGCTCGCTGATGCTGATAATAGCGTTCATGGGTAACAGCATTTCGCGAGTCATACGGGTGAGAAATTCGCTCTTTAAGCTGACCGCCGCTTCTACTCTCCTGTTTGTTTCAGCAAGGTCGGCGGCGCGTTCGATTGCACGGAATTCGAGAGCCTTAGTCGCCTTAATCAGATTACGTTCAATGCTCTGATAGTACCCCGCGAGTACGAATATCTGCATAAAACAATAGAAAATCACGGTAACAGGGAACAAGTCAAAGCTCATGAGCAGTAAAAAGCCGAGGTTGTTAAGTACCGCACCGCATAATAAAACTAAAATGCTTATGCCCTCCAAAAGGGAATAATTACCCTCTTTTGTGCGTATGGCTTTTACTGTGTTCATCGTACTCAGCACTAACGCCGCCACCGCAAACGCCAATGCCGTCGCATATATAAAGGTACGTAACGCGCTGACATGATAAGGTGAAATCACCGCTATAATGATACACTTCAGCAATATAAAAGCCGTGAGTACCTTTTCTATATGCTTTAACTTGATATACCTTTTTATGATATGAATGGATGCGAAGTATGTACCTACCGAGAGTGCGATATGTTCAAGGGCGTACAGCACCCTTGCGCTGACTTCCGGAACCAAATGGTAGGCGTGGTTTTCTCCGAGGTTCGTCAGTGCCAGATACAGTCCGCAGAGTGATACTATCGCGAAATTGAGATATTCGCCTTTATCTCTGTTACGCATGAAAATAGCGAGGAAATATAACACTAAGACCGTCACCGCACCTATAGACATCCCCGTAATCACCTTAATATACCCGCTATAATGGGCGATTGTATTGGGAAAACCCAAAAAGATGGCGTTCGCCAATCCTGCATCCACATGGTCATAGCTCTGAACGTGAACTATGACCTCAAAGGAGTCGGCGGAAACCGGTCGGATATAACCTGTGCTTCCGTTATAGGCGAAATAATGCTCGTCTATGTTCTCGGAAACATTTCCGCCCTCGCAGACCAAGGTGCCGTTAAGGTAGACTCTGTAGGCTCCGTACTGATATTTTGAGAAGACCCCGACGCCGTTGATTTCTATCGGTGCGGCGATAACCATGCGATAGGTGGCGTACCCTGAGCCGTTCGGCATATATACAGGCTCGTCCCTCCAATAATGCGGATAGCTTCTGTACACCATACCATCGGGGATTCCGTCGGCAAAATCAGCCGAATATAAAAGTTGATTAGGATAAAACTCCCATTCGCCGTTCATCATAAACAGGTCTTTCGCATAATCGAAATCGCTCCCCTCTCGCAGGCTGATTTCACCTCTGTTTACATCGGCGTTTCTGATAACGAAAACCGCGGGCGTCGCAAGAGTCAGACCCAAATAAATCATTATTCCCAAGGAAACAAGCAGAAACACGAGCTTTATCATGCTTTCGGATTTGATGTTAAATACATTTTTCTCCATTATCGTCCTCCACCTCTTTCAACCAACGAAATATTGATACCGAGGATTTCCGCTGTCATCTCGCGAAACTCTTTTAAATCGCAGGGTTTTCCAATCACCCCCGCCACGTTTCCGTAGCCTTCGAGCTTTTTTACGATTTCTTTCTGGGGACTCTCGGTAATTATTAAAACCGGAATATCCCCATAATCGCCCGAATTAAGCAAAAAATCTAATAATTCATATCCGGAATTATCAGGCATCTCCAAATCCGATATTATGAGCTTTATATTCTCTGCCTTTTTGAGTGCGGCTTCTGCCGAGTTTTTTGATTTTACGGCGTAAACCCGGACGAAGTCCGAAACGGCATTTCGTAGAGAGAGCCGTTTTTCAGAAAGGTTGTGAATAATCAGAACTGCGTTTCGCGCTTTCTTGATGTCTGCTGAATCATTCATAATATGTTAACCCTCCATGATGTACTTAAATATTATTATAACAAAGTTTTTATGTAATTACAAGTCTTTTTACATGATTTAATTTACGATTTTATTTAGTTTAAATCGCTTGACAGTTAATTCTTAAAATGTTATACTTATTTGGGTAGAATTACTTGTCGCAGAGCAAACATATAATGATTATAATGCTTGCGGAGGGATTGCTTTGTTTGTTGATATTATTAATACGAGGGTAGATTATGTCGATAGCGGCGGTAAGAATCCCGTCTTGCTCCTGCTTCACGGTTGGGGCTGTGACAGCCGAACCTATCACGCGCTTACAGATGAGCTTTCGCTTACCTTTCGCGTAATCGTCCCCGACCTGCCCGGCTTCGGAAACAGCCCCGAACCGCCCGAACCTTGGGGTGTAGGCGAATATGCGGGGTTAATCCGTGCATTTTGCGAGAAATTGAACCTTCAGAGTATTACCTTGTTCGGGCATAGTCTCGGTTGCCGTATAATTATTAAACTGCTTGCAGACGGTTTTACGCCCGCAACGGGTAAGGTAGTCCTTACGGGTGCGGCGGGAATTAAAACCCCGAAAAGCTTGCCCCGAAGAATAAAAACTGCTGTTTTTAAAGTAGGGAAGCTATTTTTAAAGCCGTTTCCGAAATTTCTTGAAAAATTACAAAGCAAAAGCGGCTCTGCCGATTATCGTGCGGCGTCCCCCATGATGAGAAGATGTCTCGTGAAAATCGTTAATGAAGACTTGACGCCGTTATTGCCTTTAGTAAACCGTGAGGTTTTATTGATTTGGGGCGAAAACGACGACTCCACGCCGCTGTCTGACGGGCGTTTAATGGAGTTAAAAATGCCGAATGCGGGGCTTGCCGTAATAAAAAACGCAGGGCATTATGCCTTTTTTGACCAGCCGGAGCAGTTCGGGAGGGTTTTAAGCTCTTATTTTTCGTATGGAGGCAGTTAGGCTGTGGATATTTCTACTGTAGTTTTTATTATCTTAGTTGTAATTTCTGTTGGCTTTTTTATCGCCGCTTCTGTTTATTGGTTCGTTCGCTCAATGCACATATTTCAACTAAACTCATATAAAAATGCCGCACACATAAAATGGCTTTTTAAAAACGGTTATATTAAGCTGCTTAAGGCGAAAAAGGCGAAGAAACCGCTTGTCTATACACACAGGGTACAGCGAATGTGTGTAAGCTCTGCTGTAGTTTACGGGGTTTTGCTTTTTTGTGTGGTTTTTGCGGCTCTTACCGTTTCGATTTTTTATTTTTACGGAGCGTTGTTTTTACCGTGGCTTGCAATCCTGCTCCCCGTGTTAGCAAATATAATAAACGCCCCTTTTGAAAAAGCTAACAACAACCGCTATATAAACGAAGCAAAGCGAATTATAGATTCGCACAAGAGCCTTGTCACAATCGGCATAACGGGCAGTTACGGAAAGACATCCGCAAAATATTTTCTCCATAAACTGCTTTCTGAAAAATACAACACCCTGATGACCCCCGAAAGTTATAACACAACCCTCGGCGTCGTTAAAACTATCCGAAACGAATTAAAATCCACTCATGAAATATTTATCTGCGAAATGGGTATGAAATGGAAAGGCGACATAAAAGAAATCTGCGATATAGTAAAACCCAAGCACTCAATGATTACCTCAATAGGTCCTCAGCACTTAGAAACCATGAAAACAATCGAGAATATTATTAAGGAGAAATTTTCTGTTACAGACTGTATAGATGACGGCTATGTTTTTCTTAACGGCGAAAATGAGTATATCCGAAATAAAAGAATTAATAAAAATACTGTTAAATACGGAACACAGTCCGTTCAATTCGACTACACGGCAGAAAACATAGGCGTTTCGGAAAAAGGCACGACTTTTGAAGTCACCTCCCCCGACGGCGAGATTGTAAAATTTTCTACACGACTTCTCGGCAGCCATAACGTGGTGAACATAACAGGCGCAATCGCCGTAGCAAACACCCTCGGAATCGGGATGAAAGAATTAGTCAAGCCCGTAAAAATGATTGAACCCGTTCCGCACCGATTGCAAATAATAAATAGAGGAAACGATATAATAATCGACGATGCGTTTAACTCAAACCCCGTAGGCGCGAACGCCGCCCTTGACGTTTTGAAGATGTTCAGCGGAATAAGGTTCTTGATTACCCCCGGCATGGTAGAACTCGGCGAAAAAGAGTTTGAGCTGAACCGTGCCTTCGGGCAACACGCCGCCGACTGTTGCGATTATGCGGTTCTTATTGGTGAAAAGCAAGCGGTTCCCATAAAAGAGGGTTTAATAGAGGGCGGCTTCCCGGAAGACGGGATTAAGATTTTTAAAACCCTTGATGAGGGGTTGAAGTTTACGGACGGGACGGATTCAGGCGGAAAGCAGAAAATAATCCTGCTTGAAAACGATTTACCGGATAATTATTAATACCGGAGGAGAATATTTTGAGAATAAAGTTAGCTGTTTTTTTCGGCGGAAAAAGCGTTGAACACGAGGTTTCGGTAATAACCGCCCTACAGGCTGTCCGTTCACTGAACCCCGATAAATATGAAGTGATTCCCGTCTATATTGATAAAAACAATTGTATGTATACGGGTGTCATGACAGGTAGAATTGAGTCATATTCGGATATAGCAATGCTTAAAAGGCAAAGTATACGTGTCGTTCCCGTCCGTGATGGTGAGAGGGTTTTCCTTGTAAAATATCCGGGCGGCTTAGGCAGAAAAATTATAAGTGAAATTGATATTGCTTTTCCCATGGGGCATGGTACAAACGTGGAAGACGGTGTTTTGCAAGGTCTTTTACAATTTCTCGGTATACCATATGTAGGGTGCGATGTTCTTTCGGCGTCATGCGGCATGAGCAAGTATACGCAGAAAGTTTTACTTAAAAACGAGGGAATCCCCGTTCTCGATTGTATCAGAATAAAATCCGCCGATGTTTTTTCCGACAGCGAGAAAGTTTTAAAGCTCATAGAGGAAAAAATCAGCTTTCCCGCCGTCATAAAACCCAATAACTTAGGCTCAAGCGTGGGAATAAAAATAGCACGCAGTCAAGCGGAAGCAGAAGACGCACTTGAACACGCCTCACTCTTCAGCGGTGAGCTGATTGCAGAACCTGTTGTTTCTAATTTACGGGAGTTCAATGTCTCGGTACTCGGCGACAGAGACGAAGCCGAAGCGAGCGAATGTGAAGAGCCGATTGCGGCAGAGGAAATCTTGAGCTACCGCGATAAGTACGAGAATAACGCAAAAGGTAAAGATGGGAAAACATCGGGCTTAGCGTCTCTTTCGCGGAAAATCCCCGCCGACATTCCGCCTGAATTGCGGGAGAAAATACGCGGGATTGCGATAAGAGCCTTTCAAGCACTCGGTTGTTCGGGCGTTGCAAGGATTGATTTTCTTTACGATAATAAAAGCGGCGAGCTTTTCTTTAATGAAATAAACACCTTACCCGGTAGCCTGTCATTTTATTTATGGGAACCCACAGGCTTAAAGTATCCCGATTTGTTAGACAAACTCATTAACTTAGCGATAAAGCGTGAACGCGAGAATAAAGCGGTTAACTTCTCGTTCGATACAAACATATTATCAACTTTAAGATTCGGAATGAAAGGAAACAAGACGTGAAAAAATCTTTTATAGCCAACATCAGCTTCGGAACATGGAAAAATCAAATATGGTTTATGGGCGACAGCGAAAATGCGGCGGCTTTTGAAAAAGCCAAAAAATCTTTGTCTGTCATCGGTGCGGATTGCACAAATGCAAGCGATTTTTTCAACCGCGTCTGCACCCATTTTGAAAGTCATGGCTTTTTGCGTATACAAAAATGAGGGAAGTAATAATCGGCGAAAACGACTCGGGACAGCGGCTCGACAGATTCTTGGCTAAAGCCTTTCCGAGGCTTAGTCAAGGTATAATAAGAAGCGCGCTTCGTAAAAACCGCATAAAAATTAATAACAAACACAAGGGTGTAAAAAGTGCGGACTACCGCCTTGTAGAAGGTGATGTTTTACGGCTTTATTTGGATGAGCTTATTTCCGACAACTCCGATAATAAACACCGGAATACGATTCCTCGCGGAATACCGCGTGAGCTTAATATTATATACGAAGACCGAAACCTGCTCATCTTGGACAAGCCGCCGGGGCTTCCCGTTCATGAGGATAATGATAATTCGCCCGATACCTTAATAAATCGCATATTATTGTATCTGGAAGAAAAGGCGGAATATATTCCTGAAGACGAACTCAGTTTCCGACCCGCTTTATGTAACCGAATAGACCGTAACACGGGCGGGATAGTGCTTGCCGCGAAAAATGCCGAAGCCTTACGAATCATTTCGGCAAAGTTGAAAAACCGAGAGTTGACAAAGCTTTATCTCTGTGCCGTTCATGGAGTCCCCGAAAAAAAAGCCGCTGTCCTGACAGCGGAGCTTGAAAAATTCCCCGAACAGAATAAGGTTCGCATAACAGATAAAAAAAACCCGTACATTATGACAAAGACAATAAAAACCGCATACAGAGTGCTTGACTCCCGCGGGGATACTTCGCTATTAGAGATTAATCTTATGACAGGCAGAACCCACCAAATCCGCGCGCACTTAGCCTTTATCGGGCATCCTCTGCTCGGAGACGGTAAATACGGGCGTCGAGCCGGCACAGGCGATACAACGCACAGATACCAGGCACTTTACAGCTATAAGCTGCGTTTTGATTTTAAAACAGATGCAGGGATTCTCGAATACTTGAAAAATCGGGAATTTGAGGTTAAAAGTATTTGGTTTTTGGAAAAATATTATAGTACAAAGTAAAATTTAATAATCTTTAAAGAGGTAAAACGAATGAAATACTTAATTCTTTTATGTGACGGAATGTCCGATTATCCGCTTGAAGAACTCGGCGGACTGACCCCAATGCAAAAAGCCGACAAACCCTATATGGACAAGTTAGCCGCCATATCGGAACTCGGCTTGGTTAAAACAGTGCAAAACGATATGAAGCCCGGAAGCGATGTGGCTAATCTGTCCGTCCTCGGTTATGACCCCGCGATTTATTATTCGGGCAGAAGCCCGTTTGAAGCCGGAAGTATCGGCGTGGATATGAAGCCGACAGATGTTTCTTTGCGGTGTAATTTAGTTACTCTGTCGGACGACGAGATTTATGCGGATAAAACTATGCTTGACTACTGCGCTGATGATATATCGAGCGAGGAGGCGGCTGTCCTGATTGAACATATAGATAAAAACCTCGGCTCTGTGTCTGCCGATGCAGACGCTTCATCATTTTCGTTTTACAGCGGGGTGGCTTATCGTCATCTTTTGTTGTGGGGGAACGGTACTGTAGATGTGGGAACCCTCATTCCGCCGCATGATATTTTAGATAAAAAAATCGCCCCCTATATAGAGTGTCCGAACCTGCATAAAGCCTCAGACACAAACAAGCGAATGCTCATTAAGTTAATGGAAGAATCCTTTAGTCTGCTTAAAGACCATCCCGTAAATGCAGAGCGGGTTAAAAAAGGAAAACGCCCCGCCAACTCAATTTGGCTCTGGGGCGAAGGTGTTAAGCGTGATTTCCCGTCCTTTAAAGAGAAGTTCGGAAAAAAAGCTGCTATGATTTCGGCTGTGGATTTACTCAAAGGTATCGGAAAATTCACAGATATGGAAGTACTCAACGTCAAGGGTGCAACGGGCTATCTCGACACGAATTTTAAGGGGAAATGCGCCGCCGCCGTAAACGCTTTAAAGACAGGTACAGACTTAGTTTACCTACATATTGAAGCCCCCGATGAGTGCGGTCACAGGGGTGAAACAGCAGGGAAGGTTAAGGCTATAGAATTAATAGACGAGCTTGTTTTAAAACCGTTTCTCGCCGCTTTTAGAAGTGAGTCGATTAAAATACTCATATGTCCCGACCATGCGACGCCGCTTTCGCTTCGCACGCATACCCATGACTTAGTACCATATTTAATATATGACAGCTCAAAGCCGCAAAAAAAAGCAGAAACTATTACATCCTTTTCGGAAAGTACGGCAGAAGCAAGCGGAAACCGCATAGAAAAAGGGTATACGCTTATGGAGAAATTCTTAGGGCTTTGAAGCAGGGGTGTATTTTTTAGACTGAATTACCTATTCAATCGTGCAAATACTACTGCAACAGTTCCAGTATTCCTCACACTCACGCTTTGAAGGACGGCTCATTAATGCCTTGAGTGCTTCTGACGGTTTCGCGTTTTCAAACAGAACCCGACATAGTTGTTCAATAATAGGCACATCAACACCGCAGGTTTTAGCAAGCTCCAAAGCGCAACTCGCACAACCGTAGCCTTCGACGGTGCCAACCTTTTCGACCGCCTCACATGCAGTAAGCCCACCGCCTATAAGCTTACCCGCACGGTGGTTTCGGGAAAGTTCCGATGTACAGGTGACAATTAAATCGCCCACACCGGCAAGCCCCGTGAATGTCTGCCACTGTGCGCCGAGTGCAACGCTGAGACGTGTAATTTCTGTAAGCCCTCTCGTCATGAGAGCGGCTTTTGTGTTTGCGCCGAGTCCCATACCGTCTGCGATTCCGCAACACAAGGCAATGGCGTTTTTGAGTGCGCCGCCAAGCTCGCAACCTTTTAAATCGGCAGAAAGGTAGATACGAAAACTCTCGCTCTGGAGGGTGTCCTGCACATAATATGCGGCAGATTGAGAATCGGAGTCACAGGCGCAAACAACGGTTGTCGGTACACCGCGTCCGACCTCCTCGGCATGACAGGGTCCTGTCATAACCGCTATCGGATTTGTCGGAATTATTTCGGTTATAACCTCTGATTGCCTTTTTTTGGTACTGCCCTCAAAGCCTTTTCCCACGCTCAAAAGTATCGTGTTCGGCGAAATAAATTCGGCGGCTCTTTCAGCCGTTTCACGCACGAACTCTGACGGTATGGCAAAAACTACAATATCGCTGTCTTTTACAACGGATATATCAGCCGTAAAGTTTATAACGGACGGCAATTTAATACCTGGGAGCAGTTTTTTATTCTCGCCGTCGCGTCTTATCGCTTTTATTTCTTCGTCAAATTTAGTCCATGCGGATACCTGATGCCCGCTATTTTGCCATAACGCCGCCAACGCCGCGCCGAATCCGCATCCGAGAACCGATATTTTCGCCATAAAGAAATCCGTCCTTTCCTGCTTTTTATTTCTTCTCTCCTAATTTCTTCTCAGTTTTGTTTATGAGCCGTTTTATATTCTCTTTATGTTTCCAAATCAAAATTACCGCAATTGTCGTTGTGAAGATTGTCCCAATAAAACTCAAAGAATTCGTATTTTTGCCTGATATAACGCCTAAGTTCTCCGTCAAAAACACACAGACAGGATATAGTGCGGCGGCAATAACAGAACCGAGCGAAACATACTTAGTTATGGCTACTATTATTATAAACAGAATGAGTGCGATTAAAGCCGCCTGCCAATTAATAACAAGTCCTGTGGCAACAGTGACAAGTACAGCCTTACCGCCTTTGAACTTATAATAAACAGGGAAGCAATGCCCCAAAACCGCAAACAGAGAAGCAGTCCACAGAAAAACATGAAGTATGAAGTAGTACCTCCCAAATTCATCATTCCCTGTTAAAAAATTCATGGCATCTATTAAAGTCCATGTTGCTGTGTCAATCGTAGGGGGAGGGAACAGTAACAAATAAAACGAACGAACCGCTAAAATAGATATAATCCCTTTCAGAACATCGAAAAGCAGAACAAGAACAGCCGTACTTTTCCCCCCTGTGCGAAGCGCGTTGGTGAGTCCCGGATTCCCGGAACCCATTTCACGTATATCTTTTTTGTTTTTAATTCTCATGACGATGATTGCAGGGTTGATACTGCAAATCAAATATGGTACAACGACCGCAAAAATCAAGCAAATAAAGAAAATAATTAATCTCCCCTCTCACGCGGAATAATTACAATAGGTGTTCCGTCCAGCGAAAATGTTTCACGGATTTGGTTTTCAATATATCTTTGATACGAAAAATGAAATAAATCAAGCTTGTTACAAAAAACCACGAACGTGGGCGGTTTTACGCTTGCCTGTGTTATATAATAGAGCTTCAGCCGCTTACCCTTGTCGGTCGGCGGACTCACCCGTGCCGTGGCTATTGCGAGCATATCGTTGAGAAGCCCCGTCGAAATTCTGCGTGCGTTTTGTTCGTAAGTATATTTGACTAACTCAAACAGCTTGTCAATTCGTTGTCCTGTTTTTGCCGATATGAATACAAAAGGCACGTATTTCATAAACGAAAAATCTTTTTCAAGCTTTTCGGTGAACTCTTTCATGGTTTTATTATTTTTTTCAATTAAATCCCATTTGTTTACGGCAATTATGCTCGCTTTTCCCTTATCGTGGGCATAACCCGCAACCTTTGAATCCTGTTCGGTGAACCCCTCCGCCGCATCAATCATCATAACGCAAACGTCAGCGCGGTCAACCGCCGTATATGCCCTAAGCACGCTGTATTTCTCCACGTTCCCGCTGATACGGCTTTTTTTGCGAAGCCCCGCCGTGTCGATTAAAACAAATTTCTCCCCTTTAAATTCAACAGGCATGTCTATAGCGTCACGGGTCGTTCCCGCTTCGGCGGAAACAATTACCCGCTTTTCACCCGCGATTTTATTGACGAGAGAGGATTTTCCCGCGTTGGGTTTACCTATTATGGCGACGCTGATTGATTCGGACTCAGCCGAGTCGGAGTCGCCGTCTGTATCAAAGGGCATATACTTTATAACCTCATCGAGCAGGTCGCCCGTACCATGTCCGTGAACCGCCGAAACCGGAAAAGGCTCGCCAAGTCCTATGTTATAAAATTCGTATAACTCAGCAGGCGTATCGCCCACGCTATCACATTTATTAACACACAGGACGACAGGTTTTCCGCTTTTTTGTAATATAGAGGCTACATCTTTATCACTTGCAGTCACACCGCTGCGTATATCAACTACGAATATTATTACATCGGCGGCATCTATGGCAAGTTCCGCCTGTTCACGCATTTCGGTGAAGATTTCGTTTTTCTCGGATGCCGTCTGAACCTCTATTCCGCCTGTATCGACGAGGTTAAATTCATGACTGAGCCAGTCCGTCTTACCGTAAACGCGGTCACGGGTAACGCCCGGAGAATCGTCTACAATTGAAGTACGGCGACCGGTTAGCTTATTGAATAACGTGGATTTACCTACGTTTGGACGACCAACGATAGCGGCTAAAAACACGGTTCTCTCCTTTAATAATGTTAAAATAACGCTTCATACAGCTCCGCACCGTCAACTTTTACAACCCTCACGTCTATTCCTAATGCGGCTTTTACGTCATTCACCGTTACATCGTCAAGAAAGACGTCTCCTCCCGCCCTAAGCATGGATACAGGGATAAGGAGTTCCTTACCGAGTTCGTTTTTATGAGGTGCAAGTTGATTTATTAAGTCGCTCCCCGATACGAGTCCCGCCACTGTGACCGAATTTCCGAAAAAATTGTTTTCAATTGCGTAGACCTGTACATTCGCATCTGACATTTTTATAAGTTTTTCAATGAAAGGTGCGGCTGATACGCCTGTCGCCAAAGATTTTTTTGGTATACTTGCGGGTTTCGGAGCATCGCGCTTCGAGTTCAAGCGCTCGATAAACTCCTGCTCTAATAGTTTTATCATACCTACTCCATTTTCATATTGCGGGAAATCGCAATAATGCTCAAAATCGGGTAAATCCCGCTCGGCTATTATGTAAAGCTCGTCCGAGGCGTAAACATCATCGTATTTTTCGATAATATCTAAAACAGCACGTGCGGTTTCTTTGGTAAAAGGCGTGAGAGGCGTAAGATTTCGGCTTTCGCGGTGCTTGGTCAACCCGACAGGAACACAAGCCACGCTATTTACATTCAAGGCGCAAAGCTCTGACAAGGTTTGGTTAAGAGCCGCCCCGTCGTTTATTCCCGGACAAATCACAACCTGACAATTAAGCGGCGAGCCGCCCTCGGCAATTTTAAAAAGGTGTTCAAGAGCATCGCCCGCCCTCGGGTTTCCGAGCATTTTTACGCGGAGCGATTTATCTGTCGTATGTACGGACACGTTTACACCGAGCTTCATGTTTATTATACGCTTTGTTTCGCGTTCTGTCAAGTTTGTCAGCGAAATATAATTTCCCTGCAAAAACGAAAGGCGCGAATCGTCGTCTTTAAAGTACAGAGTACTTCTCAAAGGACGTCCCGACGGTGTTTCGTGCGGAAGCTGGTCAATAAAGCAGAATATACATTTATTGGCGCATTTTCGTTCTTCGCTCATAAGAAAGCTGTCAAACTCCAACCCCAAATCCTCATATTCATCCTTTTTGACGGTTACTTCGCGGTCACGAAGTGTCAGGCGCGGGTCTTTCTCGGCGGTATAAAACATATAGTCGAGAACATCGTATATTTCATTTTCGCCTATCATAACGAGAAATTCACCGCTTTTTATTCTCGCCCTGTGAGCGGGCGAGTTTTTTATTACGTTTTTTATTTTTACCATAATTAATGAATTAGGACGCGATTTCGCGTCCTAAAAGGTTTTTGTTTACGCTTCATCCTGCGCTATTATTTCCCTGCCCTTGTAATATCCGCAAGAGCGGCATACTCTGTGCGGAGCTTTCAGCTCGCCGCATTTCGTACAGCGGGAAAAAGCGGGCACGGACAATTTCCACACCTGCGAACGCCTTTTATCGCGGCGCGTGCGCGAAACTCGTTTTTTCGGTACCGCCATTTTTCTCACTCCCTTAAATTAAATATGACTGTATAAATACGGCGTTAGACCGCCGCCGACCTTTGTCAGTCGGTACAGACGCTAACAACAATTATAACATGAAAAAAACAGCTTGTCAATAGTTTTATTTCGAGTTTGTGATTTTTATCGGAAAAAATTTCCATTTTAACAATCCGTAGAGTTGAATCCCGACAAAAGACAGTAAAAACCACATCATGGTAGCCCACAGACAAATTTGCCCCATGATATTAAACGGCAGTTCAGAGTAATCCCAAACGGCAAGTCTCAGCCAAATATTTACAATTAAGCCGCTGATAAATTCAAGCGCGGTAATAATCACCGCTCCCGCCGCCATTCTAAGCAACAGCGGCTTTTTTTGACCAAGTGCGCCAAGCAGTAAAAAGCACATACCGCCTACTATAAACATGGATAAATGGGTGTCTCCGCCTTTATACAGTACTTCTATCATGCCATATATAAACGCTCCCGTTAAAAATAAAAAGAGAAATTTCATATATTTTGCTCCTTGGTTTATTGTTTATCTATATTTTTTACGCTCTTTTTTCGGTTATACATAAAATTCGACAGTTTACGAAAACTACCTTATATAATACAGGAGGTAAGTCATGAAAAAAATTTTTATTCTTAATTTAACAATAATAACAGCGATAACTGCGTTTATATTCGGTTTTGGCTCAACCGCTCTCGCTGTGAGCGGTGAAAACGATGAAAAGCCGCTCCCCGAAGCAAAAGCTTACGTTCTGGCAGAAGCGGAAACAGGCGAAATACTACTCGCAAAAAATGAAGCCGAACGGCTCCCCGTCACCTCGCTCGCTAAGATTATGACATTACTTTTAGTTGCGGAGGAGATTTCGGCAGGTAATATAACGCTCGAAGACTCCGTACCCGCTCCGGCGGAGGTAATGGCTCTTAAAGCTCCTGTTATTTGGCTTAATCCCGGCGAGATTATGCCGTTGGGTGAGCTTGTTAAGTCTGTGGTCATAAGCTCTTCAAACGATGCAGCCTTGGCTCTTGCCGTTTTTATTGGGGGTAGTGCGGAGGAATTTACCGCCCGAATGAATCGCCGTGCCTCAGAACTCGGCATGAACGACACTTTTTTTGCTGACCCCGGCGGATTTGACCAAAACAGCTATTCTACCGCCCGTGACGTTGCTCTTATGACTGCGGAGCTTTTCAGCCATGAGCTTTTCGGTGAATTTTACAAAACGCGTTTGTCTGCGGTTCGAGAGGGTACGGAAAGAGAAACCCAGCTTGTAAATACCAATAAGCTCGCACAGTGGTACAACGGGATTTTAGGCGGTAAGGCGGGGCAATCGCCGTTCGCGGGGTTTTGTGCGGCTGTTTGCGCCGAGAGAGATGATATGCGCTTAGTGGCGGTTGTGATAGGTGCGGAAAACGATGACAACGGGTTTGAGCTTTGTGAAGTTCTTCTCGACGGCGGATTCAGAGATTATGAATTTGTCGAGCCTGAACCCGACACAACCCGCTTTTCTCCGGTAAAGGTCATGAGGGGGGTTGAAAAAACGGTATTTACCGTACCTGAAAGTCCTGCACGATTCATCGCACCGCGCGGGTATGGGAGCAGAGCCGAATTTGAGTATTCTGTAGCTGAGAGCATCGCCGCACCCGTGAAGGCGGGGCAGGTTGTCGGAAATTTAATTGTGCGGCTCGGTGATAAGGTCGTATTTGAGAGCGATATAATCACGCTTTACGATATAGAGGAGCTTACGTTCGCGAAAAGCTTCGCACTTGTTTCGCAGGGTATTTTCTGCATGTAAAGCTCCGTCTGTAAAAAATATTAAATATTTTATGATTTTTACTTGAAAAAAATATTATATCTGCTATAATTAAATTATACCTTATGACTTAGGAGAATGATATGGCAGTAAAATTAAACGAAAAGTATCTCAAAAGCTTTATAAGTACGCACGAACTCAAAGGCATAGAGGGTGCAGTCGCCCTCGCTCATAAACAGTTGAGCGAAAAAAGCGGTCTCGGTAATGATTTTCTCGGGTGGGTCGATTTACCGAAAAACTATGACAAGGCAGAATTTGCGAGGATAAAAACAGCCGCAGAGAAAATAAAGGCTGATAGCGAGGTTTTAATCGTTATCGGTATCGGCGGCTCTTATCTCGGCGCGAGGGCGGTGATAGAGGCGTTACGTTCACCCCTGTATAACTCGCTCGTAAGGCGGGACGACTCCGGAAAATCGGCGACGCCCGAAATATACTTCGCGGGTAACAGCATAAGCCCGACCTATCTTAATGAGATTATCTCGCTCGTGAAAGGACGCGATTTCTCCGTCAATGTAATATCCAAATCCGGTACAACGACAGAACCCGCACTCGCGTTTCGGGTATTTAAAGCCTTGCTTGAGGAACGATACGGTACGGATGGCGCACGCGAGAGGATTTACGCGACAACCGATGAAAAACGCGGTACGTTGAAAGAGTTGTCCGATAAAATGGGTTATGAAACCTTTAAAATTGCCGACGATGTAGGCGGTAGGTTCTCGGTGTTGACAGCGGTCGGTCTGCTTCCCATTGCTTGTGCGGGATGCGATATAGATGCGCTGATGAAGGGTGCGTCGGACGCTGTGGACGAGTATTCTCAGCCCGGATTGACCGATAACCCCTGCAACCGATACGCCGCGCTTCGCAACATTCTTTACCGAAAGGGCAGAAAAGCAGAGATGTTAGTAGCCTATGAAAACTCGTTCATGATGATGAACGAGTGGTACAAGCAACTCTACGGCGAGAGCGAAGGCAAGGACAAAAAGGGCTTGTTACCTGTTTCGGCTATATTCAGTACCGACCTGCACTCATTAGGTCAGTATATACAGGACGGCTCTGAAATCCTTTTCGAGACCGTTATTGATATAAAAAAGCCGCAGGAAGACTTTTTCATTGAAGCAGACCCCCAAAATGCAGACGGATTAAATTTCTGTGCGGGACGTAATATGTCCGAGGTAAACAGAAAGGCGTTTGAGGGGACTGTTTTAGCGCATGTGGGTGGCGGCGTACCGAATATCGTACTCGAAATCCCCGCTCTTAATGAATATGAGTTAGGCTATTTAATCTATTTCTTTGAAAAAGCCTGTGCAATATCGGGCTACATACTCGGAGTTAACCCGTTTGACCAACCCGGGGTCGAGAGCTATAAAAAGAATATGTTCGCGCTACTCGGTAAGCCGGGGTTTGAGGCTGAACGCGCAGAGCTTGAAGCCATGTTAAAATAACGATTAAAATAAAATAAAAAATCAGGAGGTACGCCGCCATGGTTAAACTAATTCCCGGGAAAAGAGGTTCGGGCAAGACTAAATTATTAATCGAAGCGATTCACGAAGCCGAAAAACAAAGCAAGGGCAACGTCGTGGCTATTCAAAGGGGTTCATCGCTGAACCATGAAATCTATCACCGAATCCGACTAATCAATATCGAGGACTACAAAATAAAGAGCTACGATGATATGTATGGGTTTGTGGCGGGGTTGTTGGCTTCTGATTACGATTGTACAGACATATTCGTGGACGGACTACTCAGGATAGTCGGCAGAGATTTAGACCAAATCGCCAAGCTGTTAGACAGAATCGGAGAAATAACCGAGTACACATGTGTTACATTTACTATTTCAGCTGAAATTGATGAACTTCCGGATACTGTGAAAAAGTATTTGGAGAATTAAAAGCTCAGTATTTATTATTCTTTTGTTAAGATACCGCTCCCGCCCCGATTTTTTACATCGGGGCGGGAGTTATTTTTATTTTATGTTTAGATTTTATCTGCGGCTTCAAGCGTTCACCGTTTTGCGGGCGATTCTCCGAGGTACATTCTGTCTTTTTCAATATTAGTGCCGTCGCTTACCAGTGTGCCATCGTAGAGTAAAAATATAACCAAGTCGTAATGCTCGTTTTCAAGCAAGGGATAAAATTTTTGATTCCCCGCATTGTCAAGATACAGATAATCTACGAATTCAACTGCGTTTGCAAGATAAGTCACAAACGGGACTGCAAAAGAATCCCCTATCAAAAGAACTTTATTTGTGTTTGGTGCTGAACCAATGTTTCTGTACCGTTTATTATTACGAACTGCATTTAAATGAACATATGTGAAATCGCTGTTATTTCCAAGCAACTTGGGAGTAAAAACTTCCGCGAAATCGCCCGATGCCAAAATTTCCGCTTCATCATCCGGATTTTCGGGTAGTGGGAGTATTTCAAATTCGGTTTTGAATTTCGGAACAAGAACGGTAATATCCTCGCTTACATTACTCACTCTTAGAGACTCGGTTCCGACAAAAGTTTTGTTTAATGTAATCTGCTCGTATTCCAATGGGTTCCAAGTCCTGTCGTCTAAGTTAAAGCCATAAATTTCATTCATCAGCGTCCCGGCTTTTCCAAAACCCCAAAGCGCAGCGGGAGCAGTCCAGTGGTGGTCGCCCCAATAAAACATTTCCGTGAAATCAAAACCCTCGTTTATCATTTCTTCGCGCAGGTCAAGCGTATCCACGCCGCCTGCGTTCAGCATAGCCATAAAACGTGCGGAGTCTTGAAAACCCGTGGATTTATATCCTCTCGGAATTTCCGAATTATCTTTCAATTTATTGGGACATCTGATAAACAGGAAAGGGGTATTTTTTTCCGAAAGATAATTATTAAGCTCAATTATGACATTAGCCCTTTCGGACAGAAGCGTAGGTCCGGAGGGGCTTTCGAGGTTTAAGTGTAAACGCCCGTCGTTAAGGATATAAATGCCGTTTATATAGCTTCGTCCGGTCGCATATAAATACGACCGATATAACCGCTTTAACAAATCTTCTTTCGCAGGTTTGCCGAAGTAACTTTCAATGGCTGCTCTGCTTTGGTTAAATTTTTCCGCGTAAAGCCCCGACATTCTTGGAAAAAATATCGTAATCAGAGCAAGCACGGCTATTGTTGCGCAAAATCTGTTTAACACAGCTTTCTTTGTCATATTTTTATCAAGTCCTTTCTTCATAAAAGCGTATTGTTTCGGCTCTTCTGAACGTCAAGTTAGCAAGAAGCGGACGGATTGAACCGCCGCTTAAGGAAGACCGACCGCTTTCACTTCGCTTAGAAGCGGCGGAATAGCCTACGGTGCAACCGTTAAAAATTAAAATATATAAATGGGTTGAAGTTACTTCCGCTTAGTAAAACTAAAGACAAAATCAAAACAACAGCCGAATACGACCATTTTAAAAACACCATAACGGGCATATCGGAAAACCGCGTTGAAGCAAGCTTTTTCGCAATCGGAAAACAGGCGATTATACCAATAACCCATGTAAAGGAATACTCGAATATAAGCATATATACGTCATCGTTTACGAACGGATTATTATTTAACCCAAACATCGAAAGAAGATAGCTCATTGCACTTGCTCCTCCCGTTGAACGAAAAAGCGTCCAACCGAGCATAACGCAAATCAGCATATACATATTTCCGATGACGGGTATTCTTTCGATTAGCTTGCCGAAACCTGTTATTTTTTCAAACGCGATTAAAAAGAAAAACATCAGCCCCCAACCGACAAACGTCCATGACGCTCCGTGCCAGAACCCTGTTAAAACCCAGACTACGAACAGGTTAAACACCAATCTTCCTTTGCTTTTAACGCGACTGCCGCCGAGCGGGAAATAAACATAATCCCTGAACCAGCTTGACAGAGAAATATGCCATCTGCGCCAAAATTCGGATATGGAACGGGATATGTACGGATAATTAAAGTTTTCTAAAAAGTGGAATCCAAACATCTTACCCAAACCGATAGCCATATCCGAATAACCCGAAAAATCAAAATAAATCTGCAAAGCATACGCCCCCGCTCCGACCCATGCGGCGGCGACAGACAGGGAAGCCGGGTCATTATTAAACGTATAATTTGCGGCTTCGGCTATAATATTCGCGATTATCACCTTTTTTCCAAGCCCGATAATAAAACGTCCTACGCCTTGTGAAAAATCGTCCCAGTTGAATTTACGGTTATCCAGTTCATGCTCAATCGTTGAGTAACGTACAATCGGACCCGCAACCAATTGCGGGAACAGCGATATGTACAAAGCGACATAAGAAAGCTTTTCCTGCGGCTTGACCCTTCCGCGAAACACATCGAACGTATACGAGAGTGCTTGGAAAGTAAAAAAAGATATGCCAATCGGCAAGGCTATACTCGGAACAGAAAGCTCGAATGGTAACACCCGATTGATATTTGCGATTACAAACGCGGCGTATTTATAGTACGCAAGCAGTCCTAAATCGGCAATAACGGTTAAAGAAAAAGCGAGTTTTCGGAATTTCACGCTTTTCATACCGCATATAGTTTCGTTCCTGTCGGTAGCCGCGCATATAACTCCGAACCACCAGTTCACAATTATGCAGGCGAGCATGACGAATACAAAAGTCGGCTCGCCCCATGAATAGAAGAACAGACTCGCGAATAATAAAAGTATGTTTTGCCGCTTTATATTGTTTCGGAAAACGACGTAATACAAAATTATAAGCGCGGGTAAAAAAAATTGTAAGAATACAAAACTTGGGAAAACCATAATTTATGTCCATCTCCATATAATAACAGAATTTGGTATTTTTGCAATAAATACAGAAAAGGCGGTTATCCTCCGCTGATGCGGGGAATAGTCGCCTTATATTTTCATATGTAAAAGGGTATGCGGGAATAAGACGGCGTTAAGCCGTGTGCTTGCTTGCTTGCTTGCTTGCTTGCTTGCTTGCTTGCTTGCTTGCTTGCTTGCTTGCTTGCTTGCTTGCTTGCTTGCTTCTTTTCTAATTATAGCACATTTTAGCATATAAGTCAATCCTTTTAAAAACTTTAGTTCAATTGTAAATATTATAGCACATTTTAAGGAGATTTGTCAAGAGTTTTTTAGGACGTGGGGCGTGAATTTGCGGGACGCCGCGGGCGGCGTGTCGTACGAAATGGGGGTTGACTTTTGGGGGCAGGTGTGGTAGAATAGGCTCTATAAAGAATAAACCTATTGAAACGTAGGAGTCGCCGCTTTATGATAACACTCAGCCAACTTTTTATAACGGAAACTACCGAATATGAATTTAAGTCCCAACTTGAAGTAAAACGTCCGAAAAGTTGGCTAAAGACTGTTAGCGCGTTCGCCAACGGTATGGGTGGTAGTTTATATTTCGGCGTGGATGATAGCGGCAAGGCGGTCGGGCTTGCAGATGTAAAAGCGGCTTCCGACCAAATAAGCAGACTGATAAAAGAGCGGATTTCGCCATTACCGGAGTTTAACCTAACTGCACATCGTGTAGATTCTGATAAAGACATACTCGTTCTGAAAATCCCGCGCGGAGAATCGCCGCCATATTATTATGTTGGCGATGGCATGACTACTGCATTTGTAAGAATAGGGAACGCAAGCAACCCTGCATCGCCGCAACGCCTTAACGAATTGGTAAGGTGCGGAGCAAACCTCACCTTTGATTCAATGCCCGTGAAACACAAGAAAACCGACCTTTCTTTTGCGATATTTGAAGCGTTATTCAAAAAGGAAAACCAAAAAGAGCTGACATTGAAAGAATATATTTCTTTCGGGCTTTGTAACGCCGATGAGACTTTAACTTATGCGGGTTTATTGTTCGCTGATGACTGTCCTCTTTTGCAATCACGGGTTTTCTGCACTCGTTGGAACGGGCTGACAAAAAGCTCTATCGGTGATGATGCTGTCGATGCGGAAGAGTTCAAAGGCGATATTATAACCCTTTTGAAAAACAGTCATAATTTTATCCGCTTAAATTCAAAAGTGCGGTGGAAAAAGATGTCCGACCACCGTATCAACAAGCCCGATTATGCTGACCGCGCTGTTTTTGAAGCACTCGCCAATGCTCTTATGCACAGAGATTATTCGATTGTCGGAAGCGAAGTTCATGTTGATATGTACGATGACCGCCTTGACATTTATTCGCCCGGCGGCATGGCTGACGGCTCATTAATTCAAGAAATGAACATCGAGGAAGTGCCGTCAATTCGGAGAAATCCGATTATTGCTGACATATTCAGCCGATTAGATTTTGCCGAACGTCAAGGTAGCGGTTTGCGTAAAATCCGCGAAGAAACGGCGCGACTTCACGATTACACAGACGAGTTAGCACCGAAATTTATTTCTACACCGTCGGCATTTCATGTTGTTTTGAAAAATATGAATTTCGACTTGCACGGTAGCGCCACGCAAGATACCACGCAAGTCACCACGCAAGAATTAAGAATCAAACAACTTCTTGATTTTTGTTGCGAACCGCGTACCAGAGATGAAATGCAACAATTTGTCGGTATTGTAAATCGGGAACACTTCCGCAAGGCAATTTTAAAACCGCTTCTTGATTCGGAAGAAATAAAAATGACGATACCCGACAAGCCAAACAGCCGAAATCAAAAATACAAAACTAATATATGAATGTTTTAGGTAAAAAACAGAAGCCATACTGTGAGTAAAATCACAGTATGGCTTTAATAGGGGTAGAGAAATTGAGAAAGGGTGATTTTTTATGTCCAGCAAACAGGCTTTATTCAATGAAATTGAGACGTTGCCTAAAAACATAGTTGATGATGTGTTTCAATATGTGTTATTTTTGAAACAAAGGTCAGTATTTTTGCATAAAAGTCAATCCTTTTAAAAACTTTAGTTCAATTGTAAATATTATAGCACATTTTAAGGAGATTTGTCAAGAGTTTTTTTCGTAGGGGGCGGTGTGGTGAAAATTTGCGGGACGCCGCGGGCGGCGTGTCCTACAAAAAATAATATTCCTTATTATATCATACAATGTTTTATTGAGGGGCGTGGAGGTTGTAAAAACATTTCCCAAACAGAAAGGAGATGTTTATTTAATGTACGGAGCGTGTTATATCCGTGTTTCGACAGAGGAACAGACAGAGTTTTCGCCCGATGCACAGATTCGAGCATTGAGAGAATATGCTGATAAAAACGATATTGTTATTTCAAATAATCATATCTACATTGACGAGGGCAAAAGCGGCAGAAAAGCAGAAAAACGCCCCGCTTTTATGAAGATGATAGTAAAAGCAAAATCAAAACCCCGCCCATTTGACGTAATTCTTGTACATAAATTTGACCGTTTCGCACGTTCCCGCGAGGACAGCGTTGTTTACAAATCTCTGCTTAAAAAAGAGGCGGGAATAAAGGTTATATCCATAACCGAAAGGATTGAGGACGATAAAATATCTGTCATTCTTGAAGCAATGCTTGAAGCTATGGCAGAATATTATTCTCTTAATTTGGCAGAGGAAGTTGTGAAAGGCATGACTGAAAAAGCCCTCAGAGGCGAATTTCAATCCTCGCCGCCATTCGGTTACAGAATGATTGATAAAAAGCTTACCATCCACCCGCAAGAAGCCGAACACATCCGCTTTATGTTTAATAAATTCGCAGAAAAAGAAATGGGATTAAAACGGCTCGCGATGTACCTAAACAGCGTAGGAGTCAGGACAAGACACGGAAATCCATTTGAAAACAGGACAGTTGAATATATTTTTAATAATCCTATATATATAGGAAAAGTTCGCTGGACGCCTACAGGAAGAACACGGCGCAACTACAAAAACCCCGACAGTATCATAAGTCAGGGTACGCACGAGCCGATTATTAATATTGAGTTGTGGGAGCGGGTTCAAGAAGTATTGGCATTAAATAAAGAAACATATCCCCCAAGAAGCCACTATAACGCCGGACTGTCAACATGGCTTAAAGGTTTGGTTCGTTGCAATGCCTGTAAAGGTACGCTTATAAACAGCACGCAGGGTTATATGCAGTGCGGCTATTACAGCAAAGGGGCGTGTAATATCAGTCATTCTGTCAGGGCTTCTGTTCTTGAAAACTTGATTTTAGAGCAAATACGAGAAAGCTATAAAAGCCGTCTTGATATTGCTGTTGTTCCTAAGACATGCGATATGTCCGCATATAATCAACTCGACTTTTTAAATGAAAGAATAAAAAAGTTAGGAGCTAAGGAACAACGCATAAAAGAAGCATATCAAGACGGTATCGACACTAAAGAAGAATACAGAGAAAATAAGCAAGGCTTAGACGCCGAGCGAAAAGCCCTGCAAAAAGAGCTGAAAGATATTGAAAACTATCTTTTAAACAGCGAGGGTAACGCGAGTGAAATAGTATATAAGAGCATGGAAAATGTTTATACCCTTTTGACAGATGAAGCTGTTGAGCTTGAAATAAAGCACAAGACCGTTTGTTTTTTAATCCGTCAAGTGGTTTTCGATAAGCCTGAAAAGTCGCTGTTTATTGAGTTTAAGTAGGTTTTGGGTTGTCTCAAACCTCCTTGATGACGTCTTCTTCAAATACAAAAAGCCGCATATAACGGAACAGTCTTTTTTCCGCCTTCAAACCCAAAATTCTTCCCCATCAGCTTAATTGCATATGCCGGCTTATACGAATTAATATAAACATTCAAGCTCTTCGCCTTAGTATTTTCAGCCGACTTAACCTCAATTGGAATAACCTTACCCTCACGCTGAATAACAAAATCAACCTCTGCACCCCGTTCGCTCTGCCAGTAATAACAAGGATACCCGTTTGCGGCTAACTGACCGCATACGTAGTTCTCCGTCATGCCGCCCTTGAAGTCGTTTAAATCACTTGACATATATATAACGTCCTCTGCGACTATATCCTTTTTCGCGCAAAGCAAGCCAACGTCCGAAACATAGATTTTAAAAGCGTCAATATCACGATAATTTTCGAGCGGCTTTTTAGGATGCTCGACCTTGTGAATACGAGTAACAATCCCCGACAATGCAAGCCATTCAATCGCATTTTCAAACTCAACGGCTCTCGCTCCTGTTTTAATCAGCTTATATTGAAAACGAGTATTCTTTTTTGAAAGCTGAACCGTGATATTATCATAAACAAGCCGAGTTTTCTTGATTTCGTTTTCCTTGTTGTATTTACTCATATCGTTGAGATAATTAACTAAAATTTCAGATTGTATATTGCGGATAAGGATATAGTCTTTTGTCTGAATAAATTGCGCCACACATTCAGGCATACCGCCTACTGCAAGATATTGACGATAATATGCCATAGCCGCATCGTGCAAAAAAAGCGGCATAGGCGAATCCGCCGCAAAACAATCGCAGATTCTTTGTATCAAATCCTGTTCGCCGAAAGCGAGTAAAAATTCCTCCATATCCATCGGGTACATCGTCAGCGTGTTAACCTTGCCGACAGGGAATGAAAACTCTTTCCGGTTGACGGCGACACCGAGTAAACTGCCCAATGCACAAATATGATATTCCGGCTCTTCCTCGCAGAAGTATTTGAGAGAAGTCAACGCACGTTCGCAAAGCTGAACCTCATCAAACACAATCAAAGTCTTTTCCCTGACAATACTTTTCCCGGATATGTTGGACAAAAGCGGAATAAGATACCTCGGGCTAATATCGCCGGAAAAAACGTCACTAAGATTTTTATTCCGTTCAAAATTAAAATAAGCCACGTTTTCATACTCTTCGCGTCCAAATTTTAAAATTGAATAGGTCTTGCCGACCTGCCTTGCTCCTTGAAGTATAAGCGGCTTACGATAAGGAGAATTTTTCCATTCAAGCAAGTGTTTTTGTATTTTTCTTTCCATATAGCATCACCTTTCGTGTAGATATATGAATATCATAGCACACATTGATGTAAATGTCAAGTGTATTATTCTGATATTTTGCATTAATTTACACGAAAGGCTTAATTGAATTTTTTCCGCGTCTTTTATATGTGCGAATTATAATATTTCCCGAACTCTGCGTCAACGGTTTTTATGTGCCTTATTATCCAGCCGATAATTGAATTTCTTAAGGTCAGTGTGAATTCAACGGAAGAGCCGTTCTCGTCAAATTCTTTTTTTAACCTTTTAAATTCAAAAATATACTGCTGATGCAAGCGTCTGTGAATTTCATAATTCGGGTAGCCGCATTGTTTTTGCAAACTCTCCTCATCGGAAAAATGCTTAATTATATACTCGCCTAAAAAATTAAGGGTTTTTTGTGTTTCTTCCTTTAATACTGAGTTTAGCCCCATAGAAGTAACGGCATTAATTCTATTTACCAACTCCATGTGCTGTTCGTCGATTTTCGGGATACCGGTTATCATGTCATTTGATATTGTTATCATAACTTAAACCTCCTTGCCACATGAATCAGTGTTCACATTAAGTATAGCATAGCGTTCACTATTTGTCAAGTGTATTTTATCATATTTCTGCATTAATTTACATGAAAATATAGAAAAAAAGCCAACCGCCCGTTTTAATTGCACGGTTGACTTTTTTGTTTACCCTAAAGGGTTAAATAAATTTTATTACCTCTAACTACGCGCCTGCGACAAGCTTCAAAACTTCAAGCGCGTCGCTTGCGTTAACTACGCCGTCGCCGTTTACATCAGCGGCTTCGAGTGCGTCACCTTCTAATTTCTCAACGCCTGATACGTGCTTTAAAATCGCGAGTGCATCGCTTGCGTTAAGTACGCCGTCTCCGTTTATGTCGCCTTTAATCTGCGTTGTCGTTGAGGTTGCGGCGGTAGGTACTCGACTAATAGCCGAGGGTGGGCGGACAGACGGGACATAATTTCCGGGGTTGTAATTATTGCCGCCGTTATTATTATT
>Ga0099364_10000249_pt1 | contig 89222 bp, 96 predicted proteins | sample TergutTh196P3_FD_73070 | JGI IMG/M metagenome (GOLD analysis project Ga0099364, IMG submission 73070) | Microcerotermes parvus P3 segment gut microbial communities from Pointe-Noire, Republic of the Congo - Th196 P3 | ecosystem: Host-associated > Arthropoda: Insects > Digestive system > Gut ...
GATTTGTAAAGAGTGTTCTTCCTCCGTGGTTCTCCGTGATCCCCGTGCCTCCGTGCGAGAAAAATAGCGAACAATCCTTTAGCACCCATGTAAAGAGGTTTTTATGGGGTTTTCCTACAGACTCCCGTGTCCGCTGTGAGAGGTCTTTTCTTAAACCAAAATGGGGCTGGATAGTTTTCCTACAGCCTCTCCTCATCGATTTATGGGCTCGAAGTTTTCTCAAAGCAAAAACTTCGGCTAAAGCTCATTTACCCGGGCAACCGCTGTCGGATCAACGAAAAAATAGCAAATGAAGAGTGTTTCAGGGCTTTGCTATTTGCTCAGAAATTCGCAAAATTCGCTTGTTTTTTTATTGCATATAGTATATACTTTATGTATAAATGGGATGGTAATCCGTCCGGCGGTCGTCGAAAGGCGGCCGCTTTTTCATTTAGGCAGTACTGTAAGTCCTTATGCCGTATATCACGTTCGTGAAATATCGTATTTACATCAGGAAAGTACCTAAGTTTTAATTCTGCAAATCTTGGCAGAAGATTACGGCAATATTCACTTTTTTCTATAATTACAAACGCCAACAGAAACATTGGAAATTCAGCCGGATATTTATCCAAGTGTGTGTCGCCTGCCTCATCCGCAAAAACAAGATACTTGCTGCTTTTTATTACCATACCCAGAATATAACTAAAAGCATTTTTAGTGTCAAATATTCCAATGAATTTATGGTGCCTGATTTCTGGATAAATGATATTGGCTTTAGTGTTGCCGATTCCAATGGCGACCCCATCTGGAACTTCAACACGGTGGTCAGCAGGGGCTATCCTACGCTGGCGATGGTGGGCGGCCAGCAACGAAATGGCATTGCCAGTAAACCTGTCATGAGGTAAGATAGCAATATGTGGAGCGGTTTGCATGTTGTTATATCATGGGAGTAATATAGTTATTAATGGATAAAAACATATCTCCCATTATCGCTGTGATTACACCAGGTATAATACAATTATTAATGGAAAACCGTAGGCTTAGTTTACAAGAAGCATCTGATATACTGTACAGCTCCCTCATTTATAAAACATTGGAAGACGAAGAAACTAAAGTATGGAGGCTTGGGTACCCCCTTCTCTATGACTTACTGGAAGAAGAATTGGAAACAGGCAATATAACATGGCCTGAGGAGCAAATGTGAAAAAATTTAAAGATGAAGTATGGTTTTTAGCTTCCTGTGTTGAATTTTACAAAGTTGAAAAAGGTATGAGCGGGCAGGAAGCCTATAACTACCTGCGAAAAACAGGAGCGTTAAACTACATTATTGATTGTTACGAAGGCTTGCACATGACGGGGCACCTTTATATTATCGACTGTATAGATGAGTACATCAAAAATAATTCAAAAAGCTAATGAACCTCCCCGCGGCAAGCCGCGGGGTATCTTTAAGCGTTGATTTATTCGAGGGGAGGTTCGTTCTGTAAGGAAATTTATTTAATGTCTGGTTCAATACCAAATACTCCATTATTTTGTTTTTTTTGAGCCGCGGCAAGCCGCGGGGTATTAAACCAGACTTGCGAATAAAAACGGCGCCTAGCACGGTTCAAACGCAGGCGTTCCACTGCTGCGGCAATGCCAAAATGCATTAGAAAATGTAACACGGGGTGTCAGAGGCTCCTTATTCGCCAGCGTTCCACTGCTTTGGCTATTACAGAAATATATGCCAGAAAAGGTAACGAAAGCGGTGTGAGGCGGCGCATAAGCCCTGCCGAGGGCATCGGCGTGGTTATAAAAAAGTGATCTACACAATAAAGAATCTCGATAACAGTTTATCTAGTTTTACAGAAAAAAAAGATGTCTATCAGACCGTCAGCCCGAGAAAGGGCTTTGCGCCGCCGCACACCGCTTTCAATTCCGTTTTAAGGCATATATTTCTGCTGCTACCATAGCCGTGGAAAAGCCCTACCAGGCAAACTTAAACACCGCTTTCTCGTGGTAATCATTGCCCGGGCCGAAAATGCACGAAGGAAAACTGCTGTGATTCGGTGAATCGGGAAAGTGCTGGGTCTCCAGGCAGAAGCCGGCGTGTTTCGCGTAACATGAGCCCGCCTTGCCCGCAAGGCCGGAAAGGAAGTTCGATGTATAGAACTGGACGCCGGGCTGGGTAGTAAAAACCTTCATTCGTCTGCCGGAAACAGGCTCGAAAACCTCGGCGCACGGCCTCATGCTGCCGGCTTTCCCGTCTACAACAAAGCAGTTATCGTATCCTTCCAGCGCACCCGTTCCGCCATAGGCAGCGGTCATATCAGCATTAATACGCTTGCGTTTTCTGAAATCATAAGCGGTTCCCTGAACAGGAAGCAGGGAGCCCGTTGGAATTAATTTGTCATCAATTTCCACATAGGAAGAAGAATGAAGCAAAACCTCGTGGGAAAGAATACTGCCCTCCCCTTCTCCGGCTAAATTAAAATAAGCATGATTTGTAAGATTTACAGGAGTGGGCGCATCAACCCTGGCTTTGTAATCGGCAATTATCTCATTGGATTTGGTAAGCCCGTAACAGACAACAGCTTTCATTTTGCCGGGAAAGCCGCAGTCGCCGTCGGGGCTTTCAAGATCAAAACGCACAAAAACGCCTTCGTCCTCATGGTAGCTTTCGGCTCTCCACAACAGCTTGTCAAACCCCCTGCGTCCGCTGTGCAGGGAATTTTCCCCGTCGTTTTTTTCAAGATGATAAACATTGCCGTTCAGGGTGAAGCAGGCATTCTTAATCCGGCCGGCAAAGCGGCCAACAGTAACTCCAATATAGGGGCCGTTGTTTAGAAATCCTTCCAGGCTTGAAAAACCCAGCAGCACATCAGCCTTCTGTCCTTTACTTGAGGGAACATAAAGGCTTGTCCAGGCCGCTCCAAAATTTGTAAGTGAAAGTTTCAGGTCACCCGCTTCCAGGGTATACAGCTTTACTTTACTTCCGTTTGATAAAACACCAAAAGTTTTTTCTTTTATTTTCATGGACTTATTATACCATTAAAACCTGAGTCTTGCACCTGCATTAATGATGACCTTGGCGCCTTTTTCGCTGAAACTGCCATCAGGGTTTTCGACAATAGTTACCGGCCCCAGTTCCCCCGCCTTGCTGCCGCCGAAGGTTTTTTGATCAAAAAGGAAACGGGCGGTCAGGTTAAGTGTTACGCCCTGAAAAATTTCGTAATTGATCGTGGCAAAGGGTGAGAATGACCAGTCATCAAAACATAAAACAGTCGAAAGGCTTACATTACAAAAATCATTAAAGCGGTACAGAGCCGTTCCGTAAAGATAATGATGATTTGTCCAGGAGCCGCCATGGCCCAGGCTGCTTACCGATGAATAACCGCTGAAAAGATATTCAAACAAAAGATACAGATCGCCGCCGAAAAAGTTATAGTCAAAGCCGGCGCCAACGGAAAGCCCCTCGATATCTTCGGCATTGCCGGGGTTTAGGGTATAAAGCGCATCGGCTGTAAAACCCAGTTCCACATCCGCCTTCAGCGAAAGCCCAAAGCGGTGAATCCCGTTAGGTGAAGCATCGAGGGGAGTTTCGCAGGCATAGAGCGCCTGGAGGCTCGCCCTGTCCCAGTGCTTGTCAACGGAGAGCCCCGGAATGATGCCGCTCTCCGACTCAAGGGGCTCCTTTGGCCCTGCGGCAAAGCCCATGATTTTAAGCGAGTCCGCCGGAAAAAAGGCGGCATTCATTCCCAATACGCCGCGCGGCCGGGCATTCGGAAAAAGCGGATTGCGGGGATTAAGAAAATCGGAAGGGCTCCAGGCCTGTCCATAACCGAAATTCATGCGGAGCAGTCCAGCTTCGGTGTCTATATAATCGCCGTTAATTCTGAAATAAAGACGCTCCAGTTCCATGGCAGCAGCGTAGTTCTCTGTGCCTGCCGCTGCCGTCGATGCGAGAACAGAGCCTGCTGAATTTCCAGCCGCGGCAATCAGGTTAAAGGCCGCGAAAAAAGACGCCTTCTCCCCGGTTCTGATACGCAGTCTTATATTGGCGTATTCTTCAAGGCCAAAAGAATGAGCCGGAGTATCACCCGAGCCGGCGGTATAATTCACGGTGCTGTCTAAAATGCCGGATATATCCTGCGCAAGCAGGCACCAGACAGAAAAAAATGTAAAAACGCATAACATGAAAAATCTTTTCATACGTCCCTCACAATTAATCAAAAAATTTTGCCACGAACCTCACAAACCCATGATTCCAAAAATTATTATTTTCTTCTTGTTCGTGCTGGTTTGTGTGGTTAGTGGTAAAAAAAACCTTTTCTCTTTTCTCTTTTACCTTTTATCTTTTTATCACCTTTCCAGGTTTCGCTGGCTGAAGATAGAGTCGGGAATCGGCCTGTCCAGTATGACATTTCTCATCACCATGGTGGTCTTGCTGTCCCTGCGCAAAAGGTCGCGCACTTCCACTTCCACCGGAAAGCGCCGGCCGGCAAGGGTTTCTATTCTGATCATGTTGTACTCCTTCAGCTTTGCGCCTGAAAGGGCAAAAAGTTCATAGCGCAATACATCACCGGTTTCCCTGTCTACCCACAATTTGCGTTTCGGGTAACTTTCGCTGCGGCCTCTGGCGGTTAGGTCCAACACCCAGGCTTCCCGGCCGTTTATGGTTTCCGAGCCGGAGAGAACCGGAGTATAGCGGCTGGATAGAGTATCGTTGTTGATGGCGTCTTCGTAGGAAAAATCCGAGCCCATCATCGACTCTTTTAACATGTGTCCGGAAATGAGCATTACCCCTTCATTGTCAGGGGAATACATGTAAAGCCTGCCGCCCCTTTTAAGGTACTTGGTTCCGCGGTCTTCGGGATTGGTAAACTCGATAAAGCTGTCGGCGCTTCCCCGCGCCCAGGCCTTCATCAATTTCACATAACGGCGCCCCTGATGTTCGATGATCATCTCCCCCTCATACTCGATGGTGGTAAATACCTCGTTGTTGTCCACTCTCCGCAAAATCTCCTCGGCTGTCTGCGAAAAAACCACACCCGCCGCAAACACCAGCAATAAGACAACTAATAATCTGCTATTCATAATCAACCTCCAAATTACTTTTTCTCTATTACCTTTTCTCTTTTTCCTACCTTCTGAGCGCTTCGACTGGTTCGACGAAGGCGCTTTTTAGCGAAGGAATCAGCGTAAAAATTGACGCTACCGCCACACCCATGATCCACGCCATTAAAAGCCTGCCATAACTGAACTGAAAGAAAATTGAGTTGCTTAACGGCATCTCGCTGAAAGTGCTTCCGTAAAGGTCTCCCATGCGTATTGGAAAATTTGATCCGATGCCGGAAAGCAGACCCCCGACTATAACGCCGCAAAGGGCGCCGAAGGCGGCAAGAAACAGGGACTCAAAAAAGAAAACTTTTACAATCTCGCCGCGGGTCATTCCCAGGCTGCCCATCATGCCGATTTCCTTGATCCGTTCGTGAATAATCATAACCACCGTATTAATTATCAGGAAGCTTGCTACAATCAGGAACACCAAAAAGACGATGGTATAAATTGGAATTACCATTTTCATTACAGCAACCCAGTAGTTATCGCTCCATTCATTTACCACGCTGTCCTGCCCCAAAAGATTCTGCACTGCGGCGGCGATTGATGCACTCTGTTTTTCATTGTCTGCGAAAATCACCAGGGACTGAGTTCCCTCATCAAGCACCAGCAGCCGCTGAAGCCGCTCAATATCAACAATGATAACCTGTTCATCGTACTTGATATAATCGTAATTGAAGATTCCGGAAATTACCGGGCTCCATATCTTGTCGGAAAACTGTGCGGAAATTGTTTTAAGCGGAAGCCTGTCGCCAATGCCAAGCCCCGATTTTTCGGCAAAGACGCTCCCGACGGCACATTCATTGGAGCCTGGCGCGGGGTAGCTTCCTTCCACGAGGCCGTTGTTTCTGCGGGTAAGGTTAAAGTGATTCGCCGCCATTTCACCTTCAATATCCAGCCCCCACAGTGTCGCGTGCTTGATCGTGCTTTCCTGCAATGTCGCCAGGGAAGCAATCCGCGGAAAGACAGCACGCACGCCAGGGATTTCACCAATGGAGGCGGCCAATTCCTTCCAGCTTTTTCCGTCTGCTACCGGATACTGAACGGGTTTATATTCGTTTTCCGCTTCGTACTGCGCTGATACTACCCTGACATGACCCAATTCAAACACCTGCACCAGATCGTTTATGCTCCTTGTCATACCGTCTATCAGGGACGAGTATACAACGATAAAGAATACTGCTATTCCAACCGCGGAAAAACAAAAGATGGTACGCCTCTTGTTACGCCAAATATTACGATATGCGATTTTGATCAACGCCCCCGTACCACCCTGTTTATTTTCATTCACCATTTTTATCTCTCCTTCCTCATTCAAACCTCAGGCTGTCGGTGATTGGCATCTTCAGCGCACGGCGGGTCGGAAAAAACGCCATGCACGAAGACAGCAGAGTCGCCACAATGCCGGAACCGATTATAAGGGGAATATTCCACACGCTGCGGAAAATGCCTGTCGTGCGAAAGCCTATGCCGCCGGCAAGAGTATCCGCCATGGCGCTGAAATCAATACCGTACTTCACCATCGGGTAATTGATAGCGCAGCCCAGTATTATCCCCAGAACCGAGCCAAATAAACCAAGGAAGCCGGCTTCCAGCATATAGGTCATAATCATCTGCCTGTCTGTCATGCCAAGGGCGCGCATCATTCCTGTTTCCTTGGTTCTTTCCAAAATCGCCAGCAGAATGGTGTTGGAGATTCCCAAAAATGAAAGTATAAACAACAATAAGGCCAATACCTGCGGCGCTCCTGTTTGCAATTTTTCATAACCAAGGTAATCTTCTACATATTCAAGCCAGGTGCGTACGGCAAGATCGCCCGGCAGGGAAAGCCCCTGCGCGGCCAGTCCGCGCTCCAGCGCGGCGGTTATTACAGCGGCGCTTTCGCTTACTCCGGGAAGCCGGCTGCTGCCGGCATTTTTTTCCCTGATAACAAGCTCTGTTACCGCGCCCTCCAGCGCCATGCCGGCGTCATCCTGCAAAACGTCCAGCGGAATGTAGGCGGTGTTGCCGTTCGGAAGCGGCGCCGGAGAGTTGATCACCCCCACAACGACGACATCAATTAACTGATTTACATGGCGCACTGCGCCGGAAAAATCCGCGCGGATCATGGCTTCCAGAACCTGCGCCATTTTTGCTTCATCGGCCTCGAATTCTTCGCTTAAAAGATATGCGCCGAAAAAATCCTCATACTGATAAGCCGCTTCCATCAGGGACTGCCCGGCATGATCCAGCGCCGGCATCAGCTCGCCCGTCCATTTATCCGGCCGGATCGCTTCCGGCACAGCCTTGATGTCGATAACTGCGTTTATCCTTACATCATTGCGGTTTGTAGCGGCAATCATATTCCAGTAACGGTCAAGATCGCCCTGCGACGCATCTCTTTTCAAAACCATTCGCTCATTACCCGCCGTGTGTACTATATCGGGAGAAAATATATCGGTAAAAGTCGGCGCAATATCGTATAACGAACGGATAAATTCAGCATCGGCGGAGTTTACCGTTATTTCATTAATCAGCGTTTCCAGCTCCAGGCGAAGAGGGCGTGTGGGAATCCCCACCTTTAGCTTTTCGGCGGCAACGGTTCCAAGGGCTATTTCAAATTTGCCGTATTGCACAAAACGCCCGAAATCGACGTATTGCACATAATGCATTGTTTCCGCTTCATAAACCGGATCAATGCCATGAAACAAAATTGGCGCAGAGCCCGATGCTGAATAAAGCGTCCCTGCAAAAATAAACCGCGGAGCGCTGCTGTAGCCTTCGCTTTCCAGCGCGGCACGGTAGTTTTCCCAGCCGGTAAAATTCTCGTAACTTGGCATCTCGTCTTTTTTTTCAAAGTAGAGCTTTGTTTGCAGCTTCGCGGCGCTCATCTCGAAATTGACGATATTTCTGCGCGACTCTATTGCCATACCGCCAAGCCAGCTGTTCAAAAAGATATAAACGGCGACGCTTACCATGATTGCAGCCGAGGTAAGGATCGTTTTTACCTTGTGCCGCGCCAGGTTACGCATGGCGATTTTTTTTAGTTCCCAAATACCATACAGGGTCATGCTTTTTCCTCGTCGCTTTCGATCTGCCCGTCCCTCAGGTGGACGAGCCGGCGGGCATAGTCCATGACCATTTCATCGTGGGTGGAGAAAATAAATGTTGTCCCTGCGGATTTATTCATGGCAAGCATAAGTTCAAGGATTTCCCGGCCTATTGTGGAGTCCAGGTTTGCCGTCGGCTCGTCCGCCAGAATGAGAGCCGGTTTTTTAACAAGAGCCCGCGCTATCGCCACGCGCTGCTGCTGGCCGCCGGACATTTCCCTGGGGCGGCGTTTTTGCATACCTTCAAGGCCGACATCATGCAGAACCTGTGCGGTTCTTTCTTTGATTTCTTTTTGCGGCACACCCAACAGGCTCAGTGGAAAGGAAATGTTTTCCTCGACCGAAAGCACAGGGATAAGGTTGTATGCCTGAAAGATGAAGCCGATACTGTGCCGCCGCAGCATCGCCAACTGTTTACGCGACATTTTGCCTGCGTCCGAACCGCCCACCTGTAAAGTCCCGCCGGTAAGAGTATCCAGGCATCCGGCCAGATGCAGGAAAGTAGATTTCCCGCTTCCCGAAGGGCCGGCAATAGCGGCAAATTCTCCGGCCTGGAAGGATAAATTTACTCCCCGTAAAGCATGCACGGTCTGACCGTTTAAGCCGTAATCCTTGGTCACATTTTCCGCTTTTACTACCGTCATTTGTCTTCTCCTCTTTTTATCTCATTCAATGCTGCCAGGCCGAAGATGTCCTTTGTTTTAAGTTCATCAGTAATTGAGTTGGGCACCAGCATCATGGAGTTTCCGCTCTTTAATCCCTCGTTCAATATCGAAAGTATCCTGAGTTTAAGGGCGCCTGTGCTGTCCATGGACGGTGCATCCTTGGCATAGATCGAAATGGCTTCTTCCAGTTTACGGGCGATCTCAATTTCCGCTTCAGCTAACAGAACCCTGCCTTCCTTTTCCCTCTCGGCCTGGGCTATGCGGGAAAGTGAATTTTGCAGCGGCTCCGGTATCTGAATATCCGTTATTTCAACATAATGAACAGTTATACCCCATTCAGTTGTCTGCCTTTCCACTTCCTCCTGTATCTGTTTTTCGATAATGTCTCCGCGCGCAAGAAAAGTTGTAAGATCATTTTTGGAAAGAATATTCCTTAAGGCAGCTTTGGAGGCGAGAGCCACAGCTTCCTCGTAATCCTCTACTTCGAGGGCGGCTTTTTGCGGGTCCCAAACCAGCCAGAAACAGAAGGCGTCAACATTTACGGTAACAGAATCGCCTGTAAGGGTTTCCTGCGCATAAAAGTCCATAACGCGGATTCTGATATCAATAACTTTGCAGACATGATCCAGCAATGGTACCAGAAAGTACATGCCGGGTCCCTTGACCTTGTGGAATTTACCAAGCCGCAGTACAACAACCCGTTCCCATTCATAAGCCTTGCGTAGGGAAAAGATCAGCAGCAGGGCGGCAAGCATGGCCGCTGAATAAATGCCTGCCTTTTCCATAAGGCCAGGGGGCTGCTGCGAAGCAGGTAAAAAAGTGAAAACAATGGCCGCGGCAATCAGCAAAAGGATGAGCCGTATCAGGGCAAGAGTATAATCCGGTTTTCGACGGCGGCGGGTTTTCTTTGCAACAGGTTGTATACCTACCGAAGCCTTGGCATTTTTATTAATCATTTTTGTCCTCCTGGAAAAACCTTATATAAAATTTAACCACAAACCACACAAACAAAGCCGAACAATATCAAAAAAAATATGTACATCTTAAACTTCTACTCCTTGTAGACATTAAGCAAAGTGACTAATTCTGATTTCCCCACACCTAAATCGCTCATATCTTGCACGAATCTGGCTAAAACTTCCCGGATTTTACGGTTTAGACCGTCATCTTCCATAACCGGCTTTTTATCAGAGATATATGTCCCGCTTCCCACCTGGGTTACAAGAATCCCCAGGATTTCCAGTTCGCTGTAGGCGCGGGCTATGGTGTTGGGATTGGTTTTCAGTTCTACGGCCAGGGAGCGTATTGTAGGCAGCCTGTCGCCGGTTATCATTCTACCCGACAGGATTGCGAATTCTATCTGCTGAATGATCTGCCTGTAAATGGGCACCCCGTTTTCAGGGTCAAGAGAAAAATCAATTCCTTTCCTTTGGCTTTTTGGACGGGCCCTTTTCCCCATTGCCGTAATTGTACTATTCATCTAGTACAATTATATATGTACTAGTACAATGTGTCAAGCGGGATTTTTCGGAAAAAACAACAGAAAAGTGTATAAATAATCATACATTTATGGAATTTGTTAATTGTAAAAAAATTGTTAGTAACTTATACTGTGCATCGGGATAGTTAGTTGATCAAAAACAGGATTTATTTAGACAATTGTTGTTTTAACAGGCCATATGATGATCAGGCCAATCTTAATGTTCATCTTGAAGCAGAAGCAAAAATATTTGTACAAAATGAAATATTGAATAAAACTTTTGAACTTGCATGGTCTTTTATGATGGATTATGAAATTGCTTCTAATCCATTTTTCGACAGAAAGCTGGCATTTTTGAATTGGAAAAATGTGGCTGTTATTGACATTGAGCCGATAGAAAAAATATTAATTAAAGGCAAAGAATTGAATCGAAAAAATATTAAAAAAAAAGATGCTTTACACATTGCTTGCGCAATAGAAGCAGAATGTGAATATTTTTTAACAACCGATGGGAAAATACTGAAAAAAAGTATTTCCGAAATAAAGATAATTAATCCATTGGATTTCATACGACAATTTTATACAGGAGATAAACTATGAAGGCAGATACATTAATAAGAACTGAAGGTATGAACACTCTCATAAAAAATTTAGGGTTAATTGAAGCAGAGCGCTTTGTGATGCTTATACAAAAAGACACATTTGATTACACAAAATGGCAGGAGAACTTATTTGAAGATATGACCATTGAAGAAATATTCAACAATGCTGCTAATTTAAGAAATGATAGTGAGAAAATGCGCACATAATCTTTCAGTCCATATCGTCTTTGGTAAAAACAATTCTGCTGTTGGCGGCGACCAGCACATTCATCTTGGTGTAGGAATCGCCGTCTGAATCTTCCAGCTTTATATCGTAGCGGCTTACCTCGGCTACCGGATGCGGAAGCTGCAGGGAGACAGAATCGCCGTTGCTGATGGTTTCGCTTCTGCCCAGCCTGTCCGATCCCCAGGAGTCAGAGGTGGTCTTGCTTATATACACATAATAAATCGTGTAGCCTGTGTTATTTACAATGGTAACAGGCGGCCCATCGAAAGATTCCGCCGCTTCTTCATCGATGTCATCAAAGGTAAAGACAATAGCGCTGTTGGCCCTGACCATCACATTCATTTTGGTATAGGTGTCGCCGTCAGAATCTTCGAGCCTTATGTCGTACCTGTTTACAACATTCAGGGGGAACGGCAGCTGCAGGGAAACGGAAGTCCCGTCCGAAAGAATTTCATCACTTTTCAGTAAATCGTTTCCCCAGCTGTTGGACGCGGTCTGGCTCATATACACATACCAAACCGTATATCCGGTGTTATTAACTATCGTGATAGACGGATTTTGCTGGGCCGGCAAAGCCGCCAGAAGAACAACAAAAAAAAGACCGAAAAAACACTTCTTCATAAAAAGCCTCCATTAACCATTAAGCAAGATTATTAAGTACAATTTCAGAAACCAATCTTTTATTCTTTAAGTCATTTGCATAAGCTGCATATTCCATATCGGAACCGGCAATATGGCCGACAACCCAGTCTTTTAAGTACCAAACAAAATTGATGGGTACAAATTTCTTGTCTTGCTGGTATCTATTTGCCATTTTAAGGACGGTTATAATCAGGGAATCATGCTGTTTTTTATGCTCACTGTAACCGGGGTATTTAATAAATTTCATCAGCTTTAATTCATCATTAAAATGCAGTTGTACATACTCAACCATGCAGCTCATTGCTTCCCTGAATTCCGCTTCCATCACTTTATCGCCTTTAAGACAGGCTCTGTAAAGATCATTTATAAGAAATACAAGCTGCTTGTGCTGGTTATCTATCTCCCTTATCCCCGTCGCATATCTGTCCGACCAGGAAATAATTTGGGCATCTTTCGAAAATGTCATAATATTTAAATTATACCTTTTTTATTACGTCAAATCCACAATAGGGAATTAATACTTTTGGCAGCCGCACCGAGCCGTCCGCCTGCTGGAAATTTTCCAGGATGGCAATAATGGCACGGGAAACGGCAATAGCCGTACCGTTAAGCATGTGGACGTATTTATTCTTGCCGTCTGAGTCCTTGTACCGGATATTAAGCCGGCGCGCCTGATAATCCGTGCAATTCGAGGTAGAGGTAACTTCCCCCCAGTCGCCATTAGCCCTTCCCGGCATCCAGGCTTCCAGGTCATATTTGCGGTAGGCTGGCGCACCCAGATCGCCGGTGCAGGTGTCCACCACACGGAAGGGAATGCCCAAGCCCTGGAAAATTTCTTCCTCTATCGAGCGTAGTTCTTCATGAAAACGATCAGATTCTTCGGGCAGGCAGTAAACGAACATTTCCAGCTTTGTAAACTGATGCACCCGGTAAAGGCCCTTTGAAAACTGGCCTGCCGCCCCCGCTTCCCGCCGGAAACAGTGGGAAAGGCCGGCCATGCGCAGGGGCAGTTTTTCCTTTGGAAGAATGGTATCCGAATAATAGCCGCCCAGGGTGATTTCGGCGGTTCCAACAAGGCATGTCCCCTCGCCCTCCAGGGTGTATACATTCGATTCCGATCCGCGCGGATTAAAGCCGATGCCTTCAAGAATTTCTTCACGGGCAATATCGGGGGTGATGTACGGGGTAAAGCCCTTTTTCTGCAAAATATCCAGGGCATAGCGGATAAGGCCCAGTTCCAGGAAGACACCCTGGTTTTTAAGATAGTAAAACTTGACGCCGGAAACCTTTGTGGCGGAGTCAAAGTCAATTATATCGAGGTCATGCCCCAGCTTTACATGGTCGGCGCTCTCAAAATCGAATTTTATTGGCTCCCCCACCCTCTTTATTTCCAGGTTATCCTTGTCTTCCCTGCCCACAGGAGCGTCAGGGTGGGCCATATTCGGAATCTTCCGGACTTCTTCCAGAAGCTCCTTTTCCACTTCCGACAATTCGGTTTCTGCGGCGGAGATCTCATCTTTCAGCTTTTTGCCTTCCTCTATAAGGGCGTTGCGCTCTGCCAATTCCGCCGGCGATTTGGCGTTCTGCTTCTTCATGGCGGCGGCGTTGATATTCCTGTTTTGCTGAAGCTGCTGCAAATTGGTAACAAGTGAGGTTCTGCGGCTGTATAAATTTGCCGCTTTTTCCGCATCCGCCTTCATAAAACGGTCGGCGATATTTGCCATTACAGCTGTCAAATTTTCCGCAATAAATTTATAGTCCAACATGTTTTCAGTTTATTGAATTTTCTGATGTTGTACTATGGCATAATTATTAAAAGAATGTTATAATTCGGTGTTGAAACTTTTAATATCATAAAAGGGGTAGCCCTATCAGGAGCGATGCCGTGAAAATGTCTAAATTTGCTGTATGTAGAATCCGGGTTCTGCTTTTCATCTTTGTTTTAACGGGAATAACAGTAACAGTCCATGCCCAGGTAGATCAGGGGGAGCTTGAAAGAAATCTCGCTCCCGTAACTTTTATAAATTATGAAGGACCCCATGCACGAATTGAAACCAGGGAACAAATTCGCCAAATAGGCGTCGGCCTTGGTCAGGCAATTTCCGGCGGGGCAGCACGGACAGGCGGAACAAACCGTTATTTTGTGATCCACTGCGTTTCCGATCCGGAGGGCGGTAAACTGGATGCGGATATTTTCGGCCTTGGCGTTGATGTCGGCGTAGATCATATCCGAAACCTAAGAACCATTATCCAGGGGTATTTACAGACAGCCTATGATTATAATGAAAGAGACGCCGCACTGCTGGCGGAATATATCACAATTTACAATGCAGTATACCGCGGCGACTGGGATTATTTTACCGGCCGTTACAAAAACCTTGTTATCGAAAACCTTGTAAGGGAGAGGGCCGGCCTTTCCATCCGCTACGATGAATGGCCCGGCAGAACTCTTATCGTTATTCCCCTGGGGCATGGCGGTCTAAGCTCGATAGATACATCCACAATTTCCGATAGCCGGGTTGTAGAAGAACTGCGAAGGGAAGAAGATATGGGCGTTGAGCAGCGCCGTGAAATGGTTGACCTGAAAGAAAGAGAAGCAGAAGAAGCCGAGCAGCTCGCCCAGGTAACACGGGAAGAAGTAAGGCAGGAAGATCGCAGAATAGAAACTGAAAGAACACAAACCACACAGGAAAGACAGGAAGTAGCACAGCAGCGGCAGCAGATACAGGAAGATCAGGAAGCGGGAAGAATCACCGAAAGGGAAGCGCAGGAGCAGCAGCGCGAACAGGACAGGCGTGAAGAGGAAATAGAGCGCAGGGAAGATCAGCTGGCACAAGATGAAGCTGCGGTTGAACAGCGCAGGGAAGAAGCCCAAAGGCTGGAAGATTTCTCCGAGCAGAGGGCGGAAGAAGCCCAGCAGGATAGAAGGAGCATAGCAGAGGATCAGCAGGCCGCCATTGTCGAAACCATTGCCGGCGGCGTCATCGGTGTTTTGATCGAGAGGCGTGATTCTACCCTGGGGAGGCTCGTCCGCATCGATCCCAATACAAAGCGTGAAGTAAGGCGCTCGCCGCTGGATTCAGTCTATGTCCGCACATTGACCTTTATCAGCGGCAGGATACTCGCCATTGCAGGTGAAAATATCGGCAATGGCGCCGTGCGGCTTATCGAAATAAACAACGGCGATCTTACAATGGCCAGACAGGGCGATGACGACCTGTCTACCGGCTCGCTTCTTTGGGTAAACGGCAGCGACATATACGCCATTACGGCGGATCTAACTGACAATACCTGTAACCTGGGACGCTTCGACTCAAACCTTGTGTTACGCGCTAAATCGCAGGTCAAGCTGCACCAGAATGCCTCGGTAACAATTCAGCAGGGTTATTTGCTTACCCAAAGGGCGGACGGTACATCGGTAATACTGGATCCGGCGACCCTGATGGAGTAAGCATAGGTTTGACCTGCAATTGGCTTGAATAACTTCAAGGCGCCTTAATTACTTTTCCGACAGCGGTGTATTCATAATTGTTGTTGGCGGAATCAGACTGGCCGATAGCCCATCTTATATCCCGAATATCAATAACACCCTGATATTCTTTTTGGGCTGCTGCCAGCAAATGCATATATGCCTGATTATTGATAACCTTTCTGTACCGGAAAGAACCTGTTACATTGAAAGTTGCCTGGACTGTTCCCAATACTTCCGCATTTTCACTGCTTTTCAGGGTCATGTATTGTCCGGTTGTACACGACATTAACATGCCAGTTAATAAAACCAATGCCATAATCCAAATTTTCGTTTTCATACTTCATCCTCCTGCATATTTTTATATGGAAAAAAATCCATATTTATACCCGATACAAAAATCAATCATATTCCAAAGATGGCTTCCGATTTTTTCGCCATTAAATTTCACTGTTACTTCTGAAAAATCCCTTAAGTACCTCATATTCAAAAATAAAATTCCCCGGCCCGCTTTAACTCCAAAACTGCCGGTGGCAATAAAACCAAATGGATTATTACTGTCGGCCGTAAATAAATTTTTACCATAGCCTTCTGAAAAGGTGTATCCATTGTTATTGGTTCGTTCTACTGTTGTATTCATAACTACAGGAGCAACATACAAGCCTCCCCCAAACTCAATGGAAAAGTTATTGGGTCTAAGAGTTGCTTCCAGAAGCAGAGGAAAAATTATATGAGTTTCCATACCTGAATATGTTTCCAAAATACCAGAACTTTTGTCTGTTTGTTTTGGGGCGGTATACTTTGTCTGCGGGCCAAAGTAAAAATTCAATCCTGTTCCAAGGGAAAGATATTTAGTCATTTGCCAGTTAAGCTGCAAAGGACTGAGATTACCGCCCAAAACAGTTCCGTCCGATCCCATAATCGGGCCAAGACCAAAACTTCCGCCAATGTAAAGTTTCTTGTTCTTCCAGATATCGTCTTGATGAATTTGCGCAAAAAGACTTCCTGTCATTGCAATTACAAGAAGAACCAAAATAAAAATTTTCCTTTTCATTTTACTGTTACCTCACATTCCATTGATTTTAAATTTTTTATATACTATAACTTTACATAGTGTCAAATAAAAACACTGTGTTCGTTACATAACAAAGTGTTTATGTAAGTTTCTGGACAAAATACTTAAAAATGTCCAAAAAAGCTAAGGAGCAGCCATCGCTATGGAAGCCAAACAAACAAAAGAGAACCGAAAAACCCGCTATACCAGGATGGTTTTGCGTGAAAGCCTTATGGAATTGATGAAAACCAAGCCAATTTCGTCTATCGCCATAAAGGAAATCTGCGCCTGCGCTGATATAAGCCGTTCAACATTTTATACCCATTACAGGGATCAATTTGATTTACTAAAAAAAACGGAAGAAGAAACACTTGCCTTTATTGATAAAATTCATACCAAGTATTCTTTCTACAAAAAGGGTACGCGGGAATCGCTGCAAATGCTGGAAGAAATTTTAAAGTATATTGCAGATAACAACAAATCAATTTATGTTTTATTCAGCGAGAACGGAGATGTTAATTTCCAGAAAACGATTTTTAGTTCCATGTATCAGAAAAATGTCATGAAATCACTGACTGACAAATTGCCTGATGAACAAACAAGACAATACTATTATTTATTTGTCGTAACAGGTACTCTTGGCATTATATATCACTGGATAAAAAACGGCATGGATAAATCAATAAGCGAACTGGCGAAAATAATAGTTAATTTAACTTCTCAAATAGCGAAGTGATTTTTTAAGTTCCCGCGCTAGGAGTGTATATGCTCCAGGGCGTGCAGCAGTTCCAGTGTCTTTTCTTTGCAGCCCCCGCAGACTGTGCCAATCTTGGTAGCCTGCTGGAGCTGTTCCCAGCTGCGGCTGCCATTGTGAAAAGCGTTTTCAATGTCCTTGTCTGTTATTCCCAGGCAGTGGCAGATTACTGTCGCATCCTCTTTTAACATGCCCGCCCTGCCGGTTTTCGCGAGGTAATCGTCGATTGCCGCCCGCAATGCCTTGTCGCCCAAAACAGAACAATGAATCTTGTAGCTTGGCAGGCCGCCCAGTTCTTTTACCAAATCCTCGGGTTTTATATTGTAGGCATCTTCAATTTTCATTCCAATAATGAGCTGCGAAAGCATACTGGTGGATGCAATTGCGCTGGCGCAGCCATAAGTTTTCCAGCGAACATCGGTTATTACATCGTCTTTTATTTTCAGGAGCATCAGCATTTGATCTCCGCATTTTATATTACCGGTCATTCCCCTGGCGTCTGCGGCAAATGTCTCCTCGCTTTCCAAAAGCACATTCTTGGGGTTAGTAAAATGATCCTTTACAGTTTCAGAATAAAGCCAATCTGACATAAAAACTCCTGTTGCTAAAGTTATGCGCCAACAGACAATGTAGACATTGCCCGCAGACGCGCGATAATCGGGGTAAGGATTTCTACAATGTAGTTAATGTCCTCCCTGGTAATCCCCCACCCCAAAGAAAACCTGATCGACCCATGCGCCAGCTCCGGACCGACGCCGGTCGCCATCAGCACATGGGAGGGCTCCAGGCTTCCCGATGCGCAGGCCGAGCCCGTGGAAACCTCTATCCCCTGCATGTCCAGGGAGAGAAGAATTGCCTCGCCCTCCGCGCCGGGGAAAGATACATTCAGCGTATTCGGCAGCACCTCTGTAGGGTGGCCGTTAATTTTAATATTAGGAATATTCTTTTCAATTCCCCGGCGCAATAAATCACGCAGGGCGGAAATTTCCCCGCTGTATTTTTCCAGCTCCTGCGCGGCAATCTGCGCTGCCTTGCCGAAACCGAGTATGCCAAAATTATTGTAAGTTCCGGCGCGCAGTCCTTCTTCCTGATGGCCGCCGTGGATAAGCGGGAAAAGGGGGCTGCCTTTTCTTACATACAGGGCGCCAACTCCCTTGGGCCCGTAGATTTTGTGAGCTGACATGGAAAGATAATCCACTGCCCAGTCATCGGCATTTACCGGTATTTTCCCGATGGCCTGCACCGCATCGGTATGCATAAAGGCGCCGGCGGATTTTACCAGCTTTGCAATTTTTTTAATATCCTGCACCGTGCCAATTTCATTGTTAGCCGCCATCACAGAGACAAACAGTGTTTTTTCGCTAAGGGCTTTTTCCAGATCGGCAATTCTGAGCCTGCCAAATTCATCTACGGGTAAAAATGTTACATTGTAGCCGTGTTTTTTTAATTCCATCGCGGAATTCAGCACGCATGGGTGCTCAATAGCGGTGGTAATAAACTCGACGCGCCCCGTACCAAGCGGCTTGCCCTCGGCATCGCTTGCAAGGCTGCGCATGGTCTGAAACACGGTATTGTTTGACTCCGAGCCTCCTGAGGTAAAAATTATTGTTTCTGGCGATGCCCCTGCCAGCTTTGCAACAGCCTCCCTGGCCTGCTCCACCCTCGCACGGGCAAGCCGCCCCGAGGCGTGCATGCTGGAGGCATTCCCGAAGATTTCCAAATCCTCGATCATTGCCGCTTTAACTTCGTCTTTCAGCGGGGTGCTTGCGTTAAAATCAATATAAATCCGCTTGTCATTTAAGGCTGTTTTTGACTTATTATTTTGTATCATTAAATACCACTTATTGTTAATTATAACAAAAAAATAAGAAAAAAGAACCACCCCGCAGCCCGCCCCCGCGCGGCGCGCGATTACGGCGTGGTTTCTTATTCGCGAGCGTTCCACTACTTTGGCAATTACAGAAATGTGTACCCCAAAAAGGTAATTAAAGTGGTACCCGGCGGCGCAAAGCCCTGCCGAGGGCATGCCTCCCTTCGGTCGGCGATCGTAAGGAAATTTATTTATTCGCCGCTAACGCGGCGTTCGATTACGGCGTGGTTTCTTATTCGCCAGCGTTCCACTACTTTGGCAATGCCAAAATGCATGAATAAATGTAATACGGGGTGTTCGGTGAACTGCGGGCCCTCGAACGAGGGACGCGAGTTCACCGGACGGGACCCCTAGTAATATTCATATATGCATTTTGGCGTCGCCATAGCCGTGGAAGAGCATTGTTGACGCCGGGTGGCAAAGCCCTATATCATACTTACATGAGTACGATAACAGGCCAGAAAATTTCTGCTTACTACGAGCGATATAAGGGGATTGATGTAACTTTTACAAAGGAAATAATCCATGTTACTGGGCTTATGGCCCAACAAGTACACTTAAAATGCGGGAACGACTTTTGGCCATGCGTTATTTATTCATCATCTTTTGAAGGAGCCAAAATCGTAGCGAATGTAAAAACCGGCCTATTAAACAAACTCCAGCAGGCAAATAACTATGTAAGCCTTCGGTTATCGTTCAAACTGCCGGAAAAACCGAATCCGGTTTCATTTTTCGTGGCGGCAAGGATGGTTGGAAGCAACCCCTACGGCAACTCGCAGGATATCAATATGCTAACCCTGGAATTTTCCAATCGCCCTTCCGATGATCTTATAGAAATAATGGGAAGACTTCTGGATGCCAATGTTAATTCGACAAAACGAAAAGATGAACGGGTACCGCTCACAGCCGATAACCAAAGAAAACTTAAGATGGTTTCAAGAGAGACCTGCGTTTATATCCAAAAAGTTCCGCGGCGCTGTATTTTGCGTGATATATCATTTTCCGGAACAAAACTGATAATGCTGGGAATAGCAAAATTCCTGATGGATAAAGAGGGGGAAGTTCAAATTGAATTCGACGACCCCACCGAAAGTTTTTTGATAAAGGGGAAATTTGTACGCACGGAAATAGTTGAAGGCAAAAAAGAAATGATAGCCATGGTGTTAAACTTTGATGAATCGTCCGTCCCCATGGGTTATAAAATACGATTAAACGATTTTCTGGCAACTGTCCGTGCCGACAACCGTCCCCAGAATGAATAGCCGCATTATCTTTATACAGGCTCCCGAAAGCCTGCGCGGCAAGCCGATAAAACTATATGAACAGGATGAGGGTTTTTTTATAAATCCTGATATTCCGGTTCCTGTTGAACTGCCCGAGCATCTGGATAACATCAATACAGAAGACATTACGAGTGAAATGATTCTTTCCGGAATGTTACGCGTCATAAAAGCGGGAGAGGAAAAACTCGAGTGGATTGAATACTACCGTGAATTTATTCTTGCCATGCGGCCTGACATATTTAATGAATTTACAGGAGCGGCAATTACAAAAATAATCAACAGCGATTTCCAGATGGCTCTGGAAATACTCGACATTCTGCACGGTGTTTTCCCCGAGCCCGCATGGCAGTCCATGACAATAGAGCTGCTCAAGTCATTTGCCGCAGAAACCAGGGATAACGGCCTTAACGATGAAGCCTACAAAAAAGCATGCGAGCTGACTGAACAGGGAAAGGCCGAAGAGGGATTGCTATTGATCCACGGCTTTCTGGAGCGGTACCCCAGATCATGGCACGGCTGGTTTGTGCTTGGCTGGGAGCTGCGGCTGCTTGGCCGCTGGCAGGACGGAATTGCCGCCTTAAGAAAAACCATTGAACTCGGCGGCACGAACGGCGATACAAGAAACGAACTGGCTATCTGCCTGATGGAAACCGGGGATTTAGCCGCCGCCAGGGAGGAACTGGAAGCGGCTCATAAAGACGCCCCCGACAATGTAAAGATAATTTCCAATCTGGGAATACTCGCTGTTAAGGACGGACGCCCCGGCGAAGCTGCCGCGTTTTTCAAGACTGTGCTCGAACACGACAGCGACGATCCGATAGCGAAAAAATACCTCGCCGGCAGCAGTTAGCACTTTGCAGCTATTATAATTGCGGAAACAATATTTTTTATTCTACCACAAACCACACTAACCAACACGAACTTGCTGTTAGAAAACGCATCTGGAACTTCAAATTCCATGAAATTAAGAAGAATCATAAAGGTTTTTCCACAATTTCGAACTAATGGTTAGTGCCGTTCGTGAGGTTAGTGGTAAAAAAAATATAAATATTTTGATACTACACCAGTTAGCTGCTAATTGGGCAGCGCCAGGGCAAGCACTTCATCGAAGGACTCCACAAGATGAAACTCGATTCCCTTTTTTACATGATCGGGAATTTCATCAAGGTCGCGCTCGTTCTGCTTCGGAATTATAATGTGGCGCGCCCTGTTACGGCGGGCAGCTACAGTCTTTTCCTTTAAGCCGCCGATGGGAAGGACCCGTCCTGTAAGCGACAGCTCGCCCGTCATCACCAGCTTGTCGGTTACCACTTTGTCCCGCATCAGGGAAAGAAGCGCTATCGCCATGGTAATGCCCGCCGAGGGGCCGTCCTTGGGAGTGGCGCCTTCGGGAATGTGCAGATGAATGTGGTTAAAGTCGAACCAGTCCTGCGAGAGGCCGTACTGCTCAACGGCGAGTTTTCGCGCAATGGTCATGGCGATACTGGCGCTTTCCTTCATGGTATCGCCCATTTTGCCGGTAAGGGTAAGCCCCTCCTTACCGGGCAGCGAGGTTGCCTCGATAACCAGAGTGTCGCCGCCCATGCTTGTCCAGGCAAGCCCGACAGACACGCCCGGCCTGTCCGCCTTTTTAATATCGCCCTCGGGAAAGATCGGCTTGCCCAAATGTTTTTCGATAAGTTTTTTATCGATCGAAAAGCGGGCGGCTTCTTCTTTGTTTTTCTCGGCATTCTCGACAATTATCTTGGCCAGCTTGCGGTGGATTTTATCCAGGTTTTTCTCGAAGTTGCGCACACCCGCTTCGCGCGCATAGGAGTTTGCAATATGTAAAAGGCTGTCCTTGGTGTATTTAACCTGATTCTTTTTAAGCCCGTTTTTATCAAGGCTCTTTGGAACCAGATAGCGTTTTGCAATTTCCAGTTTTTCCGTATCAATGTATCCGGGAAGCTGAATAATCTCCATTCTGTCCAGCAGGGGGGCTGGAATTGTATCCAGCGTATTGGCCGTAACAATAAAAAACACATGGGAGATGTCAAAGGGCAAATCAAGATAATGATCGCGGAATGCATTGTTCTGCTCGGGATCGAGCACTTCAAGAAGGGCGCTTGCCGGATCCCCCTGGAAACTGGCACCCATCTTGTCGATTTCGTCTATCATAAAAACAGGGTCTTTTGCCTTTACGATTTTAAGCCCCTGGATAATTTTGCCGGGCATTGCGCCAATGTAGGTACGGCGGTGCCCCTTAATCTCCGCCTCGTCCCTCATACCGCCGACAGAGAAACGGAAAAACTGCTTGCCAAGGGCGCGGGCAATGGATTTGCCGACAGAGGTTTTCCCGACGCCCGGCGGCCCGACAAGGCATACAATCGATCCCTTGGTATCTTTGCGCAGTTTTCGCACTGCCAGGTATTCAACAATCCTGCTCTTAACATCTTTAAGACCGTAGTGATCCGATTCCAGAACAGCCTGCGCGTTTTTCAGGTCGAAAATTTCCGGTTCGGGATCATTCCAGGGAAGGGTCGATATTACATCAAGGTAATTGCGCGTAACAATAAACTCAGCCGAGTTGGGCTCCATCAGGCTGAATTTTTCCATTTCCTGATCGACAATTTCCTTTATTTCGCCCTCGAACTTGAATGTCTCGAATTTGGCCTTAAAGCGCTGATGATCCGAACTTTTTGCGTCGGTTGTCATGCCAAGCTCGGTTTTAATCGCCTTTAGCTCTTCCTTCAAAAAATAATCCCGCTGGGATTTTTCTATCTTTTCATTTATCTCCCTTTGAATTTTTTTCTGAATCCGCAAAAGCTCCTGTTCTTTTTTTATAAATACAAGAACCTGCTCCATGCGCTTGCGCACATTCAGAACTTCCAGAATTTTTTGCTGCTCCGCCTTGTCGATGTTCAGAATGCTGGCGATAAAATCCGCGATTTTTCCCGGATGATCAATATTGATCATGTTAAGCCGCATCTCCTCTGAAAAAAGAGGATTGTTTTCGCTGATTTGCTTCATCTCGGAAATTAACGCGCGGGTAAGGGCCTTTACCTCGCTGGTACTGTCTTCTTCATCTTCAAGATACTCAACAGCGGCTACGATGGGATTGGAAGGATGCAGCGTCTTTTTTACCTTGAAACGTTTCAGAGTGGAAATAAAAATGTTTACCCCGCCGTCGGGGAGATTTATTTTTTTTACGATTTTCGCAACCGTCCCCACCTTGTACAAATCATCGATGGACGGAGTTTCGGTTTCTACATGCAGCATGACAAGGCCGACCAGGGCATCGCCGGCAACCGCATCCTCGACAACTTTTACATCGGTGGGGTTGCCGATCATTATGGGCGTAAAAATTCCGGGAAAAATCGGCCTGCCCATAAGAGCCACAAGGGGCAGCTTATTGGGCAGAATTTGATCTATGGGTATAACACTTTGGTCGGACATTGATTACCCGATACTATAAAACGCCTTTGTGCCGGCATATTCGGCAACGCCTTCGAGCTGATCCTCAATACGCATTAGCTGATTATACTTGCACACACGGTCGGTGCGGCTCATGGAACCGGTTTTGATCTGTCCTGTCTCAAGGGCAACCACAAGGTCGGCAATAAAGGTATCTTCGGTTTCGCCCGAACGGTGCGAAACAATCGAAGTGTAACCGGCTTTTTTTGCCATCTCGACAGCTTCGTAGGTTTCGGTAATGGTGCCGATCTGATTCACCTTTATCAATATCGAGTTACAGGCTCCCATTTTAATTCCCTTTTCCAGGCGGGTAGTATTGGTAACAAAGAAATCATCGCCGACAATCTGCACTTTCGAACCCAAGCTTTTTGTCATTTTCACATAACCTTCCCAGTCATCCTGATCCAGAGGGTCTTCGATGGAAATAATAGGATATTTATCAACCCACTTGGTGAAAATTTCGATCATGTCATCGGCGCTGAAAAGTTTATCAGGATTGGATTTCCAGAACTTATACCCTTTTTTACCGCCCTCGCCGAATAGCTCCGAACTTGCGCAATCCAGGGCAATGGCCATCTGCTCGCCAGGTTTGTATCCGGCTTTTTCAATAGCCTTCATTATGTAGTCAAGCGATTCCTCGTTGCCGATGTCTGGTGCAAAGCCGCCCTCATCGCCTACCGCGGTGCTTTTACCGGCGTCATGCAGAAGCTTTTTCAAACAATGAAACACCTCGGCAGTCCAGCGCACAGCTTCCCGGAACGACCCGGCGCCCACCGGCATTATCATAAATTCCTGAAAGTCAATTTTATTGTCCGAATGTTTGCCGCCATTGATAATATTCGCCATCGGAACCGGCAGCAGGCTTGCATGGAATGAGCCCAGGTATTTATACAGAGGAATATCAAGGAAACTGGCCGCCGCCCTTGCGGTTGCCATGGATACGCCCAAAATTGCATTGGCGCCCAGCTTGCTCTTGTTTTCGGTTCCGTCCAGTTCTATCATGGTGCGGTCAATATCAAGCTGATCCAGAGCATCAAGCCCCTGAATTTCCGAGCTGATAATACTGTTTACATTTTCCACAGCTTTCTGAACGCCCTTGCCCAGGTAGCGCTCTTTATCGCCGTCCCGAAGTTCAACCGCCTCATAATCGCCGGTAGAAGCTCCCGATGGCACTGCGGCGCGCCCAAGAGAACCGTCTTCCAGCACCACATCAACTTCGACAGTCGGGTTTCCCCTGGAATCTATTATCTCTCTAGCCTCAACATACTCAATAAAACTCATTTTTTCCTCCGATTTCATTTGATACATTAATCTTGCTATTTTAACAGGCAGAAGTCAATTGCCATTTAGCTTGATAAAACTCAATGGCTGGTCATTTTTGTGAAAAACAGCTATATTTAAGCTGATAGTATGGAATTTAAAGAGCTTAAACTTCATCCGGATTTGCATCGCGGCATAGATGAGGCCGGATACCGTGTTTGTATGCCGGTTCAGGAACAGGTTTTGGGTAAGGCCTTCGGCGGGCAGGATATGTATGTTCAGTCCCAGACCGGAACGGGGAAAACCGCCGCCTTTCTTATAGTGATATTCCAGCGCCTGCTGGCAGAAGAAAATTTGCACGGGAAAAAGGCGCTGATTATGGCCCCGACAAGGGAACTGGCCGTTCAGATAGAAGACGAAGCGAAAATGCTGGGCAAATATCTTCCCTTTAAGACCGGCAGTTTTTACGGCGGCGTTGGATACACCCAGCAGTATCAGCTTTTAAGGGATAATGTTCAGATTCTTGTGGGCACTCCGGGCAGGGTACTGGACTTAAATAAATCCGGGCGCATGAACCTGATGGAGATTGCCTTTCTGGTACTGGACGAAGCAGACAGAATGTTTGATATGGGGTTTTACCCCGACCTGCGAAAGTTGATAAAGGTAGTACCCCAGGCAGATCGCCGGCAGACCATGCTGTTCAGCGCCACGTTGAATGCCCGTGTAAAAAATCTGGCGTGGGAATACACCCGCACTCCTGTCGAAATCGAGATTGAGCCGGAAACGGTAACAGTCGATGAGGTAACGCAGGTTCTCTATCACGTTCCGTCTAATGAAAAAATGCGGCTTTTGCTGGGAATACTGGAGCGGGAACAGCCGGCAAGCGCGATTATTTTTTGCAATACAAAGCGGCACACCGAAATTGTCGCAAAACGGCTGCGCGTTAACGGGCACACCTGCGAATTTATCATCGGTGATCTGCCCCAGGTTAAGCGGCTTAAAGTGATTGATGATGTTAAATCGGGCAAAATAAAACTGCTTGTCGCAACCGATGTCGCCGCGCGCGGACTCGATATTGATAATCTTGCGATGGTTGTTAATTTCGACCTTCCCGTCGAAGAAGAAAACTATGTGCACCGCATAGGCAGAACCGCCCGCGCCGGAAAAACAGGCAGGGCAATTACCCTGGCCAGCGAAAAAGATGTATACGAGCTTCCCGCCATTGAGCGGTATATTGGCAAGAAGATTCCGTCTGAAATTGCGGGTAACGATCTTCAGACCGATGATAAAAGCGCCAAAATGGATATCCGCACTGACTTTTATGAAGACCGGCGCGAGGATCGCGGCGGTGCCAGGGGCAGAAAAACGCACACCGGCGGCGAAGGCGGCAAAGGCCGCGGCGGCAGGCAGGGCGATACACGCAAGGGTACCGGACGGCGTGAAAAATTACGCGCAAATGACGGCGGTTCCGGCAGGGGCGTTACGCAAACAGCCGCCAAATTCGAACAGCCTTCCGGTACAGGGGATCTTTCCGGGCTTTCTATGGAAGAGAGAATGGCCATGTACAGGCGCAAGTATGCCGGAAAACAGGACGAAAAATCCGAAGGCCGCCAGGGAGAAACGAAACACAAAGGCAAAGAGCGCACAAACCGCAGGCGGCAAAAAACCAAGCAGGGCGAAAAATCCGGCGGCGGCAGGAAAGGTGGCGGCGAAGCCGCACAGACCACGGCTGCGCAGGGCCGGCCGGAAAAAAAGGGATTTATTTCAAAACTGCTGGGGCTGTTCGGGAAGAAGTAAAAAAAACCGGCGCTTGAGTGCAGGCGCCGGTTGATCTACATTCTATCCAGGAAACTAAAATGAAAATGAAAATGTCGAGTATTCAGCGTCAAGGACAACCTTTTGATTGCTGCCCGTTTTAGACATTTCCAGATTAACCTCTCTGCCGATAAATGACATGCCTGACTGATTTTCATACTCAAACCTATCCTGCCTCATACTGGAACTATCCCTGTTAGTATGATCAAATTTCGGATTATTCATGCCCTTGATTTGGTTCAGCAAATTCTCGTATGCAGCATTGCCGCCGCCAAATATTTCGATTGTAATTCCCTCTGCCTGAGCTAATCCGCCAAAATCCCCGCTAAAATCTACCAGGAGAACCTCCACCGTTGTCCCGCCGGGCTGTGTCAGGCCGGAAAGGCCGAAACGGCTCAATACATTGTTGGCCGGCCAACTGTAGGTTACATCGGGATCATAACTCTTGTTGACAATGGTAATAGCCAGATGGTTGCTGGGGTAATTATTGTACGCGCTTGTTCCCGAAGTAAACATTTCCAAAACAAAATCTTTTCCATCGTATTCAAATTCCAGCCCATATTCATAAAACCCGGAGCTTCCGCTGCTTGATGTTCCGTTCGTATAGCCGTTTTTGACTATTTCGCTGACGATGTGGTCAAAGGCGGGCTTTCCCGCATCATACAGTCCGGCGCTCAGCATATTGGAGGCCGCGTTGTAGTAGGATTGATACCCCTGCGGCCTTTCTATTCCCTGCGGAAAACCGAAATTCTGCCACACGCTTGCCGCCGGCCACCCTGTTGTGCCTCCCTCGATGGGAGGGGTCTTTTCCTCCACTACCTGCACTGTGTATGTTTTAGTATTCCCGTTTTCTGCTGTAACGGTAACCGAAAAACTCCCCGACAAAAGCGGTTGCAGATTCGTAGGATTTGGATGCTCGCAGCCCTTCCCCGTATGCGTTATTTGCAAAGTTATTTCGGCGGAAGCATTATTGTATACCGCTGCCGGTACGGAAACGGTAATAACAGTTCCCTGAATGTCGCCGCTGTAATTATTCGTGCCTATTTTCAATATAAAACCGGCTATTTCGCAGCGGCTGGTGTCTATCACAATCGCATCAGGCTCTCTTGTTACGGTCTCGTTGGCTTCGATTGAGATTCCCGTTATTGTTTCAACGCCCAGCGCATTTTCCGGATCTTCCTTGTTTACCACCTTTATGGCAACATCCCAGGTTCCGGCGGCAAGCGCAACGGTAACAGACGACGTGCCGGGATTGGCAGTTTTCTTTACGGCCTTTTGTCCCGGGCTGGTACATTCAATCTCGTACTGCAAGTTACCCCTGAAAGAAGGGGAAAAGCCGCTTACCAGGGATTCGCTTTTGGAAAGATCGATAACCAGTGTTCCAAGGTCGTTGGGGCCGCCCCCTCCCCCGCCTCCGGCGCAGGAAAGGAACAGCGCTCCAATAGCAAAAATGGCCGCCGCAATCTTAATAATACCGTTAAATTTATTCATCTTTTTCTCCTTTGTTTGTTATGGGCAAACGCCCTTCTTTATTTACCTTTTGAATTATTCCCATCTTACAAGCCGGAAGCCGACATCATTGAAAATTAAGTATGGCGGACGGTGGTATCTTGAAGCTGAGCGAATACCTTCCCCGGTAGCGTTAAAGCCGCCGCCGCGAAGAACGCGGTTTCCGGCTGACCCACCAAAGTCGCTCAGGCGAAGGCCAGCCGGGTCTTCATTACCAACAGCCGCATCATTAGTCCTTGTTCGAAAGCTTTCAGTATAATTAGTGGAATCCGAATTCAAGTTCCAACACCATTCACGTACATTCCCGTGCATATCGTATAATCCATAATTATTCGGTTCATAATTTTTTATAGCAGGCGTTGTCCTGCCAAGAAATGTCCACGAAGCATCATCATATTCTCCGCCCGGGAGGGCATAGGGACGGCGGCCGTCAAAGTTAGCCATACTGCCTGTAATACTTGTCCCGCCGCCAATCGAAAAGGGCACTGTCGCCGTCTGTGTTGCCTTGCCCGGATAATCCCCCCGGCAGGCATATTCCCATTCAGCCTCGGTTGGGAGCCTGTAGCCATTGGCGTTCCAGTCAACTGCAACGTCTGCACTATTTATGTATGTAACACCATCTGATGATGTTATCACAGCAATATCGTCTATCGTATAGACAGGGGTCAGCCCTTCTAAAAGGCTTAACTGATTACAATAGTATACAGCATCATACCAGCTAACCCGTTCCACCGGCAACGCAAAGTTGGTTTTAAAGAAACTGGGATCATCACTCCCAACCGGTGTCACGCGCTGGTACTCGAACCGGCTTACAGGATAAATTCTCATGTAGTAGCCCCTGGTAAGCGTAACAGGATGTTGAGTTTCAGAGGAATTAGAAGGTCTGGGTTCACTACTGGGACTGCCAATCACAAAGCTGCCGGCAGGTATCCACACCATGTCATAGGGGCATACCCTTAGTTCCACATCCCTGTAAATTGCCGGGCCGCCGGCATAGTTAGCGGCATCGCTCAGGGTAAATGTTACATTATGATTCCGCAAACCTATATAGCCTGGATCGCCTACCGGGGCGCTGGGATTAGTCCATGTAAATGTTCCGGGAGTGCCGGCGCCGTTGTCGGAGGGAAGTGTTACATCAGACAGAGACCGCCCTTCTTCCGACTGCAGGCCGGCAGGCCAGTTGATGATCGGGGTGGCTTTGCTGATAATAAATTGAGCGGTTTTTTCACCAGTGTAGTTACCCGTTACTGCCCCCAAAATGGTAACGGTTGCCACTCCGGCGTTTAGATTGTTGCTGTAATGTACCGTGTAGTCAGATGATGCAATCAGCGCGTCACGGTCGGCTACCGCCGGTACCGGTGTATGATAGCCCCGGTTGTAGACAAATACCCCGTTAACTGTAACCGTTATACTCGTATTGGAAAGGCTGCGCCTGTTCACCGTAACAGCGGCAGTATGAGTCAGGGCTTTGTATTTGCCAGTATCATCCGGTGTAAAGGTAATGCTGAATCCGCTGTTTGTGACAGCGGGAATGATTGTACCGTCGGTCCACGCAAATCTGCCTTCTACCAAAGCTTCACCGCCCGTCAATGTTACTGTGGAAAGTGCAGCGCCGTAATTTATGGTATTCTGGGCTGTGGGCCAGGTTTTTACCGGATCATAAAACCAAACAGCATAAAGCGTGATTGATTTACCGGTATCTGCAAGGTCTTGTACCTTCCCGCCATCCATGATTTCCGCTTCGCCGTCCTTATCAAAAGCCCAGCCGGCAAAAAAGCAGCCATCATTTTCAAACTCGTTGACCCGCAGGGTTTCCAATTCACCGCTTGTAAAGACGGAATTATCCATGTCCCCCTCGCCGCCATTGGCATCGTAGATCACTGTGTAAGTTTCTGCGGTAGATCCCCCGCCCCCTCCTCCGGAATCGGGACAGCCGGAGAAAAAGTAAAAGGTAAAAAGTAATAGCGAACAAACTAAAAGTGTGTTTTTGTTTTTCATAAATCAACCTCTTTTTAGGCCGCGTAAGCGGCCAATAAATCAAGCGACAGCGCAACGCGCTGGCGAAACCTCTCTTTAGGCCGCGTGAGTAATTTGGGATATTTCGAAAACGATAAAACCACTATACATATATATAGTAGACGAGGCAAAAACCGTACCAAGTTCCACGTTTTCAGAAAAATTAGTGTGAATATATTTGATGTTTTTCCGGTTTCTAACCATACGTATTAGGTAATATACCACATTATTTATAATTTGTCAGGATTTTCACGCCGCTTGCTCCTTTTTTGAACAAATAAACTGCAAGCGTCTAAATTTAGACACCCGGTGTATAATTGGTCATTGGATTTACACCAAATTAAAATATAATGCACATATGTACAAAAGTCAACACATGTTTTGAAACATTGTGCAGGCGGGACATTATTTTTTTAAAGGAGATCGCTATGGAAAATATCGTGTTTTATTTTTCAGGAACAGGGAACTGTTTAAAGGCTGCCAAAGATATATCCAAAGAGCTGGCGAATTGTGACATTAGATCTATGGCCAAACCATTCGATTTCACAAAACAATATGACAGTATTGGTTTTGTTTATCCTACATATTTTTACGGCCTGCCCAAAAGGGTGATTGAATTTATAAAAAATATCAACCTGGAAGATAACAAAAAAGCATATTTTTATGCAGTAACAGTTCATGGCGGCTTTGCCGGTAATGCGCCCTATCAATTATATGAATTACTGTTAAAACAGCACGGTATAAAGCTGGCTTACATTAAAACTTTAAAGATGTTTCAAAATTATGTGATTATGTTTGAAATGAGTAAAAAAGCGGATTTAATAACGAAAAAATCGAACAGGGCCATTATCCCAATAATAAATTCAATTAAAGCAAAAAAGAGCAATCGTGTAAACAAATTAACAAAAATAATGGCAAAATCCAACAGGGATTTTTTGGAAAAAGTTTCAACTATGGATAAGGATTATTCAGTTAATAATAACTGCACGGGATGTACAATATGTGAAAAAGTATGCCCGGTGAAAAACATTGAAATGATAAATAACAAACCGGAATTCAGGCATCACTGTGAAAACTGTCTTGCCTGCATTCATTACTGCCCCCAAAGAGCAATAAACTATAAAAATGTTACACAAAACAGAAAAAGATATACAAACCCGGAAATAAGTTACAGGGAATTAGCTGAATTTAATAATAAATAGTGATCTATATCCCCAACCCCCTACGCAGGCGTTTCACTGCTGCGGGCATCATTGTACCGTCCGCTTTGAGGGTATTCCCTGACAAGGCGACGGTAGTAGTCCAGCGCCAAAAGAATGTCTCTGCTTGAGGTGTTGGCTTCATCGCTTCCCGACGGGCAGAACAACCTGAACTGATCCAGCACAGAAATTGCCGCAGTTATCCTGCCCTCATCAAAAAATTCCCTGGCTGTCCGCAGATAATCTTCGGGCGGGGAAACTGCCGGCGAAACCTCCGGCGCTTGTCCAGGCGCCGGCTATTCCGCATTCTATCCCTAAACTAGGGATTAAATGCTCCGCCTACATAATTTGCAATAAGCGTAATTTTGCCGCCAGATAGGGGCATTCCCATTGTTATATTTCTCACAAGAATTGTTGTACCTGATTTGCTTTCAAATTCAAATTCATCACTACGGTTGCGGGAGCTATCCCGATTGGTATGATCGAATTTTGGGTTATTCATATCCACTATTTGGTACAAAAGATTGTCATATTCGGTATCGTTACCGTCAGGAATTTCAATTGTGATAAACTCTCCCTGGGAACCAACAATATCAGTCCCAGTATAGGTATAGGGTTTAGGGCCGCCTACTTCGACTGTTGTTCCGTCAGGCTGCAACAGACCGGAAAGGCCGAAGCGGCTTAATACGGTATTGGACGGCCAATAATTGCTGAAATCGGGGTCATAGCTCTTGTTCAAAATGGTCAGAACCAAGTGGTTACTGGGGTAATTATTATATGGGCTTGTTCCCGAAGTAATTATTGATAAAATAAAATCTTTTCCATCATATTTAAACTCAATCGTATACTCATTAAACCCGTCTGCGCCTCCACCGGTCGACACACCGGATGTATAACCGTTTTTAACTATTTCGCTGATAATAAGGTCAAAGGCGGGCTTTCCCGCGTCATACAGCCCGGCGTTCAGCATATTTTCGGACACACTATAATAAGACTGAAACCCGGCTGGGATTTCTATTCCTTGCGGAAAACCAAAACTTTGCCACACACCAACAGCTGGCCAATCTGTTGTACCTCCGGCATTTTCTCCCGTAACCTGCACTGTGTATGTTTTTTTAGCACCGTCTTGCGCTGCTACGACAATGGAATAATTCCCCGACAAAAATGATTGCAGGGGTGTGTCATTGGCAGGTGCGTAGCTTGCACCCGTATGCGTTATCTGCAAAGACACTGCGGCTGAAACATTGCCGTATACCTCTGATGGCACGGAAACAACAATTGTTGTCCCCTGGATGTCACCATCGTAACTATTTTCGCCAATTTTAAATACAAATACGATAATCTCGCAGCGGCTGGTGTCCATAACAATCGCATCAGGCACTTCTGTTACGGTCAAGTTCGCTCTGATCGATATTCCAGGAATTGTTTCAACGCCCAGCGGATCTTCCGGATCCTCCTTGTTTACTACCTTTATGGCCACATCCCAGGTTCCGGCAGTAAGAAGAATAGAAACGGGATCCGTACCGGGATAGGCTGTTTCCTTTACGGCGCTTAATCCCGGGCTTGTGCATTCAATTTCATATTGCAAATTATTTCTGAAAGATGCGGAAAAGTTATTTACAAGGGATTCGCTGTTAGACAGATCTATAATGAGTGTTCCAGGGGCGCTGGACCCGCCCCCGTCTTCGCCATCAGCGCAGGATAGGAACAGTATTCCTATCATAAGAATGACTATCGAAATTTTTACTATAAAGTTAAATGTTTTCATCTTTTTCTCCTTGGTTGATGGTAAATACCCTTTTCTGCTAACCTTTTAATATATTGTATTACTCCCCCCTGCCAGGCCGAAACCCTACCCTAACATTAATGTAAGTTTTAGAATTTTTTCCGGTTTTTTATCTGTATTGGACAGTATAACACATTATTTTTAATTTTTCAGGCTTTTCGCGCCACATTCCCCATCCCCCACGCAGGCGTTTCATTGAATATTAATGTAGTAGCGCTCCAGGTACGCAATCCTTCTGCGGGCATCATTATACCGTCCGCTCTGCGGGTATTCCCTTACAAGGCGGCGGTAATAATCCAGCGCCAAAAGGATGTCCCTGCTTGGAGTGTTGGCTTCATAGAACTGGCCGTACAGCCAATAAGCTTCATCGCTTCCCGACGGGTAGAATAATCTGAATTGATCCAATACGGAAATTGCCGCGGCTACCCTGCCCTCATCAAAAAATTCCCTGGCTGTTCGCAGGTAATCTTCGGGCATAGAGCCCGCCGGCATTATGAAAGTATTGTCAGTTTCAGCAGGCGGCGAAACCTCCGGCGAAGAAGTCGGCGGTAAAACATCCGGCGCTATACTTTCGCTTGTTTCAGGCGCTGTATACCCGCTGCTTTCAGGACCTGGGGTAGTTTCCGCCGGCAAAGTACCGGAAGCCTGGGCGCCTGCGGATTGAACGGGCGGAGACGCAGCCATTGCCTGACCCGAAGGCGGGATAATCATAGGGGGTAATCTTTCCGCGCCGCGGCGGAGTTCCGCTTCATCGAGCGTTGTCGGCCAGCGCGGCTCAGCGATTACACGCCCCAGGTCCACGGGCGGATTAAACCAGCCGGAACCCCTCGACACTGGAGGCTCGCCGACAATAACCTGGACATAATCATTCAGAATAAAGTCCCGGATAAAGTCCTGCTTGTAAAACTTCAGGGCAAAAGTACCGGCGGCATCGGTTCTAAAAATGAAGCTCTGTCCCTCCGGATCGAGGCGGCGCGAATCATAGATAACGCCGCGCCTTGAAGCCAGCTCGCCCAGGTATACCCAGCCTGTCCCGCGAAACGGTATTTCCACAAGCTGGCCTACCGTTGCCCTGACTATTCTTGAAAAAACGATTTCTTCCTGCAGTTCCCTGGGCCAGGCAAACCCCAAATAGTCCGGGCCGGCTTCCGGTATGGGAACGACAGGCGCCGGGGAGACTCTCGATGGAACAGGTTCCCGTACAATGGCGGGAGACTGTTCGGCGGGGCTTTGAATGTCTGGCTGTGTCATTGGTTCTTCGGGCGGCAGAGGTTCAGGCTCTACCTCCTGATCCACAACCGCCGAAACAATGGGCGCCTGCGGAGGCATTTCCTGCATAGTACCCGGCGCAGGCTCCTGAACAATGGCTGCAGGCGGTTCCTGAAACGGCTCCTGCACGGGAACCTGCACGATTATTTCAGGTTCCGGCAGAAGCGGTTCAAGTTCCGGCTCAGGAAGCACGATAATTTCCGGCGCTTCTTCGGGAGCGGGATCGGGAATAAAATCCTGTACTATTTCTTCGGGCAGATCTTCGGGAAAATCCGCTGTTTCCGGCTCTTCCAATTCATCTGGCTCACCCATTGAAATTTCGGGAGCAGATTCTGCTTGATCAGGTAATTCTACGACATCATGCTGTTCACCGGCAGCATCTTCTATAATTAATAATTCCGGAGGCTCTGCTTCAACAGGCGGTTCAGATTGTTGTGCCCTCCTCGGCCCGCCCGTGCACGAAACCGCCAAAAGAATAATTAAACTCAGATATAATATCTTCAAGGAACACTCTCCAGATATTTATCTATTGCCGCCTCCACCATATCCCTCCACTTTTCCTCTCCGTATTTTAACGGATCCTGCCAATATGGCTGCGCATCTTCCAGGGTCCAGCTCTCCCGCTGTTCACGCTCCGGCAGAACTCCGGGAACAAAATCCGGTTCTTCCGGCAGAAAAAAGTCTTCGGGGGGAATAGTCCTCCAGGAAGGAATACTTATCCCGCTGTTCGCATCCCGCCGGCTATCCCTGCCGGAATTTACCACCAGCATTATCGCTATAATAATCAGAAACCCAAGGGCACCGGCAGCGCAGAACACGGCTATCCGCCTCTTTTTTTCCGGAGAAGCCTCCGCAGCCCTTTTCGCCGCAACCCTTGCTTTTACCCCCAGTCGTCCTGTTTTTCCCGCCAGAGCCGAAAAAAAGCCGGCAACGGCAGCCAAACAGGCCTTAACTTTTTCCAAAAAAACCGGCACAAAGGGCATAACCAGTCTATTATAACAGAAAACTTTCCACCATTGTAACTATCCGCTTGTTGATCATCAATATATTTGCTATTGTTAGAATCATGCAAGTTGATATAAATTCGCGCGGTAACGGCGCATGCCCGCTCTGCGAAACAAACGGAAAATGCCGGGTTCAGGACACAGTTACACGGGCTCTGGCTGTTTTTTCCAGCGAAGAAGATCCCATGGAGCTGGTTATTTATTCCTGTCCGCAATTTGACGAAAAGCTATGAGCCTCCATTTTACGTCCCAATAGCATCAGAGGTAATATGAACGAACGTCTTGACTCTCTCTTGAAACGACATGAAGAATTAACCCATTTAATTGAAGACCCCGGTCTGGCAAAGGATCAGAACCGTTACAAAGCTGTAATGAAGGAGTATTCGCGCCTTAACGATATCGCCGTAATTCACGGCGACATTGAAACATTAACGGCGGATATCGAAAACACCAAAACGCTTATTCATGAAGAAAAAGACCAGGAGATGAAGGAGCTTGCGCGGGAAGAGCTTAGAGAACTTGAAACCAGGCTGAATGACTGCCAGGACAAGCTGAAATTCCTGCTGATACCCAAGGATCCTCTGGACGAAAAAGACATAATAATGGAAATAAGGGCGGGAACCGGCGGAGAAGAAGCTGCACTTTTTGCCGCGGATTTGTACCGCATGTATTCCCGCTTCGCCGAATCGAAAAGCTGGAAATTCGAAATAATGAGTTCCAACAATACCGAACTGGGCGGGATAAAGGAAATTGTATTTTCCGTCAGCGGAAATAATGTGTACGAAAACCTGCGCTACGAATCGGGAGTGCACCGGGTACAGCGTGTTCCGACGACTGAATCATCGGGAAGGATACACACATCTGCGGTAACGGTAGCCGTGCTGCCGGAAGCGGACGAGACCGAGATTGACATTAAACAGGATGATCTGCGCATTGATGTGATGCGCGCCGGCGGCCCGGGAGGCCAGTGCGTAAATACCACAGACTCTGCTGTGCGCATAACACACATTCCGTCCGGGATTACCGTCCACTGCCAGGACGAAAAGAGTCAGATTAAAAACAAGGCCAAGGCCATGCGCATACTAAGGGCGCGTGTTTACGAAATGGAAGAAGCAAAGGCCGCGGCGCAGAGGGCGGAGACCAGAAAAACCCAGGTTGGTTCCGGAGACCGCTCGGAGCGGATCAGAACCTACAACTATCCGCAGAACCGCCTGACAGATCACAGAATAAATCTTACCTTGTATAAGCTTGATTTTATCATAGCCGGAGATGTCAAGGAACTCTTTGACGCCCTTAAACTTTCCGCGCGCGAAGAACTGCTTCGGAGTACAAGTTCCGAAGCCATAGCGCAATAATTTCCGCAACGCCTGCCATGCTCATTCGCCAGGCTCTTTCCGAAGGGTGCGCGGCGCTGGCCGCCGCCGGAAAGGGAAGCCCCGGCCTTGACGCATCACTGCTTCTCGCGGAAGTTCTTGGCACGAGCCGTACAGCGCTCGCTGCCGCCGGTGAAGATGAGCTTCCCCAAAAAGCCCTGGATTCTTTTCGCCTGTTAATCGGGCGGCGGCTTGGCGGTGAATGTGTCGCCTATATCCTGGGAAGAAAGGAATTCAGAGGGCTTGAGTTTTCGGTTAATAAATCAGTCCTTGTTCCGCGCCCCGAGACAGAAACGCTGGTTGAAGCTGCATTGGAGGTATGGGGAATAGGGAATGGGGAATGGGGAGTAAAGAACAGAAGCGGGAAAACCGCCGGCAATTTTCGGGTTTTGGATTTATGTACCGGCAGCGGCGCGGTCGCCGTTTCATTGAAAAGCGAATGGCCGGATCTGACGGTATGGGCTTCGGATATTTCCGCAAAAGCCCTGAAAGTTGCCAGGGCCAACGCTGCGCGCCTGCTGCCCCCGGAATCAATCTGTTTTTTTTTAGGCGATCTATTTGAAGCCCTCCCCAATCCCCAGTCCCCATTCCCTATTCCACAATTTAACCTGATCGTCAGCAACCCCCCGTATATACCAGGCGCCCAAATAGAAACCCTTTCGCCGGAGGTAAAAAATGAGCCCCGCATTGCCCTGGACGGCGGAGAAGACGGTTTGGCGATCATCAAAGGGATAATCGCCGCAGCGCCGGATTACCTTATCCGCGGCGGCGCATTGCTGCTGGAAGCTGATCCGGGGCAGATGAAAAACATCGCCGGGCTGCTTGAAAAAAATGGTTTTATGAATATAAAGGAGTATAGGGATCTTTCCGGCAGCGAAAGGGTTATAGGCGGCACATTGTCTTGACGGCGGGCATTATGGAAGAAGGCAAAAACGATTTTTCAGAAATACTGATCTCTTTTGAACCGGCAGACAGGGAACGGATTCTAAAAGCCGCCGCCATGACAGGAGAAGAATCCGCCGCCGCAGAAACAGGCATCGCGTCCATATTGCTCGATCTTAATCTTGATGCCGATACGGTTATCGCCGCCCTGCTTGCAGGCAATGCAGACCAGGGTGTGGCGGAAAAAATTCCTGATATTTTTGGCAGCCAAACCGCCATGCTGTTAAATGGTTTTATAAAAATCTCCGCCCTGCCCGCCGGAAGCAAAACAATCCACGAGGCGGAAAATATCCGCAGCATGATTTTTGCAATGACTGATGATATGCGCGTAATTTTGATCAAGCTGGCGGAAAAGCTGCACAGCCTTAGAATGAATGATTCCGCTCCGGAAGAAAAACGAAAGGCGCTTGCCAGGGAATGTCTTGATATTTACGCTCCGTTGGCCGGCCGCCTCGGTATTTCCAGAATAAAAGACGAGATGGAAGATATTTCCCTTAAATACCTGAACCGCGAAGTATATCAGCAAATAAAGGAAATTGTTGCGGCAAAACGCACAGAAAGAGTTGAGTTCCTGTCCGCGATTCGAGATACGCTGGGCATGGAAGCTGAAAAAGCAGGAATGAAAATTGATGTTACAAGCCGGGCAAAGCACTTTTACTCGATATATATGAAGATGCGCAAGCGCAATAAAAGCGCGGAAGAAATTTTCGATTTGTTCGGCATGCGGATAATCTGTGATACCATTGAACAGTGTTACACATTATTGGGAATCGTCCACCGGTTATGGAGGCCGGTTACAGGCCGCTTTAAGGATTATATCGCCATGCCAAAGCCAAACGGTTATCAAAGCCTGCACACGACTGTGGCCGCCGCCGGTGATGAAAATATACTGCCGGAAGGGCGGCTGCTGGAAATCCAAATCCGTACAACGGAAATGCACAACCTGGCCGAAAACGGCATTGCCAGTCATTTGCTTTATAAAAAAGGTTCGACCAATGAACTTGTAAAACCCCCGGACATCGGCGTAATTAACAGGCTAAAGGAATGGAAGGATGAAAAGAGCGCCGCCGCAGCCTGGTTCGAGGAAATTAAAGGGCAGATACTAAAGAATTCGATTTATGTTTTTACCCCGCAGGGCAAGGTAATAAAGCTGCCGTCCGGAGCGACGCCCATTGATTTTGCATACAGCGTACATTCGGCAATCGGCGAGCACTGCATCGGCGCGAAAGCGGACGGCTCAATCATTCAGTTAGGTCGCGAACTGCACAATACCCAGATGATTGAGATTCTCACCAGCCCGTCGGCCCACCCCAACATCGGCTGGCTGAGTATGGCAAAAACAGCCAGGGCGCGCAACAGAATACGTGCCTGGCTTGGCAAAAACGATGAATCAGCAGCAGCGGAAAAAAACGCCCCGCTGAAGAAAAAAAATACCGTAATGGAAACGCCCCCCGCCGACACCGGTGCTCAGGCGGTACAGAGAGTCATGCAGGATTCTCCCTCCGATACTTTGTCGGTAAGGATCGATCAGGAAAAAAACATGATGGTGCACTTTGCGCGCTGCTGCCGCCCTGTAACAGGGGACTCCATCACAGGTTATGTGTCAAGAGGCAGGGGAATAATTATTCACAGGAAAAGCTGTTCCAACCTTGTAAACATTCCTGATTTTTCAAACAGGCAGATTAAAGCTGAATGGGAAAACGCCCCGTCCGCCCTGGTTAAACGGTTCAGGGTTGAAGCCAAAATGCAGGCAAATCTTTTTTCGGAAATTGAAGGGGCGGTTCGCAAATACCGGGGACATTTGCTGGAAGGCCGCCTGGAGGAAAATACCGCCAGCCGGCTCTGCGGTTTATTTACAATGCGGCTCGAACAGGCAGCGGATATAAAACCGGCCCTTAAAAATATCCGGGGTATCCCCGGTATCATAAGCCTCCAGCCGCTGAACTGAATTCAAACAGGAGTTTTTTTATGAAGCGTGTTTGGCTATTATTTTTTATTTTAATTCTTGTTTCGTGCGGACTCTCAAAACCGGCAGTCCTCCATGACGGGCCGGCCGGAACTATTCCCGAAGGCGAAAGGCGTTACACCGCAACCCTTCTTGCAGCAGGCGACAATCTTTTCCACGACACAATTATCGCTTCATCAAAAATAACGGATCGCAGCTCAGGAAAAATAGTTTACGATTTTTTACCGATTTATTCACAAATAGAAAGCCTTATAAAAAAGGCAGATATCGCCTTTATAAACCAGGAAACTGTTATGGGCGGCGAAAGGTTTGGCTTTTCCGGCTACCCGCGCTTTAACACTCCCTCCGAATTGGCATCTGTCCTGGCTGACACCGGCTTTAACGTAATAAGCCATGCCAACAACCACGCGATGGATATGGGGGAAGCGGGCCTGGCCGCAACACTCGATCTTTGGGACACGATACAGGGCGTAACGGTAATTGGGGCGCAGCAGGCCGATATCAGGCACCGGATTATTGTTAAAAATAATATAAGCATTGGGTTTTTATCGTACACTTACGGCCTTAACGGTATGGCCCTTCCCACGGCCAGGCCCTGGCTCGTTTCGCTTATCAACAGGGGCAAAATTGCAGAAGATATCGCCGTACTGCGGCCATTATGTGATTTTCTTGTCGTCTCCATGCACTGGGGTGAGGAGTACAGGAGCGAACCGGATCAGTACCAGAGGGGCCTTGCTGCCTTCCTCGCGGAGCAAAATGTTGATTTAATAATAGGGCATCATCCCCATGTTCTGCAGCGCTTTGAGTCTTTAGGGCGGCCGGACGGAAAAACCACGCTGTGTTTTTATTCCCTGGGTAATTTTGTTTCGCACCAAAGGCGGAAAGAAAGAATCCTGGGCGCCTTATTGCACGTAACATTTGTAAAGGAAGGTGATGAACTGTCCATCATCGGGCCGACCCTTGTTCCCGTAATCTGTCATTTTGACCGAAATCTGTCAAACACAAGAGTCTATCCCCTGTACTCATACAGCGAGGAACTGTTAAAAAATCATTGGTGTGCGATTAGTGATAATGCCCTGAACTTCGGCTTTATTCACTCCGTACTGAACAAATTGCAGGTGAATATTTTGACGCAGGATCCGTTTCCCTGACCCTATTCCGCTGCAGCCGTTTCCTCAACGGGTATATCAATGCTCTTGGTACCGTTCTTGATGGCAGCCTTGCAGGTCTTACAGACTTTAACCTTCTTTCCCCCGGCATCCTGTTCATAAAGAATCTTAACGCTGCTCCGTTTGCAAACCGGACATTCACCGCGCCCATGATTATACTGATCCCGAATTCCCTTGCCTCTGTGGTTTTTTGCCATCTACTTATCCTTATCCGAATCCTTGGTTTCTTTTTTCTTTTTTGACTTTTTTTTGCTGTCTTCGCCGGTATCAAGCTTGTAATCCACCAGTTCCAGTATGACTGTTTCGGCAGCATCGCCCCCACGCATTCCCATCTTTAAGACGCGGGTATAGCCGCCGTTTCGCTCCTTCATACGCGGGGCAATATCAACAAATAACTTGGCAACTATGGCCTCGTCAAACAGATTGTTCGAAACAATTCGGCGGTTGTGTACCGTATCTTCCTTGGCACGGGTAATCATTTTCTCCGCTGTCCGCCGGACTTCCATGGCTTTTGCCCTGGTTGTCCTTATCCGTTCATTTCTGAACAGTGATGTTACCATGCTGCGGTGCAGGGCCTTGCGGTGCGAGGCCGTCCGCTGCAGGGGGTTAAATCCCTTCCTGTGTTTCATCTTCAGTTTCTTCCTTTTGATTGGACTCCAGGCGAACCGCGTTTTTAAGAACATTAAGGTCGGTTATCCCCAGGCTAAGGTTCCATTCCTTAAGCCTTTCCTTTATTTCCTGCAGGGACTTCTTCCCGAAATTGCGGGTCCTGGCGATATCATCCTCGGTTTTACGGGTCAGTTCGCCGATGGTTTTAATATTCGCGTTTTTTAGGCAATTCGATGAACGCACCGAAAGCTCCAGTTCCTCAACCGGAGTATTAAGAATGGCGCGGATGCGTTCGTTATCTTCGTCAAGGTCTTCTTCGATACCAAGGTTATTTTCATCAAAATTGATAAAAACAGATAAATGATCCTTGGCTATCTTAGCCGCCTCAGCAAGGGCGTCATCCGGTTTTATTGTTCCGTCGGTCCATATTTCCAAAACAAGCTTGTCGTAGTCGCTGCGCTGCCCCACCCTTGTAGGCTCCACCGCGAACTTGACCTTCCTAATCGGCGAAAAAATCGCATCCAAAGGAATGGTTCCTATTACTTCCACATAACGTTCATTAACCTCGGACGGCACATAACCCCTGCCAAGATCAATTTGAATTTCAAACTCCAGCCTTGCCTCATCCATCAATGTCATAATATGGCGGCCGCTCGAAAGCACATCCACCTGACCGGGTCTGGCAAAATCATCGCTCGATACTTCCTGTTTGCCCGACCATTCGTAAAGCAGTATTTCCTGCTCCGTATCATTGGGCAGCTTTAAGCGGATTTGCTTAAGGTTGTTGATTACTTCCAGGGTATCTTCGACAATATTGGGAATTGTTTCAAATTCGCTGGAAACGGTATGGGCAACCCCGCTAGCGTCGTATGATGTTATTTTGATTGCGGTGATTGAGTATCCCTGAATGGAGGAAAGGAGGACTCTGCGCAGGGTATTGCCTACAGTTGTGCCAAAACCAGGTTCAAACGGAGCGGCAACAAATTTGCCGTAGTTTGATCTTAGGTCTCCGTGCTCAAAAGTAATACCTTTGGGGCGCTTGAATCCTTTAAGAAGGTTCTTACGTGCCATTAGGACACTCCTTATTTAGAATATAATTCAACAATCATCTGTTCTTTAATATCACCAAGGTCAGTAATATCACTGCGCCTGGGTGAAGCCAGAAACTTGCCTTTCATCGCGTCAGGGTCAAGATTGAGCCAGGGCATAACCCCCGACTTACCGAATTCCCTTAAAGCGTCTTTTACTATTGTTAAATTCCGGCTGCTTTCAGCAATACTGACCTCATCTTCCGGTTTAACAAGACTTGAAGGAATGGTAACTTTTTTGCCGTTTACCAATACATGGCCGTGCGATACAATCTGCCTCGCCTGGCTTCTGGATACCGCAAAACGAAGGCGGTAAACAACATTATCGAGGCGCCTTTCCAACAGCACAAAAAGATTCTCGCCGGTAATACCGGGCATACGCAAGGCCCTTTCAAAAAAGAGGCTGAACTGCTTTTCCTGCATACCGTAAATTCTTTTCAGCTTCTGTTTTTCCCTTAGCTGTATGCCGTAATCTGAACGTTTGCCGGCTCTGGCCTTGGGATCCTTTCCGGGTGCGGGACGCTTTTTATTTATGGGGCATTTATCGCTCTTGCAGCGGTTGCCTTTAAGCATGAGCTTTTTCTGTTCAACGCGGCACAATCTGCATACCGGACCGGTGTATCTTGCCATAATTCTTCTCCCTTAAATACGACGTGTCTTTCGCGGCCTGCAGCCGTTATGCGGAATTGGAGTAACATCATTGATCGATTTAACTTTGATGCCAAGCGCTCCAAGCTGACGGATAGCCGATTCCCTGCCAATGCCGGGGCCCTTAACATACACATGAACTTCCCTTAATCCCGCCTGCATCGCTTTCTGCACGGCAGTCTCAGTTACAGACTGGGCCGCAAATGGAGTCGACTTTTTAGCGCCCTTAAACTGCATCATACCCGAACTTGCCCAGGAAACGGCGTTCCCCATTAAATCGGTTATGGTTACAATCGTATTGTTGAAAGTCGCCTGAATGTAGACATTGCCCTCGTATACTGATTTTTTTTCTTTCCGCTTTTTCGTACTAGCAGCCACTCACTCCTCCTGTATCTTTCCAGCCTATTTCTTCTTTCCGGCGACGGTCTTCTTCTTGCCCTTGCGGGTGCGGGCATTGGTGCGCGTACGCTGACCACGCAGAGGAAGGCCTTTGCGATGCCGCAGCCCCCGGTAACAGCCAATATCCATCAGCCGTTTTATATTCAGCGCGACTTCTGTTCGCAGCCGTCCTTCCACCTTATAATCGCTTTCAATGATCTGCCGTATCTCGTTGAGTTCTTCCTGGGAAAGATCATTTATCAGCCTTTGCGGATCGATTTTGGTTTTTACACAAATCTCATCAGCGCTTGGCCTTCCAATTCCAAAAATGTAGGTTAAAGCGATATTTACATGTTTATTCGGGAGGTCAACCCCCACAAGACGCGCCATTCCTGTTTCTCCTATCCCTGTTTTTGTTTATGCTTGGGATTCTGACAAATAATACGAATAATCCCGTTCCGCTTAATTACCTTGCACTTGTCGCAGATGGGCTTCACACTTGTCCTGACTTTCATCTTTCAGTTTCTCCTAAATTCTCTATTCTCACAAGTTCCGTCCCCGCAGCCTTCCCTTCTTGGTCAAACCCTCATGGTGATGCATTTTCAACAATCCTTCAATCTGACTCATTGTATCCAAATCAACACCAACCAAAATCAGAAGCGATGTACCGCCCATCAGATAAGAGATGGACGAAGGAAACTTAAAGGCCCACTGTATAAAGGTCGGTATGACAGCTATCATGGCCAGATACAAAGACCCTGGAAGAACAATGCGATTCAGAATCTTTGTAAGATATTCTTCGATGCGTTCGGTTCTGATTCCGGGAATGGAACCGCCGTTTTCCCGTATCTGCTTGGCTATCTCTACAGGGTTTAAGGTTACCTGCGTATAAAAATAAGCGAAGAAAATAATCAGCAGAACATACAAAACATTATAAAGCGATCCCCTGGGGCTCAATACACGGGCGACAGTCGCAAGCCATGCTACATTGCCTCCAACCGTGGTTGCAATCTGCAGCGGAAATGTCAGAATCGACGAAGCGAAAATGACAGGAATAACGCCCGAGGGATTGATCTTAAATGGAATGTAGGTGTTTTGGGCGCCGTACATTTTCCTTCCAACGACCCGTTTGGCATAGTTTACAGGAATTTTCCGCTGCCCCTGCTGCTCAAAAACAACCAGGGCGATTACCGCGACAAACATTACAAAAACCACAATTACAAAAACAGGGTTAATATCCCCGCTTCTCATTCGCTGAATTAATTCCCACACAGCCTGCGGCAGCCTGGCTACAATTCCTGCGAATATCAGCAGCGAAATACCATTTCCAATTCCCCGCTTTGTGATCTGCTCGCCGATCCACATAAGGAACATTGTTCCGGTGGTAACGGTAAGCATAGCTATCAGGGTGAAGGGTACAATGCCGATGCTAAGCAGATTGTCCACGCTGCGGGAAATGGCCTGGGCATATTGTGTAACGGCGAAGGACTGAACAAGGCAGACCGCTACGGTTCCATAGCGCTGCCATTTTTGTATCTTTTTCCGGCCGCCGTCTTCCTGGGATATTTTTTTGAGCGCGGGAAAAACAATCAGCAGCAGCTGCATTATAATCGACATCGAAATGTAGGGCATAATCCCCAGCATGAATACCGAAAAATTCGAGAATGCGCCGCCGGCGAAAAAGTCAAGGTAATCTACGATTGGATTTCCGGAATTAGCCATCGAAAGAAAATAGGCAGAAAGCTCCCGGACATTAATTCCGGGGATTGGAAGAACTGCGCCAATCCTGAAAACCACCAGCATACCGACTGTGAAAATGATCCGCTCGCGAAGTTCCTTAACTCTGAAAATACCAATTAGGGGGTTTGCCATTGCTTATTTCCCATCCGTTTCCGGGCCCGTCTTTTTGGGCTGCGTTTTTTTTGGAGCTTTTTTCCTGTTCACAGAATTTACAGTTACTTCGCCGCCAGCCTTTTCGATTTTTTCTTTTGCCGAAGCGGAAACAGCGGCGACAACAAATGTAAGTTTTTTTGTAAGCTCCCCATTGGCAAGAATCTTGACAGGATCGTTGCCCTTAATAAGGCCTTTCTTAAACAGAGAAGAATGATCCACAGTCTGTGAAGCATCATAACGCTTTTCAATATCGCCGAGGTTAACAATCTGCCACTCTTTCTTGAATGGATGATTGGAGAAACCGCGCTGGGCAAGCCGCCTGTAAAGGGGCATCTGTCCGCCTTCAAAACCCACGTAAGTCTTTCCGCCCGAGCGGGCCTGCTGCCCCTTGTTTCCCTTGCCGGAGGTAGTTCCCCTGCCGGTGCCCTGTCCGCGGCCTAAAATCTTTTTGCCTTTATTTGCACCTGTAGGAGCGCGCAAATCAAAACTATGCGGAATGTTTTTCTGGACGCCAGCGCGTCCGGCATCTTGAGCCATTACTTTATCTCCTCAACCGACACAAGGTGAGACACTTTCTTCACCATCCCCAGGATTACAGGGTTTGCTTCCTGCTCGGTACTGGAACCGATTTTCCTCAAACCCAGGCTGCGGACGGTAGCCCGCTGTTTGGGAAGCGCGCCGATTGTACTCCGTACAAGCCGGATTCTGATTTTTTCCATAAACTCAACCCCACATTTCATTCAAGGACTTACCCCGGTTCTTTGCAACAGCTTTGGCGTCCATCAGCTTGTTAATACAATCGAATGTCGCTTTAACCACATTGTACTGACTGGATGCTCCAATGGACTTGGACAATACGTCGGTAACGCCGCCCGCTTCCATTATTGCCCGCACCGGCCCGCCCGCAATAATGCCGGTTCCGGAGCACGCGGGCTTTAAAAGTACACGCGAAGCCTTGAAACGTCCGGTTATCTCATGGGGAATGGTTCCGTTTTTAACCGGCAGTTTTATCATCTTGCGCTTGGCCTTATCTATGCTTTTTCGGATTGCCTCGGAAACATCATTCGCCTTGCCAAAACCAAAACCAACATTGCCTTTTCTGTCGCCGATTACCGTAAGGGCCGAAAAAGAAAAGCGCCTGCCTCCCTTAACTACCTTTGCGGTCCGGTTCAGCTTAACCAGTTTTTCAATAAACTCTTTTTCTACAAAATCCCGATCACGGTCCCGGTCACGCCCGCGATCCCTGCCGCGGCGGATTTCCGCTCTACCTTCACGTACTTCGGGGCGGCTGCCGGCAGCTTCGTCTGTGTTATTAATTTCCGTATTTGCAGTAATATCTTTTTCTTCCGCGTTATCTACCATTACACCCTGCCCCCTAGAACTCTATCCCGGCTTTCCGGGTTCCTTCTGCCAAAGCCTTTACAAGGCCGTGATACAAATATCCGTTACGATCAAAAACCACAGTCTTTATATTTTTTTCCAGCAGCCGCTTACCAACCGCTTCTCCAAGCCGGCCGGCGCCTTCGACATTCGCCTTAATATCCCTAAAATCCTTTTCCAGAGTCGACGCCGAAGCAAGCGTATGGCCTTTAATATCGTCAATAACCTGGACCGAAATACTCCGGTTGCTTCGCGTAACAGTCATTCGGGGACGCTCCGGCGTACCCGATATTCTTTTACGGATATGCACCTTTCTCTTGAACCGCTTTCTGTCTTTTTCCAGCATTTTACGTAACATAGCTATACCCTATTTAACTCCAGACTTTCCGACTTTACGCCTGATCTTCTCGTTATCATATCTAATTCCCTTACCCTTATACGGCTCAGGCGGCCTGAGTTTGCGAATCTGCGCGGCAAGTTCCCCCACCCTCTGTTTATCGATCCCACTGACAATTACTTTTCCGCCTGCATCGGTTGCAACGGTAAGCCCCTCCGGAATCCCGACAAAAATATCATTCGAATAACCAAGGCTCATGGAAAGAATATTCCCCTGAACTTCGGCGCGAAAGCCGACGCCGGTTATAATAAGCGTCTTGCTGAATCCGGCAGAGACGCCGGTTACCATGCTATTCAACAGATTTCTGTATAAACCATGATACGCCACCGTCTGCTTTTCCTCGTTCACCCTGCCTACAATTATCTCGCTGCCATTACTTTCAAAAGTAACAACAGGATGATACTTCTGGCTTAGTTTTCCCTTGGGCCCTTCAACAGATATCATTCCGTCTGCAAAGGCAACCTTGACTCCCTGGGGCACTTTCACCGGTATTTTTCCGATACGCGACATACTTTATCCTTCTACCACACGGTGCATATAATTTCACCGCCAACTTTTTTCTCCGCGGCTTTTCTTCCGGTTGTTACACCCTGAGAAGTGGAAACTATCAGGGTTCCATAGCCGTTGAAAACCCTCGGCATGGATTGATAACCCATGTACACACGGCGTCCGGGCTTTGAAACCTTTTCGAGGCCATGAATGATTGGGGCGGTTGTATCATCGTATTTAAGGAAAACCCGGATAACATTTGCACCGTCCTGGTTTGCCTTCTTAAAATTCTTGATATACCCTTCAGTCTTCAATATCTTGACAATCTCAAGTTTCAGCCTGGAGGTGGGAATATCGACTTTTTCATGCTTCGCCATTCCGGCATTCCGGATTTTGGTCAACATATCCGCAACGGGATCTGATACGCTCATCCTGTTCTCCTACCAGCTTGATTTTGTTACGCCTGGAATAAGCCCTTCGCTTGCCAGTTTACGGAAGCAAAGGCGGCACATTTCATATTTCCGCAGAAAACCCCTTGGTCGTCCGCAGATTCTACAACGGTTAACTTTTCTCGTTTTATATTTTGGCGTCCGCAACGCCTTGACGATCATCGCCTTTCTCGCCATGATACCCCCTATTTCCTGAAAGGCATGCCGAATTTGCCGAGGAAGGCCTTTGCTTCCGCGTCAGTTTTCGCCGTCGTTACGATAACAACATTCAATCCGGCTACCTTTTCTATTTTATCAAAATCAATTTCCGGGAAAATAATCTGCTCTTCTATTCCGAGAGAATAATTCCCTCTGCCGTCGAAAGAGTTCTGGCTGATGCCGCGGAAGTCTTTAACACGGGGGAGCGCTACGTTTACAAGCCTGTCGAAAAACTCGTACATCATAGGTCCGCGGAGAGTTACTTTCGCGCCGATTTCCTGACCGGTTCTGATTTTGAAGTTCGCAATACTCTTTTTGGCCTTGGTTTTAACTGCCTTTTGCCCGGTAATCAGTGTAAGTGTATCAACAGCAGCATCAAGCAGCTTTTTGTTCTGTAAAGCTTCACCTACCCCCATGCTTACCACGATTTTATCCAGTTTGGGCACCTGCATGGGCGATTTATAACTGAACTCCTTGAAGAGTTCCGGTGCAATCTGCTCCCTGTATACTTTTTTAAGCCTGGGCGCCGCCGCCATGGGCGCGGGGCGGGGTGTCCCTTCCGGTACATTATTACTCATTACAATCCCTCCCCGCATTTTTTACAGATCCTGGTTTTGGTTTTTCCTTCCAGTTTATATCCAATGCGGCTGGGACCGCATTTTTTACACACAATCATCACATTGGAAATGTGAAGGGCCGCTTCTATTTCAACAATACCGCCCCTGTCCTGCTGCTTCCGTTTCTTTTGCGCCTTCTTTACAATATTGGCGCCCTCTACAACTACCCGGTCCTTGTCACGGATAATTTTCAGAACTCTGCCCTTTTTTCCCTTGTCTTTTCCGGAGATAACTTCGACAGTATCTTCTTTTTTCAGCTTAAACTTATGTGCTGCAAGAGCCATGAATCCTCCTACAAAACCTCGGGAGCAAGGGATACAATTTTCATGTATTCGCCCTTCTCACGCAGTTCACGGGCAACCGGCCCGAAGATGCGTTTTCCCTTGGGATTCAATGCCGCGTCAATAATAACGCAGGCGTTGTCATCAAACCGTATATAGGTCCCATCGGGGCGGCGGTACTCCTTGTGGGTACGTACTACCACTGCCTTCTCGACCGTGCCCTTTTTAATCGTGGACGTAGGCAGAGCTTCTTTAACTGCTACCACGATAATATCGCCAATCCCGGCATACCTGCGCCTGGTGCCGCCCAGAACCTTGATGCACTGGACCATCTTGGCGCCTGAATTATCTGCCACATTCAGGAAGCTTTCCACTTGAATCATTTTCCATTACTCCCTTTATTTGGCACGCTCAAGGATTTCCACAAGCTTCCAGTGTTTTTCCCTGCTGACAGGCCGGCTCTCGATCACACGGACACGGTCGCCGGTCTTCGCGTCATTTTTCTCGTCGTGGGCTTTTACTTTCTTTACACGCTTGACGTACTTTTTATAAAGCGGGTGCAGGGTAAGAGTTTCAATGGCAACAACAATGGTCTTGTCCATCTTGTCGCTTTTAACGTTGCCGATAAACTCTTTCTTGCCGCTTCTTGCCCTGGATTGTTCTGCCATTACTTAGCCTCCGCCGCTTTCTTATCCTGCACCTCGTGCGCTCGGATAAGGGTGTTAAGCCGGGCAATCTGCCGGCGCATTGTACGCTTTTGAAGCGGATTGTCAACATGGCCTATTACCACCTGGAACCGGAATTCCATGTACTTCCTTTTTAATTCGTCCCGCTTTGCTTTAAGCTCGGGGAACGAAAGGTTCTTGAATGAATTTTTCACCGCTGCCCCCTATGCTCCCAGTTCCATATCGGAACGGGCGACGAATTTAGTCTTAATGGGAAGCTTGGCCCCGGCGAGGGTCATTGCTTCTTCCGCAACGGAGCGGTTAATACCGCCGCCCAGTTCAAACATGACGGTTCCCGGTTTTACGACAGCAACCCAGTATTCGGGGCCTCCCTTTCCCTTTCCCATGCGGGTCTCCGCCGGCTTTTTCGAAAAGGGCTTATCCGGAAAAATGCGTATCCATATCTTGCCGCCCCTTTTTATATGACGGTTCAACGCGATACGCGCCGCTTCAATCTGCCTGTTTGTGATCCACATTCTATCCAGTGCGATAAGGCCATAATCGCCGAACACAACCGCGTTGCAGCGGGTGGCGTTGCCAGGCATACTGCCTCGCTGTACCTTGCGGCGTCTTACACGTTTCGGACTCAGCATATATACCTCTAACTCCTCGCCGGTGCCCGTTCACGCCGTTTGCGTACCAGGGCCCCCGCGTCTTCTTTCTGTTCCTTGCCGTAATTCATTCCGTTATACACCCAAACCTTTACCCCGATTGAACCAAAAGTGGTATGCGCTTCGGCGAATCCGAAATCAATATCCGCCCGCAGCGTGTGCAGCGGGATACGGCCTTCTTTTGCTTCTTCGGTACGCGACATTTCGGCGCCGCCAAGCCGGCCGGAAAGCCGTACCTTAACGCCCTGGGCATTGCCTTTCTTGATTGCGTTGGAAATGGCCTGCTTCATTGTCCGCCTGAAAGAAGACCGCGCCAAAAGCTGCCGGGCAATATTCTGCGCGATAATCTGCGCATTGTTATCGGCGTTCCGCACTTCTTTTATCTTTATCTGAATTTTTTTATTTACGCTCTTCTGTAATTCCGAGCCTATTTTTTCGATATTGGCGCCCTTTACCCCGATAATAACTCCGGGACGGGCGGTATGAATGGTTATTGTTATGCGCTGCGGATGCCTGATAATTTCCAGCTCGGCGATATCCGCACCCTTGGTTTCGGGCATATCCATAATCAGCTTGCGCAGTTTTAAGTCTTCATGCAGCGTATCGGCATATTCTTTGGGATCAACATACCAGCGGGATCCCCAGGTTTTGTTGATGCCGATCCGAAGTCCGGTCGGGTTAACTTTCTGTCCCATTATTTCTCCGCCTTTTTGGTCCGGCCGCCTGCCGTTGCCGGCGGTTGAACGGTTTCATCAATAACCACTGTTATGTGACACATTCTTTTTAATAACATGTCCGCGCGTCCCCTGCCCCTGAACCAGACCCTCTTCAGCCGCGGACCTTCGTCAATATAAATTTCGCGTACATAGAGCATATCTTCGTCGAGCTTCTTGTTGCCGGAAAGTGCGTTGGACGCGGCTGATTTTACCGTCTTGCGGATAAGCCGCGCGCCCTTCTGGGGCATATTTTCCAGCAGGGAAATCGCCTCGGGATAAGGCCGTCGGCGGATAAGGTCAGCCACTGGCCTGATTTTATAAGGCGAGCCCATCAGATACTTGCTTATGGCCCTGTAACCGGTTTTCGTTTCCATATACCTACCTATTTCGCGGCGGCCTTCTTGTCCGAGCCCGCATGTCCCCGGAAAATCCGGGTAGGAGCGAACTCGCCAAGTTTGTGACCGACAAGGTTTTCCGTTATATACACGGGAACCCAGGTCTTGCCGTTATACACAGAGATGGTTCCCCCAACCATTTCGGGAATGATTGTGGAACAGCGGGAATAGGTCTTAATCATTTTCCGATCCCCGGACTTACTCAATTCCAGCACTTTTTTGAACAGGCTCTTCTCTATGAAGGGGCCTTTTTTTACAGACCTAGACATACACTATTTCCTACCCTTTTTACCGCGGCTTACAATAAACCTGGATGAAGGCTTTTGCTTTCTGCGGGTCTTGTATCCCTTTGTCGGCTTGCCCCAGGGAGTAACCGGGTGTTTACCCTTGCTCTTTCCCTCACCGCCACCATGGGGATGATCCACAGGGTTCATGGCCATGCCGCGGACGGTCGGACGTATGCCCAGCCAGCGCTTCCGGCCCGCCTTGCCCAGCGAGGTGTTCATGTGATCCTCGTTACCAACGGTCCCGATTGTCGCATAACACTTTTTCAGCACCATGCGTACTTCGCCGGACGGCAGTTTAAGGGTAACATAATCGCCTTCCTTGGCGGCAATGACAGCGCCGGAGCCGGCCGAGCGGGCCATTTGCCCGCCTTTTCCAAGGGTCAGCTCAATATTGTAAACCGAAAAACCCAGTGGAATATTTTCCAGCGGCATGGCGTTACCCGCCTCGACCTTGGCATTCGGACCGCTGACAATAACGGCTCCGACAGCCAGACCCTTGGGTGCAATGATGTAGCGCTTTTCGCCGTCTTTATAATTGATTAGGGCGATATTCGCGCTGCGGTTGGGATCATATTCGATGGAAGCAACCTTACCGGGAATGCCGATCTTATCACGCTTAAAATCAATAATGCGGTAACGGCGCTTGTGGCCGCCGCCCTTGTGGCGCACACTAATACGCCCTCGCGACCTACCGGATTTATCGGTATGGCCAACAGTAAGTGATTTCTCCGGTTTTACACCCTTGCTAAGTTCAGAAAAATCAAGGCTCGTCCACTGCCGCATTCCGGCGGTAATTGGTTTATAAGTTTTAATTCCCATAATATCCTATATGCTCCTACACGCCCTCGAAGATTCCGATCTTCTCATCTTTTGGAAGCCTTACAATGGCTTTTTTCCAGCTTGATGTATAGCCAGGCCTGTTACGCAGACGCTTGGGCTTACCCCCAACCACCATTACCGTGCAGGAAACCGGATTCACATTAAACAGCCTGCGTACTGCTTCCTTAATTTGAATCTTGTTCGCCCGTGGATCAACCCTGAATACATATTTTCCCTGCTCGCGCAGCAAGTTTGCTTTTTCGGAGAGAACCGGCTCCAGCAAAATATCCTCGTACTGTATCATTGCGCGGCCTCCTTGGCGCCGGGGCCGTAAAAATCGTTGAGGTTTTTGGCGGCAGTCTCGAGCATTAAAACCTGCCGGCCATAGAACAAATCATGCGCCCGCAGACGGTTATACGAAAGGTAACTAAGCCATGGAATGTTGGAAGCAGCCCGCTTGATCATGGCATCGTCGTCTTTAAGAATTAATACCGTTCGCGTTCCGGGATTAAAGTTGCTCAAGAGACCTGCGAGATCCTTTGTTTTTCCGGATTCAATTGAAAAATCTTCGATAATTTTTATTGTGTCGCTTTGGGCCTTTAAACTTAAAATGGTTTTCATCGCCTGCCGCTTTGTTTTCTTTGGTATCGAATAGGAATAATCCCTGGGTTTCGGCCCGAAGATTGTTCCGCCCCCAACAAGAATCGGCGATTTTTTATCACCCCGCCTGGCACGGCCTGTTCCCTTCTGTTTGTAAGGTCTTGCATTGGAGCCGTGAATTTCACCGCGTCCCTTGGTGCTGGCGTTCCCCTGCCTCTTGTTGGCAAGCTCATTGTTAATGGCATACCAGATCAAGTCCTCATTTACCGGAAGGCCGAAGACTTCATCGTCCAAAGCAATCGACCGCAATTCCTTGCCTTCTTTTGAATACACTGTACAATTCATTGCTTACCGCCTACTTTTTCACCGCGGCCCGGACAAAAACAAGGCCCTTGTTAATACCGGGAACAGAACCCCGAACCATAATCAGCTGTTTTTCAGGATCTGTTTTAACTACCCTAAGCGATAAAACCGTTACATTTTCATTGCCCATATGACCTGGTAATTTTACATTCTTGAAAGTTTTATGCGGATAAGTTGCCTGACCGGTAGAGCCCGGTTCACGGTGAAATTTGGAACCGTGGGTCTTGCGCCCGCCGCTGAAACCGTAACGCCTGACAACGCCCTGAAAACCCTTTCCCTTGGAAACACCGGAAACATCCACATAGCGCACACCTTCGAATACTTCCACTCCCAGCGCATCTCCCACAGCAACCTCTTTTTCAAAGTCCCTGAGTTCCTTGATCCGCTTTTTGGGAGTAACATTTTCCGGAAACTGACCGGCATAAGGCCTGGACACCCGATTTTTCTTTTTTTCGTTTACACCGACAACAACGGCGCTATAGCCGTCTTTATCACTTGTTTTATGGGCAATGACAATATTCGGATCAACCCTCATCACCGTAACGGGTGTAAGGTTGCCCTCATCGTCGAAAACCTGTGTCATGCCCACTTTTTTGGCTAGTAGCCCCAACATTGCTGTACTCCGGTTACTGTTTAATTTCAACATCCACGCCTGCGGGAAGTTCCAGTTTCATTAAAGAATCCATAACTTCCGCAGTGGGATTTACAATATCTATCAATCGTTTATGGGTCCGCATCTCAAACTGCTCACGGGCTTTTTTGTTCACATGCGGTGAACGCAGTACCGTAACCTTGTTAATGCGGGTCGGCAGCGGAATCGGTCCGGTAACTTTCGCTCCGGCTTTTTGTACTGCCACAGCGATTGATTTCGCGCTTTGATCAATTAACTCAACATCGAAACCGCGTAACCGTACGCGAATCCCTTCCTTAGCCATGAATTACCCCTACTCGATTATATCCGTAACCTGACCGGAAGCGACGGTTTTACCGCCTTCACGGATAGCAAAACGAAGCCCCTTTTCCATTGCAATGGGATGGATCAACTCGCCGATGATTTCGGAATTATCGCCGGGCATTACCATTTCCTTGCCTTCGGGAAGTTTTACAGTACCGGTAATATCAGTGGTACGGAAATAAAACTGAGGCCTGTAACCGGTAAAGAACGGACTGTGGCGTCCGCCTTCTTCTTTGGACAGACAATATATCTGGCCTTTGAATTTACTGTGAGGCAGAATTGATCCCGGCTTGGCAAGAACCTGACCGCGCTCAACTTCTTTTTTATCGATGCCGCGAAGCAGTGTTCCTACGTTATCGCCCGCCTGACCTTCATCAAGTAATTTGTTAAACATTTCGATTCCGGTAACGACAGTTTTCTTTGTCGGTCTGATACCGACAATCTCGACTTCTTCGTTCAGCTTGAGCATACCGCGCTCAATCTTGCCCGTAACAACGGTGCCGCGCCCGGAAATTGTAAACACGTCCTCAATCGGCATGATAAAGGGCTTGTCCGCATCACGAACAGGATCGGGGAAGTAGGAGTCCATTGCATTAAGCAGCTCTACTACACAGTTGGTACTGTCGGATTCTGTACCTGAATTGAGATCCTCCATGGCTTTGAAAGCAGAACCCCTGATAATAGGAATCTTATCGCCGGGGAAGCCATTCTGGGTCAGCACGTCTTTGATTTCTTCCTCGACCAGCTCGAGCAGTTCAGGATCGTCTACCAGGTCTACCTTGTTAAGAAAGACGACCATATTCGGAACGCCGACCTGACGGGCAAGAATGATATGCTCCCTTGTCTGGGGCATAACCGAATCCGGCGCAGACACAACCAGAACAGCTCCGTCCATCTGGGCGGCGCCGGTGATCATGTTTTTGATGTAGTCGGCGTGTCCGGGGCAGTCGATGTGCGCATAATGCCGCTTGTCAGACTGGTATTCCAGGTGCCTTGTATTGATAGTGATACCGCGGGCTTTTTCCTCCGGAGCATTATCAATCTCATCAAACTTCATTGCCTTATCACCGAATTTTTTCGCGCAATACTGGGTGATAGCGGCAGAAAGCGTGGTTTTACCATGGTCAACGTGACCAATGGTTCCGACATTAACGTGGATCTTAGTCCGATTAAATTTATCCTTGGCCATTTCGTGTCCTCCTTAATGGTCACTTAAAAAAAACTCGCAAAATTACAAGACCGCCGGAATAACATTCCGTCGGCATATTCAGCGTCTATTGATTTATAGGGAAGAAACGTACTACTGTCCCGTTCCACCTGTCTCATCAACGCCGATGATCGGTTTGGAAACCCCGTCCCGATTATGTAAAAACTTTCGTTTTTATCTCACCATCTGTAATGGGCAAAAGCCTTGTTGGCTTCGGCCATTTTATGTGTATCCTCTTTCTTCTTGAAAGCGGTACCTGTATTATTATACGCATCCAGCAGTTCCGCTGCAAGCCGGTCGCCCATGCTGTGACCGGAACGGGCGCGGGCGGCATTGATTATCCACCTCATGCACAGGGCCTCACGCCTGGATTCCCGTATCTCCACCGGAACCTGGTAGGTAGCGCCGCCGACACGGCGGGATTTTACCTCAACTACCGGTTTTACATTATCCAGGGCTTTAAGGAAAACCTCAAGCGGCTCCTTATCCGCCTTTGTCTGGAGAATCCCCAGCGCATCGTGAACTATACGCAGACCAATTGAGCGCTTCCCTTCCCACATCATCCGGTTTACAAATTTTGAAACCACCACGCTGTTGTATTTCGAATCCGGGGTAATTCCCCGGTCAATGGTTTTTTTCTTCCTTCCCATATTATCCTACGCCTTGGGCCTTTTCGCACCGTATTTTGACCGGCCGCGCTTGCGATCCGTTACGCCCAGGGTATCTTTCGCGCCCCGAATAATATGATACCGTACTCCGGGAAGATCCTTTACCCTTCCGCCCCTGACCAAAACTACCGAATGTTCCTGTAAATTGTGTCCGATTCCGGGAATATATGCCGTTACTTCGGTTCCATGGGAAAGCCGCACCCTGGCAACCTTTCTCAGCGCCGAATTCGGCTTTTTAGGCGTTACAGTCATAACGCGCGTACAAACCCCCCGCTTTTGGGGGCAGGAATGTAAAGCCGGCGATTTCGTCTTTAAGGTTACCTGCTGACGTCCAAAACGAACCAGTTGATTAATGGTAGGCATTCGCAAAAAACTCCTTAAATTCCTATTGGCTCATACAGGCACGCAGCTTACGCCACCAGGCCCTGCGGTGTTCAGCATCCACCGGTAAAGAGCGCAAAAATCCACCCCAACAAAACGTGAGGATTGAATACTGAAATCTACCAAAAAGAAAAAAAAAGATCAAGTGGCTTTAAGAAAAAAAATCAGAAATTATTTATCCCTGAACAAGTAGAAAAAAACTTTGATAAAAGCTATAATGTGAGCATCAAAGGGAGGTGAAAATGCTTCAACTTAATACAACAAAATGGAACGGGCCGCATTCAAAAACACTCACTCTGCTGTCCGTTTTAATCCTTATTTTATCAACGGGGCTTTACGCTGAAGGGCCGCCCAAGTCGCCTTTTGGCGCCGATGCGGTTCCCGATTTATATGCCCCGAATATAGCCGGGCCGGGCGGTTTTACAACAACAACCGGCGGGGCGCCGGCAAGCGCTCTTAATCCGGCCCAGGGCGGTGCGGAGTCGCGGATTGTCTTTGATGTGGGCTATCTTGCGATCCCGGGTTTGGGCAAGGAAGACGGATATCTGCACGCTATCGAAGGCGGAGCGCTGTTTCCTTCAAGATACGGTGTTTTCGGCGGTTCAATGCGGTATATCGGGCGCCCATTCGATGAAGGCCCCGATTTTGATATTTTCCCGATAGACAGAACAATAAGCGGCAATTTGTTCGCCGCCAAGGAAATATACTCCGGAATGTCCGTGGGCGCGGGACTCAATGTAGGCGCCGGAGCGGACTGGACGCTTTCGGCGGATCTGGGCTTCCGCTACAATACAGGCTCGCTGGGAATTTTGCACAATTTTACATGGGCCGTTGTAATGCGGGGCATGGGCAAGAGCTACTTTCCCACCTGGTTTACACCGATGGGCGGGGTCTCATTTGACCTTCTTCGTATCGAGGGAAGAGACGGCAAACGCGATCCCTTTGTGCTGAATGTCAAAGGTGATTTGGGAGTTCCTTCTATCTTTTACTTTCCCCAAACAAGCCTGATCTTCAAGGCCGGAATTGATATGACCATAGCGGAACTTATATCCCTATCACTTTCATGGCCGGGTGGCTCCGGATTAAACGCGCGGGAACTTGCCGAAAAAAGCACTGCATTTCCGGCGATTCCCTCTATCGGGCTTGGAGTCAACATCATTCTTCCGTCGAAGGGAGAGAGAATTGCGGGGGGAAGGCTTCCATCTGACGGCGATCTGAAAATAGATACCGCATTCAAACCGCTTTATGAAGGTGTTACCGCCATTGGCGCCGGAGCGACATGGTATGTGGGCTTGACTGACAAAAAGCCCCCTATAATAGAAACTGATTATTCGGAAACAGAATATTTCTCGCCCAATAATGATGGTAAGGCGGATTTCCTGGAATTCCCGATAGACATAACCGATGACAAATATGTCGTAAGCTGGACGGTAGAGATAAAAGACGAAGAAGGCAATGTGGTACGCACAATCGAGAATAAAGAACTAAGAGATGAATCCAGGGGATTTAGGAACTTCTTCTCCCGTCTTTTCGCAGTTAAGAGGCAGATAGATGTTCCGCCGACAATCCGCTGGGACGGGCTCCGTAATGAGGGAGATTTGGCTGCTGACGGCAACTATTACTTTACAATCACTTCTACTGACGACAGCGATAATACGGCGGTCAGCCCCGTTTACACAGTTGTGTTAAAGAATATTCCTCCGGAAATCAGCGTAGACAGCATGAGCGACACCCAAAGGATATTTAATCCAAGAGGCGTTGGCGAAAGAGATACAATCACCTTCGTGCCCCGCGGTTCTGAAGAAGACGCCTGGGAAAGCGGTATATACAACGCCGCCGGAGTAAAAATACGGTCTTTTGAAAACGAAAGCGGCAGCCCCAGGCAGCGGGTTTGGGACGGCAGGGACGATTCGGGGCGGGTCGCTCCTGACGGGGTTTACAGTTACAGGATAGGCGCAACAGACCGCGCACAAAATTCCGCCGATGCGGCCTTGAATAACATAATCCTGGATACACGGGAAGCGGGCGTTTTTGTTACCAGTTCTGTTTCTGCCATTGCGCCTAAAATAGGCGAGTATATGACACTCGTAGATTTCAACATTCACCTCTCCTTAACCGACGGTGTAGAAAACTGGAGACTTGAACTAAGGAACGAAACGGGCGCCGTTACACGAACATTCTCCGGAGGGGCGAATGTACCATCAACACAGAGCTGGAACGGCCTTGATGAACGGGGCCTAATCCGCGAGGGCGTGTATACTCCCGAACTGACCGTAAGTTATACAAGAGGAGATACGGTAAGGACAACGGCAACAACGGTAATGGTAGACGTAACAGGGCCGGAACTCTCAGCTTCCACCGCTCCGGAATTCTTCAGTCCCGATAATGACGGTGAAGATGACGAACTTTACATCAGATTGTCGGCAATAGATGCATCGCCAATCGCGGGCTGGAGTTTTGTAATACGCGAGCCGGAGCCTCCCTATCTTGAGTTCCGCCGTTTTGAGGGACGGGGTAATCCAGCCGCACAGCTTATATGGGACGGCAGGAGCGCCAGGGGTGAACTTGTACAGTCAGCTACTGATTATCCGTATACCTTCACGGCAGAAGATGCACTTGGCAATTCAAGCTCTGCTGAAGGAAGGATTGGTGTAGATGTTCTGGTAATCCGTGACGGTGACCGGCTGAAGATACAGATACCGTCTATCGTGTTCAGACCCAACTTTGCCGATTTTGAGGGGCTGGAAAGGGATGTAGTTGATAATAACAACCGCATACTGCGGCGCCTTGCCCAGATTCTGAATAAGTTCAGGGATTACAGGATACAGGTGGAAGGCCATGCCAATCCCACATTCCCGCGCGGACCGGAACGGGACCGCGAGGAAACCGAACTGCGTCGTCTCAGCGAGGCCAGGGCAAGAGCGGTGGTTGACCTGCTTGTCCGCAACGGCGTCGCCCGAAGCCGGTTGAGTTCCATTGGAGCCGGCGGCTCAAGCCCCGTGGCAGAGTTTGAGGATCGGGACAACTGGTGGAAAAACCGCCGTGTTGAGTTTATATTGATAAAATAAAAAGCAGCCCCCTGGCATCAGTAAAACCTGGCGCCAGGGGAGTTTTATCAGCTATGAAAATAAAATATTTAAACACAATTTGTTGTAAAAAATGCCTCCACCTTTCCCTCCCCGTCGACATGATGATCCGTTTTGCGCGGGAGGTTGATCCCGGTTATAACATCTACAGGAGGACCGGACTTAAAGAAGGAATGCCAATTGCGAATCAGGATGCCGCAGAACGCATAGTAGCAGACATGGTAGAAGACGGACGATATGTCGATTTTGTGGAAAAACTGATTCAAATTGATACGGCAGGCTTTATGGGGCGCAGGTACGACCTGAAAGGCCTGAAAAATGTGGTGGCTAACCTTGTTGATGAAGGTTACAGTTTTGACAAGGTATCCGGACAGTTTTTTGAAAACCACCGTGAGCAGATAAGGGCCAACTGGGGCAGGCTTAACGAGGGCGACGAAAGAAAAATGACATTGCTGCGAATGGACATTGCCGGAAATTCGGCGCTGGTAAAAAACAATTCCATTTCCAAAGTCGAGCAGGCCTACCAGGATATGCGCAATATTATTAGCCGCGTGGTTGTTAACCGCCATGGAAGGCTTTGGTCATGGGAGGGGGACGGAGCCCTCGCCGCCTTTCTTTTTGGGGAAATGGAAAAAATGGCCGTTTTCGCCGGAATGGAGATAATCCACGAACTCTTTTTTTACAATCGTCTGCACAATCCGCTTAACAGCCCAATTAACCTGAGGCTCGGCGCCCACATCGGCCATGTACGGTACTCAGACAGCGAAACAGAGAGACTGAAGAATGAAACAGCCAAGGAGGCGGCAATTCTGGAAACATTGGCGGCAAACAACGCGCTTTGCATATCGTCCAATCTTTATATAACCATGGACCAGATCACAGGAAATCTTTTTAGCGAAGAAAAATTTAAACTGGGCCGCAAGCACCGTCTGTATAAAGTGGGAATGGAAAAATGATCTATATATTTTCATCCAAAAACGCCGCCGCCATAAGGCGCAGTCTGTTATCCGCCAAAAAAAATACCTGGGCCGAACTGCTGCCGCAGATGCCGGCCAGATTTGCATTAAAAGAAGGGGATCAGGCGTATCTGGACATTTACGGCCTTGCACCGTCTGATCGGAAAAAAGCCATTGGAAAACTTAAAAAAGGCGGCGGTTTCTGGGGTATTATCGATCCGAAAGGAACAGCCGAGGATCCCGCAGCGTTCTTTTTTGACGGCGCATGCGATTATATTGGGCAAACCGCAGTTAAAAAGGGCCTGAATAAAAAACGCTTCGACGCGGCGCTCTCCTGGTCGGGAAAAAGAAGCGGCGATAAAGCCATAACCGAAAAAAAGAAAGGGCAGAAATTGCCCGCCGGTAAATTCGAAGGCTGGAAATCAGTACGCTCGGGAACAAAAGGAAATTTCTTTTTTCTTTTTGTATCACTTTTGGGAAAGTCAAACCTGCGCTTACTGGTGGGGGACGCCGCTTTCAGCGCATATCGAATGCGGCTGCGGGGAGAATTGCAGCAGAGGCTTAATGAGGCTGCCCCCCTGCTCTGGATGGAAACAGAGGATTCAAGCCTCTTTCTGGTTCCGCCAAGAACTGCCAATGCTGCAGCCGTTATCGAAGCGGCTCTAAGGATAATTCTGGACAGCCGTCTAATCGTAATAGAAAAGCTGGGAATATCAGTTCCGGTGGAATTTACTTTTGCCCTGCACTACGGGCAGACGGTCTTTCAGGCTCCGGGAAAAACAGGCGCGGTTATTTCCGAATCTGTAAATTATATTTTCCACCTGGGGAAAAAGAGGGCCGAGACCGGACGGCTGACCATTTCGGGTAATGTACCGGACGAGACCGTTCCCGATGGACTAAAAGAGTTCTTCAAAAACGCCGGGGAATTTGAGGGAATTCCAGTTCGCCACTCCAGGCGCTTCACCTTTTAACTGATTATCTTGATACAGATCACTTTAACTCGTAAAAGTACTCGCGGCCGCCGTCGCCCTGCCGCATGGCGCCCAGTTTGCGCGCCGGCTGGTTAAGATATTCCCTTACCGAATCGGCGACTATTGAGCGTACCTGGAAGCGGGAAGTCATAGACAACAAAAGCCTGGCGCGCACCACTGCACGGCCGTTAGCGGTATAGCCGGTTTCCGGCGACCATGAAAACGCGCAATCCCCTGAATCCATTCCGAAATGCCAGTTAATCGTACTGTTACGCAGCAGTTCGGTAACCAGCCTGACGGCATTAAGCGCCGGGTTGCAGCTGATTTCTTCTTCGTCGAATCTGTCCGAATAAATGCGCTGCGGCGGCGAACCAAAGCAGGCCAGCACTGTGCCGCCCTCATAGCTGATAATAACCGCTCCGGCATTGGTAAAGATATCACGCACCTTTGCGCGGAACTGGGCAAGGGTGTCCGCGGCATGGGCCGGCTCTTCCTTGTCTTCCATGCCGGGCATGGACGGGTCTTTAAGGGCAATTATGGCAGCATGCTCGATAATTGTTTCGGATAACAAAGGCCTGCCCCTGCGTACAAGTTCCTTCATAACAGGTTTTGAAACAACATGGCTGTATGCAAAGCGGAAATTTCTGGCCCCATTCCTTCTTATCGCGGTTTTAACACAGAATATAAACATGATCCCGAAAATACATCCGACGCAGGCAATTGCCGGATCGATCCAGTATGCGCTGGTAATAAAACTCCAGCCAAAACCGGCGGCGCAAAGAGCGGCGGCAATCAAACCGACAGTAAGCATTACAGCCGGCCGCAGCGCGTGTACGATCAACATGATAAAAAAAACAGCGCCGAGCGACCAAAAAAGAATGTAGCGGTTTTGCCCGGGAATAATATGGCCGCCGGTAAGAAGGGCGTTTGCCAGCAGCGCCGAGGCATCTGCCGGGCTTTGCGCAAAAACCTGGCCCATAATGCAGTAAGATGCAGCAGCTTCGCCGCTTAAAAAGCCCCGCAGGGCGGCAAGTTCCAGATATTTTTCACGCATTGCGGCAAAACAACGGATCAACTCGTCTCTTAGACTGACAAGCCTGGCAATATTTTCTTCGTTAAGATTTTCGACGGCGATAATTTCTTCATATCCGTTAACAAGCGTTGTTTCCGCACTGCCGTAAAGAAAATCTTCGAGGCTCAGAAAGTAATCATCGCGTGCGGCTATCCAGGCCGCCTTTACTTCCTGTTCGGGCGAATTAAGCAATTCCTCCCGCAGAACAACGGCGTGATCGTGCAGGTACAGGGGTACTCTTTCCGGTCTTGTTTTGGAAAAAGCCCCGATATCTTCAGCTTCTTTCAGCAGCCTTCGCATATTTCGATCGGCTTCTTCGTACTCCCGAAAACTGTCAATATCAATATGCTTAAATTGCAGAGCGCTGGAATCCAATAAAATGTTTCCGTTTTTATCGAGCGGAATTTTTAATTCAGTTCCGTCTTTTTTATGAATCGCCAGAACCGGCCCATGCTCGGCAAATTCAATCTCTGAAGATGCCCAGCGTGATTGCAGGCTGCGGTAGACAAGGTGTTCAACAACCAATGGATTATTTCCCTCTGTATCGGCCATTAAAACAGGCGCGATCCTTCTGAGTTTCCCTCCGCGATCCAGCCGCGGGCTTACATACCAGGGACTGTCTTCCGGCGCCGCCTTGATATCCCCAGCTTCCCACACATGTCCGAAAACCCTTGTCAGACGATCCAGTTCCTCGTTACCGGCAATAAGTGCGGAAGTCAATCTGTCTCTGCCGTTCCGGGTCAATTCCACAAGTGTCTCTACATAACCGGGCGCCTCAAGCGGCCGGACCGAGCCGGTTCTAATCCCTTCAAAAAGATTGCTGATATTGTTTCCAATCAGATTAAATTCATCGTTAAAACGCTGGCGGATTTCCCACTCATTCCCCAATATGGGAGAAGATGTACCGGAAATCTGCGCAAGAAAAATTAAATCCGATGCATCAAGCTCGGTTAAAGTCATTAATACGGTATACATGTCGCTGTTATCCACGTTTTCACCGGTACCGACAAGGAGAATTTCCCCGGAAACAGGCGGCTGGCGGCGGTTTAAAAAAAAGTCATAATGCGGGCCGAGCCTTGGGCCTGCCAATAAATAATTTGAGAGAAACACTATTCCGGCTGCAATACATAAACCGGCCAGAAAAATCAAAAAACTCTGTTTTCCGGAAATAAAAGCGGACATCCCTATGATTTTCGGCTGAATTTGCCGTTTTTTTTACTTGCCTGCCCTCAATAATTTCCATATTTTCATGTATATGGAAATAACAGCCATTATGTCTTATGTTACAATACTGCCGAGTATTTTATTATTTGTTTCCATATCGTTACTGGTACTGATGAGGCAGATGTTATTACAGGAAAAAAACAAGCTCGAAAACCAGGGAAAATTTTTCAGTTCCATACTTGATGCCATGCCGTTCATGATTTCCGTAACAGATGAAAACATGAACTGGACATTTGTAAACAACGCACTGGAAAACCTTCTGGGAAAAAAACGTGACGACATAATGGGCATACAATGCAATAGATGGGCAAACAATAAATGTAAAACTCCCGAGTGCAGCATAGTGCTGGCAAGACAAGGTACCAAGCATACACACTTCACATACAACAATATTTCATACCATGTTGATATTGAGGCATTGCATGACACTAACGGGAAGACTTCGGGTTTTGTCAAAATTGTTCAGGATGTTACCGATTTGGAAAAGAATGCAAAACAGGAAGCAGAGATGGCCAACCGCTCAAAATCAATTTTTCTTGCGAATATGAGCCATGAAATACGCACACCGCTTAATACCATAATCGGAATGACAAACATAGGAATTTCTTCGGAAAATACTGAAAAAAAGAACTATTGTTTTTCTAAAATTGAAGATGCCTCGCAGCACCTTCTGGGTGTTATTAATGATATTCTTGATATGTCAAAAATTGAAGCAAATAAATTTGATCTTTCCCCGCAGGAGTTCAATTTTGAATGGGCTGTCCATCGTGCGATAAACAATGTTAACTACCGTATGGAACAGAAAAAACAAAACTTCAGCATGAACATCGATCCGGCAATTCCCGATTTATTAATCGCCGATGATCAGCGTCTTGTGCAGGTTATTACAAATTTGCTTGGTAACTCCGTAAAATTCACTCCCGAAAACGGATCCATCAGTTTCGATGCCCGCCTGATTAATGAAAATGATAACAGTTGTACCATAAAAATCGCTGTAACCGATACCGGAATTGGCGTAACTCCTGAACAGCAAAAACGCCTGTTCACCTCTTTCGTGCAGGCTGATGCCTGTACTACACGCAAGTTCGGAGGTACCGGACTGGGTCTTTCAATCTCCAGGAATATTGTAGAGATGATGGGCGGCAGTATATGGATAGAGTCCGAGCCGGATAAAGGATCTTCTTTTATTTTTACAATACAGGCGAAGCGTAGTACGGAAATGGAACATGAGCAGCAGGATTTAAAAACAGAACATACGGATATAAACGGAATCTTCGCCGGTAAACACATTCTTTTGGCTGAAGATGTGGAGATAAATCGCGAAATTGTATTAACGCTGCTTGAGCCGACACAACTGGAGATAAGTTGTGCGGAAAACGGAAAAGAGGCTGTCCGAATGTTCAGCGAAGAGCCGGATAAATATGATGCCATTTTAATGGATGTACAAATGCCGGAAATGGACGGCTTTGAAGCAACCAGACGCATTCGGGCAATAGAAGGGGAACTTTCGGTAGAGCAAATTCCCATTATTGCAATGACAGCGAGCGTATTCCGCGAGGATATAGAAAAGTGCTACGAGGTCGGCATGAACGGGCACATTGGCAAACCGCTGAATTTTGAAGAAGTTATAGACAAATTGCGCATATACCTGTCAGGCGTAAAAATATTCGCCTAACCCCTGTGCCGTCTACTGCGAATATTTCTCATAGTACGCAATGGCGCGGTGTTTGATAAAAGTGTCCAGTGAACGGGAAGCGCTCAGGTTGCCGCCGGCGATAAAGCCGCCCGCCATGTTATCGTGGCCGCCGCCAATTCCGCAGCCATCGGTAAGGTATCTGGCGAGATCGTTCGCCTTTATTTTACCGGAGGTACTCCTTATCGAAAGTTTTACTCCGTTTTCCCGCACTGCATACGCGACAACAATGTTTACTCCAGATACGCTCACGACAATATCGCCGGCGGCTCCCAAAAGGGAATCGTTTACATTCCTGAGCCGCAAAAACGCAAGCTCGTCATAAATTTCTACGGTTTTAAAAGCATCAGCATATAACTCAAGATCCCTTACAGAAATTTCATTTCCCTTTAGTTCCACTATCATGTCAATGTCGGAAAGATTGTAAAGCCGGTAAAACATGTTTATATCAAAATCGGAGGCGCCGCGGGTGAGGTTGTCGGTATCCATAAATATCCCGTAAAGAAGGGCCGTTGCAATATGCCTGGGCGGTTCAATATTGTTTTCAAAAAACCACTCCGCCACAATGGAGCTGCAGCTTCCCACGTCCGGGCGGACATCAATAAAACGATAACCCATGTCTCCCCTGTATTCATGGTGATCAATCACAGCCACTTCGTCCGTGGGAAGATCGGTAATGTTGGCATTTCCCTTTTGAGAATCAATGAGTACCGCCCAGTCTTCCGTGCCCAGGGTAAGGGCGTCCGCTGCCTGGATTATCGGTACATTGAATAACTCCAGCATTCTAAGTGAATTGGCTTTTTCAATTTCCTGATCATAAACGATTGCAAGTTTTTTAATGCCTCTTTGTGAAAGAAGATAGTACATGCCAAGACTGGAAGCGATTGCATCAGGATCGGGCACATTGTGGGGCTGAATAAAGACTTCATCCGGCGCGTCTTTCAGGATATCTACCAATTTGTCCAATTTTGTCTGCTTCATATATTTATGCCTATTATATCATACTCTGTTCATAGAGAATACGGAAATGGCAGCCGCTAAACAGGGTCTTGGCACAACTTTGCATGAGCAGGTAAAATACAGCCAGAGCCCGGAGCAGCCGGCTGGTTTCCATTACAAGGGGGAAAACAATGGCAATTTTTGAAAAGTATCAGGACGATTTAACTGCTGGTAAAAAAGTGGTACTTGGTGTTCAGCATGCGTTTACCATGTTTGGGGCAACAATACTTGTTCCCATACTGACAGGGCTGGATATATCCGTTGCGTTATTTATGGCAGGCATAGGGACATTGTTTTTCCATCTGGTTACCAGCGGTAAAGTCCCCGTATTTCTGGGCTCTTCATTTGCGTTTATCGCACCAATCGCTGCAGTAGGGGGGATATACGGGCTGCCCTATGCTCAGGGGGGCATTGTAATAGCCGGCCTTGTTTATCTGATATTGGCGCTGCTTGTATACATCTTCGGCCCAGACCGTATAATCAGTTTTTTTCCGCCCGTAGTAACCGGGCCGATTATTATAATTATCGGCCTGACTCTCGCGCCTGTTGCCATCGGCGGCGCTTCAGAAAACTGGCTTCTGGCATTTGCCAGCTTTGCCATCGTAGCCGCGGTGGCGGTCTTTACAAGGGGCTTTATTCAGGTGCTGCCGGTTTTATGCGGTCTTGTTGGCGGCTATCTTATTGCTTTTTTTACCGGAAATGTTGATTTTACCCCGGTTATAAATGCAGACTGGATTGGCATTCCCGCCTTTACCGTTGCCAAATTTAATTTAAATGCCATTATGATTGTTGCGCCGGTAGCAATTGTAACAATGATCGAACACATTGGCGATGTAATTGCAATAAGCGCGACATGCAATAAAGACTTTATTAAATCCCCCGGCCTGCCGCGAACCTTATTGGGCGATGGCATTGCAACAAGTATCTCCGCAATGCTTGGCGGCCCTGCCAATACAACCTATTCTGAAAACACCGGCGTCCTGGCGCTTACACGGCAGTATAACCCTGTCGTTATGCGCATTGCCGCCTGCTTTGCAATTCTGCTGGGCGTTATTCCAAAACTCAGCGCCATTATCGCAACCATACCCGGCGCAGTTATCGGAGGCATCTCCATTGTACTGTTCGGCATGATTGCGGCTGTAGGCGCACGTACCCTGGTGGAAAACAGGGTTGACTTTAAGAAATCCAGGAATCTGTTAATTGCGGCAGTTGTTCTTGTATTGGGGCTTGGAGGAGCGGAACTGCCCATCAATGTCGGTTCGTTCAGCATCACCATTTCTTCCCTGGCCCTTGCAGCCATAGTCGGCATTATTCTTAACAAGGCGCTGCCGGAAAAAATGAAAAGATTTGGTTAACAACTAACCATCGCGCGTTGCGGTGAGCCTTTCTCTGTGCTATAATTAAATTAGCGACATGGACGATAAAAAGGCTGAGAAAACTGACACAATCGAGATGCTTTCATTCGGCGGAGTGCAGTTTGCCTCATATATCTTCCTGGCGTTTTCATCATACTACCTGATGATGTTTTTTACCGACATAGCGTTGATTTCCCCGGCAGTAACGGCGGTTTTTATGGTTTTCTACCGTTTATTCGATGCGGCAGACAACCAGGCGATTGGAATTTTCATTAACCGTAACCGTTTTAAAGACGGGAAATACCGCCCATACTACAAATGGTGCGCGCTGCCCTTTGCCATAGGCCTTGCGGCATTTGGCATGACGCCTTTTATTAGTATTTCTGTCAGGTTTATTTACACCGCTGTTATGCTTTTAATCTGCGAATTCAGCTACTCGGTTTTGAATGTGGCTACCACAGCCATGCTTCCCTATCTTGTCAAACATGATGTTAACCGGTCAAAATTCATGGCTGTTTCCAACAGCTGCTCCATATTTGCATTTATTGTTGTCGGTACATTTATGCTGCCGCTTGCCGGTTTCCTGGGCGGCGGCGACAGAAACAAAGGCATTGCGCTTACGCTGATATTGTATGCGATCATTGCCGTGCCGCTCATATATAACGGTTATTTCCGTTTGAAGGAACAGCACTATAGTGAACCAAGTGTCAAGCCCGCCATAAAAGATGTCTTTGGTGCCATAGTGCAAAACAGACGGATACTGCTGTTCTTTACCATATTCCTTCTTTATTTTATGGCAGATGCGTTCAAAAATATGACGACATATTACTATTTAACGCACATAATGAAACAACCTGATATGATGCCGGTGATCATCTCGGCCGGTCTTTTTTCACCGCTTGCCATGCAGCCTGTTATACCAAGGCTCCTGAAGTATGCAAAGAAAGAGTCGTTGATTGTCTTCGGTCTTTTTGCAGGCTCGTGCTGCAGCCTCCTTATGCTGGCGGCAGGAAACCGGCTTTACGCACTGGCTGCCTGCGTCGTGCTTTACGGCATGTTAACCGCCATCGCCTCCAATATGATCTTTACCATGTTAGCCGCATTTTCCGATGAAGTAAGAACACGGCTAAATATCAGCCTGAGCGAAATTCTTGCGGCGGGAATGAATCTTAGCTCAACAATCGGCGTCGGCATTGCCAGCGTGATCACGGGGGCAGTTCTGGCATTTGTCAATTATTCACCGCAAGCCGCCGTTCAGACAACAGCAGCTCTTACGGGTATCAGAACACTGTATATCTTTTGCACAGCTTCAGTATTGGCGCTTGCAGGAGTTCTAACCCTGCAGTTACGCAAAACAAAAATACAGGAACAAAACTGTGAACAGTAATATTGAAAGCCCGGCTCCCGGTAAAACACCAGAATCCACGAAAGACAGAATTTTAAAAGTATCAGTCGAGCTCTTTTCACGGGACGGCTACAAGGAAGTTTCTGTACGCGACATCTCAGAAGCAGTCGGCATAAAGTCGTCGTCGATTTATAATCATTTTGAATCAAAAAAAGCGATTCTTGATGCAATATTCGAATTTTACGATGAGCAGTGGAATGCTGCAGCGCCGGATATTGATAAATTGCTCCAACTGGCGGAGACCGAGCCGCCTGATGTGGTTCTGAAAAATTTGCTTTTCGACTGGAAGCCTGAATTGCAGGAAATAATGAATCGGATATATATTATCGCCACCCGCGAAACCATGATCAACCCTGAAAGCGTGGAGCAGATAAATGCTTTGGTCATGGAAAGAGTCAAGCCAAGGCCCAGATTGCTGCTGGAGCGTATGGTCGAACTTGGCAAAATAGAGCCGGTAGATATTGAAGCCTTTGTTAATTTATTGGCCCATGTTTCCCACAGCGCGACGTCCCTGAATCTTACTCCGCTCAGAATTGAGGGCGATACCTGGCTTCGCTGCTGGAATATGCTTATGTCTCTTATAAAACCAACAGGGAAGTAAAAAGCAGCCTGCGTTAATCGCGTCTGTCCTTCCTTACCACGAGGCGCCGGCTGCCGTCCTTGCGGCTTCCTTCCTGACGGCGGCCTTTCGCCTCTTTACCGTGAGAAGGACGCTGCGGTTTCCTTTCCCTGTCCGCGGGTTTTGCGCTCTGCCTTTCCACATGACCGCCTCGCCGTTTTTCACGCACTGACTTTTCCAGTACCCGCAGAGATTCGTCGAAACCCTTTAAGAACTCCTGCAAATCATCGGCGAAGAGAATAACCGACTGGCGGTCAAAGCCGCCGGTCTCGCGGTTTTTGCTTTCGACAATGTTAAGGTAAATGTCCCCCATACGGTTTTCTTTTACATTAAAAAAATAGGTCCTGTTAGGTAAAATTATTCTTGTAGAAAATATTTCTCCGCGTACTCCCATCTAATCAACCTCCATCAGCTTCTATTGTCATGCGGCGCTGCCACTCGATTAAATCCCTTTCCAGCCGGTTGTCGGAGCCCTCCGCGTCGGCCATGATGCGAAAGACCGGCTCGGTAGCCGAACCGCGCATCCAAATCGCGGCAATGGCAGCGCCCTCGCCGCTCAGAAAACAGATTTTAAGCCCTCCGCTGCCGGCATCGGAAAAACGGCTTAAACCCCGCTTTTCTTCCAGACCGTTATACGCAATCGCTTCCCAGCTTTTTATGCGATAGCGCTCATTTAGATACTCTTTTCTTTCTTCCCATTCCCTCAGGAATATTTTCTGGTACTTTTCTTTCAGTATACCATGATCTTTCGTATTAATACGCAAAACCGCTTCTTCGGCATAGGCGCCTGTTGTAACAAAGGGCGGAAGGCTGGCGATAATATCCGCAAGGCAGAAATCTTCACTGTATATTCCGGCCTGGCCGCTGAGATCGCACCATATTTCAAAAAGGCCCTTTTTCCCGCCGCCGCCGCCGCGCACAAGAAGCAGTTTTGCCAGGGCCATAACGGTATTGATCGGATCCCGAACGGCGGCAGGGTGCGTTATATTGCCCCCTGCCGAGCCTTCGCCCAAAACACGCACAATGTAACCGTCGTCCCGCAGTTTGCGCGCAAGAGCCACCACATTGGCCTCGCCGACTTCTGCGCGAAAAACGGATACGCCAAAAGCTGCGGCAATGCGGTCTACGCGCAAAGACGTGGGATCGTTTACCGCGATTGCTGCTTTTGAAAAAGCGGCGCCGTTGCTGTCATGGGAAAGCTCGCCTGTCCACACAAGGTGGGCAAGCTCGGCAATACAGACAAGGGCAAATACCTCCTGGGCTTCCAGGCAGCGCGCCATTCCGGCGGTCCCGTCCCAAATAACCAGATTTCCGCGGTCTCCGTCGCAGTCGGGAACATAGCCAAGCGTGAATGACGCATCACGCCCGTGGGCTTCTTCCAGGAAAACACGGCAGGGCTCAAGGGATTCGCCTTCCGGAACAATCCGGTGAACAATTTCACCCGGCTTATCATTTATAGAAGCGAACTTTATCCCAAGCTCGTTAAAAAAATCACTGTCGATGGATACTGTCCGCGCGCTGCCGTTAAAATCGCAGACAATGCCCAATTGGCGCTTTACCAGCCCCTCTTTCAGTGCGGCGGCAATATCAGCATTGCCCCCCCATATCACCCGGGAACAAAAGTTATGATAGGCTGTGCGTCCCCGGGCCTTTGCGTCCGCCGCGCCGGAGTACACTTTCTCCAACAAAGCCGGATCGGCGGCAGATATAAGAGATTCTATTTTACCGGCGCAGTCTTCCCTTTCCATAAAAGAACGGAAAGCACAAATCAGCTTCTCTGTTTCCTGCGCCGGCAGAACGCCGCCGTCGGTCAGGCCGAATTTAATTCCATTGTATCCGATCGGATTATGGCTTGCGGAGATATAAATAAACCCTGCTGCTCCAATGCCCCCCGTGGCCGCTGCAGTTTCCGGGCTGCGCGCCCATGCCATAATCTCCGGCGCGGCGATAAATCCGGCGTAATGTACCCGGCAGCCGCAGGCAAGCAAAACCGGAATCATCGCCCTTGCGATGGCATTACCGGTAGGGCGTGTATCGGAACCAATAAGGACTAATGCGCTTCTGTCAGACAAATTCCGTAAATATTCGGCAAAAACCAATGCCGCCGCCCCTGATATTATCCTGTGAGCGGGGGAAATTTGATCAGCATTGTCATCTTCACGCCCTGTGGCGGCAAAAACACTTCGCCAGCCGGAAGCAGAAAGGATCATATTATCAATCGAGGCCATGGGCGCTAAGTATATCCTGTTCCTGTCAAAGAAACTAGGGGATTTTAAGCGCGAATAAGCCTGGATTATGCTTTTTACGGCAAATTTATTCGTGTTGATCAGAAATATCTTCCATTTTCAATAATATCTGCAATTTTTTGGCTAAAAGGGTGTATTTCGTTCATTTTGTATCCCTTAATATTTATTCTGTGAAGGAGTTCTTATGTCAAAATCGTCAAACCTCATACGGCGGAGAGAGGTGGATCCACTGCTTCTCAAAGCCCAAAAGATTGTAAAACATTACGAAAAAGCCGCTGACTGTGCCGTTTCCGTCCTTGGTCCTGAATATGTTTCAGCAGAAAAAACACAGGGGTACGCCGCTCAAAATATTTATTCCCTTTGCGGAAAGTGCTGCCGCAATTCGCATCCGGTAGCAGGTAATAAAAATTGTTATGAAATGCACCTGGACGCGATAAATGAAGCAAAGCGCCTTGGGGGGGCGTATGTTTATGTCTGTCAAGCGGGGTTTGCCTTCTGGACAAGTCCTTTATACTCAGGCGATCGTTTTGCCGGAGCGCTTCTGTCGGGCGGCGTACTTGGAGTTGCCAAACAACAGGCAGCCGATTATTTTTTCAGAAATTGCACAGACGGGGAAAAACGCCGCGCTGAAATCGAATATTTTTTGTCTGATATACCGGAAAAGAACAGCGGCGAAGTAAAAGCGCTTGCCCGTATGATGAACCTGTGCGCGGATCAAATATCCGAAAACAATAATTCTACAAAAACAATTTCTTCAGTCTTCGATGCCGCTGTATCACCGGAACAGAAAAAGCCTGAATATAAAACAATTACACTTAACACCGAAAACCAGGGCGCCGATAACAGCTCATGCCAAATGGACAAGGAAAGAATGCTCCTTGCAAGCCTCCGCCGCGGTGATAATACCGAGGCCCTGAAAATCCTGAAAAAACTGCTGAATATTCTTTATAAAACAACAGAAAACAATTTTTCCGGTTTTCGGCTTAAGGCGATGGAACTTGCGGTGTTGCTTTCACGGTCGGTCAGCAACCCGCAGGATATTGAAGATGACAGCGTTATGGAAATAACCAACCGTTATCTGAAGAAAATAGAAAAAGCCAGCAGTCTTCACGAGATAAGCGAAATCTTCAATGCCATAATTGATCGTATTTCCGGTAAAATATTTTCTTTCCAGGGAGTGCGCCACTCCTCTGCCCTTCGTAAAGCCGAACGCTTTATTTGGGAAAATTACACCAGGAAAATAAGCCTTCAGGAAATATCAAATGCTTCGGGGCTGTCTGCGCCTTATTTCAGCACAATCTTTAAGGACGAAATGGGCGAAAACCTCTCCAATTACCTTAACAGGCTGCGTATTGAAAAGGCCGGCAATATGCTGGCAACGACAAATATTCCAATCAGTAAAATTGCCGCAGCCTGCGGTTTTGAAGATCAGAGCTGGTTTTCCAAATTATTTAAGAACTACACCGGGCTCAGTCCCGGGAAATACCGGGAACGGGGAGGAGTACTTAATTGATAAATTATCATAAAGAGGAAAGAAGGAGGCCCGCGGCAAAAAAGAGAAAGAGGATTTTTATTAACGAAAATAAAAAAAATGCCGGCAGGGCATCCAAAAACAACAATGATGCATTGATGGACAAGGCATTTGACATGGTGTCGGTTTACAGCCAGGCAACAGGATGCGGTGTTTGCGTTTATGATAATATGCATCAGCCCCATATTCCGGCAAACCAGGAAAATGAAATCGAAAAAAAAATCTGCCCCTGTTGTATAAAGAACAATTCCGTTTCTGGAGAACATCAAAAGACCTTCCCCTGCCATGAAATGCATGTAGATGCGATTAAGGAAGCAAACAAGAAGGGCGGTTTCCACATTTATAATTGCAGCCTGGGCCTGCTTTTTTGGACAAGCCCAATATACACAGAAGGTAATTTCTCCGGCGCCTTGCGCGGCTCCGGATTGTTGAACAGAACAATTAATAATACCGACACCGGCAAAACTGTCGGGCAATTATTAACCGAAGAATATTTAATGTCCATGTGCGGCAATGATACAAATCCGGAAGAATTAAAAAAACGCCTTGATGCCATTCCCGATGCAGACGAAGAGAAAATTCAGTCTCTGGCTGAAATGCTTCAGTTGTGTGCAGATACACTTTCTTCGGGAACCGAGGATTACCATGAAATACTCAGGCGCAGAACAGAACAACAGGAAGTTATTTCGCAGCTTATAGAAAAATTGAAAGAGCAATACCCAAAAGGCAGCACAATGCCGGGTTATCCGCTGGATAAGGAAAAGATGTTAATCGCCGCTTTGCGCCGGGGTGATACTGCTGCAGCAAAACAATTATTAAACCAGATTTTAGCAGTACTTATTTTTTCCAATCCCGGGAATATTAAATACGTCCAACTTAGGGCAACAGAACTTGTGGTACTTCTTTCCAGAGTTGAAATTAATCCCGGCAAGAGCGGAAACATTGCAATGGAAACCAACAACCGCAGCCTGAAACGCGTGCAGGAATCCAGAACCGTTGAGGAGCTTACCGATATTCTGCATGCAATTGTTGAAAGGATATCGTATGTTACTTCTTCTTTTCACGGAATCCCGCATGCCGTTGCCTTAAGAAAAGCAGAAAATTTTATACTGGAAAATTTTACCAGGAAAATATCTCTTAAGGAAATCGCCGATGTTGCCGGCCTTTCCGCTCCCTACTTCAGTACAATTTTTAAGGAAGAGATGGGTGAAAATCTTTCAAAATACCTAAACCGCCTGCGAGTGGAAAAAGCGAGCCGAATGCTGCTGGAAACCAATTTGCCCCTGAGTGAAATAGCCAGTACCTGCTGCTTTGAAGATCAGAGCTGGTTCTCCAAAATATTCAAGGCTTTTACCGGAATAAGCCCGGGGAAATACCGTAATCAGGGAGGGGGCATGTTACGGGACGTTTCGGAAAGCAGTCTGTCCGAGGATTTTCTAAAAACGATCAAAGAAAATTGAATTGCAGCAGGCGTAAAAACTCCTTGACAGATTCCGAAGAAAATAATACTGTTTTATTGTTGGCGCGCGCCGGGCTTGCTAAAGCAAGCCCGCATTGTCGGCATACAGGGGCTTTACTGAGCGCTACGTTGTGCCGCATTATAGATCTACACCGCTTGACGCGGTGCACTTATTTAACGGCGCACTGTCGGCCACCTAAAGGAGGCCTTGCTTTTGTTCGTCGTAGCGGCATTTTTTGGTGCTACAACGTGCGGATTTATTCATACACACGGCTGCGCCGTGCGTTTTATTGTTGGGGAGCTATAAAGGCTGAGATCGGGCTTTTGCCTGGAACCCTTGGTGTGTTAAAACACCGAACCTGATCCGGATAATGCCGGCGGAGGGAAAAGTTTAACATTGATTAAACGCCTTCGCAGGCTTCCTGTGGAGGCATTTTTTTGGGCATATTAAAAAAACGGGCTGTCGAAGTACCGGCAATTATTCCCGCCGCCGCTCTTATTCTCTTTTGGCAGCTTTTAAGCATGAGCGGAATTGTCCCGCCCTACATGCTGCCAAGCCCGCTAAGGGTAATATCGGTCTTTGCAGCCGACTTTCCCCTGCTCATGGGCCACCTGCGGCGCACATTGACCGAAGCCATGGCCGGCCTGGCCCTTGCTATAGCGGCGGCATATATTCTTGCGGTTTTAATGGACTGGAACCGGTTAATCAAGCAGTCAATATCGCCGCTTTTGCTTCTAACCCAGACGATGCCGGTAATCGCCCTTGCGCCGCTTCTCATTTTATGGCTGGGCTACGGTTATGCGCCAAAGATAACCCTTGTTTTTCTTACCTGTTTTTTCCCCATGACAATAGCCCTGTTAGGCGCTTTTTCCCAGGCTGATGCCGACGCCTTGCGGCTGCTTCAATCCATGGGAGCGAAGAAATGGCAGCTTTACAGATACATCAAAATTCCGCAGGCCCTGCCGGCGTTTTTTTCCGGCCTTAGAATCGCGGCCTCCTACTCGATAATCGGAGCTGTAATAGCCGAATGGCTGGGCGGCGACGCCGGCCTTGGCGTGTATATGATCCGCGTAAGGCGATCCTATTCGTTTGACAAAATGTTCGCGGTAATATTGCTTACATCAGCGTTAAGCATATTATTAATAAAACTGATAACCATAATTGAAGATAAATCAACCCCATGGAGGAATAATTAACCACGAACCACACAAAAAACACGAACTACAAGTTTGATTTTATCTTATTGTTCGTGATGGTTCGTGTTGGTTAGTGGTAAAAAAAATAAGGAGTGAAAAATGAAAAATGAGAAAAGAGTAACAGGTAAGAAGCAAATTACCAATCGAATGTTTTACGCTTTGTTATTTGCTATTTGCTATTTGCTATTTGCAGCCGGAGGCTGCAATCAAAAGAGCGGCACGGACACTATCCGGGTGCTGCTTGACTGGACGCCGAACACCAACCATACCGGCCTGTATGCAGCGCTGGAAATGGGCTGGTTTGCCGAAGAAGGCCTTAAAATCGAGATAACCCAGCCGCCGGAGGATGAGGCCCTTGCGCTGCTGGCTGCGGGACGCGCCGAGTTCGCGTTCAGTTTTCAGGAATCAATGGGGCCGGCCATCACCGGGCGTGACGCGCTTCCAGTTCAGGCGGTGGCGGCTGTTATCAGCCACAACACATCGGGGGTAATGTCGCTGGCAGGGAGTAATATCCGCCGTCCCGCCGATCTGCAGGGGAAGCGCTTTGCATCATGGGAAACGCCCCTTGTTACGGCGGTGATACGCGACATTGTGGAAAATGACGGCGGCGATTTTCGCCTTGTCACAATGATTCCCAACTTTGCAACCGATGCCTTTTCTGCCCTGCAGACCGACGTAGACGCGATTTGGATTTACTATGCATGGGACGGCATTGCCGCCGAGGTTAACGGCGTTGATATTAACTATCTTGATTTGGGAAGCATCGACATCAAGTTTGATTTTTACACGCCCGTCCTTGTTTCGGGCATTGCATGGGCTGCGGAAAATCCGGAAAAAACAAGAAAGTTTCTGCGGGCGGCAAGCCGCGGCTACAGCTTCGCGATGGAAAACCCGGCCGAAGCCGCCGCAATTCTTTTGAAGTACGCGCCGGAGCTGGACGCCGCCCTTGTTATGCGAAGCCAGGAGTATCTTAAAACACGGTACCAGGGCGATGCGCAGCGCTGGGGCGAAATCGATCCGGAGCGCTGGGGCGGTTTTTACAAATGGATGTTCGAGCAGGACTTACTGGAGAGAGACATCGGCTCCGGCGGCTTTACCAATGAGTACCTGCCTTAATCAGCATCCGCTTTTTTATTGCCGGGAGGTTACAAAAAACTACGAAGGCATTCCGGTAGTAGAAGATATCAGCCTGGAACTTTATGAAGGGGGCTTCATATCGCTTCTGGGGCCCTCCGGCGTGGGCAAAACCACCCTTTTTAACGCCCTCGCCGGCGTGGAAAAACCGGATAACGGAAAAGTCTTCCTGCACAACGAAGACATAACAGGGCTTTCTGGCAGGGTTAGTTACATGTTACAAAAAGATCTTCTGCTTGAATACCGCACAGTACTCGACAATGTGATCCTGCCCCTGCTGATCCGGGGGCATAAAAAAAAGGAGGCCCGCGAAAAAGCGGCCGCCTTTTTCCCGCAGTTCGGCCTTGCCGGCTATGAAAAAAAATACCCCCGCCAGCTTTCAGGCGGAATGCGCCAGCGCGCCGCCCTGCTTAGAACCTGCATGCTGGACAATCCTGTAATCCTGCTGGACGAGCCCTTTTCGGCGCTGGACGCCATAACACGGCGGCGCATGCAGGACTGGTACGGCGAAATTGCGGAAAGCATGAAACTATCCACCATATTTATAACTCACGATGTTGAAGAAGCCCTGCTCCTGTCCGATACGGTGTGTATCCTTGGCGGCAAGCCCGGAAAAATAACACACAGAATTGCAGTTGAACCAGGGCGTCCCAGGGATCGCGGCTTTCATGTTTCAACGGAATTTACCGGGCAGAAACGTGTTATACTGGAAGCGATCGGATTATAATGACAAACAAAAACCAGTACTTTAGGAGATGGCATGAGTTTTATTTTCGATGGATTTGTACTTTTAACCTGGAAGCACCTGGTAATGTACTGTATCGGCTTCATGTTAATTTTTCTGGCTATCAAAAAGGAATATGAGCCCTCCCTGCTTTTGCCGATGGGCTTCGGAGCCATTCTTGTAAACCTGCCTTTAAGCGGTGTGCTGAATCAGGTACTGCCCGGAGTCGGAGAGGTTTCCGGCCCGATCCAATGGCTCTTTGAGACCGGCATTGCCGCTTCGGAGATAATGCCCCTGCTACTTTTTATCGGCATCGGAGCAATGATCGATTTTTCACCGCTGCTTTCCCGTCCTGTTTTTTTACTGTTCGGCGCGGCCGCTCATTTTGGAATTTTCGCCGCAATTACTCTTTCCGTACTGCTGGGTTTCCCGCTGCGTGATGCGGCCGCCATCGGTATTATCGGCGCCGCCGACGGGCCGACAACCATTCTTGTCTCCCAGATACTGCGCACCGAGTACCTTGGCCCGATAACTGTCGCCGCTTATTCCTATATGGCCCTTGTACCAATTATTCAGCCGTTTACAATCAAGCTGCTTACCAGTAAAAAAGAAAGGCGGATCCGCATGGCGCCGGTCGCAGGCGCCGAAGTTCCCAAATCAATTAAAATTGTTTTTCCAATTGCTGTAACCATCATCGTCGGTTTTATTTCACCGACGGCGGTTTCCCTTATCGGTTTTTTGATGTTCGGCAACCTTATCCGGGAATGTACTGTTCTGGATTCACTGTCAGAGGCGGCGCAAAAAAATCTGACCAATTTAATTACCCTGCTTTTGGGCATTACCGTTTCTTTTACAATGCAGGCGGAAAAGTTTATCACCGTCCAAACCCTGATGATAATGGCGCTCGGGCTCTTTGCCTTTGTCTTTGATACGGTCGGGGGCGTATTATTTGCAAAAATCCTAAACATCTTTCTGAAGAAAAAGATAAACCCCATGATAGGCGCAACCGGCATATCGGCTTTTCCAATGTCCGCCAGGGTTATTCAGAAAATGGCGCTGAAAGAAGACCCGGATAATATTTTATTGATGCACGCGGTAAGCGCCAATGTTTCCGGCCAGATTGCCTCTGTTGCGGCAAGCGGCCTGGTATTAAGCCTGATTTTTCAACATTTGTAGAAGGAGCGGGAGTTATGATAAATTATGCTGATTTTTTTGCGTCGCTTGACATAATGTGGAAGGGCATGGCAGGCCTGTTTGCCGTCTGCATTTTTGTAATGCTGTTTGTTTATGTTATACGCAAGTTTATTCGAAAATGATCATGAGGAAAAATGAAACAAGAGGTTATTCCGGTAAGCATCTGCTTATTATGTCGGGAGATCACTTTTCAGCTTTCTTAAAAAAAATTGAAACCAGGGTGCACCGCCACTGGATGTTACAGTTTTTTTTGAGTTTGGATGCTCCGCTTGATTTGAATGTAAACGGAAACCCATTATCGGCCCTTTGGGTTTTGGTAAACACGAATGTGCAGCACCGGTTCTCCGCAAAAAATATGCTTCACTTTACAATGCTCATGGAAAATACTTCGAGCCTTGCGGTAAATCTTCAGCGTCAATATTTAAACAATGAAAACGGTTTTGCGATAATGGATAATTACCATCCTGATATTGCACGGCAGGCATGTGCCGATTTTCTGGGTGAACGAAGTACAGATGCCTATAAAAGGCTGGTACAAACACTATTCAGCCTGTTGGGTATAGAATTGAAAAAAATCGAATATGATAAAAGAATTATTGCATTGCTTCAAAAACTCGATGAATGTGATTGTTCAGAGCATACTGTCGAAGCCATGGCCAGGGAAATATTTTTATCTTCCAGCCGCCTGGCGCATCTTTTCAAGGATGAGACGGGGATGCCTCTTAAAAGCTATATAGTACTGCATAAGCTGCAAAAGGCCTATGAAATCCTGCTGGAAGGAAGAACATCCATAACTGATGCTGCAATGATGGCAGGGTTTGACAGTCCTTCCCATCTGGCGGCGGTAAACAGCTCTATAATGGGCCTGTCCGCAGGAAATTTATTAAAAGACAGCGAGTTTTTGAAAGTAATGCGGTTTCTCAGGGTATAGAATAAAGCCATAACATTTCAAGGAGAAATAATATGGCAAATTTATTGGAAAAAACAGCACTGTTGGATTTTGAAAGCAGGGAAATTTCATCTTTAATTAAGAAAAAAAAATGGCTTAATCTTGATGAAAAAGAAAAGGTCAAACAAATCTATGAGTTTATAAGGGATGAAATTTCCTTTGGATACAATGTAGATGATGCAATTCCGGCGTCAAGGGTACTAAAAGACGGATATGGTCAGTGCAATACAAAGGGCATATTATTTATGGCTATTCTTCGCGCTGTAAACATCCCATGCAGAATACACGGGTTTACAGTTGATAAAAAATTACAAAAAGGCGCACTGAAGGGTTGCTATTATAAATTATCCCCAAAAGAAATTGTTCATTCATGGATCGAAATTTTATATAAAGGCAAATGGTATAACCTGGAAGGATTTATACTGGACAGATTTTATTTAACTGAATTGCAAAAAAAATTTTCTGATTGCAATACAGGTTTTTGCGGCTATGGAGTTGCTGTAAAGGATTTTAAGAATCCGTCAATAGACTGGAATGAAAATGACACATATATTCAAAGCGAGAGTATCGTGCAGGATTTTGGGGTATTTGAATCGCCCGATGAATTATTTGCGAAACATTTTCAAAAATTGTCTGCATTTAAAAAATTCATGTTCAGGTATATTATCAGGCACTTAATGAATAAAAATGTTGGAAAAATAAGGAAAACGAAATAGCCAAACAGTCTGCCTATCGCAAAAACAAAAGCCTGATGCTGTGCAGGAACCGCTTGAATATATTTCCCTGTTCATAGGCTCTGGCGGTTAACAGGGGCACGCGGTTTACTTCGCCATCTTCATCGTAAAAAACCAGATACCCCGCCGGAAAATTTACGGGAAGCGGCGCTACCAGCGGCTCATTGATAACGGCTGAATACGACAATGCATGCGAGCGGCCAACTGGAGAGGTAAAGTGAACCGGACCGTCCGTTACAAACTCGACTGCATTTGCCCTTCCCTTCCATAGCCGTACAGGCTCGATACGGCCGACAACCGGACGGACTGTTTTGAAATTATCGAAAGCCCAGGAAAGAAGGCGGCTGCCGTCCGCATCGCGGATTTGGTCGCCCCCCGGCTGGGCAGGAGCGCCAAGAATAACCGCGATAAAACGGGTTTCCGCCCGCTGTGCGGTAAGGGCGATGTTGTAGCCGGCTTCATCAATATATCCGGTTTTTAAGCCGTCAACACCGCTTAAGGTATTCAGAAGGGCATTGCGATTGGCCTGAACTATTGTGCGGGGGTTATCCCGAAAGGCCGGAGCTACATTATCCGCTGTGGGATAGGCGAACTCCGGCACTGAATGAAATTCCGCCATACTGTTCGGATACAGCCTGATATACTCCCGGCAGAATGCGGTAAACTCCGCGGCAGTTGTCATGTTATATTCTGAAATGCCAGATGGCTCGACAAAGCGGGTCTGATAAAGCCCCATGCGCCTGGCTTCCATGGTCATCATGGCGGCAAAATCCCTGACCGACGGAGCGACCTTTAACGCCGCCGCCACCGCCGCGTCATTGCCCGAAGAAACCGCCAGCCCCAGCAGTATTTCGCGTAACGTAACAATCTGCCCGGGCGCCAGAAACATTAAACTGGAACGTGGGGGCTGGCTCTGCGCCCAGCTTTCTGTTCCGATGGGCACAATGTCATCGAGCGAGATTCTTCCCGCGGCGGCTTCCTTCAGCACAAGGTGCATTGTCATCAGCTTGGATAATGATGCCGGTGAAATTTCTTCATGCGGATTTTTCGCGTACAGGACAGCGCCGGTTTCTGCATCGGCAAGAACTGCAGCCACCGACCTTATTTCCGGCGGCTGTGCGGTAACGGGCGCAAGCAGGGGAGGAACATCGAAATTGAGCGCCTGAATTTGACCGCTCTGCGCGGGCAAATAGAGGAAAACCCCAATAAGAAAAAAAAGAAAAATGGGTATTCTTTTAAACACTAAAAGTTCGCCTGGCCTACTGCCCGCGGGAAGGGAATCACATCGCGGATATTCGCCATTCCGGTTATATATTGAATCAGACGCTCAAAACCCAGGCCAAAACCCGAATGTACAACCGAGCCGTAACGGCGCAGATCAAGGTACCAGGAATATTCATCCGGCTTCATTCCCATTTCGACCATGCGCAGATAAAGTTTTTCCAGATTGTCTTCGCGCTGGGAGCCTCCGATAATTTCACCCAGGCGGGGAACCAGCACATCCATGGCGCGTACGGTTTTATTATCGTTGTTTAGCTTCATGTAGAAGGCTTTTATTTCCTTGGGATAATCGGTAACAATGACCGGCCCGCCGGCAACTTTTTCGGTAAGGTATTTTTCATGCTCGCTCTGCAGATCGCAGCCCCAAGACGGCTTAAACTCAAAAACAGCGGACGTTTTTTCCAGTTCCTTGATCGCATCTGTGTATGTGATGTGGGCAAACTTCGCATTCACAACCTGTTTAAGGGTTTCGATAATGCCTTTTTCAACATGGGCATCAAAAAACTCAAGTTCATCCGCACATTCTTCCAGAGCGGCATTAAAAATATATTTAAGAAAATCTTCGGCCAGGAACATATTGTCTTCCAGGGCGGCGAACGCAACCTCCGGCTCTATCATCCAGAATTCCGCAAGGTGGCGGACAGTATTTGAGTTTTCCGCCCGGAAAGTCGGCCCGAATGTATAAACCCTGGACATTGCCAGCGCGTATGTTTCAGCTTCGAGCTGACCGGAAACAGTCAGAAAAGTTTTTCTGCCGAAAAAATCTTTGGAATGATCGATGCCGCCGCCGGGCAGAATGTTTTTTACAGCAGCTTCGGGCTCAAGCGTTGTTACCTGAAATAAAGCTCCCGCTCCCTCGGCATCGCCCGAAGTAATAATCGGCGTATGTATATAATGAAAACCATTTTGAATAAAGTAACGGTGTATAGCAAATGACATGCGGCTGCGGATTCTGGTAACCGCGCCGAAGGTATTTGTGCGCGGCCGCAGGTGCGCAATCTCCCTTAAAAATTCCAGGGAGTGGCGCTTCTTTTGTAAGGGATAGGCTTTTACATCAAGGCCGGGATATTTCCCGCTTCTATCATCGGCCGGCGCTTCGCCAAGAAGGCGCAGTTCAGAAGCGGATACTTCTACAGACTGGCCCGAAGCAGGAGAAGAAACCAGCTTCCCTGTAACCTCGACAGAGGCACCTGTAGCAAGGGCTTCAAGAGCTTTTTCAGCAAAACTGTTAAGGCCGCCGGCACGATCAAAAGTACACTGAATACCCGCAAAGCAGGAGCCGTCATTCACTTCGACAAAGACGAGGTTTTTCATATCCCGCTTGGTTCTGACCCATCCGGATACTTTTACCTCCTGCGACTGTGGAGGCAGAGCGAGAATATCTTTTATTAATAAAGGCAACATGAGATCATTCTATCATTGACAGCGGGCTTTATGCAATCTACGCTGAATTATGCTTACCGATGCTCACTGCCACCCTTTTGATCTTGCCGGCCTTTTTCCCGAAGCCGAACAGGAGCGCAGGCAGATGGGAGTCCTCTGCGCGGCGAGCTCCTCATCCATGGAAGAATTTGCGTATAACGAAGAATTATCGCAAAAGGCTGCCTCGCAAAGCGCCGCCGGAATACTGAACGGGTTCGCCGTTCACCCCCAGATGCCGGCTTCGGCAGGCAGCTGGATGCGGGAAGGCGGAGCAGAGCGCGGCGTTGAATTACTGGAAAAGCTGGCCGCTCAAGGCAGGTTCGATATTATAGGCGAGACCGGCTTTGATCTGTTCAACGCCGCATTCAGGGAAACCGAGGCGGTTCAGGACAGGCTCTTTGCGCAGCACATAGAGTGCGCCATCGCCCACGGGCTTCCGGTTGTCATTCATGCCCGCCGGGCCATGCACAAAATTTTCGCCTGCGCAAAAAAACTGGCAAAGTGTAAATCCGTTGTTTTTCATTCATGGGCAGGCACCCAGGCGGAAGGAGAGGCCCTGCTAAAGCGCGGCGTGAATGCGTATTTTTCCTTTGGCAATGCAATTCTGTTGAATCACCGGCAGGTAATGCGCTGCGCCGCCCTGTTTGCGGAAGACAGGCTGCTGACCGAAACCGACGCACCATATCAGGCGCGAAGGGGGCAGAGCTTCTCGCATTGGGCGGATTTGCCATTTATTGTCAAAGCAGCAGCGGCGCTGCGCAGAGAAGCCGGTTCCCCCTGCGCGGATGCAGGAGAACTGGAAGCCAGGATAGAAGCCAATTTCCGAAGAGCCTTTACATAAATAAATTAATTCAATATAATCTGAATATGATATTTCCCTTACGAGACCTAATTGAATACGGCGACAATATGTACGAGATCACCGCCGCCTCTTCGCGGCGTTCGTATCAGCTTTCAATGCTGAAAGACCCCGAAATCGAAGACAATGACGGCAAGGTGGTTTCCCTTGCTGCCAGGCAGGTTTTTACCCAGGAAGTTGAATTCAGGATTGATTCCCAGTAAAGATGTTCCGGTTTTAATTCTTTTCGGACCCACCGCTTCAGGAAAAACCGATATACTCCTTGATCTTTTCGGCACCGGCACTCAGGCGGAAGTAATTTCGGCCGATTCCATGCAGGTTTACCGGGGCATGAACATCGGCACCGCAAAACCATCGCCCCAGGAAATGACAATTCTTCCCCATCACCTTATTGATATCCGCGACCCAAGAGAACAGTTTAACTGCGGAGATTTTGTTCGTCTTGCGGACGAAACCTGCATGGACATCACAAGCCGTGGAAAACTGCCGGTAATCTCCGGCGGCGCAGGTTTTTATCTTAAAAACTTTATCCTGGGACTTCCTGAAGCTCCGCCATCGGATAATAAAATCCGCATTCAATTAAAACAAGAATTGCTGGAAAAGGGTGCAGCAGCCCTCATGGAAGAGCTGGCCGCCTCCGACCCCGTGAGCGCCGGCCGTATTCACATAAACGACGAATACCGGCTGCTGAGGGCACTGGAAGTTCTGCGCCTGTGCGGCCGCCCATTGAGTTCTTTTCAGATTCCTTCCAGTGAAAACCGGCCGCATTATCGCTTCCTAATCATCGGGCTTTCCAGACCAAGGGAGGAGTTATACGACCGCATAAACAGGCGCTGCGCCGCCATGTTCAGCCAGGGTTTGCCCGCCGAGGTCAGGGGGCTCTTTGAAGCGGGATACACACCAAATGATCCCGGCCTGCGGGCAATCGGCTACAGGGAATTTTTTGTTTGGCGGCCGGGCGATGAAGGTACCGACGAGGGCAAATGGCATATTTCCGGGGACATTGCCGGCGTACAAGCCCTGGCGGCGCAAAACAGCCGCCGTTATGCAAAACGGCAGATAACTTTTTTTGCCTCAATTCCGGGGGTAAAATGGACAGAAGCCGCTGCTGATGGAAAAGAAATATCACGGTTCATTTTTGAAGAGCTGAAAAGCGGCGGATTTTTGATCTAAAGCGGCCGTGAAAAAAATTGACGTATTGCAAAAATCCGTCTATAATGGAGTGAGAATATATGCGCATCGATCAATCATTGCCGTATTTTAACAATATCCCACAGAATTTACCGGAGCGTAACCCGGCGGCTTCGGGTAGTACGGGGGCGGGCGGGCTGTACTATGGCCCGGTTGTTGTCGATATTTCGCCGCAGGCAAGGGCTGCGCTTGCACGGGATAATGCCTCCGGCGTTGATAAAACATCCGAAGTCTTTGGCATCGAGGGATGCCAGACATGCAAAAACCGCAAATATGTTGATAAATCAAATGACCCCTCGGTCAGCTTCCAGTCGCCGACTCATATCAGCCCCGGGCAGGCCGCTTCAGCAGTAATGTCTCATGAACGTGAACATGTCACAAATGAACAGGCAAGGGCGGAAAGGGAAGACCGCAGAGTCATCAGCCAAACCGTATCCCTTTCAACTTCGGTTTGCCCCGAATGCGGCCGTATATATGTATCAGGCGGCGTAACCCGTACACTGACCGCAAGCGATAATTCCAATATACCACAGGAAGAAAACTCAGAACAAAATCAGGCTTAAAAAAAAGGAAAGCCGGTATGCAGAATTTTGAATATTGCAACAAAACAAAAATAATTTTCGGCAAGGATACGGAAAACACGGTTGGCAGCGAAACAGTTCAATACGCTAAAAGAATTTTACTGCATCACTCCGGCGGTTCACCGGTAAAATCAGGCTTGATAGCCAGGGTAAAGGAAAGCCTGAAAAAGGCCGGTGTTGAATGGGTGGAGCTTGACGGCGTGCAGCCCAACCCGCTGCTTTCCCTTGTTCTAAAGGGCATAGACATTGTTAAAAAGGAAAAACTGAATTTCATTCTCGCGGTGGGAGGCGGCTCGGCGATTGATTCCGCAAAGGCCATTGCAATGGGCGCTGTGAATGACGGCGATGTATGGGATTATTTCGAACGCAAATTAACTGCGGAAAAGGCCCTGCCGGTTGGAGCCATTGTTACCATTCCTGCGGCCGGCAGCGAATCGAGCGTAAGCTGCGTTGTTACCAATGAACAGGGGCCGTGGAAGCGGAGCATAAAACATGAATGTCTGCGCCCGGTATTTGCGATTCTTAATCCGGAGCTGACTTACACCCTGCCGCCTTACCAGACGGCATGCGGTATTTCGGACATGATGTCCCATATTATGGAGCGTTATTTTACAAAAGAGCCGCATGTCGAGCTTACCGATGAACTGTGCGAGGGCGCAATGCGCACAATTATCCGCAATGCAGGAAAAATATTTTCCGGCGGTGAAAAGGACTATGATGCCAGGGCAGAGATCATGTGGGCAGGCGCATTGGCGCATAACAATTTATTGAGTACCGGCCGCATAGGCGACTGGGCCAGCCATGCCCTCGATCACGAGCTTACCGCCCTTTTCGGCATTGCCCACGGTGCAGGGCTGGCAATAATTTTTCCCGCCTGGATGAGGTACAACATAAAGGAAGACACCCCCCGTCTCGCCCGTTTTGCCGAAAAGGTCTGGGGTGTCGACGGCGCGTATTATGATAACGAACAGGCCGCCCTGGAAGGTATCGGCCGCATGGAAAACTTCTTCCGCTCCATCGGTATGCCGGTTAAATTTGCGGATGCAAATCTCGACGCAGCCAGAATCCCCGAATTGGCAAAACGGGCCTTTCACTTCGGCCCGCTTGGTACTTACCGGATACTTTACGAAAAAGACATCGAGGCAATCTACCGCATCGCCGCCGAATAGAGAGTGCGTGCCTATTTACTTAAACATTCCGCGCAGATAATTTTTTTATATCTTTTACCGAGATTTTTACCGCAGCGGGGGCATTGTTTATTTTTCTTTCTTCGGGCATAAAGGGCTTTCCGTACCTTGTTGTTGTGGTCGGAAATTTCCCTGTTGTAACTTCGGAAAAACTCACGGCAGTCTTCACAATACGAAAACTTATACGATTTGCGTTTTTTGTTTCCGCATCTCGGACAATATCCGCTTTTCTTTCTTTGAAGATACACAGCCCTTCTTTCAGAATTTTCTGTTGGCATTTTTTCCACCTGTTTTTAATGATTTATGACTACATTGGCTTTCATGCATCCTGGACAAGATAGAGCCAATTCCGTTTTCATTTAAACCATTTCTTCCAACTAAAGTTTAATATACGAAATTTAACATAACTTTTCTAATTTTACAAGCGCGCATCGGTTAATTTTACAAAATTTTTCACAATTTTTCTCAAAACACTAAAGCGCCACACGAAGGAAAAATTTAAAGCTCTTGGTTTTAAGTTTGATCAAGTCTCTCTTGACCGTAGTATTTTTGACGGCAACGGATGCTGTCTTGCGGAGATTGATATACTGCTGGAAAACGGCGATACAGTTATGGTGATAAAGGTAAAATCAAAACCACACCATACTGATGTGGACGAGCACATAAACCGCATGGAAGTATTACGTCGTCGTGCTGATACACGAAATGACATACAAAAGTTTCAGGGAGCAATTGCCGGAGCTATAATGAGCGATTCAGTACGAAATTACGCCCACAAAGCAGGCTTTTATGTGATAGAGCAGACAGGTGTCACCGTTATGATAAATGTTCCCGAAGGCTTTAAAGCAAGGGAGTGGTAGAGAAGGTAAGAAATAACAAATAGTAAATAGCAGAGAGCAATAGCAGAGAGCAATAATCCCTGTTATGCGCTATATTTTATAATGTATCTACTAAATTAAATATTACTACCTAAAAACCTCGAAAAATTGCTTGACAAAGGAAATATTGCATGATATTCTGTTAGC
>Ga0099364_10000250_pt1 | contig 89135 bp, 91 predicted proteins | sample TergutTh196P3_FD_73070 | JGI IMG/M metagenome (GOLD analysis project Ga0099364, IMG submission 73070) | Microcerotermes parvus P3 segment gut microbial communities from Pointe-Noire, Republic of the Congo - Th196 P3 | ecosystem: Host-associated > Arthropoda: Insects > Digestive system > Gut ...
GGAACTCCTGAAGATTTTGAAACATTAGTAACTATTGAAGAAGTGGAAAATTTTCAAGAAGAAAATCCGACAGATTTACAGGGCAAAACGCAAAGAATTGAAATTGATGCAGAACATGATTTTTCCGCGCTGGAGCTTATCGGGTATCGGATAGATGATGAGGGTTTTATACTAATAGATTATCTTCGCGAAAACAATTGTGACCTTAATCTTTTTAGAGAGTATTTTTTCGGTACATGGAAATCAGATAAAGATGAAGATTTAATTATTGATGATTCCGAAAAAAGCTCTATCAGTATAAACCCTTCTCGGTCGTGGTTATTTTATACTTTGAACTTAAATAACGACACTCTTTCAATTTCTGTTGTTGATTCCGTAGAGATTTGTATTTATTGGCTTGACATAAAATCTTCGGATATTTTATATATGGAGGGCGGCTATTCATTTCCTAATGAAAATGAAATTAAATCTTTTAACACCAATAATGATGAAGGAAAAACATATTCAACACGAACATTTACTAAAACAGATGCCCCGATAAATGAACCCGAAAACAATTTTTTGAGTGACCTTATGCTCATTGAATTAAGAGAAGAATATAATATTGAACAACTGTTTAATGAGGTTGATTATACTTTAGATAATATTTATTATTTCAATCTTTTTTACCAACCGGTTTATCTTATTTCAAAGTCACCCGACAAATTTGTATTAAAAACAAGATTGGTTTTTGGTTATGGAAATGCTTTCATTGATGTAACATACACAACAGAAAAGATTAACGGAGATTGGGTTCAAACGAGAGAGATTACTCCGGAAGCACTTGAGAGGGCGCGTGAAGAAATTAAAAATGACGGATATGTGATAAGTATTTATTAAAATAATAAAACAGTTCATTTTGAATTTCAGACAGATTGTACTGTCTGATATTTTTAGATTAAAATTTTATTTTTTACTCCTTGACAAAGTTAAAAATTGACGATATAATAAAATCATAACATTTAAAGAAAGGCTTGATTTTAATTATGAAATATGTGCTGAGTGCGGGTTTATGCGTGATTATTGCGGGGGTTATGCTTGCGGGGTGCGGGGGGGATATTCCGATGCAGAGTGCGATTGAAAATGAAGCATCAGAAGTTGTCGGAAATAAGGAAATTGTTTCGGAGTTCACTCATGAAAAAAGCCCTCACAATATTGTTGAAACTAAAACTGAAGTATATGAAGAGTTTTATAACGGGTCATTAAAAGTAATAACACAAGGAATTGGTCCTGATGTATTGTTTGGAATTGTTGATGTCAACGATAATACAATTTTAGACTGTATTTATACCGGTTATAGCATAATCTCCCCAAACAGAATAGTCGTTTCTCAAAACAACAGCGTGGATTTTGGTTTTGAAAATAGTATATCATGGATTTATGATGCAACAGGAAATGTTATATCCGATGGAGAATGGAGAATCATTGAATTTAATAATAAAGGCGAGGGTACATACTCTACTTACGGCTTCGGTGGTATATATTTACCCGATGGAGAAAGCGGAGAGGGCGCTTTTCTTATAGACCATGACGGTAACAAGGTTTTACCTACTCGATTTGATTATTTTTCCATGCTGAGTAAATGGGATGAATATCTTGTTGTCGGTAAAGATGGTAAGGAGTATGTAATAGACCTTAACGGGAATACCTTAGATGAATCAGTAGATAATTTTTTAGCGAGTAGAGATGACGGAAACAGGGGAGAGAATCCTAAAAGTGAGGTTGAAACTGCGACCCCTCTTTTTACGGACTTAAATACAAAAGAAATTATTCCTTTAAGTATTGAAATCATAGACAATGATACTTTAGATAATTACCATTCGTATTATGAGTTATCAGAACCTTATTCAGAAGAATATAATATTGACCAAAAACTTATTTTTAAACCTAACAAAGCTATAACTGACTTTAAATTCATTGAAATAAGGATTAATGAAAGTTGGGTTTCTGATGCAGATGACTCTATTTATTTCGCAGGTGATATTTTATATTCTATTGATGTGTTTAATCCCGAAAAACCTTTTGTAGTTAATTGGATAGAATTTGGCGCAATACCTCACAGGGGGATTTCATATACAGATGAAAATGGTAAATTTAAAAGTTTTTATTTAACTCACAGTGGTGATGATGGTAAACTTATCCTTATTAGTATTTGTTAATATTATCATTTCGCGGGGTGCTATTCGGAGAAATTTTAATGTAATCAACAAGAGGACTGATACTAAATGTTCCCGTATTATTTGGTTGTACAACATACACATTACAACTTATAATACAAATTATAGTATACATTATATTTCCTTTAATTTTGATTTTCAGACAGATTGTACTGTTTGATAATTTCAGATTAAAAATTTATATTTTACTCCTTGACAAAGTTAAATATTGGCGATATAATTAAATCATAACATTTAAAGAAAGGCTTGATTTTAATTATGAAATATGTACTGAGTGCGGGTTTATGCGTGATTATTGCGGGGGTTATGCTTGCGGGGTGTGGGGGAAAGGCTGAGAAAGACATAGAACCGAATATTCAGGAGCAGGGCTTGAATGAAAGTCAAATCGAAGACAAAGACATTCATGAGGAAAAACCGATTGAAGGAGACTTAATATTCCAAAATGAAAATCTAAATATTTCGGAGTTTCGCTACATAGATTATGAAACCCCGCTTGGTCGCCCATCTCCCGAAGACCCTTTTAAAAAAACGATTAATGTGATTTTTCCTCTTAGTATTTTCGATGACTTAGATGAAGATATTGCGCTTAACGAAGCGATATATCTTGCTGATAAATCAATTGAATTTCTTGTCGGACTTGAACATAGTTACGATGAAACAATAAAACAAATAAAAGATAATTTCCATCTTCACTCTGAAAACTCTTTAAAATATATCGAGGATTTTCATAAGAACAGCACATTGGATTTAATTTTACAACTTAATATTTTTAAGGGTGGTTATTTTTCAGATGCTTCTATAATTTATGATTTTATTAAAAGTAATGATATTAAAGCAGATTATATTTCGGTTGTAGTCTATGCACTTTATAATGATATGGATACTAAGAGCGAGACCAGCTTGGGGTTTTTAAGGTTTGAAGATGGCAGTTACGAATTGTTTGGTATGATGTTCTAAATTTATAAATACTTAATGAAAAAATGCCTAAATTGAACTGAAAACCGCTATACAAAAGCGGTTTTCAGTTTTCAGACTTTTGCATATATGAAGTCGTCACAAAATTTTTAAATTCTAATATACATTATATTCCCTTTAATTTTGATTTTCAGACAGATTGTACTGTCTGATATTTTTAGAATAAAAATTTATATTTTACTCCTTGACAAAGTTAAAAATTGACGATATAATTAAATCATAACATTTAAAGAAAGGCTTGATTTTAATTATGAAAAATGTGCTGAGTGCGGGTTTATGCTTAATTATTGCGGGGGTTCTGCTTGCGGGGTGTGCGGGGAATATTCCGATGCAGAACGCAGTAGAAAATGAAGCGTTGGAAGTTGTCGAAACTTCTGCTGTTATCGAAGCCAAAGATGATTTTGATAATATCATAAGCGAAGGGTTGATTGTTAGTAATGTAGAAGAACAGTCAAACGAAGTAGAAAAATATCCGGAAAAGCTTGAAAATATCGAGTGGAGAGAAGGCTTTTATGAGTATAAAGGTATTACTTTTCCGGGGAAGTATTATAAAAGCCCATATAGGAATTTTGAGTCCTTTATAATAGATAAAGAATTTTTATATTCCGATGTGGGATATAGCTTTTATTGTACCACTTCTCGCGTAGTTTTAGCATATATAACAGGAGACTATGAAAGGTTATCTTTAGACTTGTGCGAAACTGTAAAAGACCATGAACAAAATATCCGAGGTGATAATTTAATTTTGAAGTCAATGTTGGTAGATATAATTTCTACAACCGTGGGGAATGAAACAATTTCAATTGATTACAGTGTTGTTGTTGAAAACTATGAATTGATGCCCGATATAATTGTAGAAACATATTTGAATGACAACTCTGAATGGAAAATTACATATGTAGGTATCGGTTAATAATAAAAATGAACAGAAATATTTTCAAATTGTTTCGGCGATATAATAAAATCATAACATTTAAAGAAAGGCTTGATTTTAATTATGAAAAATGTATTTCGTGCGGGTTTATGCGTTATTATTACGGGGGTTATGCTTGCGGGGTGCGGGAAAAATTCAAATACGGATATACGGGAAACGGGAGTTTTTGAGAGTGATGTTTCTCTTGAAGCAGATAATAACGAAATATCAGATTTTTATGGAATTCCGCGAGTTACAGAGACAAAAGAGATAAAAAGGGCAGAAAAACAAGATTTAATAGATGAAGTGAAACGAATAAATTTAAACAAGGATTTAACAGAAGAAGACATTGAAGAATTATGGTTATACACTTGGGTTGTATTTCATATTCAAGACAGTGTCGATATATCTTTGATTTCAAGGCTTGAGAATCTTGAAAAATTAGCAATACATCAAGGTGATACTCCAAACTTGTTTGAAACTTCCTCAAGAGCATATATATCTGATTTTTCGTTTTTAAACAATATGCAAATTAAAAAATTGGAAATAAATTTCAGCGACAAAGATATTATTTTAAACGGAATAAATCTTCCTCAACTTGAAGAACTTGAAATAAATTGTGCAAAAATCATTGATGATGAAATAATTACATCATTCCCTAATCTAAAAAATCTTTATATTGGACATTCCGATGTAGAATCAATCGCTCCTTTTTGCGGAATGGATTTGGAAAGAATGTCTTTTTATAACACCAATTTTAAAGAAGAAAATTCGGATAGTATAAATGATATAATAACTTTAGTGGATTTAGCTTTTGCTTTCACCAATATATCTTTTTCCACACTCAGCGGTTTAACGAAATTAGAATATTTATACCTACAGAGAATACCGGATGATTTTGATTTTGAAATGCTTTTTGAATTAACTTGGTTGAGAGCATTAAATTTAGAAATATCACCGCCGGAGGGGTTTATTGAAAGATATAAAGAAGCAAACCCTACTGTCTATACTTACTGGTTCTAAAAGTCTAAACGCAAATCAATACCCGGTCGAGAAACATCTCAGACCGGATATTAATTTTACTTGTGTTAATCGAATTGTAGCTGTAATCCGCGTTTTTTTATCCAAGAACCTTTACCGTCTTTCATTATTCTTTCGGCAAAAATATTAGACATAAACTTTACCTTTCATAATGTAAATTATAGTATACATTATATTTCCTTTCATTTTGAATTTTAGACATATTGTACTGTTTGATATTTTTAGATTAAAATTTTATTTTTTACTCCTTGACAAAGTTAAAAATTGGCGATATAATTAAATCATAACATTTAAAGAAAGGCTTGATTTTAACTATGAAAAATATATTTTGTAAGGGTTTATGCTTGATTATTGCGGGGGTTATGCTTGCGGGGTGTGAGGGGGATATTCCGATACAGAGTGCAGTTGAAAATGGAGCGTCGGAAATTATCGAAACTTCGGCGAATATCGAATTTGAGTATATAAACGAAGAATCAATGGAAAAAGTAGAGGGGAAAAAGGAAGCAGATACTACACAAACGACCACTGAAGATTTGTATGAAAATAAAACACAAATTAAAGATATAGCGAATAACTTATTATTAAACGGTTTTGAAAAAGCCCACGTTATAACTGAAAATCGTATAATTGCTCGTATGACTCATGATTATGAAGGAGATGATAATGAAAGATGGATGCATACAGAAACTTGGATTTTTGATGGCGAGGGGAATGTTGTTTCAGATGGAAAATGGGTTGACATTAGATTTGGGCGTCATGACGAAGGACGCGAAACTATAGGTATAGGTATAATTTATCGCCCTGATGGTGAAGAAGGTATCGGAGAATTTTTGATAAATCAGGACGGCGAGAAAATCTCTCCTATACGTTATGATAATATAACTATGCATTGGCTTTATAATACATTTGTAGTCACAATTGATGGCGAAAGTTATGCAGTCGATGGCAATGGTAATCGAGTTGATATAGAATTTGATTAAGCTAATTGGAAAAGATACCGAAAATAATAAAACTTTCGGTATCTTTTTCACCGATGTTACACATTAATCATTTTCGTGTAGTTCGCAAGGACACCACGGTTCGGTATCTCCTGTGAATTCAATATATGGAAAGAACCTTTGCGGGTTTATAGTGTTTGCGGGTGTTTCATGTGTTCCCCCATCATTAATCATTGCTAAATGGAGATGGTGTCCGCTATCACCTATAGAAAGACCTGTGTTACTGACATGACCAATCTGTGTACCCGGAACAACTTTTGAAATTCCTTCAGTAAAGTAATTATTGGGGTTATCTCGCATATGTGCAAATAAAACACGGATGTTTTTTCCGGTTATTGGGTCAATATTATTAGTTTCAATCACAACAGAGTTCCCCAAACCGTTTCCCTTGTCTGTTTCTGCCCTTATTTTAACCACTTTCCCGGAAGCCGGGCTTATAATTTTTAAATCTTTCATGGGTATGGGGTTATTTGCTATGTCAATTGCTCGGTGGTATGGTAATTCTCCACGGTCACGATCATATCCTGATGAAATATTTCTTGTATTTAACACATCATCGAAAACCCAATTCCAATGAAAGTCATATGGTCCATGCGGTTCATGAAATACGCCGGGGTTACTGTCATCGTTAAGATATGCAGGTGGGATTCTTATAACACAGCCCGCCCATGCTTTTTTATTTGCTTCCGGTATTGCAAATATAACTGTTGTCCCCGATTTACGTGCTTTAACTGTTCCGTTTTTATCTACTGTTGCAATTAGAGGATTACGGCTACTCCAAATTAATTTTTTATTTGGTGCATTTGCGGGTGTTACTTCCGCATCAATTTGAATCGTACCACCTATATTCAATATTGTGAATACAGGTAATTGTATGTTTACGCTCATTTTATTCCTTTATAATGTAAATTATAGTATACATTATATTTCCTTTCATTTTGATTTTCAGACAGATTTTACTGTCTGATGTTTTTTACTTTTTTTATTGCTTGTCTTGGAAAGTTTGAAAACAATCATAGGCAACACCCCTTTCAATTTTTTTGTTTTTTACGCTTTTTCTACAGCGATTAATTCAAGAATTTCTCTTAGATTTCCTAAATTGATTAATTCCTGATTATATTCTTCCTCTGTACCCTGCCAGCCGCCCTGTATAGCGATGTGTGCGGCAGAAAGACCATTGGCACCGTCTTTGCCGTCCTTGCCATCGCGTCCGGGTACACCTGTTGCCCCTGTTGCTCCTGTTTCACCCGTCGCGCCTGTTGCACCCGTACTTCCTTTTGCGCCGAATACGCGGTCTGTGTTATTGGGGTCATATTCAAAAATTACGGTATTGTTTTTTAGTGCGGCGATTTCTTCAGGCGTAGGTAGTTTATCGACGACCATAAAGTCGGAGTCGCCTTTCCAGAAAGAAGTTGTGTCAAATTCATCAGTTTTAATGGGGGTGGGTTTACCGTGTCTGCCTTTAATATATCCTTTTGCAGGATTACTCGTATATTCGACCCATGCAAAATCACCGGGGTTTAAAACTTCGCCTGATTTATTGTATAGTTTATAGGTTATACTTTTATTTTCGCCGATAAAATATATTTCGGCTGTAAAGTTGGTTTGATTATATGAGATTATACGGCAGTTTTTCTTTTTAATTGAATCGGATATTTCATCCTTTATTATTTCGGTAGCAGCGTTTCCGGTTATGCCTATAAGCTCTTTTATAATTTCATCGTAATGAGTCATTTTATTTTTCCTTTCTAATTAAATTAATTGTACATGACAGGGAAGGTGGTCGAGATTTACTAAAGATACTGTCATATCCGAGCCTTTTATAACTATCTCGTTTATTAACAATCTCGCATCATCGAAATTATAATCGTTATCAGTCAACATAACTACATCGTTAATGCAAAGATGCGGTATTAGAACAGTTTTTAAGGGTATTCTAACTCCGAGTACGGATTTTATTCCTAAATAGAAATCTGCGAGAGCGTCAACTCCGCTTTGGTCATATCCGTATATATTCTCTATGGGTTTTCCTGTCTTAAAACCTATTCTTCCGACGCTCATCGGAGAACGCGGCTCATTGTTAATAGCAGTTGAAGTGTAAACTTTACCGCTTATGCTGTTTTCGACTGTTACGGTTATACGATTTATAACTTTAGTAAAGTCAAAACTCAAGCTTGAATTTATATATTCGGCGGTTGTAGATTTGTCAAAGCTCCAAACCTGTGCGGCAGTCGAATATAAGTAACCGAGGGAACCATCAGTCACTCTTAAATAACCGTTTCGGTCATAGAAAATACGACACTTACACATGTTGGCAATTCCGATAAGCGCGTCGCCTGTATAGCATCCCGAACTAAATTCTAAGTTCTGCGGGTTGGTTATATTTATCACCCGCCTGTCTATTAAAGGCGGTTTTGGGTCTGTGATTCTACCGCCGCCCATGTCCCTTCCGGCGAGAGAGGTTATAATATCTCCGACTGTGCGACCCGCTTCTGCTTTTATATTTGAGTCAAGTAGGGAAAATCCTGTATCAGCAGTGAATAAACCGAATTTGTCAACACCCTCTACAGACAGTATTCCGTGCCTTCGGGTAACTTTTGTTATAATAAAAACTCCTAATGACCACCAATAAATATCACCATTTTCTTCATCAATAAGACCCTTGTAGATTTTAACTTTCCGTCCGAACCAAAGCAGAGGGGTTCCCGAATCTGTGCTGAAATATTTTTTATTATAATCCAATACGCTGAATGAAAACCTCCCTTGCACACCTTGATTATAAATATACGAGATGTTATCACTTTCGGTAATAACATCTCTTGAAATATCGCCGAGAGTAAATTCGAGATGGTCTAAAATCTCTATTTTGGTACGGGGATATTTTTTTTGTCTTTTTGCCACACGAATATAATTATGATTATATATGTTATAGTATTCCATATAGTCTGCCTCCTTCTAATATATTAACGGATTTGAATCTGATTTAATACGGATATTCTTTAGCTCATGTGTTTGTACAAAAGTACAGTCTGCTGAAAATGACGCTGTTTCTTCATCTGTTATATACGAATGAGCTGTCAATTCTCCGAGCCATAAATCTCCAAAACGAGTTTTTATAATTACGGTCTGCTTAGACGATATTAACGACAACCAGTTTTTCAGCTCGTCATGATTATACCCTCTCGCTTCACCGAAAGAATCTTCACAACTAATACTTAAAAGGGGAGCGGAAAATGAGAAAGTAATATAATCGTTATCAGATGCAAAAACAGTAGGTTTTCCGCTGTATCCGATTTTAACACTTGTGTCAATATTTTGTTTTACAGCACTGCTTTTTACGTCTAAAACAGTAAGCCATACCGACATGACCTCATACGTTAATTCTCCCCACATATAGTCTTCATATATACGCATTGCGTTTTCGGGAATGATAAAAGGCGGACGCTGATATGAAGCGGGGTTAACAAAATAAATACTAAAGTGTGTAAAGTTCGTGGTAACGTCAACGCTTTCTGTCTTGTATATTGTATTCATCGCAGTGTTTTTAGGGGTGACATAATAGGTATAATTCTTGTTATTACTCGCTTTATAATCAAAAAACTCGTTTGTGTTTTCGGTCAATACAGCTGACAATTCATAACCGTAATCGTCCTTTCTTATTATCAGGAACTGGTCGTTGTTCCTTTGGTTGTTCCAGGTTAGTTTTATACAGTTTTTTGAAAAGTCATAACCTGCCGAGAGAGAGTTTATCCCGATGGTTCCGAGAGGAATTGATATTGATACAGGCTCGCTCGTTACAGTGACGTTATCCTGTGTCGTAATTGTCAGACATGCGCTGTATGTTTTACCGCTTTGGACCTCTCTGAAATAATAGTCGACCCAATTAGAGGCAATATTTTCACTTTTTGTATTTAAGTCGTCATCGAAACTCCAATAATAATTTTTAACAGAGAAAAAACGGTTTAAACTATCGACCGGTTGTCTGCATCTTAAAACTCCGTTTACGAGTTCTAAAGTCGGAGACAAGATAGGAGCGGGTTTTGTTGAAAAATAATACCAGGGAGATTTTACAAAATTGCTGAATATATAGAAAGTGTTTTTGCCGAAAACCCTGTTCGATTCGAGCGGGTCTATGCCCTCGAATTGGGTGTAATAAAAAGCATCCCACAACCGCTGAGTTATGTCATTCTTTTCTAAATAGACAAGTCCTCGGATGCGGTCAAAAGATAATATCTTAAAGTACTCTCCATTATTATTAAACCGTATATAATTGTGAGGGTATTCGTCAGACATAGTGATAAGTCCCGATGCTAAATCATCCTCATCACGAATAACGCTCATGTCTATCGAAGAATTAAATCCGATAGAAAAAGGAAGCATTTCTGTAATAGACTGCTCAAAATTCCACCACCAACGTCTGGAGTCGCCTCTAAACTGCTCAATGTAAATGTCTTGTCCGGGGTGGAGCGTACCGCCTCCAACGGGGATAGAAATTGAGACTTCTTCATTTAGATTCGGGCGTTCTGCGTCTTCGCCATAAAGACTTATATGGGTTTGCCTCAGTCTTAATTCTATCGCCATTCCGTCTTTACTTATGACATCGGTAATTCTCCATCTGTCATGGGCGTTACCGCTGATGAGCATATAATTGTATATATTTTCTCGTGCCGTGTAGAATGTAGGCTCGATAAAAACGCTGAGTTCTTTGTTCTGCTTGTAAGCGTCGAGGTCTAAGTTATTATCGGGCGAACGATGAACCAAATTAGAGGTTTTTGATATTTTTGTTTTCATATACGGTAACATTTTGATATAACCACTTGCGATTTTAGTTGACGGGTATCTGTGGTTTTTAAAGTCAATATCCTGTACAATGAGAGATTGCCAAATATATTCGCGGTCATTTTTTAATTGCGTGTTGCTTATAGGAAATTTCACCTCCTCACCGTTATAAAATCCGCCGTTGGTTTCATTTTTAACACACGAGAAAACTAAGGGGAAGGAAGGGTTATCGCCGAGCCAAAACCAAACATTGTGTGCGGTATCTCCGTTAAACGTAAATCTGAGTTCGTTATCGGTAGAATCCGCAGAGATACAATGTCCGTGAGGGTATGCGTTTACAGGTGTACAAAGCATAAATATTTACTCCTTTATAATATTTTTATTTTTTAGTTTATTTTATAAATGGGTTTTGCGGAAATAAAAAAGCCGCCCCCTTTCGGAGTGAACCGCCCCAAATTGTACGGACTGCACAAAAACACCCCCCCCGTCAAGGGAAAAGACTTAACAATACCGGCGTCGCTGTTCAAGCGGCGTCAGTTTCGTTTTGATTTGAATACGTTCGTTGTTGTAAAAGTAGATGTACTCATCAATCAAAGATTTTGCCATGGCAAAATCTTTGATTTTCTGTCGGTTAATACACTCAGATTTAAGTATTCCGAAGAAATTTTCAGCCGGGGCATTATCATAACAGTTACCGCGCCTTGACATTGACGGCGTGATATGATATTCTTTAGTTAGGTTAAAATAACCGTGAGAGGTGTATTGAAACCCTTGGTCACTGTGGAGCTGTAACTCTGCGGTGACCGCTTCTTTTTGTTTAGCGGCTCTAACTGTGTTCAAAACAAGATTGACGGTCTGCTCCGAAGCTGTTTTATAAGCTACAATACTGTTGTCGTACAGGTCGCGAATGGCAGAAAGATACAAAACGCCTTGCCCCGTGTGAATGTACGAAATGTCCGTCACCCACTTCCGATTCGGCTTGTCGGCATAAAAATCACGGTTCAAGAGGTTCTCGTATCGGTGAAGCTGCTGACTCATATACTTGTATTTTCTGCGCCGCCGAATCTCAGAAAGCAAGCCGTATTTATTCATAACACGAAGCACGGTTTTGGGATTGTGGTGTACGCCTTGTCGTTCAAGCCAGATGTGAACCCGCCTGTAACCGTAAGTTTTATTTGTCAGCCGCTGACATTCTGCGATTTTTTCTGCAAGTGGTTCATCGAACGCCGGTTTATCCATTCGCTTGATAAAATCGTAATAACCGCTTCGCGAAACCTCGAAAAAATTGCACATGACAGTCACCGAATACTTTTCTTTGTGCCGAAAAATCACCAAATATTTCACGCTTGTTTTCACCTCCTTTCGGCGAGCCGCAGAAAATCCCGCAATAGCTCGTTTTCCATTTTTAACCTTTTAAGCTCGTTTTCAACACTTTGTTGGGAAAGCAAACCGTCTTTTCTCGGTCGTCCTTTGGGCTTAGGGACTGTTCCTGTAATTATTTTCTTTTGATTTCTTCGTTCTCTTCTCAGAAATCCTCGCACAACCTCTTTGTCCTTGAAACCAAAATGCTCGGCGATTTCTCGCTGTGTTGAGCCGTTTTTCACCATTTCAAGGATTTCTTTTTCAAATGTTTTTATACGTGTGTATTTTCTTGGCATAAATATACCCCCTGTTTTATTATACCTTAACAGGGGGCTTTTGTCTATTGTCCGTTTTTACTGGTTCTGTTCATCAAAGCAGACGGCTTTTTTTACGGGCGGATATTATCCGCCCGTAGTTTTTCTATGCTCTTGCCCGTAATTTTTAGTCTAATTCGGGGCGAAGCCCCCCATCCTTCATCGTCTTTCGCTCGCTCATCGGTCTCGACATAGAGACCGAACCCACATTCCCTGTCTTCAGGTTCATATATGCGGCGTCCAAATACCTCACGAACTCGGCGGGTTCTTGACAGCGGGTCATAGCCTCTTCTCTGGCGATTCGCCCTTGCGCCGTGAGTCTGGCGAGGTCTTGGTCAAGCGTAAACATTCCCTTAGCGCGTCCCGTGGCGATTGCACTCGGTATCTGATAAGTCTTACCCTCACGGATTAAAGATGAAATCGCATCGGTACTGTTAAGAAGCTCCATAGATGCAACCCTGCCTTTTCCATCCGCAGTAGGCACTAACGTCTGTGAAATAATACCCACCACGTTATTGGCGAGCTGTGAGCGGCACTGCCCCTGCGAGTGGGGCGGGTATGTATCAATAATACGGTCAAGCGTTTCCGCCGCACCGGTAGTATGCAGTGTAGACATGACAAGGTGTCCCGTCTCCGCCGCTGTTACCGCCGCACTGATTGTTTCAAAGTCACGCATCTCTCCCACGAGTATAACATCGGGGTCTTCACGAAGCGCGGCGCGTAGCGCGAGTGCGAATCCGTTTACGTCTACGTTTACCTCGCGTTGATTTATCATCGACTGCTTATGCGTGTGCAGATACTCGATAGGGTCTTCAATCGTGATAATATGACAGTTCTTATGCCTGTTTATATGGTCTATCATCGCGGCGAGGGTCGTCGATTTGCCCGAACCTGTAGGTCCCGTAACGAGTACAAGCCCCCTCGGACGAAGCGAAAAGTCCGCTAAAAGCGGGGGGAGCATTAAATCTGTGAGCGTCGGTATATCATTACGTAAAAGCCTGAACGCTATAGCGTGATAGCCGCGCTGACGGTAGACATTTACCCTGTGTCTGTGTCCCGCCGCGCTAACATAGGAGAAGTCCGCGTCCTCCCCGCGCTGAATGATTTGTTTGTGCTTCAACGTGGTAATCTGGTTAATTACGTTAACAATAATAGGCTCTGTACAGTCGGGATAACCGGGCAGTTTTTGAATCCGTCCGTGCAACCGCACCATAGGCGGCAATCCTGCTGTAAAATGCAGGTCGGAACAGCCCAGCTCTCTGGACTCGTCGAGAATATCGTTAATCATTACTTCTTTCACAGAATCAGTCTCCTTTGCATATCATGAGTATTGCGGTTTTTATACCTTTTGTTTTCATGGTTCAATTTCGACGATTTTCATGTTTACGTTTAAACCCTCGTCGATTTCGATTATTCCGTATGTAGGTGGGTTTTTACCCCTCGGCTCGCTGATACTGCCGGGGTTCATAACATAGACGCCGTTAATGAGTTCGGTTTTATAAAGGTGGGTGTGTCCGTAGAGTGCGATTTTACACTCATGGTATATAGCGTTATCTAAAAGTTTTTCCGTACCGTTATGTACATCGAGCGTATGACCGTGGGCGCAGTAGATTCTCAGCCCGTTTTCCATAGATAAGACGCGCTCCTCTTTCATGCCCCCGTGGTCAGTGTTCCCTTTAACAAAAACGAATTTCATGGAAGTGTAGAGGTTCGCTATATCTATAAGCTCATATTGACCGTCGCCGAGATGGACAAATAAATCGGCGTCAGTATTAACGTCCGCTACTTTCTTGAGCTTGTGAAATTCTTTATGCGAGTCCGCTACCACCGTTATTTTCATCGACTATCATCTCCTCCCGCGAATTAAAGAAATACGCTATAATTATTATTATAACTAAAATGTTTTGAAAAGTCAATCTATTTACTGTAAAAACTTTGTACAATTATAAAAACTTTATGCGTTAAACCTTTTACCTCTAAAAAACTATATAAATTCATAATTTCGATTTTTATATAATAGACTGTAAAGGAGGACTGACTAAAAATGAATGGTATGGAAAAGCTTCTGAAAACCGCGAGTTCAAAACTCGGCATGAGTCCCGAAAAACTCATGAACGCCCTCGAAAAAGGGGATATGAACAGCGTCCTGTCAAACATGAACCCGTCTGACAAGCAGAAAATAAAATCCGTTCTCGAAAACGGTACGGCTGTGGAAACGCTGATGAAAAACCCCGCCGCCGCCATGATGATGCAAAATATGAAGGCGGGGAAAGGCTCCTGAAATCCCGAAAAAGCGGATAACGAGGATTTTTAAAAAACAGTCAGGCAAAATAAATGGGGTGAGGCGGCGTGTCGCAAACGGGAAATATGGCTGATATGCTCCGCTCGCTTCTCTCGGCGGCGAGCGGTGAACCAACGTCCGCTCAGTCGGAGAAAAATGCGGGGGGAGACGAAGAGGTGAAAAGCGGCGAGGACGACTCCGCTTTTGATTTTAACTCCTTCTTTGAAAACATAGACTTCGATATGCTGATGAGAGCGGGAGAGCTTTTCGCCCGCTTTAACAGCCCCGACAGAAATACCGAGCTTCTCCGCGCCTTAAAGCCGCATATGCGCGACGAGAACAAAGAAAAAATTGATACCGCCATAAAGCTGATAAAAATTACGGCGTTGTTGCCGTTTTTACGGGAGAGCGGATTGTTTGATAAAATATTTTGATACTGTAAACGAATCGGAGGTATTCGCATGGAATGGAAGCAGGAAAATATACCGAAGCCCGAACTCGAAAAAAAACAGGCAGACTATACTAAAAAAGCTATGGAAATGGCGAGACGGGCAAGACAAATCACCCCCGCGCCGATAATAACCCCCGCACCTATAATAACCCCCGCGCCGCCGCCCGAGGTCGAAAAGCCCGCGGAAAAGCCTGTCGTGATTGAAAACAGACCCGAAATTAATCTCAACCGAAGTAAAAAAATCGAAATAAACGCCGACGTGGATATAAACATAAACGCCGCGCCGCCCACCGTCAAGAACGAAAAAGAAGAAAAAAAAGAAAAGCCGGAAAAGAGAAAAAACCCGCCGCCTGTAATTATAATCGAACCCGCAGAAACAGAAGAACCCGAAGAGGAAGAAGAGGTCGAAATAGTTGCAGAAGAAGAATCCCGGGGCTTTATTTTCCCCGAAGCGGCGATTTCGGAAGCCCATCATGAAGAGGAGGCGGAGACCGAGCATCCCTTCGCAAACTTTAAGGGCTGTGAATGTGCGGAAAAATCCCGCCCGAGATGTTGTGAAGGCTCGCCGCCCCCGAATTTCAACAGGTTTATAAACGAGCATAACAGCCGCGCCTCACGGGGAGCTTCCGCCGATAGTAAAACGGCGGAGACTGACAGGGTAGAATCGGGCAGAGGCTTTTCGACAGGCGGAGGGGGACCGCCCGGGGGATTCTCATGGAAGGATTTCAAAAAAAACTGAAAAACATGAATATAGACGCGATTTTAAGCGATAAGGATTTAATAATATTAGCGGTTTTACTCATTATTCTGCTGAGCGAGGGTGCAGACCTGCCCCTTGTATTGGCTATAGCGTATATCCTTTTATTTTAAATTATCTTATACGGGGCGTATAATTACATAATTACGGTAAAAAATAATTTCAGGCAAACGCCTGAAATTATTTTTTAGGAGAAACGTCATGGGTAAGAAAAACAAAGGCGGAAGCAATAAGAGCGACGCCTCGAACCGTGAACCCGCACCCCGTCAGACCAACTCTAACGAAAGGCAAAATACACAGACGCAGAATCAACCGAGGGCGAAAGGGAATTAAACCCTTTCGCCCTCGGAATGTTTTTTAATTAATCTCTACTACGGTTATATTCTCCGGTATCACATTTACTTCTGACAGCAGGGTGTTCTTTATTTTTGCCGCACCCGCCGCATCGAGACCGTCTGTCTTAACGATAACATTTACGCCTCTGTCCGAAATATAAACCAGCGCATCCGCAAAGCCCTGCGCCTTCAGCAGATTTTCGACCTTTGTTTCGATTTCTATGAAGTTTCTGAGCCGCTCCGCGCTACGCGCCATGACCTCAAGTTCCTCGCCCCGCATATCGCCGCCGCTGTACATAGCCTGTAAAAAATCTTTCGCTTCATCGCGGCTTTCCTGTAAATCCATACGCGCCTGTGCGAAATACGCCTTTGTTTCGTCCGACATAACCGCCGCACTCGAAACAAACGCCGCATCGCCGTAATTCATGACGCCCGAATCATCGCTTGATACTATCTCATACAGCTCGGCTTGTTCCCCGCCCCCCGCAGAGGAATAAATATAATTTACGTAAATAGCCGTACCGAGCAGGAGGGTGAGCCCTGTGACGATGATTTGCTTTTTCCCGATGACCATGTTGATTCGGGGCATTTTTATTTTGCGGAAGAATCTTGTTTTTTTCATATATGTACTCCTTTAAAAATTAAGTAATTTCTAATAAACCACGCTGACCTTTGCCGTACTTATGCCGAGAACCTTTGATACCGTTTCTACAACCTTCTGTTTAACAAAAATATCTTCGCCGCCCTCGCAAACCACCGCCACTCCGCGTACCTTATCTGTAGCCGAATCCTCTAATGTTACCATAACACTGACCCCGCCTACCCCTTGTATCTGCGAGATTATGCGGACGAGCTGTTCTTCGAGCTGTTCGGCGCGGTCTGCGGCTTGCGTCCCGCTGTCTGTTAGGGTTCCTTTTTTCTCCCCGTCCCCCAAAACATCGGAAAACATTATAAGAAAAATGAGGGCAAACCCGACTGCGACTATGATTTTTACCGCCTTGTCGTTTTTCAGGAGCGTAGAGACGCTTTTTATTTCTGTGAGTTTTTTCATATCGTCCTCATATAGCTGTAATAATCACCTTTATGTCTGTTCCTACCTCCTTTTCGATAAGCGCCGACGCTTTTCCGAAATCTGCGTCAGGCGGCAGAACAAGCTTTATTTCATTAATAGATATGCTGTACAAACCCGAAATATTAACAATTACCGAAATTTCTGACGGATAAATCCCGTTCTGCTGAAGAATCTCGTTAATCCGTGCCGATACCTCTTCGGCTATCGCCTGTTTTCTTGCGAGTGTCGCCTGCTCTGAAAAGTCCGTTATACTCCCCCCTGTATCAAAATCAACCCCATAAACTCCCTCAATTTCAAGGTTTCCGCCCATAAAAAAGGAAGCCGTGACCGAAATAAAAAAACAGGAGATTAAAAATCCGATTTGCTTTTTAAAGCCCGTCTCAGGTACGAGCATACGAAAAAGCGCGGTAGCCGCCGCGACAAGACTGACGTTAAGCAAAAACTCTCTCATAATCATAATAAAATTAAACCCCGCCGTTCCACATAAAAAGCATAAGCCCCACCGAGACCACAGCGACCAACGCAAAACAAATAAGCAGCGCGAAGATTATACCTAACACACCCTCGCCGCTTCTCAATAACGAGGATAGCCGTTCAAGCCCGAAAACATCGCTTATAGCCGCCGCTATGCCGAGTGCGATTTTATGACAAAAAACCGATACTAAAGTCGGCAGGATAATAATAAGCCCCGCGATAATCCCGAAAGTTCCCGTACTGCTTCTGAGCAGGTTAATACTTCCGCGGACGGCGGCGAGTGCGTCTCCTACCGCCCCGCCTATAAACGGGACAGAACTCGACACCGTGAATTTCATAGCCCTCAGTGCAAGCGTATCAGCAGATGAGCTGATAAAAGACTGGAGTGATAACAGCCCCGTAAAGAGCGTAACGAGCAGTCCGAGCGACCATACGACTACCTTTTTAATCGCACCCGCGAGTGCGTCTACCTTTAAGTCCGGACTAATCGCACCGGCTGTAGAAACGCCGAGAATACAGCCGGCGAGCGGCGTTAAGATAATCGAATTAACATAAGTGAAAACCTGCGCCGCCGTTATGAGCGAAATGCTGAAAACCGAAGCGGTGGTTATTTGTCCCGCTACCGCCATAATCCCTGCGAATACGGGTATAAACGTCAGTAAAAAGACCCCCCCTGTATTGAGTGTTTCCACCGCCCTCGCAACCGTATCGGATATGTACATAATCATCATACCCGACCCTGCAAGCACCCCCGCAAGTCCGAATGCGTCCGATGCACGCCCCGCGCCGCCCGCGCTTTCCGAAGCCGCGCGAAGTGTCTCAGCTGCGGCACAGAGCAGTATTACCCCCGTTAATGCCGCAAGCATTTTCAGCGGCTTCATTATTTCATCACTTATAACCGTCCACAGCCCTTTTAAAACCGTGAGCGGCGACAAACCGAGGGCGCCCGCATTATCGGGGGTAATATCATTTTCATTCAGAATCTGCCGCGCTTCTTCGGGCAGGGCGGCAGAAAGCTCGTCCTGCCCGAAGTCCTCGGCGTGAGCGTGCGGAGAAATCATGAAAAGGAGCAGTACTATTATATATATAATTGTTTTTAACAGACACTTCATATGATTAGTCCGGTTATCAGCGTTATCAGATTATTAAACAGCGGCAGAGACAGGACAACTATTGCGATTTTCCCCGCAAGTTCAAGCTTATTTGCGATTGCAAGCTCGCCCGCATCCTTACAGGCGTCTACGGCAAGCTGTGTCAAATAACACACGGCGAGTCCCTTCAGCAGGGTTTGTCCGTAGATGTTGTTCATATTTATCGCCGTCATAAGATTGTTGACAGTATCGAGTATGGGACGTACAGCGGCGATTACCGCGCCGAGTATAATTATCCCTGCGGCAAGCGGTATATAAAACCCGAACTCGCGGTTATACTGCCTCAGAATGACCGACAGCACCGCCGCAACCAATCCGAGTCCTACTAAGGCTGTAATATTCATGCGGTTACCATAATCCGAACACTTCCTTTATTGTATTAAAAAGCTCGGCAATTTCGCTTATAATCATCATCAGTACAACAATAAGCCCTGCAATATTCGTCATCATCGCCTGGTCGTCCCTGCCCGAATGTTTAAGAAGCTGTCCCAACACCGCGACGATTATACCGATTGCGGCGATTTTAAAAATAAAATCTATTTCCATACGACTACTCCTAAATCACTATTATTGCGAGTCCCAGTCCCATGAGCAGTCCGACCGAGCGGTACATCGCACCCTTTTTGAGCGATGTTTCCGACGCTTCCTTATGCCTCGCACGGAGCAGTTTCTTATTAAGCTCAAGCATTGAGATTTGCCCCTCTATGTCGCTTTTTCCGAGTGAGTTACCTACCATTAAAAGGATTTCTCTTTCGTCAGTCAGTTCTGAAAATTCGTTTATCGCATTGTTCCATGCCTCGCGTCTGTTAGGGTTCTTGTCCTCTAAGACCTTATTAATAAATTCGCCGCCCTTCAGCGTTTCAAACAAGTCGCCCAGCGGAAGTGCGCGGTATTTAATCTGCACCGCCATGTTTTCGAGAAGCCCCGTTATTTCGAGCAGTAGCCGCTCTCTTTTTTTAAGCGCGGATGCGCGGTACATTCCGAACAACGTCCCCGCGAGCAGACAGAAGATTGCTAAAACCATTCTCATTTTTCGCGTCCCTCCGCCATAAGCCTTTAAGTCTGCCGATTTCTCTGCCTGTACCGAGTAGCGCAATATAATTTGTACACTCGATTATACCCGAAAGTAAGCGGGAACACAAAGCCTCTTCAAGGCTTCCGCAATGTGCGGTCATGACCACGCCCACCCCGCTGTTAAGGCACTCCGACACATCTGCGCCATCGTCCGCTATTTCATCGCAAATAATAAAATCAGGCGACAACGCTCGCAGAGCCGTAATAAATCCCGCTCTTTTAGGGAAACAATCAAGTACATCGGTATTCGCCCCTAAATCGGCGTTAATTAACCCCGCATGTTTAGCGGAAAGTTCGCCCCGCTCGTCTATCACGGCGACCTTGAAACCCGCTCTCGATAGATTTCCGGCAAAATCCCGCAGTATCGTAGTCTTTGCACTCACAGGTCTGCCGATAATTAAAAGGCTCTTTATATCCCTTGTCGGCAAAGCTCCGAATAACTCGTCCGAACAGCCTTTAAACTGCCGTGCTATACGCAGGTTAATCGAGGTAATATCACGGATAGCCTTTACTGTACCGTCTTCTGTCACCGCCGTACCGCAAAATCCCGCTCTGTGTCCGCCTCTTAGCGTGATAAAGCCCTGCGAAAGCTGTCGTGTGTAGCTGTGAACAGAATAGTCGCAAAAAAGCTCGATAAGATTTTTTAAGTCGTCAAATGTAACAACGGCATTAATAAAAATTCTGTCGTTTATAAGCTCGACCGATAACGGCTGTCCTGCGCGAAGCCGTATTTCCCTCGCTCCTTCGCGAATCCGCGGTTCAAGTTCTAAAAGCTTGTCTTTAAACATAGGAAGAAAAAGGACGGCTTGCCCGAAGCCGAATGTCGGCTCTGCACTCGGTATCAGCGCAGGCGGAGTTCTTTTCATGGCTGTAATCATATTGAATTTTATGCCGAGGGGCAAAAAAAAAGAACAGCGAAGCCGCCGCAAATTATGCGGCGGCTTCGTAAAGATTAAGCACTGTATTCTAAAGATTCATCAATAATGTCGTATAATACATTATACTCAGTACTCAGAGCCTCCCTTTCCGATGTTTCTTCTATTCGCTGTAAAATCTCATAAAGCTCTTCGGCTATATCGTTGTATTCCGGCGGGATGATATAACTTGTGTACAGATTATGCTGGGTGCCGAGGATAGAAATCATATAGCCGGGTCCATCTACTATATGCGAGGGTTTTGCAACATCAAGCAGTATTTTTATAAGCTCGGAAACCTGCTCGCTCGAATTTTCTCCGGTAAAATGTAAAGTATCATTAATACTGCCACCGGTTGATGATGTCATATCGTTTCCCCCAATATAATCGCATCTCGTTATTGCTATATCTGTAATATGCGGCTCGTAATAATCGGAGGGAGCATTAATATCATAACCCTGCCGCTCAAGCTCCGCCAAAACATTTACATAATGCGGCAACACATGAAAACTCACCGTACTGCGATTTCGGGGAGTATAGTCTCTGCTGCCGGGTTCAAGAACAGCCTCAGAGAAAGCAAGCGTGATAACGGCATTTACCGAACCTGCGGAATTAAACCTCTGCTCAAAAGTCTCCGCTTTATAATCGGCTTTAAAAGCTTCATAAAGCCTGTGAGCATCATTGTTTGAAGCCGAGTTTTTGCGGTATAGAAAGACTCCTGTGAGGGATGTTACCTTTGGCGGTTCCTCTCGTATAATCTCCCATGAATTAATTGTATTGTCGATTCTTGCAAGTTGTGCGTTTTTGTAGTCATCGTCTACAACAAGCGGTAAAAGCCTTTGAAACTGCCCCATGTTATTTAAGTTTACGTTTCTTCTGACCGTGTTACCGTTTTTCATTGTATAGGTCACTTCGCTCATCATACCTACGCCGTTCGATGAGAACCATCGTTTGCCCCCCAAGCTGTTGTTACTTTCGATATTCAGTTCACGTACAAGCCCTATTACTTCGGGAGACCTAAATTTTACATCTAAATGATAGAAGGCACGGTGATAACCTGTGTTTAGGAAATTTATACCGCTATCTAAAAAATCTACGTTTATATTCACGCTCTCAACCTTTTCAAGAGGCGGTACATAACGCCCTATGCCGAATCCGTCCGCCATAAGCATTACGTTTGAAACAATAACCGAGCAGACGAGCATGACCGCATATTTCAAAAAGGATTTACCCATTTTCTTAAATCCGCGTTTCGCCGAAACATCGAGGAGTAAAAACGCCACCAAGGTACAAACAACTAACGCGAAAACGATACCGAACGTGAGTTCGCTTTGCGAAATGCCCATGCAGAACACCGCCGTTATACAGAAAACCACAAATGACAGTATAACCTCAAGCGCGTATTTAACCACAAACGCCTGCCCCGTTTTTTCCGCGCCGCGCCTTTTGCCGATATAAAACGCCGCCGTAAGAAACCCTGCATTAACCAGAATAAAAGGTATAATAATCGAAGGATTTAAAAACGTAAGATAATCCGACAAAGGAGGAGTACCGGGACCGACGCGGTATTGGGTAAGCTCATAAAGGAAACACGCCAAGAACCCACCCGGAGACGTACCCGCGAGAACCGTGTTCATTTGGTCGTAAATATAAACCTGCCAAACATCGACAAACAACATAGTCCCGAACAGCGCGATAAGCGCAGGAATTATACCCATGATAAGCACGGGGTAAACCACACTTTCATACACGCGCCCGCACATAGCCGCACAGAAAACCACTATAATATAAACCGAGATTAAAGTCAGCAGACCTGCGAACATCGCCGCTATGACTATAGAGAACAGTTCGGGGGTTTCCTCAAACGTCCTTTTGGGGAAGCCTAAAGCCATGATGACAAGCCCTGCCGCCGCACTTACAATATAAACGAAAGCGACAGGTCCGATTCCGCTTAAAAAATCGCCCCAGAATCTACTTCTGTTTTTTAAGGGGAGAGACCAGCTCTTATCTGTGTTTTCACGTCGATTGTAATAATCGAAGCAGTTAACGCCGCTCGTATAAACGAGTAGTCCTATTACGACCACCGCCAGCCCCGCTAAGGAATAGCAAACGACAATAAACATTTCAAGCCCTTCGTTACGTGCGGTTTGAAAATTGCTCGCCGCCCTTTGAGCCTGTTCATGAAAACGAAGCGCGGTTGCGAACATTGCTGTGGGGAATCCTAATACTCCGCAGATACAAAGGATAATAAGACGCGATTTCATATCATAGATTCTGTATACGGTGTACTTTAAAAAGTCGCTTTTAATCCTTGCTATTCGAGAAATCATATCCGAGTACCTCCAATTCGTAAATAAATATTTCCTCTAAGCTGAGGGGAATTATATCGAGTATTTTCGGCTCTTTTACTGCGATTTTACGTTTTATGTCTTCGGGTTCGCCTTTGGCGATTATATAAACCACGCTTCTGTTACGCTCAAAGTGCAGAATCTCGATGTCCTCAAAGTCCTCTTTTTCATAATTGCGTTCAAACGCCGTTTGAATTTTCTGTATGTTGCCTTTTAAACTGTCAAGCTCGCGGTCGAAAATAATTTTACCCTTGTGAATCAGTCCCGCTCTGTCGCAAAATTCATCAATCTCGAAAAGGTTATGCGATGATATAATGACTGTCATTTCGTTATCGAGCATGGCGTCAACAAGCATCTTCTTGACGACGATTCTCATAGTGGGGTCAAGTCCGTCAAAAGCCTCGTCAAGATACAAAAATTCGGGACAGCATGAAATGCCGCAAATCACGAACGCCTGCCTTTTCATGCCTTTAGAGAAAGTCGCGAGCTTCCTGTTTTCGGGCAGTCCCAAAGCGCCGCGCATATCATCAAACCTTTGTAACGAAAACTTAGGGTAAAATGTCCTGAAATAATCGCGCATTTCAGGGAGCGTGTAGTTGTTCCATTGAACCGTTTCATCGTTGACAAAAAAGATTCTTTCTTTGATAGCAGGGTTGTCATAGACCGTCTGTCCGTCTACGAAAACTTCACCTGAATCAATAGTATAAATTCCTGAAAGTATACGCAGGATTGTAGATTTTCCCGCACCGTTTGAGCCGATTAGTCCATACGCACTTCCTTTTGGTATTTCTAAGTTAATCCCGTCAAGAGCCTTATAGTTGTCAAAGGTCTTGACTACATTTGAAAGCCTGAGCATAATAATAACCATCCTTTCCGATTATAGTTTTTCAATTGCTTCTGTTAGTGCCTGCTTTTCGATTCCGCAACCGAGTGCGTAACGCACGCTGTCGTTAAAACTTTTCATAGCATTTTTTCTGAGAGATATTACCCCCTCTTCAGAGCCGCTGACATAACTGCCTTTTGCCGGTACGGAATAAATCAGACCGTTTTGCTCTAAAAGGGAATAGGCTTTTTGAACCGTGTTGGGGTTTACACCGAGTTGCTTTGCTACCTCTCTGACCGGAGGAAGCCTTTCCTCTTTCTGCATGACCCCTGTTGAGATAAGCTCCGTAATGCGTCCGCAAAGCTGTTCATAAATAGGCGAGCCGCCCTTTATGCTTATAGAGAACATCATAACACCTCCTCGCAAATATTCTGTATTATCTGACCTAATACAGTTATTATAGCTGAGTATTTTCCTTTTGTCAATAGTTTTTTGAAAAATTTTTTATTTTCTTTTTAAAATCATCTCTTTGAGCAGTTGAACCGTAATTCTAAACCCTGAGGGCTTGTCATATAATCTATCACACGGGACAAGTAGAATATGTTGTTTCGAGCTTACGTTTTGGGGGGATTTTTTTGAACAGTGTCAACTATTTTAAAGGGCTGACGACAAAACAAGCCGAAGAAATCCTCGAAAAAGACGGTGCGAATGTTTTAGCCGAGAGTGAGAAGTCAAAACTCATAGCTGTCTTTTTCGGGCAGTTTAAGGACGTAATGGTGTTAATTTTACTTGCGGCTACAGGCTTCAGCCTTATTATGGGTGAAATTTGGGACGCAGTTACTATTATCATAATAGTAGTTTTTAACGCCTCGCTCGGCTTTTTTCAGGAATATCGCACGGAAAAAACTTTAGAGGCTTTAAAAAAAATCGCCGCTCCCGCCGCTAAAGTCTTCCGAGACGGAAAACTTGTTTCTCTGCCTGCCGACAGGCTTGTTAAAGGCGATATAATAAAACTTGAGGCGGGTGCGAAAATCCCCGCCGACTGCCGTATACTCACCCAAACCGCACTCGAATGTGACGAGTCTATGCTGACGGGTGAAAGTGTCGGGGTTTCAAAAAACACGAGTTCCGCTTTATGTTACATGGGTACAGCGGTAACAAGAGGTCACGCTGTCGCCGAAATTACCTCCACAGGTGCCGCCACGGAGATGGGACGAATCTCCGGACTTTTAAGCGATATTGAGCCTGAAAAAACTCCGCTCCAAAAACGACTTTCGGAGCTTGGACGGCTTATGGGTATTTCGTGTCTTGCTGTTTGCTTTTTTGTCAGTTTAGTCGGGGTACTTCGCGGATTCGCACCCTTCGATATGGTTTTTACGGGCATTTCTCTCGCTGTAGCGGCGATTCCTGAGGGACTCCCCGCCACGGTGACAATCTCGCTCGCACTCGCCGCACGTAGGATTTATAAGCAAAAAGCTCTTATAAACAAGCTCCACGCTGTTGAAACCCTCGGTTGTACAAACGTCATCTGTACAGATAAAACAGGGACGCTGACCCAAAACAAAATGACGGTTGTTGAGGTTTGGGGCGAGAATGAACGACTGTTATATCTTTGCGGCGTACTTTGTAATAACGCAGTAAGACAGCCTGACGGTTCTTTCGTCGGCGACCCGACAGAAACCGCGCTTATGGAAAGCGCGGCGAAGGCGGGCGTCTTTTCGGATAATCACGTTCGGAGTGCTGAAACGCCTTTTGATAATGCGGCGCGTTTTATGACGGTAACGGCGCGAGATAGCAGCGGCATTTCGCAGGAATATCTAAAAGGCGCGCCTGACGCTGTTTTAGGTATGTGCGGTTTTATAATGAAGGGCGGAAAAGCCCTGCCGCTAACCGAAAAGAATAAAAAAGAAATTTATACCGTTGTCGAAAATATGACGGCGAAGGCATTACGGCTTCTCGGATTCGCTTACAGGCGGGATGGCGAGCAGGGAAAGAGCTTTGTGTTTTTAGGTCTTCAGGGGCTTCTTGACCCCCTGCGTCCTGAAGTAAAAGGCGCGGTAAAAAAATGCAAAACCGCCGGAATCAAGGTGGTTATGCTGACAGGAGACCATAAAAACACGGCTGTTCAAATAGCAAGTCAAGCGGGAATAACCGCCGGCGGACAAACAGCGAAGGTTTATACAGGCTCAGAGATTTCGGTTATGTCGGATTTACGGCTTCGAGAAGTCGTGAAGACAGCCCGTGTCTTTGCGCGTGTCTCGCCTTCGGATAAGCTGAGAATCGTGAGAGCGTTTAAGTTCGATGGCTCTGTTGTGGCTATGACAGGCGACGGCGTTAACGATGCACCCGCCGTTAAAGAAGCCTCAATTGGGGCGGCTATGGGCATCACGGGAACCGATGTGACAAAAGAAGCGGCGCAGATTGTACTTTTAGACGATAATTTCGCAACTTTAGTAAGCGCGGTGGAGCAGGGACGTACTATTTATAATAATATCCGAAAATTTGTGCGGTATATGCTTTCTTGTAACCTCGGCGAAATTATCACCATGCTGTTCGCACTGTTACTCGGTATGCCCGTTGTTTTACTTCCGATTCAAATTCTTCTCATCAACCTTGTCACTGACGGGCTTCCCGCTATCGCACTCGGTATGGAACCACCCGACCCCGATATAATGAAAAAACCGCCCCGAAAAAGCAATGAGAGCATTTTCGCAGGGCGTATGATAACTAAGATTTTTCTGCGCGGACTCGGAATAGGCTTCTTTACGCTCCTTACCTTCTACATTATTTTAAAGGGCGGCGTACCCGATAACGGTTTTTCTCTCAGTGCGGCGCGGACTGCCGCACTCGCAACGCTCGGACTGTCTCAACTTGTATTTGTGTTCGAGTGTAAGGACAGTGAAAAAGGGCTGTTTAACGCACGCTTCGGAAATAATCCGAAACTCATAGTCGCGGTTTTAATTTCGTTCTCGATTATTCTATGCGTCATGATTTCGGTGTTATTGTCGCCTATTTTTAAAACAGTACCGCTTGATATTAATCAAATCGGGTTGGTATTTGCGCTGTCTATGGGGTATCCTATTTTAAAAGGGGTTTTGAAGAGTAGGTTTTGAGGGGGATTTCTATTCCGAAGGCTCTACAAGGCTGACAACTACGTCTAAAATTTCTTTCAATTTCTCCGGCGGTAATTTTTCAATAAAATCATAGGGGCGTTTTGAAAGGTCTAACGACCGTGTATGAGCGCATAAAACCGCCCCTGCGGTTTTTGTTTTTTCATCAAGAGCCACGTTTAATGCGGAGTTTCCTTGCTTTGAAGTGACGGGAGCCACGAGAATTATACAGGTGTTTTGAATAACGAAATTATTGGAAATTATCACCGCAGGGCGTTTTCCTTGTTGTTCACTGCCTATTGTCGGGTTAAAATTAACTCGGATTATATCCCCTTGATTTAGTCGCATATTATTTCCTCCCCGACATCTTCACCCCAGTCGAGTTCCTCTTCCCGGAAATAATTCCCCGGATACATCTCAAATCGTTCTTGTATCGTCATTCTCTTTACATATGGCATAACAACTAATTCATTGTTACGGTTAATCTTAATTTTTACAGTTGATTTATCGGTCATGTTTAATTGTTGCAAAAAATTTTTTGGTATTCTCAAAGCGGTTGACCCGCCCCAAGAAGCAAGCTGTAATGTTGTTTCCATAACAAAACCTCCTAATGTTATATTTGTAATTATTATATCACATATATCACATTAAGTCAATAGTTTTTTGAATCAATATTTCAAAAAAGAACCCCTCCGCAACATTCGGGTTTTTTATCAGATACCCGGTTTTGAAAGGGCTATAAATATTTTATCATTTGTAAGTATTCACCGCATTTTTGTAATGGTTCAAATCCACTGCGCTTATAAAAATCTACCAACTTAGGATTTTCATCACATTCGAGGAAAACTATGCGACCTCCAACGAGCTTATGAATATCATAAACGGTGTCGAGGGCTTCATCTATAATAGATTGTCCTTCTATATCGTTTTTGTGTTTTTGATTTTTCCCTAATTGTCCGAGTAGGATAGCTTCTGTTGCTAATACGTCTTTTGAAAATCCGTCGATTCTCTTAATAGTAGATTTTGACAGCGTTTCGCCTAATTCGAGGGTTTTCATAGTTAAAGTGAAATACCCGTAAATAATCGGCTCACTTACATCCACTTGCTCTTCATCAATAATGAGGTATGTACGGCTTTTATGCCGTACCTCAAAATCAAAGGCTTTGTGTTTTAAGAAATTTTCGACCTCGTTATCTCTGCAACAAAAGGATTGAATTGCCGATTTTAAGTTTATTTCCCTGTTTGTTCCGATAATCCCTCTGATGGGGACAGGTATTGCTTTAACCATCTATCGCTCCTCCTGCGCATATCTTCTCTATCGCTTTTGGGGGCGAAAGGCACGCGCGGTTTATCAAGCCCGTCGGCTAATCGCTCGGCGGCTTCATCGGATAACACTATTCTTTTATAAAAAGTTTCGGTTGCCATACATAATACCTCCAATCTTCATATAATTATTTTAACACGGAAAACTAAATTTGTCAATCAATTTATAATGGTCTTATTTCAACGGTAAAAATGCTTGATTGCTTATCTTTTTTTTGTGTATAACGGCAATCACCCCCACCGCAACAAGCGGAATCCCGAACCCCAAAATTAAACTTACCCAAAGCCCGTATTTCTCTGACAGTGAGGTTATATTATAAGTGTTTTTTCCGAAAAACAAAGATATAACATACACGCCGAGGAGTAACGGGCTTCTCAGAATTTCGGGTCTTTTTATTTCTGTCAAAAGCCCTGTAATCTTTAAAAAAATGTGCGTAAGCATCACTATCACGGCAAGGTCTGTCACAACCCACAATAATAAAAATACCGACTCAAGCCGCTCAAGCATACCCTGTGCACCCACGATTTTAACCGACATAATAAACGGCTGTTCCATTACGGCGGTCAAATCTTTGCCGAAAATGCCTGTCGTGACGGTGAAGATTATGAGATTAGCCGCAAGAAGCACCCCCGCACTGTAAAGCCCGTGTTTTTTAAAAGCCCGCCCTCCGTCCGCCGCGCCTAAAAACAAGAGAGGCGTAATATACGCAAAAACGCCCAATGCGGGGAGTGTGCCGCGTACAATATGATGAAAGTCATATTGCGTAACGGGCAAAAGATTTTCGGGTCGGATTTTAGGAATCTGGAGTACAAGAATAACCGCAAGCGCAAACAACACCACATAAAAGAACAACTCACTCAAAATCGCGAAGTTCCGAAGTCTGCCGCTGAGGATTATAAAAACCAACGCCAACAGGGTAATTGTAAAAAAACTATCATGAACGCCGGGCATAATGAGTTCTTTAAATTTATCGGCAAATCCCCGTAAATAAAACCCCGCAAGCATAAAAACCCACACCGCATATATTACAACGATAACTTTAGCCAATATTCTGCCGAACGCTGATTTGTAAAGCGCGTATAAATCGACACTGCCCTGCCTTTTAAAACAAGAACCGAGCAGAATAATGAACCCGTAAAAAGCCGCACAGGCTACGAAAATCGAAACCCAACCCGCTCTGCCGCCGAGCCTCGCCCCGTATACGGAACTCATTCGGATTAAAGGAGAAAAGGCGGCAAGCATAAATAGTATATAGGCTTGCTTTGTTGTGATTTTTTCTGTATTAACCATAAAAATAAAACCCCGCTCCCGTTATAACGAGCGTCAACATCGCAAAATATATGAAATTTCCGTGCCTTTTTTCTTGTCTTAACTGCGGTATATCGCTTATAATCAAAATAGCGGCGACTACGACAAATACGGACATTTTCACCTCGTTATATTTATTGTTACAGGTGTCTGTAAATAAATCTCTTCCCAATGAGCTTTAATCTGCTCCCATTTAAGGGGATGCCGCATACGGAGCATTTCTCCCAACCCCAAAAAATCACACCCGAAGTTTCTTGAGGCATCTATTGTTTTTTGAAGCTCGTTTAAAATTACCCTGTTTTGTTCTCTTTCTAACGCCGTAAAATCCTCTCCGACAGTTTTTGAAGCCGACTTTGCGGATATTTTAACGTCTATAACTATTTCTTTCAGGTTATTTCCGTCTAAGTTGAAGTTAATTTTACTTTCAGTATTTTCTAACCTTACAGCGGCGTTTAGCTCGTTAAGCTCTACAATCGAATATACCGACTTATTTTTTATTATGTTATAACCACGCGCCGCGCCGTTCTCAATAAAACCCGCAAGCACGCCGTCTTTGATAATCGCATAACCGCCGGGTACAACGATTTTCTCATCAGCGTGTTCTTTTATGACCAATGTAGGGATAACGAAAGCACCGTTTCCCGCCCACTCGCTTAGAAGCTCATAAAATTTAAGCTCGGATGAAAACGCTCCGATTCCCGAATACTCGCCGTAATTACGCAGTATATCAAGCGTTTTAGTTTCGGTAAGGATTAAAGCGGCTTCAGAAGCCTCACCCTTTACGATAAACACAGAAGCGGTCAGCCGCAGGTTGTTATTCTCTTTTAAAAAATCTATATACTCCGCAAGACTTTCTGCCGCCGCCGCACCTATTAGAAAATAATCGGCGGTACTCGTCGCCATTTCACGAGGGAATCGCTTTTTTAAGGCTTCGAGTGCGGCGGCGGGTGACGACGCTTCCGCGCTGTCGGTATGTTTTTGGTTAACGCTGTCTCCGCCTTCGTCTGCGGCTTCTATTTTCTCGTAGATTATAGATACTTTTGATGCTTGTGCAGATTTATTTGCTCTGTCAAGCCCGATTAAAAAAATCGGTTCTGCGAGCGTTATTTCGGTCATGTGCGGAAGCGAGTGTCCGCCGCCCATTATACCGACGACCAAAAATATTATCAGGACAGTGATTACGGAGCGTTTCATTTTATGAGTACTCCTTTACCGCGCCTTTTGAACGAAGGCAGACGTAAAAGCCCATCCTTTACGGCGTGGTCGCCATCTTTGTATGCAATCATATACGGCTCACCGAGCGAGGTTGTTTGACACAGATAATAAAGCAAAAATATGAGTCCGAGCGACAAGCCGTATAACCCCGCAAAGCTCGCCGATATTAAAAGAAGAATCCGCATTATTCGCAGTGTGTTAACGAGGTCACTATTTGAAACCACAAAGCCGCAAATACCCGTAACCGCCACAACCACCACAATAGCAGGGGAAATCAATTTCGCCGAAACTGCCGCCTCCCCGACAACAAGCCCTCCGATAATCGAGACAGCCTGACCTATAGACCTCGGCAGACGTATACCCGCCTCAATCAAAATTTCAAAAGCCACAAGCAATGAAAAAACCTCAAGAAACGTGGTAAAAGAAACCGCCTGTTTACTTTTTATAATCGCGAGCATTAAGTTAGTTGGGAGCATCTCATGATGAAAGGTGGTTATGCCGACATAAAACGCAGGAATTACAAGCGATAAAAACGCACCCGCATAACGGAGCAGGCGTACATAAGAGCCATGAGCGTAGTTTTGGGAATAATCCTCACCCGCCTGAAACAGCATATTAAACACGGCAGGTACAATAAAAGCAATCGGGTATCCATCTACAAGTATCCCGATTTTACCTTCGGCGATGTTAGCGCAGAGCTTATCGGGGCGTTCGGTGTACATAACCTGCGGAAAAAGCGACCAACGACTGTCTTTGAGACATTCCTCAATACTGCATGTCGATTTTATAGCCCTTTCATTTATTTTTTCAAGCCGCGATAAAACCTCTTTTACTTTTTCGTCCTCTGTAACACCATCGAGATAAATTACAGCGGCGTTTGTCTGTACAGCTTTACCGAGTTTTACGCTGTCTATCCTCAAAGCGTGGGTGTTTAAACGGCGTCTGATTAATGCGGTGTTAGTTCGTATGGCTTCTATAAAAGAATCCTTCGGTCCTTTTATGACGTTTTCGCTACCCGGCTCTGTTATGCCGCGCTTGTCAAAGCCGCGTGCATCATAAATAATTGCTTTATTCTCGCTGTCGATAATCAGTGCGGCGTTTCCCGAAAGAATATCGGTTGCTATTTCGAGCGGCTCTGTCTTTTGGCTCTGCGCCGCATGATACGCCTCGCCGCCGAGCGACAGGGGCTTTAAAATATCTTCGTTTACCGAACGCAAATTAACAAGCCCGTCAACAGCGACAAGAAGCGCGGGCTTGCTCTTACTGCCGCCTAAGAATAAATCAAAATATATAATATCATCGGGCTGTTTTAATATTTCTTTTATTTGAGCAGATAAAGATTGCATATGGTTTATTGTCTCCTTTACGCAAACAAAAAACAGGGTATGATTTAATTTCATGCCCTGTTATTATTTGCAGAACTGCTCTTTTTATTCTGCCTTAACCCTTTAAATCTAACGGCAAAGAGCATGAAATAATAGCGAAGATTAATTATATATTATTTAAAAACATATACCCAAGAGGGACTATTAGTCCCTTTATTTTTGTGCTATAATGGTTTATATCTAAATTTATTTTGAAATTTTAGGGGGATTTTATTATGACAATTCATAAACCAAAACTGAAATTTACAGCACTTGTCCTCGCTCTTTCTATACTTTTCTGCGCTACGCTCGGGTATGGGGCGTGGTTTAGTACTTATGCGAATGATTATGACGACCCTAATGCGGTCGAGGTTACGTCGGACGCCGCGTTACGTACCGAACTGACCGACCAACTTAAGTACTGGAGAAAAACAACAGTAATACCTTCCGGTGCAGATGTATGGATTTCAGGCACATCGATTGCGTTTCAAAACGCACACGCTACTTCCGGGGCGGAAGTGCTGCGCGTATACGGCAAGCTTAACCTTGAGCAAAGTTTAATCCTTTATCCGTCCGTAAAACTTGTAGTTGAAGACGGCGGGGAAGTGATTGTTTTTAATGATAGTGAAATTCGGGTTCTACCGCGAGCATCCGCGACTGTTGACCATAATATTATTATTAAAAGCGGCGGGACTTTAACCCTCGGCGGAAGCGTAGGCACCGCACGAAACGGAAACCTTACCAACGGCTCTATAGGCATTACCGGGGCTAATTCACCCTCATCTATTTTGATTGAAGCAGGCGGTACGCTAAACATAGGCAGAACAGACTTCGATGCGACCGGAACTTTGAATAACGGCGGCGGCGACGGTCAAAACAGATATGGCGGCGTTATTCATAACTACGGTACAATCAATGTAGAACGAGGTGGAATTAATAACGATAACTCAGAAGACACTTCTAAACCGGCTGAAATAACAAACTACGCAACGGGCAAAATAAACGTATCAGCCGGTACCTCAATAAGCGGAAACCCGATTGCCGGAGATTTTAAACCGCCGACAATCAGCCTATCTGTGCCGGGTATAGTTGCGAACACAGCCTATTCCCACCAATTAGAAACCGCCGCGACAGGGAGCGTTACGTGGAGCGGGTTTGAGCGTTATTATAACAGCCAAACGCTTAACTTTTCCCCAAGCGACGGAGTATTATCGGGAATCGGAAGTTCAACTACGGGGTCATCGACTTTTGCTGTAACGGCGACAGGCGACTACGGTTCTCACACGCAGTTTTTTGCTATCCCTGTTGCTTCTATAGAGTTTCATGAGCAGGAGGGATATTTGTACGAAGGTACGGCGGGGACTGTGAATGTTCCTGTTACACATAGTTTTACCTCTACTGCTGTTGAATTAAAAGGCTTTGATACAACCACGCAAAAGGAAATCGACCCGCCCGCGGGAATATCGCTGTCCGGGGGATTACCCGCATCGGGCGGTCAAACGGTAAATATGCCAATTGCGGCTTCAACAGCGGCAAAACAAGGGACATATCCGTTACGTTTAAAAATTACGCAAACACAGGGAGGTATACCTTATATTTATTACGCGCCGCTTGAAGTCACCGTAGGTAAACCGCGATATATTACAGTGAGTAGGGTAGGCAACGATTACTCCACGCAAGCCGGCACAGCTAAAAATTTTGTTTATAGCGTAGATATGCTCGGGATTCCGGGAAAGACTTATACCGCCGCTGATTTGAATTTAAGCTTTACTCCCGCCTTACCGGCGGACGTTACGGCGAGTTTAGCAGTACCCGCCGATGACGGCTCTTCCAAAACTTCTACGCTTACATTAAACATCACAAGCGCGATAACGACAGGCGATTATCACGGAACGATTACAATAGATGGCGTAAAATCAAACAGCTTCGGCTTTACCGTGGGTAAAGCTTCTACCACGAATACAGGCGGCAAGAACTTTACAGTGACTTACGGCACTGGCGGCGTAAATTCTATGGATATTAATCTTGCTGAACAGATTATTAGTGGCGGTCTTTCTCAATATCTTTTTGAATTTGACTCCGGTGCGGGTGCGCGGTCTTATACCATAGAAGATAACAGTACGGGAGCGGGTACGATTAATAATGCTACCAATATTCTCACCGTAACTAAGTGCGGGACTTTTGTAATCAGTGTCGAAACGGCGGCAACCGCCTCTAACGGCGCGGCAGATAAGGTTACATCAACACTTACGGTAAATCCTAAGAGAATAACAAACGTGCCGGGCATTTCGGAAGAGTCGACCAGAGTATATGACGGCGAAACAAAAGTAACCTTGACAATTAATAGTGCTATAGTTGGTTGGTCTGACAAGGTGAACACCGCTGATGATGTTGCGTATCATATCGGTACGCTTGCAGGGGAAATGCAAACCCCAAACGTAGGACTTAACCCGATTACAATTACCGGAGCATTGGGATTAGTGGGCGATGATGCGTGGCGTTATGTTTTAACACCGTCGGCAGGTTTCCCTCCCCTCTCCCTTAATATCACCCGTAAACCTATAACTTTTAACGGAACGGTTACGGTTGAAAAGGAATATGACGGGACTAACGCATTTACTAACGATAAAATTACAATAAACCAACCGCGTAATTTTACGGGCGTTATTGCCGGCGATATTGTAGAATTAAGCGCGGCGGGCGTAACATTTACGTCTTCAAGCCTGACCGCGGGAGGTCCTTATACAACCTCGCGAAGCGGCACTTACTCGCTTACGGGTCCTCAAGCGGGGAATTACTCCATAGATAGTACTACTATCTCTGCTCCGGCTACAATATTCCAGACAGCCGCAAATAATACACCCAAAAGACCAATTGACGGTGTCAATCCCAACCCGTATGAAGTAACTTACGGTTCCGGTGGCGTAGCGTCTATGGATTTTGACCTTGAAGAATATAAAGAGGAGCTTTTCACTTTTGGAGCCGGTGCGGGTGCGGGTACGCGTACTTATACCATAGAAGGCGGTACGGGCGCGGGTACAATTTCGGGAAGTACTCTGAAAGTAACCCGAACGGGAACTTTTCATATAGGCGTTGTGACGGCGGCAAGTACTAACCACTGGCCATCGCAAAAGGTTGTTTCAGAATTTAAAGTAAACCCTAAGTTGGTCACAGACTTGCCGACTATATCGGCAGAATCTAAGCCCTATGACGGAAATACGAATATAGAATTAACACTATCAAAAGACATAGACAAGGTAAATAGCGCGGATGATATTCAGTTCGTAAACAACTTTACAGGAACGGCAGATAGTAAAGATGTGGGAAATGATATAGACGTTGATGTAACAGGAAACTTGTTGATATTTGGGGCTGATACATGGAAGTATACACTATCGACTCAACCAACAACCACAGTTTTAAAAGCTGATATAACCCCAAAAGAAATAACTTTTGTCGGAACGATTACGGCTGAAAAGGTGTTTAATAATACAGTTGCGTTTACAAACGTACAAATAGAAATCGAAGACCCCGGTGACTTTGCTGTAGGCGAGGTTATCAGCGGCGATGATGTGGTTTTAAGCAAAACGGGCGTGACGTTAACCGCTACGGGTTCAGCAGTGGGAACGTATTCCAATATTGCTACTCCACCTACTCTCACGGTAAACGGTAGTTTCTCGCTTACAGGCACTCATGCAGGGAATTACAGCTTATTAAATGCGAGCAGTATTGCCGTTTCGGCTGAAATAATTCGCGATTCTGCCGTAAATACGGGTGATAAAGAATATACAGTAACTTACGGTACGGACATAAGTTCTATGACGATTAATCTTGAAGATATAAGAAATGAACTTTTCGTCTTCGGCGAGGGTGCAGATGCGGGTGCGAGGAGTTATAGCATAGAAGACGGCGGGACGGGTACGGGTACAATTTCGGGCAATAATCTCAATGTAACCGCGTGCGGGACTTTTGAAATAGGCGTCATAACGGGACCAACCACGAACTTCGGAACAGCTGATAAGGTTATATCTACTCTTACGGTAAGCCCTATGATAATCACCGCCGCAGATTTACCCGTATTATCAGCAACCAACAAAACTTATGACGGTAATGGTGCTATAACCATAACAATATCACCGACAACCGTACCTAATAGCGCAAAGGCAAAAGCCGCAGACACTGTTTCTTTCGTCCACGATTATGAGGGGACAGCAGATAGAAATGCGGGAGATGATAAAGCTGTCGCCATAACAGGAAGTTTATCATTAGGTGGTACTGATGCGTGGATGTATGAGTTAGATGAGCAACCTGACACTTCAGATGTAACTGTGAACATAGAACCCAAAGAGATAAGCTTTGCCGGGTTAGTTACAGCCGAAAAGGAATATGACGGAACTGACACGTTTACCTCCGCGCAGATTACGGTTGTTACTAATTCGTTCGGCTTGGGCGATATTATAGGAAGCGATGTTGTAAGGTTAAGCGCGGCGAACGTGACATTAATCTCTACAGGTACAGATGTGGGAAGTTATTCAACCTCGCAAAGCGGAGATTACACCCTTTCGGGAACTCACGCACTCAATTACAGCTTGCTGTATGCAGACAACATTTCCGCTTCGGCTGAAATAACAAAAAGAGGTATCGGCGGCACGGTGGGCATTTCAGTTACCCACGCGGTTCCGGGTTCCGGTATAATAATCGCAGACGACACTTTGAAAGTAGATACTACAGCACTAACCCCCGCAAATCTTGTCCCGACACTTGACTATCAATGGTTCAGGAACGGCGTAGAGATTCCGGGAGAGACAACTGACAGTTATATCGTTGATGCAACGGATGACCCGAAGGGTACAAAGATTCACGTAGAAGTTACAGCCACGGGGAACTTCAAAGGCGAGCTTACAAGCGGAGATGTTGAAATAGGAAAAATACCCCTTGTAAACGATATTTCAATAACTTTTCCCGATAATGAAGACCTCGGAGTAGGTACAGAGCTTACAGTGGGCGGTGATGTGATTAACGGTCTGACCGATGGCAACCACTACGAGATTAAATGGTATCGTGACGATGTAGAACTAAGCGGTGAAACGGGTACAACGTATATTATTACCGAAGATGACCTCGGAACAACCATTTCGGTAGAAGTCACAGGCATAGGAGACTATTCAGGTACAGTCGGGGAAAATATAGATATAATTGTACCCTTTGAAATTCATTATCACAACAATTTCGGCGATAATGAAACTCACACAGACGATGTTTTAGGCGGAGATGAGTATTACATAATGGACAGGGGCGAGTCGTTTTCCACTCGAAACGGATATAGACTTACCCGCTGGACAACCGAAAAAGACGGCACGGGAACATCCTATGCCCCCGACGAAAATATTAGCCGAATAATAGAAAATATAACGCTGTACGCACAGTGGGCGCAGGTTATATCGGAGGATACTAAAAATAAAATTATTATTGGTGACGGTCTGACGGATGCGGTTCATGTATTTGAAAATAAATACATTCTCGACTTAGAGCAAGTCCTGATTGACGGTCATGAGTTAGACTTAATGCCGGCAGTGGATGCAATGCTTCTCAGTGGTTATCCGGGATATGGCAATGATGTCGGTGATGCTGTAGAGGGTAGCGTAATTATTACGCTTTATAAAGAGTTTCTCACTTTCCTGCCGAACGGCTCCTACACACTTTCGGTTAAATTCTTATACGAAGAGCCGATTGACATTGAATTTTTGATTGAACATTATGGCTCTGTACCCGATAATAACGAGCCGGACAACGGCGGCGGTGGCGGCGGTAGCGGCAGCGGTGGCGGCGGCAGTGGCAGTGGCGGCGGCGGCAGTGGTGGCGGCGGCGGGAATAGTCCGAGAGTACCCGAAAGAGTCCCCTTAAATAGGAACTCGGACGATAATTCTCCGAACGATGATAATAATAATGATACAGACGATGATTCAGATGAAAATGATTTAACAGATGATGATAATGACGAAAATAATGAAAATGAAAACAATCAGTCCGATGACGACTCAGATGGCAACAATTCCGGTGCCGATGATAATGACAACAGTGGAAACACTCATTTCGGTGATGATTCCGGCGGTAATTACACTGCATCTGATGACTCGGATAATAACGCAGTCGCCACAGATTCCGACAGCAAGTCAAATCCGGCGACCGGCGTAAGAGAAGTTGTTTGGTTTACGTCAATAGCCGCGCTGTTTGCTGTTTGGAGCAAACCAAAAATAAGAGAGTACATGACAAAAGGCTTGAAACATAAGAGTTAGAGTGCTTAGAAAAAAATAAAAATCAAAAAACAGGGTATGATTTAATTTCATGCCCTGTTATTATTTTCAGAACTGCTCTTTTTATTCCTCCCTCACCAACATAACCTCCCCCGAAGAAAGTGCGTTTATTCTCCCCTCGCCGTCTTTTACGAGAAGCCTTCCGCTGTCGTCTATGCCCGTCACCGTGCCGAAAAACTTCTCATTATTTTGCATATAAGAAATATTAAGCCCCATAAGGCAGGACAAAGCCCTGTATTCGTCCATGAAAGAGGGGCTTAAATCGCGGCATAACCCGTAAAACTCATTAATCACCCCTGCCGCGAGTTCTTCCCGCATACAGGTCGGTTTTTCATTACGCTCAAATACAGCCGCCGCGTTTAAATCGGGAAAATCTGAAAAATCTGTCGTGAAATTTATACCGATTCCGACGATTACATAGTCTTGTGCGGATTCGGCTAAAATTCCGCAGATTTTTCTCCCGCCGAGAAGTATGTCGTTTACCCACTTTATTTGCGCTTTTTTTCCTGTAAGCCTCTCTACGGCTCGGCAGACAGCAACGGCGGCAGCGGGGGTTATCAGTGTTGTGTTTTGAACATCGCGCAGAATAACGCTCATGTATATACCCGTTTCGGGCGGCGAATAAAATCTACGCTCAAACCTGCCGCGTCCTGCGGTTTGCTTTTCGGCAAAAAAAATGTCATAAGCGGCGGCGTTTTCTTTCGCCGCGATGTTCGTTGAGCCTGTTTCGTCAAGAGCTAAAATCCGCAGATTTTCATTTTTTAACAGGGTTTTTATTATTTTTGTGTTCATAATTCCTCTTTTTTGAAAATAAGACTTGCCTTTTAATGTAAATTGTGGTAAAATAATACAAACAAAACTATATATTGAAAGGTTTGTAAAAATGGAGCAATTGACGCTTGCAAAATCAATATACGCAAACAAGAAAGAGTTATTTACTATTCCTGAAGCATCTGCTTGGGCAACGGAGTATGTCAGACGTGAAATAACCGTATCAAATATTTCTTATCTTATTCAATATGGACGGATTCGCAAATTAAATTCTAACAGGGGTGTATGCGTTTCAAGGCTGGATTTAGAGAATTATTATAACTCATATGATACCACCCGCGAATCGACCTATAAAACCCAGCTTGGTAACGATATTAACTGGGAACTTTCGTTTTCACGGGTTAAAGAAGCCGAATCTACTAAACATGTTCATCGCTTACACCCATACAAAGGAAAATTTATCCCGCAATTAGTCGAATACTTTATTGACTCCCATACAGACGATTTCAAGCGAGAAGTCTACTTCAAGCAAGGAGATATTATTCTTGACCCGTTTTCGGGTAGCGGTACAACAATGGTACAAGCAAACGAGTGCGGAATGGACAGCATCGGAATAGACGTGTCCTCATTTAACGCGCTTATTGCTAATTGCAAGGTGGCGCGATATGACCTCGCGGACTTACACGCCGAGTCTAACCGTATATCATACGCACTCCGCGAATTTACCGCACGTTCTAATATTGCAGAGTTTGAAAACACGTTGCTCGCGGAATTAAATAAATTCAATAATGAATTTTTTCCCGTACCGGGGTATAAATACCGCCTAAATCAAGGCGAAGTTAACGAAGATGTTTATGGCGCAGAAAAAGAGCGGTTGTTTTTTATTACATATAATAAACTCATACAAGAATATGGCATTAGGCTCTATCAGGAAAAAAACTCTAACTTCCTCGAAAAATGGTTTTTGCAACAGGTTCGCAATGAAATTGAATTTACATTTGAACAAATTGAAAAGGTGCAAAATCAACAAACAAGAAGTATTTTAAATTTAATCCTTAGCCGTACAATGAGAAGTTGCCGGGCGACAACGCACTCCGACCTTGCAACGCTTATAGAACCCGTAACAAGTACTTATTATTGCTCTAAACACGGAAAAATTTGCAAGCCCTTATTTTCAATAGTTAAGTGGTGGGAGAGTTATTGTAAGGACACCATCCGGCGTCTTGGAGCTTTTAATATTTTAAGAACACCAACAGAACAGTACTGTTTAACAGGCGATAGCCGGAGCATTAATATAATAGAAGAGCTTAAAATGGTTTCTCCTTGGTTTGCAAAAAAAGTTTCCGGTCAGCGTATTGCGGGTATTTTCTCATCCCCGCCGTATGTGGGTATGATTGACTACCACGAACAACACGCTTATGCCTATGACTTGTTCAGATTCGAGCGTAGAGACGACTGTGAAATCGGTCCTTTGTTTAGAGGTAAAGGTAAAGAGGCACGGCAAAGTTATATCGACGGAATATCTTCGGTTTTGAATAATTGTAAGAAATATCTTGCCGCTGATTATAATATTTTTCTTGTCGCGAACGATAAGCATAATCTTTATCCGATAATATCCGAAAAAGCCGGAATGTCTATCGTAAATATGTTTCGTCGTCCTGTACTTAACCGTTCAGAAAAGGACAAAACTGCCTATTCCGAGACTATATTTCATATGCGTGAAAGGAATTAACTATGACCGACGCATTAAAAAGCCATGTTGAAGACACCATTGCGAAATGTCTGCGCTTTAAATTTCATGACTATACCCCCAAGAACAACTATATGCCCTTCCACGTTCGGTTACTTGGACGTGATAGATTAGCATTATATTCATTTATTCACTCCCTAAACACAACATTTGGTTCATCTGTTTTCGAGCCGGTCGCCGTGTCGCTTGCAAAAGAAAAGTTTACGTTTGCCGACAGCCAACACATTGTTGGTGATGAATTGTTTTCTGATTGCAGCAATGCGATTGACAATATAATGAACGAGCTTGAAATATCTCGCAGAAGTCCAAACAGGACAGAGGAATTATCATTACTTCGCAACTCATTAACCGGTGAAAAAATCAAGCGTAAGCCCACGCTTGCCGACCTCTTTTTAATTGACAAGAACGGCGAACATTGGATATTCGATATGAAATCTCCTAAACCGAATATCGGCGAATTTAAAGGCTTTAAGCGTACTTTATTAACATGGTCAGGTATAGCAATGACAGAAAACCCAAAAGTTAGCGTACATTCTTTAATCGCCATAACCTATAACCCAAACTACCCCGAGCCGTATAAGAGTTGGCAAATGCGGGGTATGCTTGAACAAGACGAAGTTCTTGTGGAAAAGGAGTTTTGGGACTTTCTCGGTGGCGATGGTGCGTATGAGGAATTGCTTGATTGTTTCGAGCGTGTGGGTGTTTCTATGCGTGGCGAGATTGATGAATACTTTAAGCGATTTAGGGTTTAATATGTGTATTTTTTCTTTTTTTCCTCTTTTTTGAAAAAAACTATTGCAAAACTAAAAAATATATGTTATAATGTACTTCGTTATTGAAATTTTTGGCAAGGGAGGGTAAAGAGTGCCTAATATTAAATCCGCTAAAAAGAGGGTTTTAGTATCTAAAGCCGCAAATGTGCGTAACAGAGCTAAACGGTCTGAGTTAAAAACGCTCCTCAAAAAAGCGAACGCAGAAACTGCCGATGGCGCAACGATTATGAGTGCAATCGAAAAAGTAGACCGCGCAGCAACTAAAGGGCTTATTCATAAGAATAAAGCGGCACGTATTAAAAGCCGTTTAGCAAAAAAAACCACGGCATAAAATGCAGGTAATAATTAAAATAGTGAATGGTGAATAAGTTTGGTTATTCACTATTCACTTTTTATTCGCTGCCGTTTGTCACTTGAACCATCGGCTCGGTCGTCAGTTTTCTGATAATCTGATTTGATACGAGGAATCCTTCTCTCGTTATCGCCACGCTCTTATTGCTAATCTTCAGATAATCGGGCGGTACTAATTTGCATCTCCTCATCATAGCTTCTTTTTTTACTCCGAACCTCTCACACTCAGCGAAAGTCAGCCCTTCGGTAAGCCGTAATTTCAACATAGCATAGTCGTCAAAGCTCGCCTTGTCTGAATCCTTTTTCTCCGTCACTATAATCTTTTGAACATTATCTTTAATAAACTCTCCTATATCGCTTATAACGAAAAACCGCTCGCCATCATAGAAAGAATGGGCAGATGTCCCGATTCCGAGATATTCTTCACTTCTCCAGTACTTTAAATTATGCTTACATTCAAAACCCTCTTTCGCAAAATTGCTGATTTCATATTGCATAAACCCGCTTTCTTCGAGTGCCGCCGCCGCCGATAGATAAATCTGTGCCGTCAGATTCTCATCGGGCAACTTCAACGACATTTTTGCAAAAGGTGTGTTAGGTTCGATTTTGAGCATATATGCTGAAACATGTTGTATATTAAGAGCTGCGAGTACTTTTATGCTCCTTCTTACACTATCGGGTGTTTGGTTTGGTATGCCGAGCATAAGGTCTGCCGAAATGTTACGAAAGCCGCTCTCAACGGCGAGTTTTATCGAATGTGAGGCTTCCTCTGATGTGTGTACCCTGCCGAGTACGCGAAGCTCTGCGTTTGAAAACGATTGAACCCCTACAGAAAGCCTGTTTACGCCGCTGTTTTTGAGCGACATCAACGAATCTTTAGTAAGGGAGACGGGATTTGCTTCAACTGTAATTTCCGCACCTTCGGTAAACATCAGCTTCCCCAAAATTCGGCAGACATCCCGCCATGCCGCTCCCGGTGTACCGCCGCCGAAATATACCGTGTCGTAGTGTTCTTTATAATGACGGGCATTTCTAATTACGGCATCGGCATAAGCATAGACAGTGCGTTCATCAAAAGGCACGGAAAAAAAGTCACAGTAGGGGCATTTTTTCGTACAAAAAGGAATATGTACATATAATCCCGGTCCGGACATGAGCCTCTCTCCTTTGCCAATATTTAAGTATCCAACTTCAAAACAGCCATAAACGCCTCCGGCGGTACTTCTACCGAGCCGAGTTGGCGCATTTTCTTTTTACCCTCTTTTTGCTTTTCAAGTAGCTTTTTCTTACGTGTTATATCCCCGCCGTAGCATTTAGCCAAAACATCTTTACGCATGGCTCTGACCGTTTCGCGAGCTATAATTTTCCCGCCTATTGCCGCTTGAACAGGCACCTCGAACAACTGGCGCGGGATATTGTCTTTCAGTTTTTCGACGATTCTGCGTCCTCTGGCATACGCTTTGTCCGTGTGTACAATAAACGAGAGAGCATCTACAATATCACCGTTAAGCAAAACGTCAAGTTTAATAAGCTTTGACGGTACAAAACCGCTGATTTCATAGTCGAAACTGGCATAACCGCGTGTTTTAGATTTTAAGAGGTCGAAAAAATCATAAACAATTTCATTAAGCGGCAGGTCATAGTGTAAGTCCACGCGCTTTTCGTCAAGATATTTCATATCCTTAAATGTACCGCGCCGCTCCTGGCTTATTTCCATTATCGCACCTATATAGTCCGCAGGGGTAATTATATGTGCGTCGGTCATGGGTTCAAACGCCTGTGCTATTTCGGTAGGCGAAGGATAATTCGCAGGGTTGTCTATTGTCACCGTCTCGCCGTTTGTCAGCTCGATTTTATATATAACGGACGGGGCGGTCGTGATTAGGTCGAGGTTGTATTCACGCTCAAGCCTTTCCTCGATAATCTCCATATGAAGAAGCCCCAAAAAACCGCATCTAAACCCAAAACCTAAGGCGTTTGACGTTTCCGCTTCAAAGACTAACGCGGCATCGTTAAGCCTAAGTTTTTCAAGTGCGTCTTTAAGGTCGTTATACTTCGCGCCGTCAGCCGGATAGATTCCGCTGAACACCATAGGGTGAACCGGACGATAACCCGGCAGCGGCTCTTTCGCCGGATTTAACGCATTAGTCACGGTGTCTCCGACGCGGGTATCTCCGATTGATTTAATCGAAGCCGAAATAAATCCGACCTCACCCGCCTTCAGCTCGTCGGCGGGGACTAAGCCTGTCGCACCCATGAAACCGATTTCCACTATTTGAAACTCTGCTCCCGTCGCCATGAGCTTAATTTTATCACCCGCTTTAATTCTGCCCTCTTTTGCACGGACGTATATAATCACGCCTTTATAAGCATCGTAATAACTGTCGAAAATCAAGGCTCTGAAAGGCGAATCGTCGTCTCCTTTCGGGGGTGGAACAAGCTCTATGACTTTTTCAAGCACCTCACGAATATTAACGCCGCTTTTTGCCGAGATACACGGTGCATCAAGCGCGGGTATTCCTATGACGTTTTCTATCTCGTCTTTACACATTTGCGGGTCAGCGGCAGGGAGGTCGATTTTGTTTATAACGGGTACTATTTCTAAATCTGCATCCGCCGCAAGATAGGCATTCGCGAGGGTTTGCGCCTCTATTCCCTGCGAAGCGTCCACGATGAGAATAGCCCCCTCGCAGGCGTTAAGCGAACGGCTGACCTCATAGCTGAAATCTACGTGACCGGGAGTGTCGATTAAATTAAGAATATATTCAGCACCGTTTTCCGCCTTATAGTTCATGCGGACAGCACGGGCTTTTATGGTTATACCCCGTTCGCGTTCCAAATCCATGTTGTCAAGCAACTGTGCTTCCATGTCGCGGAGTGCAACGGTTTGTGTGAGTTCAAGCAACCTGTCGGCAAGGGTTGACTTACCGTGGTCTATATGCGCTATTATGCAGAAATTGCGAATATTTTGAGGGTATTCCAAAGGTCAGTCTCCATTTTCGTTAAATTTCTTATCTGAAATTAAAGCCGTTGTCGCTTAACATATCGCGATAAAGTTTCTCCCACTGTTCGGCAGACCAGACATACGCATCATTATAAACATCTTCGTCAATATACTCATAAATATCTACGCTCCACGATATGTCCTGAAAAGCATCATATTCTTCATAGAAATCAAAACCATAATCATTCCACGAATTGAGAATTTCATACTCGCTCAAAAACGGGAAGCAGTCGCCCCAATATTCTACTATGCCATTCCAAATCTGTGCATCAAAATCCGAACCCGCCAATACTTTCCAAAGAGCCGTCTGACTATTCAACTCATAATTGTAGTATTCGCCATCTTCATCATTCCAGTGATACCAACCGCATTTCTCACACTCATCGTAGCTCCAGCAGTCGCCATCATGGTTATATCCGCAGTCTTCACACCAGTATAGGCAGTCTTCCATATCATAATGAGCAAAATCACACAAATAGCAAGGGACGCAATCTTCAAAGTTAAAATGATAATATCCGCAGTCGAAGCATAAAGAACCCCAATCGTCGTCCCAGTCATCATCCCAGTCGTCTTCCCAATCAACGTCCCAACCGCTTCCGCCATAATACCCGTAACCGAATATGCTGTCATAAATCATTTCAAACAAATCTTCGAGTGAGTCCATTAAATCGGGGTCGATAGATTGCTCAAGCGAATAAGCCCACTCCATAATCTCATCTTCAAAAATTTCCATATCTTGCCAACTACTTGCATCAAGGGTATTATTATTATTCATGTCGGGCTTTGCTATTCTTTTGTTACCTACGCTGTAGCTTGCTTCTATATCAACGACCTTCATGCCGAACACTACAACCGAGCCTTTTACTCTCTGGCTGTCGCCTGAAACTGTACCGCTGAATTTGACTTCAACCGTGAGTTCGTTTTCTAAAGTCACAACAAAGGCTATATCGCCGCTGAACATTCCGTTTTGCTCAAGCTTCAGGTCGTCGTATCTTACGGTTATTTCAAAAGAATCCCACCCGTCATCGAAGCTAAGGTCTGCTTTACCTGTTTTACGTCCGTCTTTGTCGATGTTACCGCTGTCCTTACAGGTTATGGTAAAATCATCATCAACAGAGAACTTTACGTTAACTGCGTATTCACCGCTTTTATCGGTAATAGCCGTATAACTGAAGACCACGTCTTCTGCCGTTATGTCACGTCTGATTATTTCATTTCCGCTGATGAAGACGTTCATTTTAATATTTCCGGTGATGTCACGGGGTCTCAAGTCGTAAAGCTCTTCGCGCATCTCGTCAACAGCCTCGTCAAATGACTGATACCATGAGCTGTCTTTATACGGGTCATTTTCAAGGTCATAGAAATATTTGCATACCCTCATTATTTCATCGCTGTCAAAAACCGCCTCAACCGCCACAGTCATAATATCAAGTATAAACTCGCCGTCGGCTGTGATTTCATATACATCACAGACCCTGCTTAAATTCCCGGCACTTACCTCTTGACTTGTATAAGCTTCGGCATCCTTAGTGAGTTCAAAGTATCTGTCTGTCACCTTTTCGCCGATAACCGCAAGCTCTTTCATAAATAAGTCTTCATTAAAATCAACTCCGTTTATAAGCTCAAACGCCTCGCGGATTTCTTCTATATCAATGGAGTCGAGAAGTATGTAGTACTGTGAAATTTCGGGAATCTGCATTGCAACTTGGTCTCCGAGCAACCATAACGATGCAGACAAATCTATACCGAGTGCGTTCGCCATGTAACGGGCGAAAAAATCACTGCCGTCAAAGATTGTCTCCATACCGAGCGTAACACCGCCCATGTCCGGTATATTGGCTAAAGCCAAGACTTCTTTTGACGGGGTGATTGTTATGCTTCCCTCAAAGGCGTTGAAATTGCCTTGATTCAATGCGAGAATCCCTGAGGTCATCGCGTTTAATGAATTACGCTCCGCTTTTTCATATGATGTTCCCCTGTTAGCAAAGAAGTGCAGCAATCCTGCCGCCATAGCTCCGGCGAGGAACATACAGACCATAGTCACTATTAGTCCTGCGCGGCTTTTCTTTACCGCAACCGCCGCCTGCGGAGTTTCATAAACCGAGCCTGTGAACCCTTCTGTAAAGTTATTATTATTTTCCATGAGAACCTCCGTATTAAAATATTGTATTCTTAAATTTTATGCTCCCTGTTATTATATCACATTTCTTTCATTTTAGCAAGTGTTTTTCCGCAAAAACCTCTGCCGCTATATCGACCGCGCTTTTCACGTCTTTTCCGTAAAAATCCGCACCTGCTTTTTTCGCCCACTGCTCCGTGACTACCGCGCCGCCCACCATGATTTTACAATCGGTTTCGGCTTTTAAAAGGGAAATGCTCTCCTCCATAGCGGGGAGTGTCGTCGTCATGAGCGAACTAAGCCCCACGAGCATTGTCCCTTGCCGCTTTACCTCTTCGAGAATGAGTGCGGACTCTACATCGCTACCGAGGTCTTTCACGCCGAAGCCGTAACTTTCGAGCAATGTCTTGACTATATTTTTACCTATATCGTGAATGTCACCCTTCACAGTCGCGAGGATTATTTTTTTCGATTGCGCCGCTTTATTGCCCTTTGCATCGTGCGGGATAACGGCTTTAATTATATCAAAACATGCGGCGGCAGACTCGGCGGACAACATTAACTGCGGCAGAAAGAGCCGCCCGCTTTCAAACATCCCGCCTACTTTATTAAGCGCGGGAATAAGCTCTTCGTTAATAATCGCCATTGGAGAAGAAGCTGAACCCTCTTTCAGCAGTTTTTTCGCTATGTTTAATGCTTCCGATTTAAGACCGTTTAATATAGCGTACTCAAGCGTTATTTCGGCGGAGTCTTGCGGCACGGATTTATTGTCTTCTGTTGCATATTTAATGTATTCGGCGGCGTTTTTGTCCGTTCCCGACAGCAGATTAAAAGCGCGGACTGTGGCTGTCATATCGGCATCGTTGGGATTAATTATAGGCAGGTCAAGCCCGTTTTGAAGTGCGAGAGCGAGAAACGTCCTGTTCACTACGCCCCTGTTAGGCAGACCGAACGAGATATTAGACACGCCCAAAACGGTTTTCAGCCCGAGTTTTTGTTTCACCATGCTTACGGCTTTCAGGGTTTCGCGCGCGCTTTCCTGCTCCGCACCTGCCGTCAGCGTAAGACAGTCTATGAAGACGTCTTCTTTTTTAATCCCCAAGGTCACGGCGCGAGCTAAGATTTTTTCGGCAAGTGCGAAACGCGCCTCGGCTTTCGGGGGAATACCCGACTTATCCAAGGTCAGCCCTACTACCGCCGCACCGTATTTTTTCACAAGCGGTAACACAGCATCAAGACTTTCGTCATCTGCATTTACAGAATTAACAATCGGTTTCCCGTTATAAATCCGCAAAGCCGCCGCCAAAGCGGCAGGATTCGCGCTGTCTAACTGGAGCGGAACGCCCGTGATGCTCTGAACGGCTTTTACGACCTTCGGGAGCATTTTTACCTCGTCTATTCCCGCCGCGCCGACATTTACATCGAGAATGTCGGCGGCTCCCCCCGAAGCTGTGTTTATCTGCTCTGCCGCTTGTTTTAAGATATAGCCCATGTCGTTATCCGTAAGAGCTTCTTTCATGGCTTTTTTGCCCGTGGGGTTAATCCGCTCTCCGATAATGCGCGGTCTGTCAATACGAACAGCGGTTGAATAACCGCAAATTACCGAACCGCCCGTAAAAGGTTTTGGCGTGACGGGAGACGAGCTAAAATCGGCATTTTCAACCCTCTCGCAAAGCTCTTTTATAAATGCGGGTGTTGTACCGCAACAGCCGCCTAAAATTTTAACACCCGCGGCGGCGAACTCTGCCATAACCTTTGCAAAGTCTTCCGCCGAAAGAGGAAATTCTCCCGTTTCGGGGTTTGGCAGTCCTGCATTGGGCTTAATCATTACGGGCAGATTGGTTAAAGAAAGAAGCTCATACACCAAAAGTTTCAGCTCAACAGGTCCGAGCGAGCAATTTATGCCGAGAACGTCCGCACCAAGCCCCTCTAAGGTTGCCGCCATAGCCGAAACGGGCGTTCCCGTGAAAGTTCTGCCGTTTTGTTCAAACGTCATGGAGCATATAACGGGTAGATTCGTATTTTCTTTGAGTGCGAGGAGTGCGGCTTTTGTTTCGTATAAATCTGTCATGGTCTCAATAATCGCCAAGTCCGCACCATAACGCTCACCCGCTGTAAGTATTTCCTTGTAAATATCATATGCCCGCTCAAATGTCAGCGTCCCCGCCGGTTCGAGAAGCTGTCCCGTTGTTGTAACATCAAGCGCAGTTAGCGTGTGTGTCCCCGACAACGCTTCTTTTGTAATCGAGAGGGCTTGCTGTATTTCTTTGTCAACATTCTGCACATTAACCGAGTTAATGCTGAAACTATTAGCGCAGACAATGTCAGAACCCGCCCTTGCATACGAAAGCGCGACGTCTTTTACGACATCGGGTTCTTCAAAATTAAGCAGGTGCGGCGATTCTACGGGGCGGTTTATTCTTTTCCGAAGCTCAGTACCTTGCGCCCCATCGGCAAATATAAACTTTTTTGTTTTTAAAAGTTCTGTGAATTTCAGATTTTTCATCTCCTTTGTAGTTTTATTTATCGTAGGGGCGGCATATATGCCGCCCGTACAGGCGCAATCGTTGTTGTACAGGCGCAATCGTTGTTGTACAGGCGCAATCGTTGTTGTACAGGCGCAATCGTTGTCGTAGGGGCGGCATATATGCCGCCCGTACAGGCGCAATCGTTGTTGTAGGGCGCGATGTCCACATCGCGCCGGAAAAACACGAAACATCTGCTAATTGCGGCGTGATGTGGACATCACGCCCTACAACAGGAACATCAACCACCCAAAATCCCAATCACCGCCGTCACGGATTTCCGCGGTAACAGCATATCAGATTCAATTGAATATAATCCTATTGTCTTTTTGGCTTCCAAAACCGCAAGCAGATTTTTTTGCACATCAAGCGGAAAATCGCCGTAACCGGGGCTGAATCTGGTGGTAATTTCCCCATATTTCCTTTTTATTTCATACTCGGCGCGGTCGCAAATCTGCTCAATCGCCGCGCTTGCAAGCGCGTCAAGTACAACCGCCCCTGCCATATCGTGTGTTTCGGTATACCGTATAAGCTCGTCACAGGCAAGCCCGGCAGTCGCGGCAAGCAGAATGATATTATCGCAGTTTTTCAGATGCTCTTTTATGTCCTCGCCCTTTAATAAAGCGGAGATTTGCTCCCGCTTTTTTACAATATAAACATAACGCGGGGTGATTTTTTCAAGGAGTAGGGGTTCATATTTTTCAATAAGTGCTGTTATGTCGTCGGGGACATCTCCCTTCACACCGAGAAATTCAAGAGCGGTTTTACGGTTGATTCCGTTTATTTTCACAACAGCGACCTCACGCTTTCGGTGATTTTCCGCGCTATGGCGGGTTTGTTCATGGTGTATAGATGTATTCCGTCAACACCGTTTGAAATGAGGTCAACGATTTGGTCTGTTGCGTATGCTATTCCCGCATCTGCCAAGGCTTCGGGGCGGTTTTCATAGCGTGAGAATGTCCGTGTAAACTTTGAGGGTAAGCTTGCACCCGAAAGCATAATCATACGCTCGAACTGCCTTTTGTTCGTCACGGGCATAATCCCTGCCGAAACCGGTACTTTTATATCAGCCAATGCGAGCCTTTCCTTAAATTCATAAAATTTCGCATTATCGAAAAACATCTGCGAAACTAAAAATTCAATACCCGCATCGACTTTCTTTTTAAGGTTCCTGACATCGGCGACAAGGCTTTCGCTTTCGGGATGCCCCTCAGGGCAACACGCCCCCGACAGCCCGAAGTCGGGGTCCTTTTTCTTTATAAAGCTGACTAAATCAGAGGCGTAGCTGAAATCGGCAGACGGCGGGGTGTCGGGATGCCTGTCTCCGCGAAGTGCGAGAATGTTTTCTATATTATTTTGTTTTAAAACTTCAAGCATTTTTTCAATCTCGCCGAAATCGGAGTTAAGGCAGGTCAAATGCGCCGCGGCTTCTATGCCGAGTTTGTTTTTAACATAGGAAGCGAGCGAGGCGGTTGATTCTTTCGCGCCGCCCGTGCCGCCCGCGCTGTAGGTCACGCTGATAAAAGCGGGATTCTGCAAAGCCATTTCCGCAAGCGCGTTATAGACCACTTCCACAGGGCTGTCTTTTTTTGGGGGAAAAACCTCGAAAGAAAGTACGGTTTCACCTTTTTTAAATAATTGTGAAATCTTCATTTTTTGCCTCTTTCTTTAATTTTGGATATTTTATTATATTTTTGCAAATAATTAATAAAAAACCGAAAGGAAAATTAAATATTATGTTCAATAGCGATAATACAATTAATAATATGGATAACACCTCAGGCAATATGGCTGTAGCCGCGTCGGCTCTCCCCCTTCGCGCAATGCGCGAAATACCGATACCGAAAGCAGACGCCAAGCATATAACAGGTCTCGTGAAAGAACGAGGTCGTGTATCGGGCTATCAACTGTCCGACGGTAATATTATTGACAAACAGCAGGCTATAACTTTAGCGAGAGACGGCGGAATCAGAGGCGTGGGCATTTCTTCAAGAAAAGGTAACGAATACCTTAAATCACTGCCCGATGACAGCGGCATGAATAATTTAAACGCACTGCCCACAGTGACGAATAGTTTATAGTTTTTGTGTTAAATGCCAATTGTCAACTGTAAACTGTCAGATGTCATATCGTCTCCTAAAACTATTTTTTTCAACTCTTTCTTTCTGCCCTCTAAGTCAAGTTCTGTGACTTTTGTATAGGTTCTGTTCCCGTCGTCTGTTTTTTCAATCAGCAGATGCTTGTCCGCTTTCGCGGCAATTGAGGCTAAGTGCGTCACGCAAAGCACCTGTCTTCTCTTAGCGATTTCTGCAAGCTTTAGCGCGACCTTTTGCGCCGCTGTTCCACTGATTCCCGTATCTATTTCGTCAAAAATCATGGTGGGCGTACCGTCACTCTCTGCTAAAACCGCCTTCAGCGCAAGCATAATTCTTGAGAGTTCTCCTCCGGATGCGATTTTCGCGAGCGGTTTAGGCTCTTCCCCTCTGTTTGGGGAAATCATTATTTCCACATTGTCCATGCCCGTCACGGTTATCTTATCTTGCCAAAGCTCAAAAAAAATCTCCACGCCCGGCATATTTAAAAAAAATAACTCTTCTTTAATTCTCGCCGCAAGCTCTGCGGCGGCTTTTTTTCTTTTTTCTGTTATTTTTTCTGCCAACCTTTTTAGGTTGTCTCCTTGTTTTTTTCGCTCTGCAACAAGCTTTTCTGTCAAGCCCTCTGAATGTTCAAGCTCTTCAAGTTCGTCCTGCCATTTTTTAGCTTGTTCTATTAACTCATCTGTATCAAGCTTGTATTTTCGCTTTAGATGAAGTATCTCACTCATTCTTTCTTCAAGCCGCGCAATCTGTGCGGGGTCAAAATCGTCTGTACTGAGGGCGGATATTTCACTCTTTAGGTCTTTAAGCTCGATTTCTGCAATTTCAAGACGTTTCGACAACTCGCCGCCGTTCGGCAAAAACTCTGCGATTTCCGTAATACGGATACGGCATCGGTTTATTAAATCCACCGCACCGGGTAATGCCCCGCCGTCACCTGAAAGGCAGGTTTGCGCTTCAATCGTATTTTGTACTATCTCTGCCCCGTTACGTAGCTTTAAGAGTCTGTCCGCTGTTTCAGCCTCCTCGCCATGTTTCAACCTATATGAGTTTACATCATCTGCTTTTTCCTTTAACAGCGCGATTCTTTCAGCTTTCATATTCTCGTCTGTCTGTAGCTTCTTTATTCTTTTTGAAAGTTCGGAAAACCCCCTAAAACAATTTGCGTACTCTTCTAAATCGTCTGTCAACTTTCCGAAGTTGTCAAGCAATTCTCGTTGCCGAACGGTATCTGTCAGCGTGTATGAATCATGCTGTCCGTGAATGTCAATAAGCTCCGCCGCCACATCGCGAAGTGCCGTTACTGTCGCGGGTTTATTATTAATCCGCGCTGTGCTTTTACCGTCTGAGAAGATTTCGCGGCTTAAAATCAGCATGTTCGGCAGCGTTTCATCGTTAAAATCCGAACCAAAGCCGTATTCGGACAACACGCACACGGTTTTCTCGTTAATGTCGGTGAAAACAGCGGAAATCTGAGCTTTAGCCGCGCCGCTTCTGACTAAATCCTTCGACGCTCTGCCGCCCAAAATTGCTTTCACTGCACCTATGAGGATGCTTTTTCCCGCACCCGTTTCACCTGTAAAGACGTTGAAGCCCTGTCCAAACTTTACGGACGTCTCTTCTATTACGGCTAAATTTTCAATGTAGAGTTCTTTAAGCATTTTTATAACAACCCTAATATTTTCTCATATATTTCTTTAGCGTCTTTTTCTGCCCGCGCCAAAACGAATACCGTGTCATCACCCGCGATTGTCCCGACCACACGCGGAAAGTTCATACGGTCAAACGCCGCACATGCCGCTCCCGCCCAGCCCGGATAACATTTAAGCACAGCAGTATTAAGGGCGTAATCCACACTTATTACCGCCTGTTTAAAAAAATCTGCGGACACAGGAGCCAAAGCCGCACCCCCTTTTACGTAGCGGCTTATTCCGTTCTCGGCTTTTTTTTCGAGCTTCAGTTCTTTTATATCGCGTGAAATTGTCGCTTGCGTAACCTCAAAGCCGAGCTTTTTAAGCTCCGCGAGCAACATTTCCTGATTCTCTATCTCGCTTTCTCGTATAACAGAGAGGATTGCGTTAAGCCGCTTTTTACGCATGACTGAAAAGCTCCTGCTTTTTCTTTTCTGCGATGGCTATTTCGTTCATTGCGGCTTCGATTTTTGCGTCAACTAACGCCATCTCGTCTTGAATCGCGAGCTTAGAGGCTTTACCGAGTATACTCCTGCGGTTAAGACGCGTTTGCAATTCGTCTTTAGCGGCGTTGTGTCCGCTTATTTCCCCTTTTAGTATGTCGATTTTTTCGTCATACTTTTTAATAAGTTCGCTTTTAAGCTTGGCTTCATCTGCCATTTCATCGTTGAACGTCGTCCTTTCAAACAGAAAGGGCGTCCCGCAACTGACACATACCGCTTCTTTTTGGGTCGGGTCGATTTGCAGATTCTCACCGCATTTTGTACATTTTGCAATAAATGTCATAAATTCCTCCTGAAAGTGTTATTTTAACGGTTTCATAAGCTTATTTCTGACCGCGCAGTAAAAACCGCCGCCGTCAAGCTCAATGAGTGCAAGCCGTAATGCCGACTTGCTTATAACCGCACTTTCGCCTTTTTTTAACCTGATTTCCGCATCTCCGTCTACCGAGACATAGACAGCATGACCGTCGTCTGCTTCATTTATCGCCGCCGCTGTGAGTTTCACGATTACCGGAGACTCCGCCGATAAAATCATCGGTCTGCCAAACAATGAATGAGCGCACAGCGGTGTAAGCTCCATACAATCCATCCATGGCTCTATAATAGGACCGCCCGCCGACAGCGCGTATGCCGTAGAGCCTGTGGGTGTACTTAAAATTAATCCGTCTGCGCGGAATTGTGAAATAGTTATACCGTTACTGCTGACCTCAAAATCTGGTAGCTTCGCGCCGGGTTCTCTGCTGAATACAGCATCATTTAGTGCAGAAAACTTCTGCCCGTTTATTTCAACATCGAGCATCATTCTTGAACAGGTACGCCACTTTTTTTCTTTAAGCAGTTTTAGTTTATCCAACTCGTCAAACTCGACAGATGTTATAAATCCGAGTCTGCCTGTATTTATACCGAGCAGGGGTTTTCCGAGCCTTGCGGCAGTTTTCCCGTGGCTTAATATAGTCCCGTCTCCGCCCACAGTGACAATAAAATCGCAATCGCCGTGAGCTTCTTCGGAGTATTCAGCTTCATAGCCTAATTCGCGTAATTTATCCCTCACCGCATTAACCTTTTCACAGTTGGGGTCGTCTTTCTTTTTCGCGTTCTTACAAATAATTACTTTCATTTTTTGTCATTTCCTTTTTATACAATTAAAGTAATATAAAAACTCCCTGTTCTTTCCTTCTTCATTTAATTTCGACGGCGTTATGCCTATTGTCTTAAAGCCCTGTTCTTCGGTAAATTGTTTTAAATCTTCAATAACCGCATTTATTATTTTCTCGTCTTTAATCACGCCGTTTTTAAAATGTCTGTTACCTGCTTCAAACTGCGGTTTGATTAAAACTACGCACTCGCCTTGTTCTTTCAAAAATTTTTTAAAACACGGAATCACGCATTTAAGCGATATAAAAGATAAGTCTGCCGTTATGAAATCGACTTTTTCCGATATTTCAAGCGTTCTTATATCCTGTTTTTCCATGCTTATGACCTTCGGGTTATTCCGCAGGCTTTCATGGAGCTGTTCACTGCCGACATCAACGGCATAAACCCTTTTCGCGCCGTTTTTAAGCATATAATCCGTGAAACCTCCTGTCGATGCCCCTGCATCAAGGCAGACAAGCCCCGAAAAATTAATCCCGAAAACCTCTGCGGCTGTTTCAAGCTTATATCCTGCCCGTCCGACATACCTCGGCGGCGCGGCTATCTCCACACGCTCATCAGCGGTTATTAAATATGAGGGTTTTGTAACAGCTATGCAGTTTACCGTGACCATTCCGTTTAAAATAAACTCGCGAGCCTTGTTGCGGCTCTCTGCCAGACCCGTTTCATAAATAAATATATCAAGTCTCTTACTGTTCATAAAACCCTACAGTCCGGCAAAATCCTTCATACTCTGTGCGTCAAAGCCGCATAACTGCATCTGTCTTTCCACATCTGCAACAGGCACAAAGCCTTCAATTCCTCGCATTTTATAATTAACAGCCGAATTTATTTTAAGCGAAAGTTGTTCTGCTACACCGCCCTTTGCCGAACCCTCCTCGAAAAAAACGACGTTTTCATAACATCCGACAACTTCTAAAACCTCCTTGGGTATAGGGTTCAATTGAATCAGTCTAAGCACGTCCGCGCCGTGCTTTAAAAGCTTTTGCGCAGTTTTCGCGGGTCTGCCGTAAGTAATTATTAATGTTTTTGCGCGTCCCTCGCTCTTGTATAAAACATAATTAGTGCATGCCTTTTCGCCGGGTAATCCGCGAATGACTGCTCGCGGATAACGCACAGCGGCTATTCCATCGTCCTCGTATAGTGCCTTTTCCAAACAAAGGCGAAGTTCGGCAAGGCTGTACGGCGCATAAACTGTCGTACCGGGAATCAGCGAAAGCAATCCCACATCAAAGGTTCCCTGATGAGTAGGTCCGTCTTCGCCGCTTAGTCCCGCACGGTCAATAGCCAAAACAATCCGCAGATTCTCAATAGCCGCATCATGCAGGAGTTGGTCAAAGCACCTCTGCATAAAAGTACTGTAAACAGCAAAAACGGGGAGCATGTTTTGTGCAGCTAATCCCGCCGCAAAGGTCGCGGCGTGTGCCTCGGCTATGCCCACATCGAAAAAGCGTTCGGGGAATTGTTTAGCGAAATAATTGCACCCCGTCGCATACTTCATCGCGGCGGTGATTAAACAGATTCGGTTATCTAACCCGCCGAGCCGCGCTATTTCTTTGCCGAACGCATCGGAATAAGCTTCGGGAGTTTTTTCGGGAGATTTTGCCGCAGACGCACGCTTCGCGCCGATTCCGTGATAGTGTCCCGCGTTTTCTTCTGCGGGGACATACCCTTTACCTTTTTTTGTTTTAATGTGAATAAGGCAGGGTTTATTCAATCCTTTAACAAGTTCAAAAATATAGATAAGCTCTTCGAGATTATGACCGTCCACGGGTCCAAAGTATTTAAAACCTAAGTTTTCAAAAAGGTTATTAGGGATAAGCGCGCTTTTAACAACCCTTTTAGTCCCCCCTACTACATCTGAAACGCCTTTTCCGATAAAACTGTTTCCGAGTATATTCTTTACTCGATTTTTGGCTTCATAATAGCCTTTTGTTCGGATTTGCGACAGATAAGAAGCTAATGCGCCTGAGCTTTTTGAGATACACATACCGTTGTCATTTAAAATGACCGTTAACCCGCCCTGCAATTTCCCTGCATTGTTCAACCCTTCATATATTCCGCCCCCCGTGAAAGAGCCGTCGCCTGCTATTACAACAACATTACCCTCCTCGCCCTTTAGGTTGTTCGCAACAGCAATTCCAAGCCCCGCCGAAACCGAAACACTCGAATGTCCGCCGATAAAGGCGTCATGTTCCGACTCTGAGGGCTTCGGGAATCCCGAAATCCCGTTTTCACGGCGCAGTTTATCAAAATCAGAAAATCTGCCCGTGAGGATTTTATGGGTATACGCCTGATGTCCCACATCAAAAACAAATTTATCCCGCGGCGTATCATATACCGAGTGTAAAGCGACTATTAACTCCACCGTACCGAGATTAGACGCCAAATGACCGCCGTTTCTCGAAACAACGGATATTAAAAAGCTTCGGATTTCAGCGCAGAGAGCGTTTTTTTCTTCTAAAGGCAGGCTTTTTACTCTTTCAGGGGTAATCTCGCTGTTAAGATACAAATTTTTTATCCTCCGATTTGTTATGAAGACACAAGCGTTCCGACTATTATACCGAGGAACGCACCGAAAAACACCTCAAGCGGAGAGTGTCCCAAAAATTCTTTTAAATGCTCTTTCTTTTCGTCTATGTTTTCTTTGTTTATTTCTCCGATTCCGGCGATACCGGAGCGTTCCTCTCCTTCAAGCTCTTCTATTACGTCCTTTATTTTATTTATTTCTCGCGCGTGCATACCGGCGGCACGCCGCACCCCCGAAGCATCGTACATAACTATCAGAGCCAGAATTGCCGACAGGGCGAAAAAAGGGGACTCGAACCCGTAAATTACAGCCAAAGACGATGACAAAGCGCAGACCGCCGCCGAATGTGACGAGGGCATCCCCCCCGCGCCGAACAGCCTTTCGGTGTTTATTCTTTTCTTACGTATAATGTAGTCGATGTTTTTAATCAGCTGTGCGATAAACCAGCTTGCCACCGCCGCAATAAGCGGTACATTGTATAAGTTAAACATATTAATTTTCCCTGCTCAATAAATTTTTTGTAAGCTCTGTTAAAAACTTTTTACTTTGGGAAACCGACAGATTTTCAAGTAAGCTCAAAGCCTCTTTCGTATATTTCTCGGCGTCCCGCCCTGCCTTTTCGAGTCCGACTAATGAAACATAGGTCGTTTTTTTATTTCTCGCGTCACTGTTCACAGGCTTGCCTAAAACCGCCTCACTGCTTATCTCGTCGAGAATATCATCGGTTATTTGAAACGCCAAGCCGAGGTTGTACGCATATTCGGCGGCATTTTTGAGTGCTTTTTCATCAGCCCCTGCAATTATACAACCCGAAACACAACAAGCCTGTAAAAGCGTGCAAGTTTTCATTCTATACATTTGCAAAACTTTTTCGGAATCAACGTCCTCAGCCTCCCTCTCATAACGCATATCCAATTTCTGACCGCCATAAACGCCCTCTACGCCCATATAAGCGCAGATTTCTTTTATTAAGCGCGATGCACTTTGCGGCAGGGCTTCGGCGATTTTTCTAAATGCAGAATACGCCATCGCACTTGCCGCCAAAACTGCTTCAGCTTCTGAAAAAGCGATATGACAGGCAGGTTTTCCGCGCCTTAAGTCATCATCGTCCATACAAGGCAGGTCGTCTTGAATAAGCGTTGAGGTATGAAGCATTTCCAACGCGGCGGCTACAGGCAGAGCTTTTTTTAATTCTCCGCCATACGCCTCACAGAAAGACAGGCACAAAATCGGTCTTACGCGCTTTCCTCCTGCATTCAGGCTGTGAAAAATCGGCTCGCTTAAAAGCGCGTTTTCAAGCTCAGGCAATTTTAAACAGTCTTCAACGGCTTTTTTATACTCTGCATATTTTTCCGTAAAATCCATTAGACCGACTTTTCCTTTCGCATACGACTGACCGCCTGTATTATTCACCCGTAAAAATTTCCTTCAGCGCGAGCTGTGCTTCTTCCATCTCCGCTTTACAGCTACCGGCGAGTTCTGTCGCTTCCGAATAAAGTTTTAAAGCATCTTCAAGGGAAAGTGAGTCGTCGCCCATAAGAGTGCATATTTCACTAAGCCGCTTCATAGAAGGTTCAAAGTCTTTTTTCATTTTTAAGTCCTCTCCTTTACAACGACCGTCAAGCTTCCGTTTGCTAATCTGACGAAAAGCTCATCGTTTATCCGTATTTTTTCAGAGCTTTTTACAGCCCTGCCTTTTATATCGAACACAGCCGCATATCCCCTTGCGAAAACCTTTTCAGGGCTGAGAGCGTTTATAATGTTAACGGCAGATTCAAGCTCCCTCTTTTTATGTAAAACTAAATTTTTTATTCCTTTGCTTATCTCGTGTTCTAAGAACTTGAGCCTGTCTTGCTTCTTTTCAAGTATCGCGAACACCCTCCGCTTTAAGTCGGCGAGCATATTATCTAAATAAAGCGGCAGTTCTGACAAATCCGGCGTAACAAGCTCTGCCGCCGCCGTGGGCGTAGGTGCGCGTAAATCCGCCGCAAAGTCGGCAATTGTAAAATCGGTTTCATGTCCGACCGCCGAAACGACCGGGATTCTGCACGCATAAATTTCCCGCGCTAACGTCTCGTCATTAAACGCCCATAAATCCTCTGCCGCGCCGCCGCCCCTTGCTATTATCACTAAGTCTGCGTCCGTACCGCCTGCGGCACGAAGCGCGTTTGTGAGCGAAGCGGACGCATCCTTCCCCCCCACGAGTACAGGAAAGAGTAATAATTCCGGTAACGGATAACGCCTCGAAAAAACCGAAATCATATCCTGTAATACCGCACCGCCCTTTGAGGTAATCAGACAGATTTTTTTAGGGTATTCGGGCAAAGTCCTGTTGTTTGAAAAAATATTTTCTTTTTCGAGCTTTTCCTTGAGCTTTAAAAACGTCTCATAAATATTCTCTTCGCCCCGCCCTGTTTCGGCTTTTTCGAGAGAAGCCGCATAAAGCTGATATACGCCGTCCCGCTCATAAACGCCGACCCTGCCGCGAGCTATTACATTTTGCCCGTTTTCGGGCATAAAGCTCAGTCTCTCCGCCTCATGAGAAAACATCGCACATTTTAGCGTGCTTTGGCTGTCTTTGAGTGTAAAATACATATGCCCTGATTTATAGTGGCAGACAAAATTTGAAAGCTCACCTTCCACATACAGGTCTGAAAATTCAGGGTCTTTCTTAAAATTAAGGGCTATGCGGCGATTTACCTGTGAAACTGTCGCAACAAAACGATTGTTTTCCATTCTTCCTTTTTCCGCCTATTTCCCTGTTAACAGAACAAAATCATCAATATAAATATCGTTTACATCGACATCTGTGTTCTCCTCGCTGTTTGTTTCCTTATACGTTTCGAGGTAAACCATTACCGCAGAGTATCGGCTCGCGTTTATCTCTTTTTTACCGCGAAGCAATACCCAACCGTCCGAGGTCGCATAATTCGGAGGATAGCGTGTATCCCAGTCGTCCTCTCCGCTACCTACCGGCAGTCTGAACTTTGACAGAACCCCTCTATAATCGCAATAGTCATCGAAAACCTCAAAATTCGGAAAATCTATACTGCACCCGACTTCGTACATTTCCGACATTATACGAATCCGTGCAGGGTTCGCGTCGGGGCGTAATTTTACCCATACCATGACCTCATAATTGAAAACGCCGGGCTTCAGATACTTCGTTATATCGAGTGCCGCGCCGTTCCAACTCTCCCTGCGTCCGTAAACCTTCATGCAGTGAGAACCGCTGTGGGCTTCTTCGTCAGTTTTTTCGACGACTACCTTATAATTATTATAATCATAATGCTCCGGTAAAGGCGTTCGCGCATACCAACCGTCTAAGTCTTGTTCAAAATCATTTGAATACAGCACTCTGTCAGGTTCGTATTCAAAAGAGAACACCTCATCCTCTTCCGTCCAGTATTTTTCGTTTTTAGGGTCTTTTGGTTTTCTTTTTAAAAGCATTTTCGGTTCAACCCTTTCGTTATTTATTTTTATCTTTAAAATATCCGCCGAGTAATCCGCTGATTAGCTTTGTATCACTTTCATACGCATAGTCCTTGGAGAGTTCTATTGCCTCGTTCATGGCTACCTTGTCAGGTATTTCGGGCATAAAATCCATCTCGTACAGACCCATTCGCATGATAGTGAGATTAATTTTCGGGATTCGTTCTACCTTACGAGTCAGGCTATATTTGGCAATAATTGAGTCGAGTGCGTCTTTATTATCCAAAACACCCTCCACAAGCCTTATCGCCGCAGAGTTCAATAAGAGTCCGAATGTTTCGATGCAGTTCATGGTTATTTCCGCGAGAGATTCTTTAGCACCGCTCACATCCCCTGCGGCGGCGTTCACTTCTACCTGATAAAGCAGGAAAAAGGCGGCTTCTCTCATTTCGCGGCGGGTTAATTTTCTTTCGGTTTTATTCTTCTTATCAGACATTTTCCGATAGCCTCAATCCCGAAATTGTCACACTCACCTTAGAAACGGCAATCCCCGTCATATTCTGCACGGCAGACTTAACCGCCTTTTGAATATTCTCACCCACTGCCGCCGCCTTATATCCCTGCAAAAGGACAACACCTATACTTATTTCAGCGGCTTCTTTAAAAAGGTTGACCTTTACGGGCAGAGGACTTAAAAATTTTTCGGCTTTGCCGGAAAGTTTTACTGTCTTTTCCTGTGCAAGCCTCTTTCCGCCATCATCAAGCGCAACACCCGCAACCTCGCTCGCGGCGAGTGCCGCTATCTTTGAGATAACGCCTTCCGAAACCCTCAAACTGCCCGCCCGACTGTTTGTTTCTCGTTTTGTTTCCATACCCGAACCTCCGAAATTCTTGTATTATTCATATACATAATCAAGTATAACACAAAACATTACAAATTGTCAATTGACAACCGAGCCTTTTTTATGATATACTGTATTTAATGTTTAAATTTCACAGGAGAAAACAAAATGAAGGTTAAAAAAGCTGTAATATTAGCCGCGGGGTTCGGTACGCGAATGTTACCCGCCACAAAAGCCGTCCCGAAGGAAATGCTGAATATTGTTGATAAACCCGCTATTCAATATATAGTTGAGGAACTCGCCGCTTCAGAAATAACGGACATTCTTATTGTTCTCGGTAGGGGTAAACATGCGGTCGAAGAGCATTTTGACCGCATTCCCGAGCTTGAAAACGCATTGATTCAAAAAAATAAGAGCCTTTATGACGAAATAGTCGCTATAAGCGAAATAGCCGATATTACCTACGTTCGTCAGCGTGAAATAAAAGGTACGGGAAACGCCGTCCTCTACGCTAAAACTTTTGCCGGCTCTGAGCCGTTTGTAGTGATTTATCCCGATGATATTATGGTTTCAAAGACCCCCGTAACCGCGCAGATTTGCCGCGCTTATGAAAAGTACGGGGCGGGTGCAGTGGCTATGAAGGAGTTCTCCGCCGAGGATATTGTAAAATATTCGTCTCTCGATGCAAAACCGCTCGACGGTAACATATATAAGGTCTCCGACATGGTTGAAAAACCGCAGAAACATGAAGTTTTCACAAACTTCTCAATTCTCGGCAGATGCGTCTTACCTGCAAAAATTTTCAGTCTCTTAGAGCAGACCGAACCCGGACTGGGCGGTGAAATCTGGCTCACAGACGCAATGAAACGCCTTGCGCGGGAAGAGGGTATGCTCGGAGTAGACTTTGAGGGTATACGATACGACACAGGTAATAAGCTCGGCTTCTTAAAAGCTACGACCGAATTAGGTTTACAGAATCGAGAAATCGGTACAGCGTTTAAAGAATACCTAAAAGAAATAATCAAATGAAAATAAAAAAATCTACTCTCTATGTCACAGGCACACCTATCGGAAATCTGGGAGATATATCCCCCCGCGCACTCGAAACGCTTAACTCCGTTGATTTTATAGCCGCGGAAGACACGAGGGTATCGCTCAAATTGCTGACAAAATTCGGCATAAAAAAGCCTCTTCTCGCCTGTCGTCAGCATAACATAACCGAAATATCACACGATATAGTCTCACGCTTAAAAAACGGTGAATCCTGTGCTATGGTCACAGACGCAGGTATGCCTTGTATCAGCGACCCCGGCGCGGAATTAGTAGACCTTTGCAGGGAAAGCGGCGTCGATACTGAAGTAGTACCCGGTCCCTGTGCGCTTACGTCCGCGCTTGCTTTAAGCGGTTTTTCCTGCCGAAGGTTTTCATTTGAGGGATTTCTGAGCGTTAACCCGCGTCAGCGTAAGCAACGGCTTGACGAGATTAAAGAATACGGCGGACTGATAATTCTTTATGAGGCTCCGCACAAATTAACAAGAACCCTCGCAGATTTACTCTCGTCTTTGGGCGACAGAAATATAGCCGTATGCCGCGAATTGACAAAAATTCACGAAGAGGTATTGCGCGGTAAAATCTCGGAAATGACGGCACATTTTGAGCAAATTCCTCCCCGCGGCGAGTTCGTACTGATTATAGACGCTCTCGTCAAAAAGGAAGAGCCAACCGTCACCGCGGCTGTTGCCGCTCTAATGGCGCAAAGCTTAGTTGAGCAGGGTTTTAAGCCTACCGATGCATGTAAAACAGCGGCAAAACAAACAAAACATTCTAAATCGGAAGTATATAAAGAATATTTAAAAATTTGAAATCATAATCGGAGGAAACAAAAATGAACAAAAAAAGCTGGATTATTTCGGGTTCTGTGGTCTTGATGCTGATTCTCGCGGCGGCGGCGATTTTGCTGTTCAAATTAGGTCAACAAAGTATTTATAACGAGAAATGGTCTGATTATGACGACTACGGTTGGGCATGACGAACCGACCACCCGATAATTATCGGAGAATATACAGAATGCGGACGAGATTTTCGGCGGCACGGTTTTTTGTGTGTAAATAATAATTTTTGTACATATTGCTAATAGACAAAGCGATATTTTTTATGTATAATGTCTATATGCTTTTAATTTATAAACTATGGGGGAAATTATGTTAATTACCGATATTTTAGCGGCTCTGAGTTCAGGCACGATGCTCGTTTACTCGTTTCTCTATATCCGCTTTGTGTTGCGGCTTCCCGATATGATTACGGACACGAGCCTACGCGCCGCCGAGCGTAACGTAAAATTAGCCATCTTTATTATTATGTTGGCTTTTATTCTGATTGCTTTAATAAAATTTATTTTTTCCGTAGGGAAGATTATTTATCGGTTACGCAATTCCAAAAAAAACCCAAGCGAAGAAGACGGCGGTTTCTGGTTAAAATCATTTATCAGGAGCGAAAAAATTGGTTACAAGCGGTTTTCTGTCTGGCTTAATGTCGCGTTCGTCATCTTTCCGTTTTCTGTACTTTTGTTTATTTTCCCGAACCTTAGCTACGAGATAGGCGCGGGCAGAACCCTCGAAACTAAAAATGTCTATGAACATGCCCTCTGGGAAATGAACTGGTTTTTCCCTATGGTACAGTTCTTCTTGATTCTTTTTACCGTAAACCTGATTATAAGTATACTGCGCCTGATAATCGCCAAAGTAAATAACGACTACATGGAGCTTTATTTTGTTTCTCAGTCAAGGAATACGGATTTTATTAATTGCCGGGCTTGCGGCTTTGACAATCACATCTCATCTGTAAACTGCGGAGATTGCGGAATTGCTCTGCGAAGCACACCCGCATCAAAAGCGGCGGAATCGGTCATGCCGTCCCGCAATACCGATTTTCGCGCAATGCCGCCGACTATGTAATACCGAATAAACAAAATAAATAAAACGCTCCCTTTTTGCATAATAATGTACAAACATTATTTTTAAAAGCAAAGGGGGCTTTTTTCATGCCCGCGAAACAACGAAACCATAAAATTTATCTGCTCTCCGCTATTTTTGGTGCGGCAGCAGGGGGGCTATCTATCCCCTTCTTTTCATTTTTAATTTGGTTTTTACAGCTCCCTGTTTCATTCAGCGGAACCTTCTCACTTATGGCTTTCGGATTCGGTTGCCTTATTTCGGGGGTATCCGCAGGAATACTAAAACGCCGCAACGGAATCCTAAACGGCGTAAGAGCCGCGCTTATACTGCTTTTAGTGTTAATTATTATTGCTTTTTTGTTAGGGAATTTAAGCGGAGAGCTTATTCTCGGCAGGTTAGTAACGGCTGTGCTTTGCGGCTCGGTCGGAGGCGTTATCGGAGTCAATCGGAAGTAAGGTCTGTAAAAAAACATATTTTCACACAACTTTTACATAATATTTGAAAATTTTACTTGACAGAACCTTGTTTTTATGTTAATCTGAACCTATATGAAATATTTTAAAAGCTGTGACAGGGAAAAGAAGTATTCCGAAAGTTTATGCGTTTAACCGAATTTAATTGCGTGGCAGAGAGTCTGCGGTTGGTGTAAGCGGATGGCGGAAGGTTTATGTATATATCCCCCTTGAGCTTTCTCCGAGAAATGCACAAGAAGAGTGGTATCATGGAAGTATTCTTTCATCTCTTTACGGGAGTTGAAGGAATTTTTTATTTTGGGAGGACTGATTAAAATGAAACTGCGCGGTTCGGATATAATTATTGAGTGTCTACTTGAACAAGGGGTCGATGTGATTTTCGGCTACCCCGGAGGCGCAGTGCTGAATATTTATGACAGCCTTTATAAATACAGCGATAAAATCAGGCATGTTCTCACCTCGCACGAACAACACGCCGGACATGCCGCCGACGGTTACGCACGCGCCACGGGAAAGACCGGCGTAGTCCTCGCTACAAGCGGACCGGGTGCAACAAACCTCGTCACCGCCATAGCCACTGCAAATATGGACAGCATTCCTTTGGTCGCTATTACGGGTAATGTCGGTCTTGAACTTCTCGGATTAGACAGTTTTCAAGAGGTTGATATAACGGGTATCACCATGCCCGTAACCAAACACAATTATTTAGTACGCGATATAAACGACCTCGCCGACACAATCCGCAGAGCGTTTCAAATCGCGGGGAGCGGACGAAAAGGCGCGGTGCTTATAGATGTACCTAAGGATATAACAGGACATGAATGTGAGTTTGTCCCGCAAAATATAAACGCCGAATGTAACTGCGTTACGGCAGATAAAACAGGCGATAGTAATTCATCGTTAAAGAGCGTTGTTGATTTAATTACGAGTTCAGAACGTCCTTTTATTTATGCGGGCGGCGGCGTTATATCATCGGGAGCGAATACAGAGCTTGCCGCCTTCGCAGAAAGAGTAGACGCACCTGTTTCATGTTCTCTCATGGGTCAGGGGTGCTTTGACCAATATGACGAACGCTATATCGGTATGCTCGGTATGCACGGCACAAAAGCCGCCGCCGACACATTTAAAAACTGCGATTTATTTATCGCACTCGGAACACGCTTTTCCGACAGGGTAACAGGTTGTAAGCAGGCGTTTTCAAAGGATTTAAAAATAATTCATATAGACATAGACCAAGCAGAACATTCTAAAAACGTCAAGACACACACCGAGGTTTCGGGCGATATAAAACAAATTCTCACCGAACTTAATTCCATTTTACCCAAGAGAAGCAACCATGAATGGGTAAAGAGGGCAAGCGAGCTTTATTCTTCTTTTAAAGCGGTACAATCCGGAACGAAGGAACTTCCTGTTACGCCTATGGCGATTCTTGAAAAGTTAGATGAGCTGACCGAAGGTCGGGCAATTATCACAACCGAAGTCGGGCAGAATCAGATGTGGGCGGCTATGTATTATAGAAACCGTGAGACGCGGACGTTTATATCGAGCGGGGGACTCGGTACAATGGGTTACGGACTCGGTGCGGCAATAGGTGCGAAAATCGGAAAACCCGATAAAACAGTGGTGAATATCGCGGGAGACGGTTCTTTCGGCATGAATTTAAACGAGCTTGTTACCTTGTCGAAATTCAATATTCCCGTGATTCAATTAGTTTTAAATAACTCGGTACTTGGAATGGTTCGGCAATGGCAGAGGCTTTTCTACGACAGGCGGTTTTCTGAGACGACGCTTGACAGACCGATTGATTATATAAAGCTTGCCGAAGCCTTCGGAATCAAATGCCTTATAATCGAGAAAACCGAGGAAATCGAGCCTGTTTTGAAAGAGGCTCTGAATTTAACAAGCGGATTATCTGAAACGGCACGCCCTGTATTAATCGAATGTCGTATTGACCGCGATATAAATATTTTACCGATGGTGCCGCCGGGTGCGGATATAACAGAGCCGATAATGACAATGAACAATTGACGATGTCAATTGACAGTTGACAGTTTGTTTTAAATTACAAGGAGGGTAAAATTATGACGTTGTTTGAGGAACTTAAAAGGCGTGGGTTAATCGCTCAAATGAGCCATGAGAGAGAAATCGAGGAGCTTTTAAACAGCGGGAGTGTAAAGTTTTATATTGGCTTTGATGCTACCGCAGATTCACTGCACATCGGGCATTTTATGCAAATGCTGACTATTCGCAGGTTTCAGCAGGCGGGGCATTATCCCGTAGCTCTGCTCGGGACGGCGACTGCTTTAATAGGCGACCCCACGGGAAAAACCGATATACGTAAAATGCTCACGATTGAGGAAATTAACGCAAACGCCGACGCATTTGAAGCCCAGATGTCGAAGTATTTCGATGCAAGCGCGGGAAAAGGTGAGTTTGTCCGTAATATAGATTGGTTTAAAGACTTTAAGTATCTTGATTTTCTGCGGGACGTGGGCAAGCATTTCTCCGTGAATAAAATGCTCACGGCGGAGTGTTTTAAATCCCGTATGGAAAAAGGGCTGTCGTTTCTTGAGTTTAACTATATGCTTTTACAAAGTTATGACTTTTTGCACTTGTACAGGGAAAAAGCTGTGAATTTGCAGCTTGGCGGCGATGACCAGTGGTCAAATATTTTGTCGGGTGCGGATTTAGTCCGCCGCGTCGAACAGGGCGAGGCTTTCGCTATGACGTTTGCACTGCTCTCTACAAAAGAGGGTAAGAAAATGGGGAAAACCGAAAAAGGTGCGTTATGGCTCGACCCGAATAAATGTTCTACCTATGATTTCTACCAAAACTTAAGAAACTCTGAAGACGCTGATGTTGTCAAAAAGTTAAAAATGATGACTTTTATACCGATAGACGAAATTGAAGAAATGGAGAGAACCCTTTCGGGTGCAGGACTGAACAAGGCTAAGGAGTTGCTTGCATACGAAGTCACTAAGCTTGTTCACGGAGAGGAAGAAGCTGAAAAAGTAAAGAACGCCGCAAAAAATGTATTCGGCGGTTCAGGCGAGAGTGCGGATATGCCGACCACAACACTAAGCGGCGAAGATTTAACAGGTAGTGAAATTAACATCCTTGACCTTCTCGTAAAGACTGCTTTGTGTTCTTCGAGGCGTGACGCGAGAACCAATGTCGAGCAGGGAGGCGTAAGCATAAACGACGGAAAAATTACCGACCCGAACAATATGATTGAAATAAAAGAAAGTATTATCATAAAAAAGGGGAAGAAAACTTTTCATAAAGTGAAGGTTATATAGTTACAGAAAGGTGAAAAGTTTGAAAGTAACTCCTCGGTAATCAGGGAGAATATATTTTCAAAGCACGTTTGTGCAGAAAGGACATGGGTCATAAATATGTCACGTAAAATAGAAATATTCGACTCGACGTTGCGCGACGGCTCACAGGGCGAGGGAATCAGCTTTTCCCCCTCTGATAAATTAAAAATTTTAACTCGCCTTGATTCGTTCGGTATAGATTTTGTTGAGGCGGGAAATCCCGGCTCAAACCCAAAGGATTTGGAGTTTTTTAAACGTGCGGGTACGTTGGGGTTGAAAACAAAACTAACCGCGTTCGGTTCGACAAAGCGGAGCAAAATCGCACCCGAAGACGATGATAACCTACGCGCGTTAATCACCGCGAATACGGAGTATATCACCATATTCGGTAAAAGCTGGGATATGCACGTCGATAAAATCTTAAAGGTCAGTCACGGCGAAAATTTAGATATGATTGAGCGAACTATTGCCTATCTTATAAGTCTGGGGAAAAAGGTTATTTTCGACGCCGAGCATTTTTTTGACGGCTATAAAAATAATCCCGATTATGCTGTCGAAACATTAAAATCAGCGCGGAAAGCAGGCTCGCAGACCGTTGTTTTGTGTGATACAAACGGGGGTTGTTTCCCTGATGAAATCACACAAATCGTTAAAGATGTCCGCGATAAATTGGGTACGGGTATAGGGATAGGTATTCACTGCCACAATGACGGCGAATGTGCCGTAGCAAACAGTATGGCGGCAGTAAACGCAGGCGCAAGCCATGTTCAAGGTACGTTTATAGGAATAGGCGAACGCACGGGTAACGCTAACTTAGCCGTATTAATCGCGAACCTGCAATTAAAATCGGGCTTTGACTGTGTACCCGCATCAAGTCTGCCCCTGCTTAAAGAGACGGCGCATTACATCGCCGAGACGGCAAATATGGCACTGCCCAATTATATGGCGTATGTCGGAACTTCTGCATTCGCGCATAAAGGAGGGATGCACGTTGACGGCGTTTCAAAAGAACCCGCGACTTTTGAGCATATTGAACCCGAAAGGGTGGGGAACGAGCGTAATATCTTAATTTCAGAGGTTTCCGGACGAGCATCGCTTATCGCCAAGCTTCAAAAATTTGTACCAGATATTGAAAAAACTGACCCCGTGGTGCAAAGACTTACAGATAATATTAAAGAGCTTGAGCATAAGGGGTATCACTTTGAAGCGGCGGGGGCGAGTATTGAGCTTCTTGTACTTAAAGAGCTTGGTTGGTTTAAACCGTTTTTTGAAATTATTGATTTTAAAATTATTTCAAGTCACTCTTCCGAAAATACTAAAACCGCGGTGTGTTGTCCGCTCGGAAAAGCTGATGCCTTTATAAAGGTACGGGTGAGCGGAAAACTTGAAATCACCGCAGACGAGGGAGACGGTCCCGTAAACGCGATTGACAAAGCTCTCAGAAAAGCCTTAGAACGATTCTATCCGGTACTTTCAGAAATGCGGCTCGTAGATTATAAGGTCAGAATCATAGGAGGTGAGGACAATACGGCGGCGACCACCCGCGTGTTAATTGAGAGTACAGACGGAAAGACAAGTTGGACAACGGTAGGTGCGAGCAAAGATATAATCAACGCGAGTATGATTGCACTGCTTGACTCTTTAGAATATATGCTGTATAATAATAACGAAATTTATTATAATTTATAATTTATAAATAGACAGAAGACAGATAACGGAGATAATGATGATTTGCCTTAACTGCATTATGAAAAACGAGGAAGGCGCAACAAACTGTATCGCCTGCGGAGCAAAATTAGTTGCCTATACCCCGCCCGTACAGCGACACCACACCCACCCCGCACAGCTCATGTGGACGCTCAAGACAAAAAAGAACTATGTCCTGAATTTAGCCTGCTCCGCAAGATACGGCGGTTCCGTCGATTTTGATATTATAGCCAATTTAATTAACCAAGGTAAACTAAAGTCCGGAAAAACTCTGACAGTCACCGTAGATGAACCTATAGTTGAGCTTTTAATTAAAGGCTGGGGCATAAATCCGCTCAAAACAAAGATGAAGCTCGGAGAAAACGCTTACGCCGAGGTAGGTATATGGAAGAAAAACATAATTTTTTATGGTGTTTCCGGGGCAGAAATAGTTTAAAAAGTTTAAATACTCGTAAAAAGCTGTAAAAATAACCTCATCTTATTTATTTTAACTTAAAAAATTAAATTGCGCGATTTTCTCTTTTTATCCCCCTTGGAATATTATTCGCCGATTTCTTCATTAAATCGACATTTCCTGATGTTTTCACCCTTAAAAAATAACGCTTTAAACGACTAAAAAATAAAAGATTATTTAAGCAGCGTGATGATAAAAAATAAGACGATATGATTATTTTACCCAAAAAAATATTATTAAGACAGGAGAAAAATCTATGTCAATGACAATGTCACAAAAAATACTCGCTAAAAAAGCCGGGCTTGAACAAGTCCGCGCAGGTCAGCTTATTAAAGCTAAGTTAGACATGGTTCTCGGAAACGATATAACAAGCCCCGTTGCAATAGGCGAGTTTGAGAAGGCGGGATTTTCAGGTGTTTTCGATAAAGAAAGAATATCCATGGTTATGGACCACTTTACCCCCAATAAGGACATAAAAGCCGCAGGGCAGTGTAAGCGTTGCCGCCTTTTTGCAAAAGAATATAACATAACCAATTTTTACGACACGGGCGAAATGGGAATTGAACATTGCCTGTTACCCGAAAAAGGGCTTGCTATGCCGGGCGATTTAATCATAGGCGCGGACAGTCACACCTGCACTTACGGCGCACTCGGCGCGTTTTCGACCGGTGTGGGAAGTACCGATATGGCGGTTGGTATGGCGACAGGAGAGGCTTGGTTTAAAGTCCCTGCTTCGATTAGATTTAATCTGCGCGGAAAATTCAACAAATATGTGTCGGGCAAGGATTTAATTCTTCATATTATAGGACTTATCGGCGTTGACGGTGCGTTATATCAATCAATGGAGTTCGGAACAGACAAAAACGCAACAAGCGGCGGTCTTGAAAGTCTTACTATTGATGACAGACTGTGTATAGCCAATATGGCTATTGAGGCAGGCGGCAAAAACGGGATTTTTGAAGTTGATGAAATTACTCTTGATTATATTAAAAAAGTCATGGACACGAACAACCGAACCCGTGAATACGAGGTGTTTAAACCCGATGCCGATGCACAGTACTCGCGTGTGATTGACATTGACCTCGGCGACATTAAATCCACGGTTTCTTTCCCGCATCTGCCCGAAAATACGAAAACAGTCGAAGAGATTGAAAAAGGCGAAAAAATTATACTTGACCAGGTTGTAATAGGAAGCTGTACAAACGGCAGAATATCGGACATGAAAGTCGCGGCAGAGCTTATTAAAGGCAAAAAAGTCAAAAAAGGTGTACGCTGTATAGTAATACCCGGTACCCAGAAAATTTTCCTTGAGTGTATGGAGCTTGGCTATGCACAGGCTTTTGTAGAAGCGGGCTGTGTTTTCAGCACGCCTACCTGCGGACCCTGCCTCGGTGGACACATGGGGATACTCGCTAAAGGCGAACGCGCCCTTGCTACAACTAACCGTAATTTCGTAGGCAGAATGGGACACCCCGAAAGCGAGGTTTATTTGGCAAGCCCCGAAGTCGCGGCGGCGAGCGCATTGACGGGATATATTTCCGCACCGTTATAACAAACCAAAGGAAAAAATCTGAAAATAATTAATGAAAGGCGTAACACCATGCCGCAATTTTCTTTTAATTTTGCGCAAGGTGGGGCGGTATGGAATTGAAACCATGAACGCACAAGGAACTGTTCACAAATACGGAGACAACGTAGACACCGATGTAATAATCCCCGCACGCTACCTAAATACCACTGACCATGCAGAGCTTGCGGCTCATTGCATGGAAGACATCGACACAGACTTCGTCAAAAAAGTGCAAAAAGGCGATATAATGGTAGGTGAGAACAATTTTGGTTGCGGAAGTTCGCGTGAACACGCACCGATTGCGATTAAGGCAAGCGGCATTTCATGCGTGGTCGCAAGCTCTTTTGCGCGGATTTTCTATCGTAATGCCATAAACATAGGTCTGCCGATTATGGAATGTCCCGAAGCGGCAAAGAAAATAAAAGCAGGAGATAAAGTCAGCGTTAATTTTGACACGGGCGAGATTGTTAATAACACCACGGGCGAAAAATTTACGTCCGAGCCTTTTCCGGAATTTATAAAAGAAATTATAAATGCCGAAGGTTTAATTAATTATGTAAAAAATAAAATGTAAAAAGGAGCGTTTATACGTGAAGAATATAGCAGTTATCAGCGGCGATGGTATTGGTACCGAAATAACCCGCGAGGCTCGTAAGGTTTTGGACAGAATCGCGAAGAAATATAATCACGAGTTTAATTATACCGATGTTCTTATGGGTGGGATTGCCATTGACGAAACGGGAGTACCCCTGCCTGAAGAAACCGTAAAAGTATGCAAAGCAAGCGATGCTGTCTTGCTCGGCGCGGTGGGCGGTCCTAAATGGGACAAGGGTGCGGGGCATCTTCGTCCCGAAGCGGGTCTGCTCGGTATTCGTGCGGCTTTGGGGCTTTTTGCGAATCTGCGTCCCGTAAAACTTTTTGACGCACTTGCCGATGCTTGCGTTTTGAAAAACCCCGGCACTATTGACCTTGTCATTGTGCGTGAATTAATCGGCGGTGCATATTTCGGAAAGCGTGAAACATTTGTCGATGAAAAAGGAACACGTACCGCATATGACACCATGCTTTACCGCGACTACGAGATTGAGAGGATTGCAAAAGTCGCGTTTGAGCTTGCCATGAAGCGTTCGGGGAATGTTTTCAGCGTGGATAAGGCGAATGTTCTCGACAGTTCGCGCTTGTGGCGCGAGGTTGTGCATGAGGTTTATGACAAAGGCGGTTACAGCGGCATAACGCTTTCCGATATGCTTGTAGATAACGCCGCTATGCAGCTTGTCCGCGCACCGTCACAGTTTGATGTAATAGTCACAGAAAACCTTTTCGGAGATATTTTATCAGATGAAGCGAGCGTTTTGACCGGCTCTCTCGGTATGCTTCCGTCCGCAAGCCTTGCGGAAACGGGTGTGGGTATGTATGAACCCTGTCACGGTTCTGCGCCTGATATTGCGGGACAGGATAAAGCAAATCCGCTTGCCATGATTTTATCGGCGGCAATGATGCTGAGATTATCTTTTAACATGAACAAAGAAGCCGACGACATTGAAAATGCAGTTGAGCAGGTTTTAGCAAAGGGTTTACGTACAGGCGATATATTCCGCGGGTATGATAACACTCGTGCCGTGGGTTGTATCGAAATGGGTGAGGCGGTAACAGCGGAGATTTAAACTGCATAGAATAGAATAATTCTAAGAAAGAGGAGATTATTCTATGACTTTAAACTCTGACGATTTCGGCATTTTCGGACACTATCCCTTTGAACTGCCGCCCCTGCCTTATGCTTACGATGCTCTTGAACCGTATATTGATGAAGAAACCATGCACTTTCATCATGACAAGCACTTCGCAACATACATAAAAAACCTAAACGATGCACTCGAACCCTATCCGTTTCTTCACAATGTACCGCTCGAACGAATTTTATGCTCGGCGAAAAGTCTGCCTGAGGAATCCCGCGTTAAAATCCTGAATAATGCGGGCGGCGTTTACAACCATACTTTATTTTTCAGGGGGCTTGCACCCGCCTCTGAACCCGTTCATGAACCTGAAGGTAAATTGCTCGAAGCTATCGAAGGATTCTTCGGCTCGTTTGAACATTTTAAAGAAGAATTCAGCGATGAGGCAAAAGACGTTTTCGGTTCGGGCTGGACGGTTCTTGTTTCTGACAGCGAAAGTAACCTCGACATTAGAAACACGGCAAACCAAGATGTGTTGATTTGCGAGGGATTAGAGCCTATAATTCTTTTCGATGTATGGGAACATGCCTATTACCTTAAATACAAAAACGAACGCGCCGATTATATTAAAAACCTTTGGAATATAATCAGATTCAAATAAAATGAAGAAATATTCAATATTTAGTAGGGGTGAACAGTGTTCTCCCCTACATGTTTTAAAATAGCTTTTTTACGTGTTTTTCTTGCTTTTTTCTAAAATCTGTGGTAAAATATAAATTGGCAGTTTATTATACAATCGCACGTTGTAAAGACGTGAGGAAAGTCCGGGCATCATAGAGCGGGGTAGCTGCTAACGGCAGCCGAAGGCGACTTTAGGGCAAGTGCAACAGAAATAGACTACCATTGAAAAATGGTACAGGTGGAAAGGCGAGGTAAAAGCTCACCGGGGTATGGGAGACCATGCCGCCATGTAAACCCTATCCGATGCAACGCCACAATGTTTGGGGAATTAAACGTCTGCTCGGCGTTCCCTTAGTGACGGCGGCTTGAACAGAGCGGCGACGCTCTGTCTCAGACAGATGATTGTACACGACAGAACCCGGCTTATCGATAAACTGCCGAATCCCCCATTCTGCCAAAGGATTTATCATGACCGATTTTACAGGGGCGTCCTGCCCGATTTGCGAAAAGACTTTTAATAAGAATGAACGACCCGTAGTCTGCACCTATTGCGGCGCGCCTTATCACCGTGAATGCTACGAGCGTCAAGGTTTTTGTGCGTATACGGATGCGCATCAGAGCGGCTATGCCTGGGAGCGTCCGTCTGCTCACGTAAAGATGAATATTTATCCCGATGCTCCCGAAATTCCGAAATCCGCCGACAGTGACGATACACCCTTTTCGGAAAATAAGCAAAACAACGGCGACCTATACAGCGGTATAATGGACGCCCTTGAAAAAATAGGCTTATTCGGGATGAGCGACAACGAAACTATCTCTTCAGAGGAGCGTTTTATTTTCGGCGTTTCCGAAAAAGAGCTTGCACATTTTCACGGTGGGCTTGACCCCATGCGTCTGCTCCGCTACCGCAGAATCGCGTCGGGACGTAAAATATCCCCGAATATATTCGCATTTCTTTTCAGCCCCTTTTATATGTTTTATACCAGAATGAGGGCTGTCGGGGTTTTAATTATGTTGATTACTTTTCTGCTGACCCTGCCGACCGTGCTTTCCGCTTACTTTTTTGACGCACCTGAGGTTTTGCCTTTTACACGGGCGGAGCTTGAACAGGCGATGTCGGCATTCGGCTTTTTTAACTTTTCACTCACGCTTTTTATAGGACTTTTTTTCGACTATTTCCATCTGCGCTGGGCGGCGCATAAGATTAAGCTTATAAGAAGCCGTTTTGCCCCCGATGCACTTTCGGAAAGACCCGAAATTCCTGATGCACCCTCGATTGCAGAAAAGCTTACAGGACTTGATGAGGATTATTATAACTGCCTTCAGGCTGTGGGCAGACCGGGTTTTCGGCATATGCTGTTAGATAGCTTAGCCGCTATGCTGATTATGGTGTTTTTGTATAACACTGTTATAAATGTCTTTATAGCAGGAGGATAAAAGTGGCTTCTTTCGGAAAAAAAATAGACGACCTTTACCGCAGTGTCGGTGAACGCGGTCTTTTATTCGTACTCTTTTCAGCCGCATTGTTTCTGCATATTGTCTTCGCTTTGCGTATGAATATGCCGTCTTTGGAACGCGGAGAGTTTATCGCCGCAGAGTGGAGTGCGTATATTTCGGGGTTCGGTTATACCGGGCATATTGACGAAGCCGCGCAAAGCATAGGCGGTGTACCTTGGTTGAACGGCATACTGTACACTCCGTTTTATTACCTTGTAAATAATCCTGTAGCGCGTTACAGATGTATGTTAGTTTTTAACGGTCTCATAGCCTCCCTTTTACCCCTGCTGACTTACAGAATATCCGCCATGCTCGGATTGCAAAAAGCGTGGCAAAGAGTCCTCTGCGCCATTGTCGCAGGCGGCGGTACGGCGGCTTTTGCTTATACAAAATTTATCTGGACGGATACGTTCTTGGTTTTTTTCCCGTTTTTGCTCTTCTTTTTGATTGCAGTATGTGCAGCGACAGGGAGCAAGGTTTTACGGTTTTTGCTGTCAACATTTACGGCGTTTATACTCGCTCTCGCACCTGCCGCCAACCCTCGGCTTTGGGCTTTGGTTATGGCTATTATTTTAGCGACAGTCTATTCTCGATTTGTACTACGCTTAAAAACTGTGTCATATACAGGCTTTTTACCCGCTTTTGCAATTTTCACTTCGCTCTCGGTCTATTTTGGAGAACGGCTCTCTATGGTCAGGGCGGATGCGTCATTTTCGCAGTTATTACCGAACACCGAAAACATCGGATTATCCACAGCTGACGCCTTTGTCTTCAGCGACTATATGCGTAGCTTTTTTACTCGGTTTTTTTACTTTACGGTTTCTACATGGGGGATAGGTATAATCGGAATTTGTCTTTGTGTTTTTGTTTTATACAAAAGCATCCGAAAAAGACCGCGAACCCTGCCCGAAAAGACGCTTAATCTATTCGCTTTTTTCGTTTTATTCTATAATTTTCTGATACTTTTTATTCCCGCTGATTCCGGACGATTTACCGATATAGACAGCGCATCGCCTCTTGTTTTGCTTTTCGCGCTTTATTATATATTCTTAAACGGACTTAATTTAAAAGAGCTTTTGTACTCGTCTTTTTCTTTGTTTATCGTTTTCGGGCTGTTTATTGCTTTCTGTATGCCGCATTTAACGGCTTCTGCCGAAGGAAAGGGTTTGGCTATTGCAGTACATTCATCTCAGGGGATTTCGCCCTTGCGTTTGGGCTTTGCGATTGATGCGCCTGTCACGAACGAAAACCTGTTTTTCATGATTTCGGCAGTGTTTTGCCTTATTTCGCTTTTGTTCGTTTTGGTGTGTTGCGCGGAACGGTATCGCTCACACATGGTTACGTTTTGTTTCTTCCTCACTGTTATATATTCCGGGGTTCACGCCGCAGTAGCTTATCTCCCCTATGAAGCCGAACGCGCCGACCGCGAATCAGCCGCCGCACGCACTATTTCCGAATATGTTTATAACTCGTCGGACGCGCCGCCCACTTATGTTTTTACGGATACCGACCCTGCGTTTGCCGCACTCGCGCCTACGCTCCGCTTTATGAATCGTTACGCCTCGATAGGTATAGCGGCGTCTTGGGAATCGCTTCCCGAAGACTGCTTCATAATAACCCATCCCGAAAGAATTTCAGAGCGTTCTTCATCTGACGATTCCGATAATACTGCGATTATTCACGGTCAGACTGATGAGTTAGTATTTGCGGCAATAGGCGAAAAAGCCGAGGCTTACGCACTCTCACAGGAAATAAACAAAAGATAGGAGAAAAGAAGCTATGGACTACAGTCATGTGATTTGGGACTTCGATGGTACACTATTTGACACCTACCCGCACACGGCACAGGCTTTTTTAAATATCTTGAAAAAAGAGTATTTAGTTAATGAAAATATTATCGAAATAGAAGCTCAGATGCGTGTTTCTATGCAGTACGCCTATGATTACTATAAAGACAAGTTTGAGATAGACGACGAATTTATACAAAAATTTGAGGAATACCGCCTCATCTATGAAAACACATACGCCCTCCCTCATAATAACGCCTACTTGGTTTCGCGGTTTATCTTTGACCAAGGAAGTGCGAACTATCTCTACACTCATAGGGACAAAACCGTTATATCAATGATGCAAAAGCATGGTTTTTATGAACTTTTTAAAGATTTCGTGACCTCTGAAAATAATCTCCCGCGTAAACCCTCGCCCGACGGGTTGGTGTATCTGATAAAAAAACACGGTATGGACAAAGAACGCACGCTTTATATCGGCGACAGAGAAATAGACCTGCAATGCGCAAAGGCGGCGGGTGTAAAATTCTGTTTGTTCAGCGAAGACGTTAACAGAACCCTCAACAGTAAAAACGAAGGCGTGGACTTCTTCGTACAGAATTTCAGCGATTTATACTATGTATTAAACGCAACCCTTTCAACAAAAAAATCATAAAAAGTAATAAGTAAAAAGGGATGAGATAATTGGAAGGTTTCGAGATTTTTGAAATAGGCGATTTAAAATTATTCGTCAGCAGAACCCACCGTTTCGGGACGGACGCGGTAGAATTAGCCGATTTTACCGAGCCGAAAAACGGGCAAGTCATATGCGACCTTTGCACCGGTTGCGGTATTATTCCTTTTTTATTAATTAGTAAAAGCGGCTCTGCATGTTCCAATAAGATTTATGCCTTAGATATTGACCCGGAGGCTATGGGCTTGCTTCGGGACAGCATAAAAGCTAATTCGCTCGAAAAACTGATTTTCCCCGTACACGAAGACCTTAAGAATATAACCTCGCTCCCTGTGGGCAGTATGGATTTAGTAACTGTAAATCCGCCCTATTATAAAGCCGATGACGGATTTAAACGTGAAAACGGCGGCAATGCGCGTCACGAACTTCTCTGCCGGCTTGATGACGTAACGGGCGCGGCGGCGCGGCTTTTAAAATACGGCGGAAGACTTAAAATGTGTCACATACCCGAACGGCTGACAGACGTGGTTTGTTCGCTCCGCAAGCATAATTTAGAGCCGAAAATAATAAAATTTATCGCACATGGCGAGAACCAACCGCGCCTTATGCTCATTGACGCAAAAAAAGGCGGTAAACCGAAAGTAAAAATACAGTTGACAATTAACACCTAACAGTGTAGAATTAATGTAAGGATTCCGTTATGCAAAAAACGCAAGAAATTTACATCTCCCCTCCTTTTATAAAACTCGAACAATTTCTCAAATTCGCCTCGCTTGCTTCTACGGGCGGCGAAGCAAAATTGTTAATCCAAAACGGGTATGTCTGTGTCAACGGCGAGGTCTGCAAACTCAGAGGAAAGAAGCTTTTCGGCGGCGAGGAAATATCGCTCGGAGCTGAAATTTACAGGTGTGTGAAAAGTGATTATCAAAGGAATAAAAGTTGAAAATTTCCGTAATATAAAACAAACCGAGCTTGAATTTTGCGAGGGTACTAATATATTCTACGGAAATAACGCGCAAGGCAAGACAAACATGCTTGAAGCTATATCACTTTGTCTCGGAAAAGGCTTTCGCCGCACCCGAACGGCTTCGTTCGTGCCTTTTCACGATGAGGGCGATATTCCCGAAGACACACTTTTAACGCTCACTTTTGAAGCCGACAACGCCATAGGTAAGGATAACATAATCCATTACAGGATTACGAACGGACGGGCGAGCATCGAGATGAACGGTATGTCGCTCAAAAGTGCCGCCGACTTATATGGCGAGCTTCGTCATGTCGTTTTCGCGCCTGAACACCTTATGCTCGTAAAGGGAGCGGCTGAACTCCGCCGTTATTATATCGACAATATCGCCCTAATGCAACACAAAACCCATAAACGCGCTGTCGCGGACTACACCGCCGCATTGAAACAGCTCGCCGCTTTAAATAACGAGATTGTCATGTCTCCCGATACCGTGAAAAACACCCGCGACATGATTGGAATATGGAGTGATATACTCATAAGGCAAGGTATTAACCTTACATACGGACGGCTTAAATACTTTGAGTTACTGCGAAGCACAGCGATGAAACTTTATGACGAACTGACCGTCGGCAGGGAAGAACTCGGCGCGATGTACCGAAGTAACGTCTTCGGGGATATTGAGGGCAGTCTTCCCGACTTCTCCGACAAGGACGGACTCTACAGGTGTTACGTGGAAATGCTCAACAAGTATCAGGTCTACGGTCAGCGTGCGGCTGAATTTCGCGTGCGTGTAGGTGCGCATAAGGACGACATAGCGTTTTTTATAAACGGCGCAAACGCCAAAGAGTTCGGCTCACAAGGGCAAATAAAAAGCATATCGCTTATTTTAAAGCTCGCGGAAGCAGAAATTATCAGAACCCATAACAGAGAAACCCCTGTTATTCTGCTTGACGAGGTTTTAGGCGAACTCGATGCAAAACGGCGCGATTATGTAATAAACAGGCTGAACCGTTCACAGGTATTTCTCACCGCCTGCGATTTCGGTGAATTTGACAGTTCGGAGGCTACTCGTGCTTGGCTCGTTAAAAACGGTAAATTTCATCCATCTGGGGGGGGACGTTTCAGTCTACTGTAACGACCTCATCGGGGTTTTCGACCTTGAGCGAACCTCTGTTAATCCTTCGGTCAACAGTTTTCTTGCCGCCGCGCAAAAAAGCGGCGGTATTTATTACTGCTCCCTTGACATGCCGAAAAGCTTTGTTGTGACGGGCGACACTGTATATGTGACTAATGTGGCGGCAGGGACAATTAAAAAGAGGGTAGGTCATGGTTTTTAAACAAGTACGAAAAATTTACGAAATTAATTGGAAACCCCACCCGCAATAGGGTGGGATTGTTTTAGACTATATTACTTGAACCCTGCTCGGTGGTGTATAATCCATTTTTGCGGCTTGTTCAAATAATTCTTGTGGGGTTAAATCTTCCCACAGGTTTTCACGCCATTTCGTATAATCAAAATTATTTCTGCCAAGGGTAGTTATGAAAATTTCGGATTCAATTACACCGAGGTTTTCTCTCAACAGCTTAATTCCCGCACTTATTATTGCGGAAGTTTGAACATCACGAACATCATTATACATTATAATCTCCCCTCCATGTTTTTACAAAATCAATCGGGTTCATCATTTTTATGCGACTATCTTTATATTTGAGTAATCGCTTGTCTGTAGAAATTAAATAATCGCACCCCGAAATGATTGCACAGGCAGTATGCGAAGCATCTTTTAGTTTTACTCCTGTTTCTATAATTTCTATCGTCAAGGCATTTGCGATTTTATATTGAGCCTTGTCAAGATAGTGTTTCGCATGATTCTCAATAAATTCCATAACCGAATTACGAATTTCTTCAAAAGGACAATCCCTAAGCTCTTTAATCGTCATCAAAGAATAAACTAATTCCACAGAATTAAATCTCACAAGTGATTGAATGAACATTTTTGCTTTTGTTTCTCTATAAATCTCAATATCGTTTTGGTTATCAAATGGTCTGCCATAACAACAGTTATCTAAATAAATTTTCAACTTATCCATTCAAGGCGTATCCTTTCGAGTACAACTATCTTTTATGATTATAGCACAATTTAACGCAGTTGTCAATAAGGCTTTTTAACATTAAGAGAAGAATAAATAAATAAGCATTTTATAAATTAATACAGCTAAAAAAGCCTTTAAAACAGGGCTTCTTTTTTGTTGCAAGAAAGGATTATCTTATGAAAACCTACGCCTACATTCGCGTATCTTCCGCCGACCAGTGCGAAGACAGACAACTTATCGCCCTATCCGCCCTCAAAATCCCGACCAAAAATATCTACACCGACAAGCAATCCGGTAAAGACTTCAACCGCATTTCGTACACAACCCTCGTAAAAAAGCTGAAAAGCGGGGACTTGCTCTACATAAAATCCATTGACAGGCTCGGACGGAACTACGAGGAAATTCAAAACCAGTGGCGCATACTCACGAAAGAAAAGGGCGTTGACATCGCCGTTCTTGATATACCATTGCTTGATACACGGCTGAACAAAGACCTCATGGGGACATTTATAGCAGATTTAGTTTTGCAAATCCTGTCTTTCGTGGCACACAGCGAGAGGGATAATATCCGTAAAAGGCAGGCAGAAGGCATTGCGGCGGCTCGGAAGCGCGGGGTTCGCTTCGGACGTCCTATAAAAAAGCCGCCTAAAAATTTCGGCGTACTTGTCAGACAATGGGAGCGTGGAAATTTGCCTTTTTGGGCGGTTTTAGAACGGTCAGGGCTTAAAGAAGCCACATTCTATAACCGTTTGCGGGAATACCGCGCCGCCAAAGGCAAAAAATGAACTATAAAAAAGCCCCCCTAAAGCTTCCCCGAAATCGCGAAGCTTCGGAAGCTGCGGCGTTTTAATTTCATACCTGCAAATCAATTTTTAGGGTTAGATTTGTTTACAAACACTCAGAAATATGATATAATTAGTTATGATGCAATGAAGGGAAAGGTTCAAAACGATGGCTCAAAATGAAAACAAACTCACAATCCGCAACACAACCGCCGAGTTCCTGACTTTCGCCTACCAAACGGGCGGCGATGGGATTGAAGTGCGGGTGCAAGACGGAACGGTCTGGCTTTCTCAAAAGCTGATTGCGAGCCTTTTTGATACACAGTTAGCGAACATAAATATGCACATTACGAACATTATTACAGAAACCGAAATAGATGAAACGGCAACTATTAAGGATTTCTTAATAGTTCAAAAAGAGGGCGAACGCACGATAAATCGTAAAATCAAGCATTATAATCTTGATATGATTATCGCTGTCGGGTATCGCGTAAATTCCGCTAAGGCGACCGAATTTCGGCGTTGGGCGACTGTCGTTCTGCGAGATTTCGCTTTGCGTGGCTATTTAATCGACAAAAAGCGTATGGAAAACGGTATGTTTTTAGATGATGATTACTTTGAACGCCTACTTGAGGAAATCCGTGAAATTCGCCTGTCTGAGCGGCGATTTTATCAGAAAATCACTGATATTTACTCGACTTCTATGGACTACGACAAATCCGCCGAGACTACAAAAACCTTTTTTGCAAAAGTGCAGAACAAGCTACATTGGGCGGTTCATCATCACACGGCGGCAGAGTTGATTTATAAACGCGCCGACAGCACGAAAGAGCATATGGGGCTTACCACATGGGAAAAAGCTCCGTCCGGGAAGATTGTAAAGAGCGATGTTTCGATTGCGAAAAATTATCTCACCGAGCAGGAAATGCAGGATTTGGAGCTGATTGTGTCGGGATATTTGGACTTGGCTGAGGGTATGGCGCGGCGTAAAATCCCGATGACAATGGCAGATTGGGCAGAGCAGTTGGATATGGTTCTTAAAGCGAGCAAGTACGAGATTTTAGATAACTTGGGGACAATTACTGCCGAAATTGCAAAAGCTCATGCGGAGAATGAATTTGAGAAATATCGGGTTATTCAAGACCGCTTGTTCAAGAGCGATTATGACGAGTTTTTGTCATTAAAAGATATTGGAAGAGAATAAAGGCTGAAACCCGCTGTTTAATGAGGTTTAAGGAAAGTCGAACTATAAAAAAGTACACCTTTTTATAGTTACCCTTTTTATGCTCTCAAAGCTAATATTTCCCAAAAAACTGTAAAAAAGTTCAAAAAAACACTTGACAGCCGTAAGATTTTGGTTTATAATCATGAATATAGTCGAACTATAAAAAGTACAATTTTTTATAATTACTTTACACATTTTTACAGCTACAAATTATAATGTGGTTAGACTTAGAATATTAAAACAATTAATATGGAAGCCATAAACAGCAAAATAAGACAGCAAGTTAATTCTATTGACGATTAGCGAAAACAACAGGCAATGTACTCAAAAACGCTCTGCTCGGAACGTCCGATTGATACGCTCAAACGGCTTTATAAATCCAACGAGCTTACAAAAGAGCATATGCAGTTTGTTAAAATTATCAACGTCTACAGCGCGGAAGATTTCGACATAATCATGCACGGAGACAGTCCGCTTTCTGTTTTGTGTAGGAATATCAGTATTTATGAGGATTAAGCAGGTGAGAAAATGGGATTATTTATATACCTTGTCGTTTTAATTTTAATAGGATATTTTATGTTAATTGTAGGCGGTATCTATCTTGCCGTTGCAGTGGGAATATTGCTCTTAACAACAACAGTGCGTATATTTTGGGAACGCATAACGATGGTAAACAGTGCTATTTTATCATTAGGGGTCGGATTTTTGCTTTTCACCACAAATTTTCAAGAAAATGAACCCGTATCTAATTTAAATTATTTCAACCTACCTGCGATTCACCCTGTTTTTTGCATTTTAGCCGCAGTAGGCGTTTTTGTTTTAACTCATTTTTTACAGCAGACAAAAATAGGATTTTGGGTTTTTGCTGTACTAATGTCAGTAGCGGGGGCGATTCTTGTGGCGACAATTGTACATGAGTTAACCAATGATATAATCTGGTCTGTATCGGCGGGTGCTTGTACTGTGGCTTTATGCATTGTTGCACATTTGAGAGCGAGAAAAATCAATAATTACGGCTATATTGAGAATGATTTTAGTCCCGCTAAAGAGAGAATGTTCAATCAAACCGATGAATATTCTAAAACAGTACAAGTAGAAAAAGATGAGAATGAAAGACGACAACAAGAATTCAATGACAGGGTTGACCAAATCATCAAGAAGCGTAAACAGTCAGCCGAAAGCTTACAAGCCGTTTTTGATGTTGTACATAAAATGTTTCAAGATGATAAAATTAACTGTTTGGAAAATACTTTTTTTAAAGATTTGGCAACTGAATACAATATTTTAATTGAACTAACGGATAGTTTTATTAAACAAATGGAAAATGCCGACAACGCTTTTGAGCAAAATAAAATGCTTGACATCATAGATAAAAAAGTTGATTTGGCTGATAACTATTACAAAAAAGCGCAGAATAAACTCAACGAAATATTTATTAATCAAAAAGAAAACAAAGATGCAAAAACAAATACTTTTAATTTGTTTGACGGTTGCGACACAATCGAGAAATTAAAAAAACGCTATAAAGCGTTATCAAAAGCCTATCATCCCGATACCGAAGTAGGAGATACGATTCTAATGCAACAATTGAATAACGAATATGAGCGGTTGGAAAAGGAAATGATGAGTTGAAATTTCGACTGTGACAGCGAATAATAAAGAGTAAAATGTCAAATTAGACAATCTTGCACAAAGAAATTAGAAGACCTTTGTGCAAGATTTTGATTCCTAATATGACAAACTACGGTGTCCTGAATAAATCCCGAATTCATGCCTTCAAATCCTTAAATAATAAATCGAGATTATTATAGCCTTCCACGTTAGGGTCGAGAGCAATTCTCTCGGCTTCCAACATCGCCGCAAGAGTTTCCTTATTATATGGAGTAGTGTTCATTGGTTTACGCTCCTTTCAATGCTTTGTATATATATTATACTGCGCAGAATAGGTGTTGTCAATACATTTATGTGATATAAGTAAGTGTGCCAAATGAAAAGGCGGTTCTACTATACCCACAGATTTTATTTATACAGATTTGCATTTTCTATATTTTTATAATTTAATTTTCTAAATGTTCATGAATCAATTTTTTAATTGTATTTTGAGCGTCTTGCAACTACAGAATTCAGCAAGTCTAAAAAATCTTTTGGGAAAAGAACATTCATACAACACTCTCCATTAAAGTAATTTGTTTCGGAATCGATTTAATAATTCCCGCAATATTTTTACTCACATATAACGATTCAAAAGTTATATCTTTTTTCCCTAACAGAGTCGCTTGAGAAGACAGTCCTGCATTTAAGAGAAACTTGGTACAGTTTAAGCTTTCCGGTAAACTTGAGCCGTATTCTTTTCCTCCGCATTTGCCGTCGTAACTGATTATATAGTCGATATTTTTTTTATTAAGTAATGCAAGTGACTCTGAGAATTCATCAAATTCTACACCTGAAAAATATCTGTTATCTCTTGTATTAGATACACCTTGGTATGGCGGGTCCATGTAAATCAAATCTCCGGGTTCGGAAATTTCAAATATTTTTTTATAATCATAAGAGGAAAATGTGGTTCGTCCTTTTAAAATAGAAGAAACCGCATAAACATTCTCTTTGATATTTCGCGGGTGCGTTCCGTGGCGACGTTTATCAGGCGATTGGTTAAAGTGACCATCTTTATTATATCGAACCGAACCTTTCACGCATCTTGCAAGTAAATACAACATATTCTCGGCGGTTTGCTCGCCATTGTTGAAACAATCACGAACGTAATAAAAATGCGCTAAATGCCCTTCGTCATAAGAAAACTGTCCTTCCCAAACTCTTGTATAATTCGCAATCAATTCCATGGGTGTATTAATCGCTTTTTGTAATATACGAACGATAGGTTCGTTAATATCATTTATATAGTATGCTTTTGCACGGTTTTCACTTGCTGCCGCAATAGTTATGGTGGCCATACCTGAGAAAGGTTCAAAAAGCCTGTTAAATCTATTAGGCATATATCTAAGTATCTGAGGTGCAAGCAATCTTTTAGAACCTTGATACTGCACGATATGAGGAGTTCTTCCGTTCATGAGGCTTTTCACCGTCCTTTTGAAAATGTGGTTGTTGATAATTAATTATACCACAATATTTATAGATTGTCACCCCCCTACCCCGCAGGGTGTTCAACTATATGCTTTAAAACCTCCGAATAAGCAATAGGTACCCAGTGACACCCCTGCCCCGCAGGCGGCGAATCCCCGCAAAACTCAGGTTTTAACCCATCGTTTTCGTCACGGAGCGGCTATCGTTTTAATACATAATAAGTGTAGCGGTTTTGTCCGACTTTTTCAACCGTGCCATCGCTCACCATTTCTCGCAATAACGCTCTAACACGCCCATCGCTAAGTCCGATAATATTAATAAAGTCAGCGACCTTTCCTTGACTGTTATTTTCAAGAAATGAAATCACCATTTTCTTTCTATCGGTCGCCACGACCGATTGCGACCGATTGACGACCGATTGGCGACCGATTAAAGCGTCCGGTTCTCTTCTTCTGAACGTGACCTTAAAAAACCCTGTAAATTCAAATTCCGGTTCAGCCACATTTGCATTGTATGTGGCATTTCGCATCCGTCTAATTCCTGTTCCCATCTGCTCAATGTAATTAATGCGGAAAAACATACTGGCGATTGTTGAGTTACGGGTTATGCTGACCATCCCGAAATTCTCACGGGTTATTCCTTTACAGATTCCGCCCGGACTTACAATGTCAACGCGGTCGTCGAAAATTTCAACCATTACCCGCGCACCCTTCTCAAAATAGTCTCTGTGACAAACAGCATTGACCACCGCTTCGCGAAGTGCGTCTTCGGGAAGTTCAAGAATATTCTCACGCCTCAAACTCTCAATTTTATAGCTTATACGTAGATGCTTTTTAAGGAAAACTATTGCATCGTCTACGTTGCTGACAAGGTCGCCGTTTAACTCTTTCGCATCTAAAATGTTAGCTTTGTCCGTACCCTTATACAAGGCACAGACTACTCCTGCGTGGCGGAACATAATGTCCTCATTATTTACTCGAAAGAACAATGCTCCGGCGTTAGTGAAGCAGAGTTTACCGCCAGTCATTCCGGCGCAACATAAATTCTTCAAAATAATATCGCGGTCAAGCACTTCGCTGATTTTTGCGTTCTTGATGTATCGCTTATATGCGGCTTCATTAAATCGCTCATCTATCGGTAAATTCTCGCGGACAATTTCATCATAACGGACTCGTCCTTCGTTTTGTAAAAACTCAATAATACTATCACGGTCCAACTTTTGTGTATTAGAACCCGAACGTAAATAAAAACCGGCGGGACATGAATAAGGTTTTTGCGTACCCTCCGGTACGGTTAATACAATAACATTTTCAAGAATATCGACCTTGACATTCAGATACGGTTCGACTTTGTTAATAGTATCTTGAATACGGGAACGCGCGGCGTTGCTTACATCCGTACCAACGATATTATTACCGTCATCTACTCCAATAAATATCCTCCCACCAGAGGCATTAGCAAAAGCGCAAACCTCGGCAGGGAGTGACTTGTCCGGGCTTGCCTTGAACTCTATTTTATAACTCTCACCTTCGCTGATGATTACTTCCATATTATAATTCATTCTCCAAACCACCCTTATCATATTGCTGTTATTTTATCTTAAGAATCACAGACAGTCATAAATATAATTTCGACCTTATCCCCCCCTACCCCGCAGGGTGTTCAACTATATGCTTTAAAACCTCCGAATAAGCAATAGGTACCCAGTGACACCCCTGCCCCGCAGGCGGCGAATCCCCGCAAAACTC
>Ga0099364_10000251_pt1 | contig 89100 bp, 74 predicted proteins | sample TergutTh196P3_FD_73070 | JGI IMG/M metagenome (GOLD analysis project Ga0099364, IMG submission 73070) | Microcerotermes parvus P3 segment gut microbial communities from Pointe-Noire, Republic of the Congo - Th196 P3 | ecosystem: Host-associated > Arthropoda: Insects > Digestive system > Gut ...
GAGTGGAAGCCGCCGTGCCGCCGCGCCCCCGTCTACCCGTGGTAGTTCAGGTTGCGACGCACCCAATCCGCCACGTTCGCCAAGCCGCCGGGCGTTATGTGACATTTCCCCTAGTGCAGTGGTATGTTGAAGAAAATTCTGACATAAACAACGATGGTGGAAATTTATGTGCTGTGGCGATAAGTTGTCGAGTTTTCTTGTTAACAATGCTGTGTTCTGCAAAAAATTATATATCTGCGGATATAAACGCACTAATGAAAAGGAGTGATTACTTTGACCCCAGAAGAAAAAATGCAATTTGTTTTAGAACGTGCACGGAAAGCACTGGAAAGCGGAGAGTTACCTATCGCGGCTGCGATTTACAACGGCGATGAGCTTGTTTCTGTAGCGCATACAACAGAAATTGCAGATAGACGATTCTTGGTACACGCAGAGCAGAAGGCATTGATGGAAGCAGACATGAAAAAACTACCGTTTGAAGTGCGATTCAAATTGGAACTGTACACAAACATGGAGCCGTGCTTGATGTGCCTTGGAATGGCGCTGTCTAGCTTCGTCAATAAGCTTTATTATGGTGTGGAGGCACCAGATGATGGTGCGGTAGAGTTCGTCCGCAAGGAATATGAAGGGCGCACAGTTCGGGGGCTTTCGGGCTGGCATTTCCCAGAAACAACAGGGGGTTTACTCCGTGAACAGAGTATACAGCTGTTCCGTGAATATGCTGAGCAAAATGCTGAAAAGGGTATACCCGGAATGGTAGAGTTTGCGAATGTTATTGCAGCGCTGTAATTATCCAGCCCAATGAGCAGTATTGCCTATATCCGGGGAAACGTCACATAACAAGCGGTTTGGCGCAATGGCGGTTGCTGTGGAGACCAGTAGCCGGATGCGCCCTATGACACTTTGTGGTAGCTCAGGGTGCGGCGCACCACATCTGCCACTTCGCCAAGCCGCCGGGCGTTATACGACATAAAATCTGGAATGATTGAAATAGCCCCGCATCCATGCGGGGCGGGGACGGTGGAAGCGTTGGAATTGTGCAAATGTTAAAGTTGCTTGATACACTGGTATATTATGTAGACTCAACGGAGCGTTTGTTGCAAAAAAGAGTATAGCCAGTTATGCTTGATTATAGAGGTGAGTAAATTGGATTGTATTAAGGTCGGAAAGCTGATTTATAGTTTACGCATTGAGAAACGCATGACACAAAAGCAACTGGCAGATATGATGAATATAAGCGACAGGACTATATCCAAATGGGAACGCGGCATAGGTTGCCCTGATGTATCTTTGCTTAATGAGCTTTCTAAAATATTAGGCGTAAATACTGATAAAATATTGACAGGTGATTTGAACGCTAAGGAAATAGACGGAGGTAGCATGAAAAGAGTTAAATTCTATATATGCGTCATCTGTGGTAACACAATGTTTAGCATCAACGAAGCTGATATTTCCTGCTGTGGGAGAACGCTGACGGCGCTTAATGTAACAGCAGAAACTGAAACGCATTCAATGGCTATAGAGGAAATTGAGAACGACTACTTCATTAGAATAAGCCACGAAATGACAAAAACTCACTATATTTCTTTCGTTGCTTTCGTTGGCTACGACCGTGTACATTTTGTGAAGCTCTATCCAGAACAAAATGCGGAACTGAGGATTCCACAAATGAGCGGTGACAAGCTGTTTGCTTATTGCAACGAGCATGGACTATGGGAGAAAAGAATCAAATAAGTATTATCAATAAAAAGCAGTTAGTGAATAGCCGCGCCCGCCGTCCGTGGCGGGCGCGGTGGAGCAGATTTTACGTCGTATAACAGGCGGTTTAGCGAAATGGCGGTCGGTGTGGAAACCTGTAGTCTTCTGCGCCCCTCAACCTCTGTGATAACTCAGGTCATGGCGCACCCAATCCGCCACTTCGCCAAGCCGCCGGGCGTTATACGACATAAAATCTGGGATGATTTATATAATCGCCCCGCATCCATGCGGGGCGAGGACGACGATACTTTTGATATTGTGCAAATGTTAAAAAACTTGCCATATTGAGATAATTAATATTGGAAGCGTGGCAGCAGGAAAAGAGTTTTATTCACAGCAAAGGTTGTCTGTTAAGATATGATGCAATTTAATAAAAAGCGAGGGAACTCAAAATGAAATGTATGTCAAAGCATCCTTATAGATACTTTAGTAGCAAAGAGAAGTTATTAGAACTTTGGACACCGACTTTTTCTCTTATTGAAAATCATCAGATTATTAACGTGTATGGTGTCTGGGATTGCATTTACGGTAAATGGTTTGACAATTGCCCTATTGTAATTCATTTTGAAACTGGATTTTTATGTATCAATGTTCATTGTGAGCAGTATTTTTCTTTGGGCTGGAATGATGTTGACATATCAGAAAAACCATATTGGCTTTGTTCGCAAGGTGGTTTAACCATCAAAGATTTTGAATGGAAAGAGGATTTGATATGGAAGAACTATGAAAGTCTTTCCGACATTTATAACAAACCAATTCTCTCTGTTCAAATAATTGGAAATACGAGAGAAGTGCGTGGAATAGCTTTTAGAATAGAAAATAATACTCTTTGCATAGAAAATAATGGCGATTGTATAGTCGCTTATCTTAGCGAGCAAGCATTATTTAAGCAGTAAAAGAAAAGCCGCGCCCGCCGTCCATGGCGGGCGCGGTGGAGCAGATTTTACGTCGTATAACAAGCGGTTTAGCGAAATGGCGGTCGGAGTGGAAACTGGAAGCCTGTTGCGCCCTTTGACCGCATATGGTATTCTAGGTTGCGGCGCACCCCATCCGCCACTTCGCCAAGCCGCCGGGCGTTATGTGAAATGAAAATTTGAATGATTGAAATAGTCGCCCCGCATCCATGCGGAGCGAGGACGACTGAAATTCAACATTATGCGAAATGATTATAAGCTCATTGCCATACTGAGATAATTTGATTACTCATAAGGAGAAGTGGAAACATGACAGAAAAATTGAAAAATCAACTCGAATTTTTGGCAATCGCTGATAGCATGAAGCAAATATATCGTCAATCAGTGCTTATTGACGGTTCGCGATATGAAAACGATGCCGAGCATTCTTGGCATTTTGCCCTCACGGCTATGACATTGTTTGAGCATTGTACGCTTGATGGTGTAAACATTGATTGTGTGATTAGAATGGCAATCATACACGATTTAGTCGAAGTTTATGCAGGGGACACTCCTGCGCAAGATGTGGTCGCGAACATAGGAAAAGAAGAACGCGAACGCGAAGCGGCAGATAGATTATTTGCATTATTACCCGAAAAACAGGCACATGAATATCGCTGCCTTTGGGAGGAGTTTGAAGCTATGGAAACGCCTAACGCAATTTACGCTTCGGCGGTGGACAGGTTTCAATCGTTTTATAACATTCACATGAGCGGTACAGGCAGTGCTTGGATAAAATTCAACGCAACAGCCGAACGTGCGAGGACACGAATGTTGCCGATTAAAACGGCAATTCCGACTTTGTGGCAGTGGGTTGAAGATGCTATTGATATAAATGTGGAAAAGGGATTCTTAAAAAATGATTAGCACTCTTTACAATAGAGGCATTTAATGATAAGCGCGCCCGCCGTCCGTGGCAGGCGCGGTGGAGAAATTTTCACTTCACATAACAAGCGGTTTAGCGAAATGGCGGTCGGAGTGGAAACCTAAACACGGTTGCACCCCTTTACCGCTTATGGTATTCTAAGGTGCAGTGCACCCAATCCGCCACTTCGCCAAGCCGCCGGGCGTTATACGAAATACTGTGCGGTGGAAACCAAAACATATTTTATTATATTGGCGGGTTTCCCTGCATTATAAGCTTTGAAGGGGTGCGTCCCGCTTGTTGAGGGGTCTGCCGCCTGAGTCGAACGCTGTGCAAGGCAGAAGAATATCTGAGCGGCCAGCGCCTGAACTTGCAGGCGGAGCAAGCAATCGCAAACTGAGGAATGGGCAAGTCGGGTGCCGTCCCGCCTATCAACGGGTCTGCCGCCTGAATCGAACGCCGTGCAAAAAACGGAAGAATCCCCGAGCGGCCAGCGCCTGAACTTGCAGACAGAGCAAACAATCGCAAATTGAGGAATCTGCGAGTCAGGGTGCCGTCCCGCCTATCAACGGGTCTGCCGCCTGAATTGAACACAGTGCAAAGCGGAAGAGTCCCCGAGCGGTTAGCGCCTTGACTTGCAGGCGAATCAAACAACCGCAAATTGAGGAATCTGCGAGTCAGGGTGCCGTCCCGCCTATCAACGGGTCTCCCGCCTGAATCGAACGCAGTGCAAAGCAGAAGAATCCCGAGCGGTCAGCGCCTTGACTTGCAGGCGAATCAAACAACCGCAAACTGAGAAATCGGCAAGAAATGATGCCGTCCCGCCTATTAGCGGGTCTCCCGCTTAAGTCAAACGCTGTGCAAAACCCATTGATTTGCGGGTTAGTCAGACATTGCTATCGGCTGTTACATAATGCCTACTGAACAATCGAGAAATCATTAAAAAGATGGTGCAGCAAGCGCTTACATGGTATAATAACTGCAAGGAAAAGCGAGAAATTCAGCAAAAAACCTTGCAGGTGGTGTCGGTAAATGTACAAGTTTCCAAGCAGGCAAATAGGCATAGAAGATTTTGGAATGCCGTCGGGCGTCAAATTAAACCCCGAAAACCGTTGGGTGCAAAAAGCAGCGCTGATACCGTGGGATGCGATAGAGAAGCGATATGCCGCATTGTTTAAGAACCGGAAGGGAAATGTGGCAAAACCACTTTGTTTGGCATTGGGCGCATTGATAATCAATACAGAGCGGGGTTTATCAGACGTGGAGACGGCACTGCAGATACAGGAAACACCATGTTTGCAATACTTTTGCGGAATGGCGGCGTACGAAGACAAATTGCCGTTCGACCCGTCGCTGATGGTATATTTCCGAAAGAGGCTGACCCCTGAGATACTTGGCGAGATCAATGAAATGATAATAGCAAAGAGCGAAGATGTGGAAGCGCCGCCGGATCAGCCGTCAAGTGGCGGTGGCGATGAACTCGAACCGCCGAACGAAGGGACACTGATAGTGGATGCGACCTGTGCGCCACAGAATATCCGGTACCCGCAGGACAGTTCCTTGTTAAACGAAGCGCGTGAGAACCTTGAGGGTATGGTAGACGAACTTCATGAACCGGCAGATGGGGGGAAACCGCGTACATACCGCAAACAGGCACGGCGCGAATATATTAAATTCTCAAAGAAGCGCAAGAAAACATATAAGGAGATCCGCAAAGCGGTAAAGGCACAGCTACAATACATCCGGCGAGACATGCGAATAGTCGACGGGTTGCTGGGAAAAGGAAGGAAGCTGCCAAAGTGGCACGCGGAACGGCTATCAACCATCAGGCTCCTCTATGAACAACAGCTCTCGATGTACAACAACCGCAGCCACACAGCAGCCGGCCGAATAGTGAGCCTGGGGCAACCGTGGGTACGGCCGATAGTTCGAGGAAAAGCAAATGCGAAGTGCGAGTTCGGCGCAAAACTGGAGATAAGCGTATCAGACGGATTTGTCAGGTTGGAACATACATCGTTCGATGCATACAATGAAAGCGCCAACTTGATCGGAATAATAGAGCGCTACCGGAAGCGAGAAGGGCATTACCCCGAAAGAGTGCTGGTGGATGGAATATACCGAAACCGAACGAACTTGGCGTTTTGCAGAAAAAACGGAATACAGATTTCCGGCAAACCGCTTGGCAGACCAAAGAAAAGTGCGAAAACTGACAAGAAACGGATTCGAGCAGACGAGATAGATCGTGTAGAAGTTGAACGGCATTTCAGCCAGGCGAAAGGATCATTTGGTTTAGGGCTGATCAGAACCCGGCTAAAGGAAACGAGCGAAACCACGATCGCATTGTCGATCATTGCGTTGAATTTGTCCCGCATAGGGCGGATTCTTCGTACCCTTTTTGCTTGGCTTGACTTAAAATCATTCTTCTGGACGATTTCGCGAAAATTGACGATTGTTCATTAGCCATTAGGTATAGGTTGGTCAGGAACAACAGGATTTGTTTCTAATGATGATCCGCTTATTTCTATAATATTTAGTAATATATATAAAAGATAGGAGATTTAATTATGAGGAAAATTATTTTTACTATATGTGTTATGATTTGCATTAACTTAATAACAGCTTTTACGGTTGCAAGCAGAGCAAATTCGAATCAGATTACAGTGAATCGTGTTTCATATGACGTTATTATTGACGGAGAGAGTATAGCTCTAGATAATCTTCTTCTTAAATACAATAATAGGGTATACGTATCTATAAGGGAGCTGAGCGAATTATTTGGATATACGGTGTTATGGAACGGGGAAAGAGGTGAGATAACCTTGGAAAGCGATGAATACAGAAATAAAATGAAGGATACGTCCTTTGCCGGAGTTTTAGCAAATGGAATAGGTTATAATTTTATTGAAGATGAGTTTGATTTCGAAAAATTTTGTGAGAGGAATGGATATTCGCTATTTAGAGAACTTGATACCTTGGTTTTGGCGCAAACCCCTGCTGAAGCTGCTGAAGGTGGGCAATATCACTTGCATCCACCTCTGCAGAGTATGAAAGAAGGTTTTGAAGAAAGATTTGCCATTAATGTACGTTATTGTTCCGTGACGGATAATTGGATATTGGAGTTAGTTTTATTAGATGCAGAGCCATTTTCAGTTTTGGGACTTCCTATGGTTTTGGCTATAAACCGTTCGGATGGCGCAATGGCACTATATCGTTCTGATAGCGGAAAGTGGATGCATGAAATTGTATGGTAAGTCAATAGGGTTAAGCCATTAAAGAGGCAATCTGCCTGCTGCTGATACTCAGCTTCGCGTTGGGTGCGGCTCCGATAACGCAGAGCATGTTCATGACTACGGCTCGGGCTCCTCATTGTACTTGCAAGGAATGGCGCATACGCATCCACCTAGAACTGACTTCTGACTCCTTGCATTTGACTTTAGGTTGCGGACGCAGTCTGCATTATCATAGATTTTCATGCTGAACTGAAAACCCTAAAAAGCGTCCTCTCCATCCTCGTTGTCTTAGTCACCGTATTGGCTAATCTGCCCAACGCTTTTTAATACGAAGGGTCTTGCAGTAGGTTCGTCAACAACACGCAGAACTTTGATCCGGAATCGCCAATCGTCTCCATAATCGAATATATACATAAACTTATCACCCTTGATGAGACGGAACTTCGTCAGCTTAACCTTGTCAGTGAAACCAAGAGCACCATCCAAATCACCGCCTGGACACATATACTCAGCATCGCCATCCCAAGTGTTTCGGCATTACTGTGATTGTAATCGGACAGCTTAAGCTGCCAACTTGTTGGCAGCCGGCGCGGCTCTAAACAACGAACCGCCTGCACCACAACCGGGGCCTTCACCACGCTAAGCCAACACAGCCCGCTTCTCCTGCTCGCATTTTTATCATTTCTGATGTGCATCTGTAAAGATGCATAGAGGGATTCGTTTTAAGAATTCAATTGCGGTCATACCTAAAGCATCAGCCGGTTGAATGAAAGCATCGCACAGGGACACCGAATGCGATAGGATAAGGAATAAAATGATATGTTGAGGAAAAGAAGAAACAAGACAGCGATTGTTACTTTGAAGAAAAGAAGAAATAAGACAGTGATTGTTACTTTGAAGGAAAGAAGAAACAAGACAGTGATTATTACTTTATGCGCCATCGGAATCATAGTATTATCCCTTTTCGCGTTTTTTATTAAGGCAATGTACTTCCCGGTAATCTACCCGATAAAAAGTTCATCAGGGGAACTATCAGTTGTTCTATATTCAGGGTTTCATACGAATAGGCCGGTAATTACGCTAAGGCATTACATAGATGGTCTGCACATAGCAGATTACGAGTTAACCATCGAAAAGGGAGTTCGCGTACAAGAACCCCAAAAATATACACTGCCTAGTTTTGAGGAAGGGGCAGTTGACGTCATCATAAAACTTGGCGACGATTACAAAAGTAATTTTGCTATATCTTACAATCATGCAAGTGATTTATACAAAAGAGGGTTATTAATATATCTCACATCCGATAATAGCTTTATTTCTTATGAACCAAGAGAGTATATTTACGACAGATATATTTATTTTGTATCAGGAGATAGCAGGATGTGTTATAGTTTAAAAGTAAATGCATTAGAATGGGAACTTATTGATAAACATATTGATAGCACCCCGAAATTGAAGAAAATCCCCCGAAACGAAGACCCCTACCTAGTGACCTACTCAGGATGGAAAGAGTACGAATGGATTGTAACGTTCGCAGATGGTTCTTCATAGTGCTGAAGCAGGGGGCAGGAGTACGGTGAAAGTGTGGAAAAAAGTGTTACTGGTAATTGGGGGCATAACGATACCTTTAGTTATTGTTTTTCTTTGGCTGGTTAACTCGAACACTGTGTATGTCGAGGACTATTTCACAGATATTGGGGTGCGACCAGGAACTCGATTCGATGCCCTTGTGGATTTATTCGGTGAGCCAATGGACATAATTCATTCTGAACACACTTTGTATTTATCCAGAGTAATCTATGATGGAATTGAGTTTTTCGTAAGCCATCGTGATGATTTTCCTACGTCAGGAGTTGTCCAGACTGTGGTGGTATTTAATCCTAACATACGGTTTGGCAGACGGCAAGTTGGCGTAGGCTCAACGAGAAGAGAAATAGAAAGGGCATACAATGGATTTTTCTTTCGAGTTGGAAAAAACCTTAACCGCTTTACACATGATGGGCCAAGCATGGATGGACTGATATGGGAAAATACCGAAGAAAGATTTGCAATAGTAGATGGTATTAGCTGGATTTGGTTTCATTTTGATGAAGATTAATGGGTGAACAAGATTGCTATAACTAACAATTTGGGATACAAAATATGGGCCAACCGGAACCACTATTGAAACAATATTGAAAGCGTGGAAAAATGGCAAACGTCAAGCATATCCTTAAATAAAAACAATTAGCCCAGTAGGGGCGGGCATCGTGCTCGCCACCACCATTTTCAAAGGCAAAGCGCTCTCAAAGAGAGGAGGATGAGGCATGAAAACATATGCAAATATAATATTTTGGGTATTACTTTCAATACTATTGCTATGCTCATGTGATGATATCGAAAACACTACAAACGGGGATGTGAATAATATGGAAAAGTCATTATTTCCATTTCAAAACATAGATTCAAAATGGGGTTATATGGATATCGAGGGCAATACAATAATTAAACCTCAATATGACTCTGCATCATATTTCACAGACAACAAAGCCGTTGTTACAATCGAAGGTAAAAACAGCGACAAATACGGCTATATTAACAAAAATGGGGATATAGTTGTACCGATTATTTATGATTGGGCTGCTCCCTACTCTAATGGTTTGTATTTTGTAAAAAAAATGAAAAATCCACAAGCAGATCACGGCGGAGAGACTTGGATTTATATGAATGATAACGGTGAGGTCGTTCTGCAATTAACAGATAAAGATTTTTACTTGGTTTGGCCCGGCAATGGAGGTTTATCTAATGTAGCGAAGGATGCTGCCCCGGGGAGTTGGGGTTGTATTGACATTACAGGCGATTATATAATTAAACCGCAATATAGTGGGCTGGGCTATTTTTGTGACGGACTCGCATGGTTCAGAAATGTGGGTGGGAGAGATAGCAAATTCGGATTTATTAATAAAGAAAACGAAATAGTGATTCCTGAAATGTATGAAGCTCCCGGTGATTTTTCTGAGGGAATTGCCCCGGTAAAACTTAACGGAAAATGGGGTTACATCAATGGAAAAAATGAAATAGTAATCGAGTTTAAGTTTGATGATGCAAAAAGTTTTTCGGAGAGTGTTGCTGCTGTAAATGAAAATGGGTTGTGGGGAGTAATAGATCACACTGGTGAATATGTTATCCCACCACAATATCCAAATCTCTCGAATAGTTATAACGGTCTGTTTATGGTACAAAAAAATCTTTTTGATTTTGATTATTATGTGAATTTGAACGGTGAAATTATTAAACCCAAAACGGCAACGTAGTAAAGCAGTACGCCTACGACATAGGCGGCAACGTGACACTGTTCACTGTGGACATAGGCAGCGGCCGCGAAATGGAGACAGCCTACGGCTACGACAGCATGGGAAGGCTGGAAACCGTGAGCGAGGGCGGCATACCGCAGGCGACATACACATACGACGCGAACGGCAACAGGTCGTCGCTGGCGAACGCGAACGGCACGTCCGCGGTTTACCAGTACAACCAAGCCAACTGGGTGACAAGCCTCTTGAACACGAGCGGCAACGCCGTAATCTCATCCTACGCCTACGCATACTACACGGACGGCAACCAGCGCACGAAGACGGAAAACACAGGCAGGGTGACCACCTATGTTTACGACGGCTTAGGGCGGTTAGCAAGCGAGAGCGAGACAGGGCCGAACGCGCAGACAATATCATACCAGTACGACCGCAGCGGCAACCGCACTCAGATGACGGTTAGCGGCGCGGAGGAATATGTCACAGCGTACACCTACGATGCGAACAACCGACTGCTCGCCGAAGCCAGAACCGAGGGCACAGATACATACATCACAAGCCATTACTACGATGCCAACGGGAACCTGTACAGCAAGCTGTGCGAAACGGTAAGCCATGGGCAGGGAGACCCCGCGCTTACGATAGAGGAGGGCATAGCGGACAGCGAGCTTTACTCGTACAACGGCTTCAACCAGCTCAAAGGGGTAACGATCGGCGAAGCAACTGCGGGGTACGCGTACTACCCGTCGGGGCTGCGAGCGACGAAGACAGTCGATGATGCCGAAACTTGGTACATCCTCAACGGCGCGAACGTTGTGCTGGAGATAGAGGACGACGAGGTAACCGGGAAATACGTCCGTGGGATCAACCTGATATCGGGGGAGATAGGGACGGATGAGGTCTGGTATGTCTTCAACGCCCACGGCGATGTCGTGCAGCTTACTGACGATGCGGGAATGGTGACGAAGGACTACGACTACGACTCATTCGGAAACGAGCGAGGCATTGACCCTGAGGACGGAAACCCGTGGCGGTACTGCGGGGAGTATTTCGATTTGAGCAGTGGTACTTATTACCTTCGTCATAGGAGCATGGATCCGCGAACAGGCCGCCTTTTGACAGAGGACCCGATCAGGGCAGGCCTGAATTGGTATGTCTACGCGAATAACAACCCCATTATGTTCATCGACCCATCGGGGTTAGTGAGCGTAAATCTTGTAGAATATGCCAAAGCACAAGGAGCGACTGTAACAAACTACACAAAAAACGGAAAGGCCTATGTTACGATTTCTTATAACGGTATATCTCAAAATTATACCAATTATAACAGCGGCAGGATTGACGATTCAGTTCTCAATTCCAAGTTTGGGTGGACAAATCCTTATGTACCAAGTGGTGAAACCCAGGCAGTTCATATGGGATCGCGTCAAGTAATGAGTTCGCCGTGGCATCACCATTCAAGTACAGTTATTTTTGCAGGGTATGATAGCGACCTTTTAAGCAAGTACCCAAATGATTTTACTAACAGTTATTTTGGTATGCGATACGCAACGATAGGCGCAGCTCCTTCGACATACAGTGCCGCTATAAGAGGGGACATATTGCGTGGTTATATCAATCATAGCGATGATGTCAATTTGAGAGCTAATGTTGAGTGGATTAATCTTGGCATATATGATGTAAGAACTATCCGATCACTATTTACCAGCGTGAACGACTATATAATGTATTGGCAACATAATGTATCGTATCCGCGTTTAGGGTTTAATGTTGATGCACCTAATACTTACAACTCAAATTCGTTCACCCATGGGTTGTATTTAGCCAATGGAATAACAGTTCCTAGCCCAACAACAAGGCTTCCGGGATGGGATAGCCCTCTTCCAAGCCACTATTTCCGAGAGTATCATTTTGATTACTGGAGGATATAATCGTGAAGAGGAGGATTATTATATATATTTTTATTGTCTTATCGGTAACTATTTTAAGTATTGTATTGGTATCGCTTTTAAACCCACTGCGAAAACCCAATGAACAATTAAAGGCCGAGATGCTTAAGCTTACGCCTATTGGCACAAGCATGGTGGATGTCCTTGCAGTTATCGAGAACCACGATAAATGGAATATTCGACACATATTGGATGGGGGTTATACATATATCGCTGGCGAGCCGATAGGGCCACATCAAGGGGGCGATAGATTACATGGCATAAAAGTAGGAGTAAAATCAATGGAAGTTGATATTGGCTCTTATAATTTTTTGGTTTTTATTCTTAAAGAAAGTGTGTCAATTTTTTACGGCTTTGATGAAGAAGCGAAGTTGGTTGATATTGCCGTAAGAAGGTATGTTAGGGATGCTTTATAAGTTTGCATAATAATAGGTGGCAAAATTGTTGAAGAGTGGGTACAGTAAGATGCGCGGAACGGTGCTTGGACTGGCGTTGAGATTAGATCAGACGGTAGAATGTATGTCAGGGCGGATTCTTTTTTACAAAACAATTATTCAAACGGGCAAACGTGAACGCTAAAATCGGATTTTTTCAAAAGCTATTGACAAATATATCGGTTGTCCGTTACAATAGTAGCAAGGAGGATTCCCGCTATGAACATCAATGACCTTTTACAACAAAAAAATATCACGAAATACCGCTTATCAAAAATCAGCGGCATTCCATTTGCTACTATCAGCGACATCAGCACAGGCAAAGCCAAAATCGAAAAGTGCAGCGCGGAAACGCTATATAAACTGGCAAAGGTTCTGGATGTAACGATGGAGGAATTGGTTTCGGACAGCATGGAATACCGCCAGTCTTTTGAAGCGTTCAAGAGTACCGTCTGCCATCAGCTCAAGGACATGGGCGATATGGACTTTATTATTGATACGCTGGAAACGGATAAAATCCGAAAGCTGTATCAAAAAAAATGGTATCCCGAAAGCCTTTATCTGTTGGCGATGGTGGATTATCTCTGCCGTGAGAACGATTTCCCCGTATGCGCCGAATACGGCGACATCCGCAGGGCAAAGCTGCAACAGCCGATATATCCCGCCAGCGTTATCGCCATGAGTCTTTTCAGCCGGAGCGACCAGCCCAAGCAAGACAGCTACAATCACGCTATCCCTGAATTTAGACGGTTTAATATCGTAGAAAGTGAGGTGCGAAATGTCCTCTGACACGACCTTTACAAAAGAAAATCTCAACTCCTACCTGAAAGAACTGGCAAAGGAGTTTCGCCGCCTGAACGGTACGCAAATGCCCGCCGAGATTATTCTGATAGGCGGCGCGGCGGTGCTTGCCAATTACGGTTTCCGCGATATGACCTATGATATTGACGCGGTGATTGTCGCTTCTTCCGCGATGAAGGAAGCCGTCAACCATGTGGGTGACCGTTTGGGGCTGCCAAACGGCTGGCTGAATATGGACTTTCAAAAAACCAAATCATATTCCGCGAAAATAATAGAGATTTCCACTTACTACAAGACCTTTTCCAATATCTTGACGGTGCGGACGGTCGCCGCCGAATACCTTATCGCCATGAAACTGATGAGCGGACGGCAGTATAAAAACGACCTGTCCGATGTGGCGGGGGTTCTATGGGAACATCAAAAAAACGGAAATCCCCTCGACAGAACGGCAATAGCCAAAGCTGTTATCACGCTTTACGGAGAAAACGCGGAGCTTCCCGCTATTTCTCAAAAATTCATTGACGACGCTTTTATCAGCGGCGATTATGAACAGGTTTATCGCGGTATCCGCGAAAGCGAGAAGCAAGCAAAAGAAACTCTGCTGACGTTTGAGAAAGGCTATCCCGACGAATTAAAAGAGGACAAAATATCCTCTATTCTCGAACGGGCAAAGCAAAGACGGGAGCGCGACCACGACGAGCGGTAACGGCTTAAATCCCGTATAATAACAACCTAATAAACCCAATACGAGGGCGTTTACGAAAAGTGAGGGTCTTTTTTATGCCCTGAAACGGAGGTGAGAATCAAAAATGAGATATTTCAAGGTAAATATTACGACAACAACGAGAATTACGACCGCTTATTTTGACAATATAAGAAAGCATTGCAGACATAGCGCTTTATGTGTATAATGGGTTAGGAAACACACAGTGGCAACAATTAGCGCAGAAACTGCAAAATACGTTTACTGCCAAAATGTATTGCAATTTAGGAAATCATTCTTCATATAATTTCTGCATTCAGCACAAGGAGTACCAACATGGGAATCGAACATTATGCATTCGCGTTATTCGTATCGGGGCTGATATGCCTAATAGCAATACTGACAAAAATTCTGTTCGCAGACGTAAAGCGGCAGCGTAAACTCCTTGACGAAAAGGAATCAAAACTGCTCCAGCTCTACCAATCGGTGGAGGGCATAATGGAGGAGTTCTCCGACCAAGTAGAATCCACGGCAAAGGAACTAAAGGAATACGAAACCCGCATAGCAAAGAGAGCCGCGGCAATACCCCCCAAGCCCCCCGAGCCTGTAGCTATCGAAAAACCGGCAGAAAAACCTTCCCGCCCTCTGACAGTAGACCAAAGCAGGATAAGAGCCGCAAGCGAGGTAATCGAAAGAGCGGAGCGCGTAATAAAAGGCGACATGCTCAAACCGCCGCAAAAAAACGAAAACGGAACTGTCTTCCACCGTTTTTTTGATGATTCGCTGGGCGATGCCCAAGCAGCAGAAACCGAAACCAGCGCAAAGCAAAAAAGAAACGACTCAATCCTTGCCCTGGCTGCCCAGGGCAAATCAAACGCCCAGATAGCACAGGAACTGGGCATAACGCAAAACGAAGTGAAATTCATAATAGAACTCGGCACAGGCAAACTCTAATTATGACTATTGACAAGGGGCACAGAAATAGCCGTCCGAACGCAAGGCACGGTAAAGACTAAAAGCCCCATGAACAGCGACGTTAATTTTATATAAATTCCTCTTAAGTTATAGCCTCAAATGTACGATAAATAAAGTAGGAAAGACTATACCCGTCTAACCGTACTTATTTACTATGTTGCTAATGACACCACAACATTTAACGGGAGCAGAAAATGGTAAGAGGACTATACATAGCCGGAACAGGGATGATGCTCCAGCGCAGGCATATGGACATCATAACCAACAACATAGCAAACGCCGACACAACCGGCTTCAAAAAAGAACACCTCGTATCCCACACATTCGACGAAGTGCTGATAAGGCGCATTAACGATACACATGTACTCTCGCAAGCGCCGCGCATCGGCCCGATGAACTTAGGGACTCAGGTAGACCAGCTCTACATAAACTTTGAAGAAGGCAGCCTCGAAGGCACCGAACGCACAACAGACCTTGCTCTGATCGGCGACGCATTCTTTGTAATGCAAACCCCGGACGGAGAACGCTACACCAGAACCGGCGCATTCTACATAGATGAGCTGGGCTACCTTGTAGACGGAGAAGGCAACTACCTACTCGGCGAAAACGGTTCCATCTACGTCGGCGGACTGGACTTCTCGGTAGACACTACCGGCGGCGTGCGTGTCGGCCAAGAATATATCGACACCATCCGCACAGTCTCCTTTGCCGACAACGGCGCGCTGAGAAAGCAAGGCAGCAACCTCTACTTCTCTCTGGAAGCCCCCCAGGCCGCCGCCAACCCATATGCGATAGCCCAAGGCTATCTTGAAATGTCTAACGTAGACATAGGCCGCGAGATGGTAGACATGCTCTCCGTGTTCCGCACATACGAAACCAACCAGCGTATGCTGACGATGATAGACGAAACAGTCGGCAAGGCCGTCAACGAGATTGGGAGGCTGAGATAATGTACCAAGCAATGATGACAGCCGCAACCGGTCTCCAAAATCAACAGCGGCGGCTTGACACAATAGCCAACAACGTCGCCAACGTAAACACTTTAGGATTCAAAAGCGTAAGACTTGATTTCAAAGATGCCCTATACTCAGCCGGAATCGTCCCCGGACCCGCAAGAACACCCGAGGGCAATCAGCAAAGAGGACACGGCCTCATGCTTGCCGGAACCGCAAAAGACTACCGCAACGGCAATCTCCAGTCAACGGAAGGTAAATTGGACTTAGCTCTCGAAGGCGACGGATTTTTTGAACTTGGCGACTTGGAAGGCAACATCTTTTACACCCGCAACGGCAATTTCTCGCTAAGCATCGAGCCGGACGGCAACTACATCGTAACCGGCGAAGGACTGTACTTACTGGATGCTGATGGGATGAGAATACTTGTTCCGGATCTTACAGAAGATATCAGCATCAATCACGACGGCATAATAACATTCACCGTCGGAGGAGAGCAAGCGGCCGCCTCAATAGGCGTATACACTTTCCGAAACATTACAGGACTGCTCTCCGCAGGAAACAGCACATACACAACAAGCGAAGCCTCCGGCGAAAGGCTTCAGGCAGACGGGACACTGGTGCTGCAAGGTATGCTCGAAGGCTCAAACGTCAATCTCGCCGAAGAAATGACGCGCATGATAAGAACCCAAAGAGCATTCCAGCTGGCATCCCGCGCACTGTCTACAGCAGACGAGATGGAAGGCATCGCCAACAACATGAAACGCTAACCCCCGCACCCCGTCCACTAACTACTAAAAACCAAACCACTAACTACTAAACAAGGGCGTGACCGGATGAACATTATACAGTGCAGTTTTTGCAAAAAGCCGTTTCATAGCATAGGCAGTAAAGTATGTACGGATTGCCTGAAGAAAATGGATGAAGATTTTATTAAAGTCAGAGACTATATATACGAACACAAAAACACAGACATGGATGTGGTTTCTGAAGAGACAGGTGTTTCCAAGCAAGTCATATTGCATCTATTAAAGGAAGGCCGTCTCATCCTCGACGATAAACACGGCGGCGGCGGTATGCTACTATGCGAGATATGCAAAAAGCCCATAAACACAGGCAGAATGTGTGACAAATGCAAAGGCAGCCTGGCCTCGACAATGGAAAAGAGCATATCGGCAAGCAAACCGCAGCAGCCCCAGCGCAGCAGCGCAGTAGACCACATAAGCTCAGCCAAAATCAAAAAATAACCCCCGTTCCCCCATCCGCCGGCAACTATAAACTAACCAACTAACTACTAACAGAAGGTGAGCATAATGAAAATCAATCCAATCACAAACCCAAACGTTCTGAGAAGCTACCAGTCGACAAAGGCAAATACGGATAAGGTAAGCACCGCGAGCCGCCGCGATGAGCTTACGCTATCCGAAGAAGCCCTCAGCTTTGCCAAAGCTATGGCTGAAGCGAAAGATTCAATCGAGTTTCGCACAGTTGAGGAAAAAGCCCACATCTCGGAAGTAGCGCAAGCTGTAAGGCAAGGCCAGTACAAAATCGACAGCAATCTGGTTGCTGCCAGGATTCTGGATGCCATTGGCTGATAAGGAGGCCTCATATTGAGACAGGTGCTTATCGAACTGCGCGGCTTGCTTGACGAGCAAAAATCCACGCTTACGGCGCTTCTTGAGCTGTCGCGCGAAGAGCAGCAGATAATTGTCAGCGGCGAATCGAATAAGCTGGAAGCGATAGTGCGTCTGGAACTCAAGGAACTCTCAAAACTGGGAGCCCTCGAAAAGAAGCGGGCATCGCTCAATGCTGTCATTGCCGGACAGATGAACATCCCCGAAAGCGGCATTAACCTGACTGCGATTATCCAAAACGCGCAGCCCGCGGAACGTGATGTACTAAAAACACTGCAAACAGAGCTCAGAGCGCTGATAGACGAACACACCCACATAAACATGTCCAACCGCAAACTTATCGAGTCGCATATGGAATACTCAGAAGCAATGATTGAATTGATGTCCGAGCCTGAAGACCCTCTGAACAACTTCTACGGCGGCGACGGCAAAACCGCAGGAGAGCGGAAAAAAACCACAGGCTTCTACAACACGCAGGCATAGGGAGACACTATAATGGTTAGATCAACTTTTTTCGGAATACAGATCGGTACAGCCGGCTTGCAGACAAGCCAGCTCGGGCTCGATGTCACAGCGCATAACATCGCAAACGCCGAGACTAAAGGCTTTACGCGGCAGCGTATAATCAGCACGGCTGTTGACCCGTACGCTATCATAGGCAGGGCTTTGCCTACCGGGGCTGCGCGCGTCGGCACCGGTGTCCGTGTAAAAATACATGACCAGATACGTTCGGAATATCTTGACAGACGCTTCAGAACAGAAAACACTACAAATGCCTACTGGCAGACCCGGACACAGGAGCTTAGATACCTTGAATCATTCTTTGACAGCGTCAACGAGGAAACGAGCATCAACTTCACCATCGCAAGGTTTTTCGGAGCCGTTAAAGATATGTCCGTAGAAACGGTCGAAAATGCCCCGAGGACCCAGCTGCAAGATGCAGGGCAAGACTTGGTTCAATCGCTGAATCTAATCTATGACGGTCTTATTGACCTCCAAAACTCACAAAACCTCGCAGTTGCCACAAAAGTTGATGATATCAACAGGATTGCCATAGAGCTTGTTGAGATTAACAAAGCCATCTATATTTTCGAAGTCACCGGGCATGTTGCCAACGATTTGCGCGACAAGCGTAATCTCCTTATTGACGAACTGTCCACCATCATTGACGTAGAATACAGAGAAACTGCCGACCCAAAGGGCAATACTATTTTCGAGGTAAGCATAGGCGGCCAGGTTTTAGTAAAGCATGATGAACGCGCAGAGCTGGCAGTCCGCGAAGAAGATAACGTAATTGACGGGGAAGAGCGGGTGAACGTGGCTTATTGGGTGGATAAACCTGAAGGCAGATGGATTGATGAAATAGTCGGCAGCCCAGATCTCGATATGACGCGCATCCGTGGCGGCGAACTGAAAGCTCTCATGGATATGCGCGACGGCACAGGCGATTACATGCTCAATACCACAAAAGGCATACCATATTACATAGAGATGATCAACAGCCTCGCCCGCGCCCTTGTACAAGAGGTGAATGAAGTTCACCGCCAAGGGTGGACAAACCATCCGGTACACGGTTCGAGGACAGGGATAAATTTCTTCCATGAATATACCGATATATCCGAAATCACCGCTAAAAACATACGCTTGAGCGATGAGGTTCAGGAAAGCGCTTTTAACATCGCCGCCTCGTCGGTTGAGATACTAAGAGGCACCGATTCTAACGGGGCTCCCATATATCTCCAGCAAGGCAACAACGAGAACATGAACGCTCTCTACACCGTTTTCTCAGAACTGAAGAATATTGTAGTGCAGGGCGTGATCATAGGCAGTCTTGACAGTTATGCGACATCCATCAGAACCGACGTGGGCAACACCCTCAGAATGTCGGACAGCGCAGCCAGAAACAGCGACACGCTGACTCTCGCGATGGAGTACCAGCGCACATCAATATCCGGCGTATCGCTGGACGAAGAAATGACCAACCTTATCAGATACCAACATGCGTACTCAGGCGCTGCCCGCGTAATAACGGCAATGGACGATGCGCTCGACAGACTGATAAACGGAACAGGCAGAGTAGGCTTGTAAGGAGGACAATATAATGCGCGTTACTAATTCGATGCTTGTGAGCAATCTCATGAGAAACCTCAATCTAAATATGCGTAATTCGGACAGATTGCAGAATATGATGGCATCCGGGAGAAAATTCGCGCATATCAGCGACGACCCGACAGCCTTGATATACAGCCAGGCCGCGCGAAACAAGCTGGCTCGCCTGTCGCATTACCAAAGAACCGTTTCAACCGCGCAAGACTGGCTGGTTCAGGCAGAAGCCGGCGTGATGGAGCTGCAGGGTGTTGTAGTCAGCGCATACGAAAACGCCGTTGATGCAGCCCATGACGGCAAAACTGCGAGTGACAAAGAAGCCATAGGAAAAGTCATCAGCCAGCTCCGTTCCCATTTTGTGGATACGCTAAACGCAACATTCGGCGATAAGTATGTTTACGGCGGTTACAACACCCCGGGCGACCCTCAGTTCGACCTGGTAGACAGGGGTTCAAAAGCCTTTACCGTCGAAGACGGGAATCTCATGTACAACGGCTTCAACTTATCCCAGTTTGACGGAATGCCTGCCATGCTCCTTGACAGTGATTTATCTAATGCCTCCGATGCGGATATAACCGCCCTCGCCGCGTCGCTGGGATTTGACCTCACCGCAATCGACCCTCCCGGCCCGGAAGGCATAAGAATGCTTCATCAGCTCAAAAGCGATGTCCTGACATTCGATGTCGGTCCCGGCATCAGCATACCGGTCACAATGAACGGAATTGATTTGGTGCTATTTACAACCCACGACGAAGCAGGGAATCCTGTTGTCCGCAGCGTATACAGCGTACTGTCCGACCTATATACAGCTACCACCACAGATGCTTCGGCAAGCGAAATCACCAAAATCATTAAACCGCTGCAAGATTCACAGACACATCTTCTCGCAAGCACCGCAGAGGCAGGCGGAAGGGTGAGAAGACTGGAACTGCTGGAAGCCAGGTACGAGCAAGACCAGATAAACTACAGAAAAATGCTCTCAGATGCTGAAGATGTTGATATGGCAGAGGTCATTATGGATCTGCGAATGGCTGAAGCCGTGATGCAGGCTGCAATGTCTGCGGGCGCAAGGATAATACAACCAACACTAATGGACTTTCTCCGATAGGAGGTGCGAGAGATGTCAAGCATACGGAAAATATCCATAGACCAGCAACTGGCGGAACTTGGCGTTAACGTTACGCCGGCGCAGCTGAAAATCAATCAGCCGCGCATGAAGATGAAAATCACAAGCGAACAACCGCAGATGGAGATTACCAGAAAAGCCCCTTCGTTTCGTATCAACAGAAAGAAACTAAACTCGGAAATGGGCCTGAGCCCTCCGCTGGAGCTTACGCGCACGCAACGCGATGCCGGCAGAGAAGGCGCTGTCAAGGGCACGCGGACAGCAGTCGAGGACGGCAACTTTCTGGGCAATACGAAGATACGCGGAGACCGGGTAGGCAAGCTGGCGCGCAGCAAGAACATGAACGCAATTTTGCGCAAAAAAGAATCCAACCTCGGTCTTATGCCTAAGAACAGACCGGAAATCACATGGGACAAAGGGCAGATGAGCATCAATTGGTCCAAGCACAGCCTGGTCATTGACTGGGACGGCGACTATATGCCGCAGCTCACAATCGATCCAAAGTACAACATTGAGATTTATCTGCGTACAGAGCCATATTTCCGAATAACTGTTGAGGAAATTGCCACACCCGGAGTCCCCGGCCAGTTCGTAGACCAATCAATATAACAACCTTAAAGGAGAAGGATAATGCAAATAAACTCAGTAAGATTCGGAATTGTCGAAGTTGACGAAGCAAAGCTGAAGGTATTTGACGAGGGCATCCCGGGTCTTGAAGAATACAAAAGGTATGCGCTTTTGCAATTTGAAGAAAGCTACCCGATACTCTGGCTTCAGTCAGCGGACGAAGGCGGGATATGTCTGCCGGTGCTCGATACGTTTGCGGTGCTAAGCAACTATGTGTTCGATATCGACGACACCGATGTGCGGCAGCTCGAACTCAAAGGCCCTGAGGATCTGCTCGTTGTAAACGTGCTTGTCATCCCGGATAACATTCAAAGCATGACCGCGAATCTCGCCGCGCCGATAATCATAAACACAGTAACCGGTAAAGGAAAACAGATCGTGCTTAGCGGCAGCGACTACAACGTGAGAACGCCCATATTCGCAGACCTCTACAAGATCATCTCAAGAGAGGAGGGCGAAGCAAATGCTGGTACTATCTAGGAAAATAAACGAAACCATCGTAATAGGGGACAACATTAAAGTAACCCTTCTTGGAATCGACGGAGACAAAATAAAGCTGGGCATAGACGCCCCCAGGGATATAAAGGTTTTCAGGGAAGAACTGCTGGAAGCGACAAGAAGCACAAACGTCGAAGCCCTGGACGCGCCGATAGTATCCTTCGACCTCTCAAAATTCAAAACCCCGCAGTCAAAAAACGATTAGCCCCAAAAGAACACCCACGGGTGTTCTTTTATTTTTATTTTACAAAACAAGAAAATTCACATAACTATCTGTTGCAAAACATAATGAAAAATGCTACTATTGTGTGTAACACATTTGCCGCGGCGAAAACAGGCGGCACACCCATATACAATACCAGGGGGAATGTAAAATGAGGGCGGCACTCGACAGAATATTAACGCAGCTCAGGGAATACTTCGGTAAAATGGACAAAAAGCGGAAAACCCTGCTTGTTGTCCTCTCCCTGCTTGTTATAGCGTTCGCCGTTGTCGCCGTTGTGCTTCTCTCGACACCAAACTATGTTCCAATGGGCGATTTCACCACCGAAGCCGCCGCGAACGAGATTTACGCAACCCTCCAGCGCGAAGGCATCCCGGCAAGGGTGGACGGGTATCAGGTACTCGTTCCTGACAACAGGCTGCAAGACGCGTACACCGCTACAGAAGGAATGCTCGGGCTGGAGCGTTTTGACTACGGCTATATCGGCGAAGCATCAGGGTTCTCAGTCACAGATGCCCATGCCCGAAGGCTTGCCGAAATCCAAGTCGGCGAAAACCTGACGACACAAATACGCCAAAGCGGCAAAATAGACAACGCGCTGGTATCGGTAACATTCGGCGAGACATCCGTCTGGCGCAATGCCAATGCCAGGCCTGCGTTAGCCGCTGTTATGCTCACGCTCTCGGATGGCCAGTCCCTGACACAGCCGGAAGTGCAGAATATCGCAGACATGGTAAGAACCAGCGTGCCGGGCATCCTCTATGAGAATATATCAATTACCGACAACAGGCTCACAACCTACAGATTCGGCGATTTAACCGATAGCCTGGACACAATCATCAACTCGCGCATAGCCCTGACGAATATCCTAACCCAGCAGATGAAACACTCGGCAGAACAATTGCTCGCGCCGGTATTTCTTCTCAGGAACATCCGCATAACCCCTAATGTCAGGCTTAACTTCGATGTTGTATCCGAACGCCATATAACATTCGACCCGCCGATAGCCGGCGAGCCGGAAGGCCTGCTTCGCAGCGCATCCGAATTATACGAGCTCCAGCGATATTACGATGGCGCAGCAGGCATCCCCGGAACCGACACCAACGCCATGGGAATGGGCGAATACCCATACGGCACGCTGGAAGACGGCGAACTCTACAGAAAAGCGCTCATCGAAAGGAATTTTGAACTAAACGAAACCCTCATACTCATAGAAAGGGAGCAAGGTGTCATTGACTGGCTCTCTGTATCGGTGCTGATAAACAGCGATTATGTAGAACGGGTACCTGACTTCGAGATCGAGAGCGTAGTGAACTTAATGCAGATGGGGCTCGGCATATCCCCGGCGAATATTTCAGTCGAGACTATGTCTTTCCTTGAAGACGAGGAGCTTGCCGCGGATTTGGCGAAACAGCAGGAGCGGCTCGACGAACGGTATGCGCAGCAGAGAGCCGATGCATTCAGGGATAACATTATCATGTGGGCCGTCGTTCTGATTCTTGCCATATTGCTCTTCATCCTCATCAGAACAATCATCAAAGGCGCCCAGCCGGAGCCTGAACTCGTACCTGTGGATGCCCCGGACGGCATAGACTATATAACAGACGACGAGGACGCTCTTCTTATGGACCTCATAACCCAGGAACGCGAGGAGATCGAGCTCCAGAAGAAGCAAAGCGAGCTTGAGGATATCGAGAAATTCATCGAAAAAGACCCCGGCGCAGTAGCGCAGCTGCTCCGCAACTGGTTGCTTGACGACTAACGCTGCGTATACGCGGCGCTGGCGCAGAAGCGATTTGAGAATTGAGAACTGAGGATTGAGAATTATGCATACATTATTCTCAATCATCGGTTGTCGGTAGCGAGGTGTTATCATTTGGCAACTCCTGAGTTGACGCTAAAAGAAAAAGCCGCGATTTTGCTCATTAGCCTCGGGAAACAACATTCGGCTGAGTTGTATAAATATTTATCTGAGGATGAAATCAGCGACATGACCCTCAGCATTACAACAACCCGCCGGGTCGATCCTGAGGTCCGCGAGCAGATAATCAAAGAGTTTTATGAAATGTGCCTTGCCCAGAAGTTTATCACAGAGGGCGGCATTGACTATGCCCGCGCAGTGCTTGAGCAGGCAATCGGCTCCGATAAAGCAGAGGAAATGATCCGCAAGCTCTCCTCATCGCTGCAGGTTCGTCCGTTCGATTTTATCAGGCGCGTCGAATCAAACCAGATCCTGAACGTTATACATAATGAACACCCGCAGATAATCGCCCTTGTGCTCTCTTACATCGAGCCTAAACAATCAGCCCAGATCATAGCTTCCCTCCCCACCGACAGGCAAACCGAGATTATCAGCCGCATAGCAAATATGGGCAGCACATCTCCGGAGTATATAAAAGAAGCCGAGCGTATCCTCGAAAGAAAGGTGTCGTCAATGGGCTTTACCGAAAACATAGTGGTCGGCGGTATCGACACGATCGTCGAGATCATCAATTCCCTCGACCGCTCTTCCGAGAAGAACATCCTCGAAAGCCTCGATGTCAACGACAGCGAACTGGCCGATGAAATCAGAAAACGCCTTTTCGTCTTCGAAGACATCGCCAAGCTCAACAATGTCACAGTCCAGCGCGTGCTCAGGGAAATCAACAACGCGGATCTTGCTGTTGCCCTCAAGATGGCCACCGAGGATGTCCAGAGAACGATATTCAACAACATATCCAAGCGTCTGCAGGAAATGATAAAAGACGACATGGAAGTCATGGGGCCTGTCCGCGTACGCGACGTCGAAGATGCGCAGCAAAGAATCGTCAACGTTATCCGAAGGCTCGAAGATGAGGGCGAGATTGTCGTCGCCCGAGGTGAAGGGGATGACCTAATTGTTTAGAATAGAGCGGCATCTGGTCAAACTGGGAGCCACGCGCTCCGTTCGGGTAGATGGCGATTCCGGCACGGTTGTAGAAACTGTGGAGGAGGACATAAGCTCGCTAATGCAGCAAGCGGATATAAGCGCGCAGGAGCTTCTGAGCGAGGCAAGGGCCGCCGCGGAGAAAATCCTGGCGGATGCGCACGAAGAGGCCGCAAGCATTATTATTTCCGGCAAAGAGCAGGCCGAAGAGGACTGCCGCAAAGCATGGGAGGACGGTTATGCCGACGGAGCGGCGGAAGGCAAACATTCATTTGACGATGAGCTCGCCCGGCAGATACAAGACAACGAAGAAAGCCTGAAACGAGTCATCGCGGAAATTCATGCCGAGAGGGAACTCACATATTCGACGCTTGAAAACGATGTTGTGAGTTTAGCTTTAGCTATCGTAAAAAAGGTTATAAATCCTGCTGATGAGAACATCGCCGGGGCTTTTGAGTCCCTTATCAAAAACGCCCTGAAGCAGATTGCCCCGGATGCAAAAATCATGCTGCGTGTCAGCCCTGCTGATTACGATAGGTATTTCTCATCCGGGAACACTGTCTTAGAGCTCGAAGGCGGCGTAAAAGTAACGGCCTCCGTACTAAAAGATACTTCGCTAAGCGATTTTGACTGCATAATAGATCAAGATAACGCCACCGTCAATGTAGGTTTGGATACTCAGCTGCAACAGATTGAACTGGCATTTTCCAAAATATAAAGGTGATATATGCAAAAAACTATAGACATCGGCAAATACCGCGAAGCCCTTGACAAACTCGATACCCTTGAGTACGCGGGAAGGGTCACGAAAATAGTAGGGCTCGCAGTCGAGGCCACAGGCCCTGCATCCAGAATCGGAGATATCTGCCATGTGCATACGCTCGACAAAGAACGCATAGTCAGGGCGGAAATAGTAGGCTTTCGCGACGGTCAGACGCTACTTATGCCTTTCGGCAGTGTCGAGGGGATAGGGCTCGGCAGCTATGTCGTGTACACCGGTGCATCTTTAAGGGTGCCCGTAGGCAAGAACCTCAGAGGCCGCGTTCTCGATGCCCTTGGAAACCCGTTTGACAATATGCCCGTGCCCGAAGCAGAAGACTGGTACCCGGCGGACAACGCTCCCCCTAACCCCCTTGACAGAGAACGGATCTCCGAGGTTCTACCCCTCGGCATCAAAGCAATAGACGGAATGCTGACGGTAGGCAGAGGGCAGCGTTTGGGCATATTCTCCGGCTCCGGCGTAGGCAAAAGCACTCTCTTGGGAATGATCGCCAGATACGCCGTAGCCGATGTAAACGTAATAGTCCTTGTAGGCGAACGCGGGCGCGAAGTCAGGGACTTTGTCGAACGCGACCTCGGGGAAGACGGCTTGAAAAAGTCAGTCCTCGTAATAGCGACATCAGATCAGCCGGCCCTCCTGAGGCTGAAATGCGCGATGACCGGAACCGCGATCGCGGAGTATTTCAGAGACTGCGGAATGAAAGTGCTGCTGTTGATGGACTCGCTAACACGTTTTGCAATGGCGCAGCGGGAAATTGGCATGGCCGCAGGCGAGCCTCCCGTTTCGAGAGGCTTCCCTCCATCAGTGTACACAATTCTCCCAAAACTGCTCGAGCGCACAGGGATGTCAGACAAAGGTTCGATAACCGGTCTTTATACCGTGCTTGTCGAAGGCGACGATTTGAATGAGCCCATATCCGATACAGTCCGGGGCATACTGGACGGGCATATCGTATTGTCGCGCGCGATTGCCAACAGCAACCACTACCCTCCGATAGACGTGTTGGCAAGCGTGAGCCGCGTTATGCCTGACATTATATCCAAAGAGCACCTTGCATCTTTCGGGTCGATAAAAAACCTTATCGCTGTATACCGCGAAGCTGAGGATCTGATTAACATCGGTGCATATAGACGAGGCGCGAACCCGGAGATAGACAGGTCTGTAGAGCTTCATGCATCAATCCGGGGCTTCCTCAGGCAAGATACCGCCGAACACCACAGCTTCGACGAGACGCTTGAGATGATGAACAACATTATTGGTTAGTCAAAGATGAAAAAGTTTAAGTTTACCCTGCAAGCATTAGTCAATTATAAACAGACCGTCGAGAAAATGCAGAAAGCAGAGCTAAACCGCGCGCAGCAGGCTCTCCGTGAACTGCAAAACGAGGAACTGCGCTTACTGCAAGCCTATGCCGACAACGAACGTTCCCTCGATGATGCTCTCCGCTCAGGCGAGAACGTTGCGCAGGCGCTTATCGAGCATGATGCATTTTTCCGCTTCCTGCGTGATGCCCTGAAGGAAATCAGGGAAAAAATCATAAAAGCTGAAGCAGTAGTGGAAAAATGCCAGGAGCGCCTGATCACCACCATGAAGGAACTCAAGACATACGCAAAGCTCCGCGAGGAGCAGTACCACCAGTACCTCAAAGAAGCCCAGTCTGAAGAAGAAAAAGAAATAGGCGACCTTGTATCTTTCAACACAATCACTGATGTAACACAGTAAAGCAGGTGACTCACATGGCGGATGATATAAACGATATCACTGAAGATGAAGAAGCCGCAGGAGAAGGCGCGGGGAAAAAGAAACGCGCGCCAAAGGCTCCAAAGGCTCCAAAAACTCCAAAAGCCCCAAAGGACCCGGGCAAAGCCGGAGAGCAAAAAGGCAAAAAAGAGAAAGCTTCCAAAGCAGACGGCAAAAAAGGGAGCAAAATGCTGCTTATCATTGCTATCAGCGTGCTCACTCTGATTGTTGCAGGATTTACCGCCGGGGTCTTGGTATTAGATATATTCGGCTTTAGAACAGTTACCCGCGATGCTTTTATCAGCATTGTCGTATGGCTTGATCCGGAGTTCACCGCCATTGATGACACCCTTACCCGAAGAAGCGATGAGCGCGAGGAGCAACTTAATGAGCGTGAAGTCGAGCTTGATGAGCGCGAGACTGAGATGCTTGCCTTGGAGACGGAACTGAACGCATCTGTGGCGCAGCTGGACAGACGGGCTGCCGCTCTCGACAGGCGCGAGGCACAGCTCAATCAGCAGGCGCAGGTAGAAGTAAGCGATGTGCTGTTTTTCCGCCGCCACCTTACCGAAGACGAACTGGCGGAAATACAATCCGTAAGCCGCACATACATCATGATGTCCCCGGAAGATGCCGCTACTATTCTACTCGAACTCTCAGATGATGAGTATGTAGCGACAATCCTATACTTCATGCCCGAGCGCAACCGCGCGCCGATATTAACAGCAATGGACCCCGAATACGCGGCTTTAATAACAGAAATGCTGATGCCGGTCGATTAATTAAGTCCCCAAAAGGAAAGTCATAATATGAAGAAACTGGAAATTCTTGTAGACATAGACGAAGTCTTAAACAATCTGCTCGAGCGCTGGGTAGCCTGCCTGAACGAGAAATATGGCGTCAGCGCAAACATGGAAGATAAAAACACATGGCGTCTCAACGCGCTATACCCCACATTGACCGATGATGAAATTGACAGCCCGCTCTTTGACAACGCGTTCTGGGCAAGCCTCGAAACGCGGCCATACAGTGTTGAATACCTGCATAAGCTGATTTCCGACGGCCATGATGTTTCCATTGTGACTGCAACGCATGTATATCAGACTATCCCTGCGAAAATGGACTGGCTGTTCCGGCATTACCCGTATCTATCCTGGGACAACATCATTTTGGCAAAGAAAAAACAGCGGATTAGAGGCGATGTGCTGATAGACGATGCGATTCACAATCTGGAGGGCGGCAGTTATATAAAGCTGCTGCACGACTCCCCGTATAACCGCAATTATGAGGCAGGGAACAACGGCATGATCAGGGTATATAACTTGATGGATGCTTATAATGTAATTAACAATCTTTGAAAGAGGGGAATTTAGGTGGCAAAACTCTATTTTCGTTACGGAGCGATGAACAGCGGGAAAACCGCCAATCTTCTGATGGTCGCCCACAACTACAAAAACCAGGACAAAAACGTGGTAATCCTAAAACCGGACAAGGACACCCGGTGGGATATGAGCGTAAAGGTTAAGTCAAGGGCTATCGTTGACCCGCAAGCAGCCATTTCTGTCAGCGATTCGCAAAACATGCATGAGCTGATTGACGGCATATTGGTAACCCAGCCGATTTCCGCCATCCTTGTGGAAGAAGCGCAGTTTCTGTCAAAGGAGCAGGTGCGGCAGCTGGCTGTCATAGTGGATAGCTACAACATACCCGTGCTCTGCTACGGCCTGCGCTGTTCATATATAGACGGCGAGTTGTTTGAAGGCAGCGCAGCCCTGCTGTACTGGGCTGATACTATAGAAGAGGTAAAAAACGTCTGCCTTTACTGCTCTGCGAAAGCGACAAAGAATCTGCTCCTTCTAAACGGTGTTCCGCAGTACAGCGGGAATCAGGTAATAATGGGAGATGTAGTGGGCGGCGGGGAAATCACGTTTAACCCGGTTTGCAGAAAGCATTATCTGAATCCTCCGTCAGTATGAAGATAAACTATCTTGGCAAATACTGGCGTAAATACAGGCTGCTATTCATCCTGGGCGTTCTATTCGTGCTGCTTGAAGCGGTATGCGACCTATTACAGCCGCGCATCATGGCAATGCTTGTCGATGACGGCGCTATGCAAGGCTCCATGCCTGATGTTCTGCGTTACGGGTCAATGATGCTCGGCGTAGCTGTCATGGGCCTTTTGTTTGCGCTGACAAGAAACTATATTGCCTCGCAGGTCTCTCAGCGTTTCGCCGCTGAGCTGCGATTGGATATGTTTAAGAAAATCCAGTCGCTGTCGTCTGACGGGATTGACGGCTTTGAAGAAGGTTCTCTGATAACGCGCGAAACAAACGACATCACACAGCTTCAGAACTTCGCAAACGGCCTGATGCGTGTGCTTGTAAAAGCACCGTTTATCTGCATCGGGGCAATAATCATGGCGGCAACGCTCAACCTGCGTACGATACCGGTAATTGTCCCCATAATAGCCGCTGTTGTGATTATCATGACGGTTTGCATGAAGCTTGCCTACCCGCGCTTCGGCAAAATGCAAAATGCGCTAGACAGACTTAACACAACCGTGCGTGAGTACCTGATGGGCATACGCCTGGTGAAATCCTTCCGCCGTTTTAAGAACGAGGAAGCGCGGTTTGACAAAGCAAACGACAGTCTCACCGATGCGACCATCGAGGCAAACCGCGTTCTTGCTGTATTCTCACCGTTTATGGCGTTTTTCGTGCATCTCGGCATTGCGGCAATGCTCTGGCTGGGCGCGCGCTGGATAGAGTACGGCGATATGCAGGTCGGGCAGATTATGGCTTTCGTATCGTACATGACAAACATTATGCAAAGCCTGAACATCATATCCCACACCCTCAATATGTTCGTGAGAGTCCGCACCTCGCATCAGCGTATAGCGGAAGTATTCAACGCAGAACCGGGTGATGCTGAGGAATCGCCTGCCGGACATATGCGCCAATATTCAGACGGTCACGACCCGCCTGATTCGCGACATGATAAACATAATGCTTCGGATCGCGTATCGCAGATAGCAGATAGCGGTCACCACATAGAGCTTTGCGGCATAAGCTTCCGCTATAAAGGCAGTACCGGGCAGCCTGCGCTGCAGAGCATCAGCTTCGCCCTAAAGAAAGGCGAGACACTGGGCATTATCGGGCCGACAGGCAGCGGTAAATCAACGCTGGCTGCGCTTTTGATGCGTTTTTACGAGCCGACAGAAGGCGAAATCCATGTAAACGGCATCCCGCTGAGCAAACAGAGCCAATCAGAGTGGCGCTCACGCGTTGCAATCGTACCGCAATCGCCTACTCTGTTTACAGGCTCGATACGCGAGAATATCGCATGGGGAAACCCGGATGCATCCGATGAGCAAATCGACCGCGCCGCAGAGGATGCGCAGGCATATGGGTTTATATCATCATCCCCTGACGGTTATGAGCGGAAGGTCGGGCGTTCGGGCACCGGTCTGTCCGGCGGTCAGAAGCAGCGTGTGTCTATAGCCCGCGCGCTGGTACGCCACCCTGAGCTTCTTGTGCTTGACGACTGCACAAGCGCATTGGATGTAGTAACAGAGGCTGCTGTGAAGGATGCGCTGTCTAAGCACCCGATGACTACCGTTCTAATAACCCAGAGGGTTATGACAGTGCGGGGATGCGATAAGATACTCGTTCTCGAAAACGGCGCAATGGCAGGCTTTGGCACGCATGAGCAGCTTCGTGATTCCTGCTCTGTATACCGGGATATCTACCGCTCGCAGATCGGGGGTGACGAGGATGTCTGATCGCCGTGATAAGCCTGTACCTGAACAGCGTGATGCGCCGATAGCAGTACCCGGGATGAGAGGACGGTTCGGCAACCCCGCAAACCGCTTTATGCCAAAAGAAAAAGCAAAGGATGCCAGAGGGACGTTCCGAAGGCTGATGAGATTCTATTTAGCAGAAGGGCGTGTATTATTCTTCGTCGCGGGACTGCTGATTATTCAAACAGCTTTAGGTGTGGCAGCGCCGTTTTTAGTAGGCCGGGCAGTGGATGCAATGACGGGCAGTGTTGACTTCGACCTTGTTTTGATTATTGTAATCGTGCTTGCCGGAGCGTATCTCATAAGCTGGCTGATAGATATATCCCAGGGCGTAATCATGAACAAAACCTCGCAGCGCATAGTGCGCACGCTGCGCAGGTCCTTGTTCGACAAGCTGCAGACCCTGCCGCTGACGTACCACGATGCTCACACGCACGGCGAACTGATGAGCCGCCTGACAAACGATGTGGACAACATCAGCCAGACAATAGCGCAAAGCACAACGCAGCTAATCAGCGCGGCGATAACTCTCGTAGGAAGCCTGACGCTGATGCTGATACTCAACGTCTGGATGACGCTGGCTACGCTGATAATCATCCCGCTCGTCGTTTTGCTTACAAAAATCGCCGCAGGGCGGTCGCGAAAAATGTTCTCTATCCAGCAAAAAGAGCTTGGCATCCTAAACGGAATAGTCGAGGAAACCATATCAGGACAAAGAATGGTAAAGGCATTCAACATGGAAAGCACAGTAGTGGCCGGCTTCGCCGCTATCAACGAGCGGCTGCGGGTCGCTTCAACCGGGGCGCTTATCTGGTCCGGCTTGCTCATGCCCATGCTCAACGCCATCTCAAATTTCGGCTACCTCTCTGTTGCTGCTCTGGGAGGATTGCTTGCCGCATCAGGTGTAATCACCGTCGGCGTGATCGCATCATTTGTTATTTATGCGCGGCAGTTCGTGCATCCGCTCAACAACCTTGCGGGTATCTTCAACAACCTCCAGTCTGCTCTCGCGGGCGCGGAGCGTGTGTTTGAGGTGTTAGACGAGGAAAACGAAGCAAAGGATGCCGATGGTGCTGTAGAAATGACCGCGCCAAAAGGGGATGTTCGCTTTGAGAATGTGACCTTCGCATATACAAAGGGCGTTAATGTCCTGCATGATGTGAGCTTTGAAGCGGCTGCCGGAAAGAAAATTGCCCTGGTAGGAGAGACGGGCGCGGGAAAAACAACCGTCGTCAATCTCCTTTCGCGCTTCTACGACGTAACAGGCGGCACTGTTTACATCGACGGCAGGGATATACGGCTGTATAAGCGTGACAGCCTGCGTCAGGCTTTCTCTGTGGTATTGCAGGATACATGCCTGTTCACCGGAACGATAATCGACAATATCCGCTACGGCCGCCCGGATGCCCCGCTCGGCGAGGTAGTTGAGGCTGCAAAGGCCGGCGGGGCGCATGAGTTCATCATCCGCCTTCGCGACGGATACGAAACGCATGTGTCAGGCGGTACGGAAACGCTTAGCCAGGGTCAGAGGCAGCTTCTTGCTATTTCGCGGGCAGTCTTATGCCGCGCCCCGATTCTTATTCTTGACGAGGCGACATCAAGCGTAGACACGCGCACCGAGCTGCGTATCCAAGCAGCAATGGTCAAGCTGACAGAAGGCTCAACAAGCTTCATCATAGCCCACAGGCTCTCAACAATACGCGATGCCGATTTGATCCTGGTCATGCGGGACGGCAGAATAGTAGAACGCGGAACCCACAGCGAACTGATAACCCAAAACGGCGAATACGCCCGCATGTACAGCCAAACATGACCCGAAAAGGGCGTTACCGTGACTTATAGGTTATGGGAGCTTCGCATAAAATCCTCAAGCGACATATCACGGATTTTCTATTTCATACATACTGGCAAGAATCCGTCCGGGAAAGAAACCTCAACATCCGGCTTTTCGACAATCACTGCAAATGTTATGCATGAATATGTGTGGAGCATACGAATGACCGAATTCACATACTCAATGTAATTGGTCTTGTTTTGAATTATTGTGTTGTGTACGATTGAAGTTGCTTTCATTTACAATAGCAATGTGCATATGTCGCTCATCGCTTTTATTACTTGCTCATAAGAAATGCCAGCGGCATAATCAAACTCACGGCGGTATTTTTCCCACATTTGTTTTAGTTCAGCGCTATCCGATATGTCGCTTAAAAGCATTTGGATATTTGATATTTGATCCGTCGTGCCACGATGCTCCGAAGTTGCCGATACTGCTTCTTTCAGGATCGCTGTATCGTAGTTCTGAGTTGTACTCAAAATATATATGTCGTAATAGTCTCTCGGCCGAGTATTGAGCGTACTGCGCCGCAATATTGTTTCAATCTTCTCTGCCATAACTGTTTCTATGTTATAAGCCCATATTTCAATTTGCTTACCCTCATCGAAGATGCCGCGGAATGTATATCTCACAGCTCTCGGAGTAATTACATCGCCAGTTGATATATCAACTGCAAACGGGATTTCAATGGTGTCATAGATAGCTGTTATTTTCACCCTATAGCCGCCATACACATCATCAGGACGAATTTGGTTTATTGCTCCCATTCTCAATTTAACCTCGTCCTGAATCGGAAACGAACAGATAGCAGTTATTGCTCTTTGTATATTCTCTTCTGTAAGCTGCAACCCGCGAAGCGTTGCATCTAAGTCCATTGTAGAGCGAATATCCATGCCGACGATAGCCGCAACCAGCATACCGCCTTTCAACACAAATTTATCCTTGTAATCCGACAATGACAGTCGTTCTAAAAAGCGTTCAAACATAAAATTTTGGAGTAGAACCTGTGCTTTAATATTTTTCTTTTTCGCAAGATTCCTGATTTGAGCCTTTAAACTCATCGCGTTCGCGCTCATGTAAGCACCTCCAAATATTGCCGTAAAAGTTTCGTGACACGGAAAGATTGCGCATATTCTCTCAACTTGTTCCAATTTTGGTCTTTGCGGGAGGCATATGCTTTCATAGCCTCCGCGAATGTCTGGCTGTCAATCCTGTTGCGGCTACGAAGAATATCACAGATCGTACGTTCGGCATCATACGCTATTACTTCATGTCCCATCTTTGACTTTATAGAACAACGGCCTAATGCATATAGTTCTGGCTTCACATAATAAACCTTGCAACCTTCTGAGAGTACAGGGGACAGTTTACTGCTGCTCGGTATCGTCATGGAGTGTTGATATGGTGTTCTTTCTGCCATATCATGTAAAAACAATGCGGTTTCGTGTGAAAAAACTATTTTAGCAGATCGTTGCTGTAACAAATATAAATCATCAGCCACGTCGTCAGGACGGATGTATTGGCCATGTGCTATCCGCTCCAGTTTGCCGTTTTTTACGAGCGTTACAAGAGTAGTACGCGAAACACCCGCTTGAACAGCTTCTGATGTTTGGATGATACCTTTGTTATCGTTCATCAGTTTGTCAATTTTGATCAAAGCGTCCATTTGAGTCACCTCGCTTTACGTTCGTACCGATATTATACTTGATATCGGTATGAATGTAAAGCACAATTTTATTTGAAATACTTCCATTTCACCTTTCATGCAGTACTCTTTTGAGATTACCCTACGAATCACAATAGCACGACTGCCATTTGTCTGCCGTGCATAATGATATCCAGACACTGTCTGGACACTTTTAATAACTTAAGTTTCGTCTTTATGCTCCCAGATTTTCTGTTGTATGGTCGGCTAAAACATTTTTTACATTATTTCTTCGATTTGCATTTGTAAATCATATCGCCGAAGCCTTGTGTTTCAACCGTTTCCATTGATAAGCGAAAAGGAGTAGCACTCCGCTACTCCGCATAAAAATGATACGAGTGTTCTTATAGAATACTTAAATCCTATAAGAACACTGCTACTGGTTGCGGGAGGGGGATTTGAACCCCCGACCTTTGGGTTATGAGCCCAACGAGCTTCCGGACTGCTCCATCCCGCGGTACTGGGTTAACTGTCCGGCAGGGTAACAGCTGCATGAGGTAAATGCTGAGCGGTTAAACTGCCGTAATTTGCCAACAAAGATGATAATACCATAATTCTAAACATACGTCAAGGATTTTTTGCTCATTAGCTTGTTTTATGTGATAATCACTCTGCTGAGATAATGTAGTGATACACCGGCTGCGCCCCGTGGATAACAGACACTTCCGCTTCTGAGGATGCCGCGCTTAGGCGCCTTGACACCATTGAGATGCCTTTTTTCGTCGAATCCTCACCGGAGAAAATCGTAATAAACTCAGGAGATTTGCTGCTCAATGCTGCGCAAACAGCATCGACCACAGTCTTAAAGTCAGAACCGTTTGCGGTGAGCACATCGTCCACTATAGCTATATACTCGCCTTCCTTAATATCCATGCCATCGAAACTTGAATCCCGGACAGCCCGAGTGATAAGAGCGGTGCTCACGCGCTTTGCCGCTTTTTTCATAAGATCCGGTATTACATCCATATTCCCGGCATCGGCTATAGACAGCATTGCTGAGATGCCCTGCGGGATGCTTCTTGTCGGAACAACGATAACGCGCTTTTCGGTAAGCGGAACGCACTGTTCCGCCGCCATTATTATGTTCTTATTATTCGGTAAAATAAAAACTACATCAGAAGGCGCGGAATTAATCTCAATTAAAATATCCTCTGTTGACGGATTCATCGTCTGCCCGCCGGTAACCAATCTGTCGGTGCCAAGGTCACGGAACACCTCCTCGATTCCGTCTCCGGCACAAACCGCCACAATTGCGTATTCTTTCATCTCTTCCGGTCCGTTGCCCGGCGCAGAACCCTCTTGCATCGTTTGTGCGCCGCTTGAAGCCGCGAACTCAGAATGCTGCAAACGCATGTTTTCGATTTTTACCGTCTGGATCGGGCCAAACGTCAACGCTTCTGTAAGAACCACGCCCGGTTCGTTGGTGTGGATATGTACTTTGATTACCTCATCATCGTCAACTACAACGATACTATCCCCCCGCTTATTAAGATAATCGCGGAAACGGTTCACATCCTTTTTCGACTTACGCTCAATCATAAACTCCGTGCAGTATGCAAATTTGATATCACCTGATTCATATTGCGTGAAATCGGCCTTTCCTGATGTCTCCCCGGATACTGTTTTCCCTAACACTGTGCCGTGCAATGCATCCAGCATTGCCTCGATCATATATAAATATCCCTTTCCGCCCGCATCAATAACCCCGGCTTTTTTTAGTACGGGGTTTTGATTTATTGTGTCTGCTAAAGCTTCACTGCCTGCTTTGAGCGCGGTTTCCAAAACCAGCTCTATATCATTTTCTTTTTCCGCCGCATCAACAGCCGCGGCCGATAATAGCCTTGATACTGTCAGCATAGTTCCTTCTGCGGGTTTCATAACAGCCTTGTACGCAGAATCCACCCCGGCAGAAAGCGCAGCCGCAAACTGTGCGGCATCCGCTGTATCAACATCCTTCAATCGCCTGGAGAACCCTCTGAACAGCAGCGATACAATAACTCCGGAATTGCCTCTGGCACCCCTGAGCAATGCGCTTGCCGCGACCTCTGCCGCATGGCCAAGCGTACCCGGAGTCATTGCGGAAAGAGCCTTCTCCGCGGCATTCATAGTCAGGCTCATGTTCGTGCCCGTGTCTCCGTCAGGCACAGGAAATACATTAAGCTCGTTAACTTCGATTTTATTATTCTCTATTGCGGCGGCAGCGTTAATCATCATTTTCTTGAAAAGCTCGCCGGTAATTTGCCGTGTCAACCAGACCACCCCTTAATCAGTCAAGAATCATTGATTCCACAAAAACATCAATGTGTTTAAGCTGTACTCCCGTCGCTTTCGTGAGTTTATAGCGCACCTCGTCTTTTATGCTCTGGCATACAACCGGAATATTAACCCCTCGGTCTACGGCTATATGCAGTTCAATCGAGATGGTGTTGTCCGTGTTGTACGCGACATGCACACCTTTCCCCAATGATTCTCTCTTTAGCAAATACACCAGCCCATCGGAAACAGAACGGACAGTCATCCCCTTGACCCCTAGACAATTAGTCGCGGCATCCCCTGTCAGATTCGTAAATATTTCCTTTGAAATTTGAATATAACCGCGTTTGTTATGAAACTTAACCATAAACTCAACTCCTATCCCGCGCAGCCATAAGCCGCATTTATTCTTGTGTATGCTATTATGGCTAAAGTATTGATCCGCTGTTCACGCATCCATATATGCCATAATAATCCTAAACCAAGCCCCCGGCGCTAAATGCCTTGCCTCCGAGGAGATGGAAATGGAGATGAAACACCGTCTGCCCGGCTTCCGTTCCGTTGTTGGTAATAACTCTGAACGCATTTGATATCCCCTCTTTAGCCGCTATCTTCGCTATCGCCTCAAAACACTTAGCCGCAAGCATGGAATTTCCGGCATTTAAGTCCGCCGCTGCTGATATGTGTTCTTTCGGGACTACCAGCACATGCACCGGCGCTTGCGGGGAAATATCACGGAACGCATATACATGCTCGTCTTCATAAACCTGCCTTGACGGAACATCACCATTAATAATCCTGCAAAACAAACAATTATCCATAACCGGCGTTCCTAACTCTCCTCAGAATTGCACTCTTGTTCAGTCATCTCATTATGCCACTCACGAAGATAATAGCACACATTCAAAACAGAAACAATAATACCCAGTAAAATGATAACACGCTTCAGATTAAGACCCATGATTATTACTCCTTTATGTGATTAGTTTATTGCTAACAAAATCATCGACTGCCGCAAGAGCCTCGCGCAGCTTTGCAGGGTCTTTTCCGCCGCCCATCGCAAACTCCGGTTTGCCGCCGCCGGAACCTCCGCATATTCTTGTGATTTCGCGTATCAGCTCGCCGGCCCTGATTCCCTTTGCGACAGCCTCTTTGCCGCAAGCCGCCATAATCGTTATTTTATCGCCTTTGACTGCTGCGAGCACCGCAACTATCCCTGCTTCCATATCACGAAGCGTGTCCTCAATCTGACGAAGCTTCTCAACATCAGCATCGGTATCTTCAAAAACGGCGGCAATAACTTTCAAATCGCCTATATTGTGTGACGAAGACAGGATACGCGCAGCCTCGCCCCGGGACTCTTTCATCAACGCGGCATCGAGTTTTACCCGCAGTTCGCGAAATGTTGCCATATTATGCTCAAATTTCTCAAAGATTTCATCAGGTGCGCCGGCTTTTACTATCCCGGCCAGCTTGCCAAGCTGTTCTTGGGCATTAGACAATGCTATAAGCGTAGCTTTGCCGGTTGTAGCCTCTATGCGGCGAACCCCGGAAGCGACCGAAAACTCAGCGCTGATGTTAAAGGCCCCTGCCATTGCGGTATTTCGCAGATGCGTCCCGCCGCACAGCTCGATGGAAAATCCGCTGCCCATATTCACCACACGGACGACATCCCCGTATTTCTCCCCGAATAACGCCTCCGCTCCAAGCTCCTTCGCTTTGCTCATCGGCATCTCTTCGGCTGATATGGGATACCCTTCGAGTATTGCATCGTTCACGCGCCGCTCAATGTCAGCAAGCTCCTCTTTCGACAATGCGGAAAAATGTGTAAAATCAAATCTGAGCTTATCCGGCTCAACCAGCGAACCGGCCTGCTTGGCATGTTCGCCTATAACATCATGAAGCGCTTTATGCAGTAAATGCGTGGCTGAATGTGCCCGCATTACCGCACTGCGGCGGTCAGGATCGATCTTGGCTGTAACTGTGCTGTCAACACTCATAACACCACCGGTCATTTTACCTTGATGCAGATATTTCCCGCCTTTGAGCTGTACTGAGCGAACTGAAAATACATCGCCGCTGTCGGAAACCAGCTCGCCCTGATCGGCAGTCTGCCCGCCTGATTCGGCGTAAAACGGCGTTCTGTCGAGAACGATGATACCCTCGCTGCCCTCATGCAAGGTTGAGCTAAGCTCATCTTGCATGACAATAGCGATCACCTTGCTTCTCATCGTGCCTACGTCTGAATAAACAGTCGGCGTGTTATCCAGTCCCAAGTCGATGCCTGCCCATGCCAAGTCGCCTAACGCTTCTCTTGCTTTCCTCGCGCGTACGCGCTGTTGCTGCATATGCTCGTCGAAAGATTCGATATCGGCAATAATCCCATGCTCCGCCAGTATTTCCGTTGTCAGATCGAGCGGGTAGCCATATGTGTCGTATAATCTGAACGCATCCGCGCCGGATAAGGATTTTTCTCCCCGTTTTTTACATTCATCAATCAAACTCATAAGTTTAGCAGTACCTGAATCTATGGTCTTGCCGAAATTCTCTTCCTCTACGCTTATGACACGGTTTATGTAGCCCGCTTTTTCTACCAGGTCGGGATATGCATCTTTATTTTCTTCCACAACGGTACTGCATACACCGCTCAGAAACAGGGATTCTATCCCCAAAAGCCGTCCATGCCTCGAAGCGCGCCTCAAAAGCCGCCGCAGGACATAGCCGCGCCCCTCGTTTGACGGCAGCACGCCATCGCATATCATCATAACAGAAGATCGGATATGATCTGTTATGACGCGTATTGATATATCCGATTTATCGCTTTTGCCATATGCCACACCGCTGATTTCGGATACTTTCCTGATGATATTCATTATAGTATCGACTTCAAACATATTGCTTACGCCTTGGCAGACACAGGCAAGCCGTTCAAGTCCCAATCCGGTGTCAATATTCTTCTGACTCAGCTCAGTGTAATTACCTTCGCCGTCATTGTCGAACTGGGTAAATACATTATTCCAAATTTCGACATAGCGGTCACACTCGCAGCCGGGCGCGCAATCGGCATTTCCGCATCCGTTTTCAACGCCTCGGTCGTAGTATACCTCCGAACACGGGCCGCACGGACCCGAACCCTGATCCCAGAAATTGTCCTCTTTGCCAAGCTTAGCGATTCGCTCCGGCGCAATGCCGATTTCCTTTACCCAAATGTCGAATGCCTCGTCGTCGTCAAGATACACCGACGGGTACAGTAAATCCGGGTCTAACCCCAGCCTTTCCAACAGAAACTCCCAGCACCAGGCTATGGCTTCGCGTTTGAAATAATCCCCGAACGAAAAGTTCCCGAGCATTTCAAAGTATGTCCCATGCCGCGAAGTCTTCCCCACATTGTCGATGTCGCCGGTGCGAATGCATTTTTGGCAAGTACAGACACGTTTGCGCGGCGGATCGAGTTCACCTGTAAACCAAGGCTTCATCGGCGCCATTCCTGAGTTTATCAGTAACAGCGAGGGGTCGTCTTTTGGGATAAGCGGAAAACTGGGCAACCTCAGATGTTCCTTTTCCTCAAAGAATAAAAGGAACATCTCTCTTAATTCATTTAATCCAAATCTTTTGCTGCTACTCATCATTCTTGATTAACGAGTCGATAAAATCCGTGACATCGCCTACCGTTTTATGTTCATAAACAGATTCATCGGTAATGTTGACCCCATACTCATCCTCAAGCGTCATAATCAGCTCTACCAGATCCAATGAATCTGCCCCCAGATCCTTTACGATATCAGTTTCTCTGGTGATAGTAGCGGGGTTCACCTCAAATTGAGCTGCCAAAGCCGCCTGTATTTTGTTAAATGTCATAATCCAATCCTCCTTATATAGTCGGGAAATAAGAATGAGGCAGACAGCTTGTGGCGATGGCAGGACTTTTATCCCATGCTCCTAGTATTCCATTTTCAAGATAACTCCCGGCAACACTCGGCTATCTGCTGTTCTCATTGCCATTCGCGATATGGTGTCGTATCCGTGCGGGCATCGCCATCAACTGTATCGTCTGAGTTATTATCATAACGGTACTCGCCGGCTGAACTGCTCTCAGTGCTTTCCGCATCATTATAACTCTTCCGGCTTGAATAATCGGAACTGCCATTGTGCCAACCGCCGCTGCGGCTGCCTGCGGAACCTCTGGGTCTGTCGCTTCTGCCTCGGCTGCTGATTGAACCGTAGCGGCTCTCGCTGCTTTTCCCGCCGCCTCTTCCGCTGCTGCTGCCTTCCCCATAAGCCACTACTATCCGCCTGTTCGGCTCAGAGCCTACGGAGTATGTGGAAACACTGCCATGGTCTTGCAACGCTGCGTGGATGACATGGCGTTCATATGCGTTCATGGGGTCAAGCGTCATGTTCCTGCGATACTTGAGCACTCTCTCGGCAGTTTTTGCAGCCAGGCTTTCCAGCGTTTCATTGCGGCGTTTTCTATAATTCTCTGCATCGAGGTTGACTCTGACACGGCTTGAATTTCCTCGGTTTACTGCGTAATTTGTCAAATGCTGTACTGCATCGAGAGTCTCGCCCCTTCGTCCGATTAGCACACCCGGTTCTTTGCTGGCTAAAGCGACATTAATTGTGTCATCGCTTTCTGTCACTTCAATTGTTACCTCTACGCCCATCCGTTCGAAAAGCCCTCCAAGAAAGCCCTCCACCCGCTCTGTACGCTCTTCCTTTGCTTCGTATAGTACTTTAATGACAGCAGGGGTGCTCTTTAGTCCTAAAAAGCCGCTCTTTGCTCTTTCGAGTATCTCTACAGATACATCATCCCTTGTCAAACCTAGCTGCACTAAAGCCAGTTCTATTGCTTCTTCTTCTGTTTTCCCTGAAACCTCGATTGATTTATTCATTACCGAAACACCTTTCCTCAGCCTTCATCGTATTCTTCGTCGTCGTCCTCGTCTTCATCGTCGTCGTCATCGTCTTCGTCATCGTCTTCGTCGTAGTCTTCGTCGTCGTCCTCGTCGTATTCCTCGTCCTCATCCTCGTCGTATTCGCCTTCGTCGTCGTATTCGTCGCCATCCTCATCTTCGCTGTTCTCGCCGTATTCTTCGTCCTCGATATATTCTTCTGTGTCTGTATTTGAATCGCTTACTGATTGTATATCATGCTCGCTAATACCCGCTATGTCTTCAGCTTCATCATCAGCAGCGTTTTCATCGGATTTTGCGTATCTGTCGGGGTCATATGCGCGCCCGCGGGCGTACCGTCTGTTGCCTACCCTGCCCGGCTCATGTTTTTCTGCCTTCGCTTCATCTACAGGGCGGTTTTTCTTTTCCCACTCTGCGGCTTTGCCCAACTGCTCTTGCTTACTGCTTTTCTGCTTTTTGCGCTTAGATGTGCTGCGGTTCTGATGGGCAAGCCCTTCTGCTTTCTTCCGCTCTGATTCTATACGCTTCTCTTCCAGCTCCGCTTCTTTTTTCTTGCGTTCCGCGTCCCTAACTTCCTCCTCCGCGTCAAGTTTCTTCTTATATACCTTGTTCAGCCATAAATCCTGCCCTGTCTGCAGCACTGTGCTGACTGTCCAGTAAAAAGCCAAAGCGCCGGGAGTGATAAACCCAATGTAAACGGAAAACAGCGGCATTAGCATAAGCACCGTCTGCATCCCCTTGCCTTTCCCGTCGGGCGAAGCAGGTGTGGGATTGAACTTCCGGTTGATTCTCATCGAGAGAAACTGCGAACCGCCTGAAATCAGAGGGAGCAAAAACAGCAGGAAACCTGCTATCCATGAAGCATACACACCCGAGTCTGACCATAAAAACTGCCAATCCGGCACTATGCTAAGGTCAAGGCCGAGGAATGAAAACTCAATATTCCGCAGGCCTTCGGCTACTGCGGAAAATGCATCCATCCAGTTGCCGGATGCCTCAACAAGCGTCATCTCGCTATTTGCAATCTGCTGGCTGAAAGCTGCGCTTGCTTGCTCTTCTACCCAGGGAAGCTGCTCCCCGACTTGCCGTATGAACTCATCCGTACCCATGTTTGATATATTCTGCGACTGGCTTATCTGCGCGTAAAACTCGTTTTGCGCCGCCGGGGCGCCAATTTCTGTGTATGCTGCGTTTATCAAGTCGCCGTCGAGGCCCATCATATTTGTGATTGGTTTGCGGATGACCTGGAAAATCGCAATCATTATCGGCATCGGAATAAGCCCCCACAGGCAGCCTGATGCAGGGTTTACACCTTCTTCCTTGTATAGCTTCATCATTTCTTCATTGATTTTCGTCTTGTTTGTGCCATGCTTTTTCTGCAGTTCGGCGATTTTCGGCTGAAGTCTCGTCTGCTTCATCATACCGCGCTTGCTTTTCATCTGGAAAGGCAGTAAAACACCTTTTATGATTATGGCAAGGAGAATTATCGATAATCCATAGTCATTTATAAAGGTGTATAACATCATCATGAGTGCGCCGAACGGTCTTGCAATTGGGTCAAAAATATCCATAATGACTCCTTATATTTAGAGTTTTGCAACGTAACCAAGCCGTCATTGCGTGTATATATCGTTGCGTGATTTACGGCTGAATGCCTCGGCTTAGAGATAAAGCTGTTTATGGAACAGGGTCATAGCCGCCTTTGGTAAAAGGGTTGCACCTGAGTAAACGCCAAAGGGAAAGTCTTCCGCCTTTGAGCGTTCCGTATTTCTCCAGGGCTTCAAGTGCATAGGCTGAACATGTCGGCGCGAATCTGCACATTGGCGGGAAAGCGGGTGAAATGCGATCTCTGTAAAAAGTCACCAAGGTAATAAGCGCACGCTTCATTTTACCAACCCTAACTTCCTGAAAAGCGCTAAAACAGAGTTCTCTATCTCGCGGTATCCGGCAAAACGGCTCCTCATTCTTGCCACTATGATGATATCATAACCAATGGGCAATTTTCCTTCGTTTAGCCTGTATATCTCTTTCAGGCGCCTTCTTATGCGGTTTCTCTGCACAGCGCCGCCGATTTTAGTGCTAACAGTAATGCCGATCCGGTTCTCTGCTTTGCCGTTACGCCTGCAATACACAACAACGCACTGCGATGCCGCGCTCTTGCCTTTGTTGTAAAGCCTTCTGAACTCGTGGTTTTTCTTTAGTGATGTAGTAAATTTCACAGCATCCTAAGCCGTTAGCTTATCCCTGCCTTTGGCGCGCCGGCGGGCTAAAACCTTGCGACCGTTTCTGGTAGACATTCTTTTGCGAAAACCGTGCTCTTTCGAGCGCTGCCTTTTTTTTGGCTGATATGTTCTGAACATAACTGACCTCCGTAACAATTCTGAGTTTGGATAATAACGCGCTGCTGTTATATGTGATTAATCATAGGTTAATACTATGTAAATACCGACATAAACCATTAGGCGCAGCATTAGGGAGCGTCGAACCTAATCGGCTCCCTGAAGCACTCACGTTTGAGCAAGAATGAATTATATAGCAATAATCACCTTATGTCAATATCTTTTCCGATTTTTTCATGGTATTCGTTTACGGAATGGACAGGTCACGGGAATAGGAAAATCATCACTGCCGGTGAGGATGGCTATTTATGTGCCCCGCAGAGCGCAACCATGGACGGTGGAGCGTTCGCGAATTGAAACAGGACGTTTCATTGAGCGACAAGGGGCACAGAAATAGCCGTCCGAACGCAAGGCACGGTACGAACTATAATTTTCCCGTGACAAGTAACTTACAGTAGTAGCATGGCGGCAATGCTTGCCCATTCGCCCGTTAAATCTATGCGTTCTATTCGGAATCCTGCGGTTTTTAGCGACAAAACAACATCATCCGTCCTATCTCTGATAATGCCGGATGAAATAAAAACCCCTCCCGGCTTTAGACAGCCACTCTTAGCAATGGGTTCCGACAATGAAATAATAGCATCGGCGACTATATTCGCAGCAATGCAATCATATTTTTGCGACAAAAGCTCATCAAGCAAACGCGGACCTTTAATCGCATCGCCAATAAACACACTCAACCGTTCCCTTGGTATGCCATTAAACTCTGCATTTCTATATGCCAGCTCCGCAGAATCCGGGTTAATATCCGCAGCAATACATTTTGCCGCACCCAGAAGCAGCCCTATAACTGAAAGAATCCCGCTGCCGCACCCCAGATCCAGCATCATATGACCCGGCTTAATATATCTCTCCAAAGCCTCAATGCACAAACGCGTAGACTCATGCTGGCCTGTGCCGAACGCATTCCCCGGGTCCAGCCGCACAACAAGCATACCTTTGTTGAGACTGCGCTCCCCGGTTTCAATAACAACCTCTTCGCCGATGCCATGTAATTTACCGCAGATACTCTCATTTTCCCGTCCGCTGTCTAAATAATAATCAATACCCGGCTCCTCCCATGACGGAACAATCAGCACCCTATCCCCGACCGTAAAGGGTTTATAATGCTTTTTCCAGTTGTTCTGCCAGTCCAGATCGTCAACCAATTCCAGTGTGATTGATACCGATTGCAAACTGCCGTCTATCGCGGTAGATTTATGTTCATCAATACCGTCCTCAACAGACTTAACAATAGCCAACCCTGCCGTATTATCTTCTGCGTAAAACCTTACGGTGGCAAACCGCGTGCTGTTTGCAAAAACACAATCATCAATATAGTCCCACTTTGACGGATTGTTTTCCAGAAAACCCCGCATTTCTTCATAATCAATGACCTGCCAGCCGGAAACCCCGCAGTTATCAAGCACATCCTCTAAGATTTCAACAAAAGCCGGCTCGACAGAAATGTTCACTTCAATCCATTTCAAATCAACATTCTCCTGTTCTGCGTGAATATATGTCATAAAGCAATTGTAAGAAATAATACCAGAATCCTCCGCTTGTGTAAAGCATCTGCGCAGAACCGGCAGAAACGTTTTTCTCCGAGAACTCAAATTCTGTTACGGGACACGCAGTTATTCATAGTCTATACCGTGCCTTGCGCTCGGACGGCTATTTCTGTGCCCCTTGTCGCTCAATGAAACGTCCTGTTTCAATTCGCGAACGCTCCACCGTCCATGGTTGCGCTCTACGGGGCACATAAATAGCCATCCTCACCGGCAGTAGCAATACCCTATGCCCGCGTGAACAGTATCCAAATTCTCAAACATAGCTCGATATTTGCAATTTAGACCTTGAACTCCTTATATTATTATAGTAATATACATATAATATATTTACACAATGAAAGATAATGATATGAAGAGTAAGAAAATCGGTATTTTAATGATTGCGCTGGGCGTATTTGCCTTGCTCGCCGCAGGCGGCCTCTGGCTGAGCAACTATCTTGAGGAACTGACTGCGGAGCAGTATGCGCAAAGCGTATCCGAAACGCTCATAGAGCTCATAGTCCTTGAAGCACCACCCATACGCGAGGCCCCTTCCGGCGGCACGGTAAGTGTCGGCATACCTCCTGAGGAGGAAGTAGTCCTGGATGAACCAATACGTTACCTCGTGGTCGGTCAAGCCGCATATATCGGAGTTTTGAACATACCAAGCATAAACCTTCAGGTCCCGATAAATGCAGGCTGGAGCTACCCGGCTCTAAGGCAAACTCCCTGCCGGTACAGCGGCAGCATAGATGGCAACACGCTCGTAGTTGCAGGCCACAATTACAGAAGCCATTTCTTAAACATATCAAATCTCGCAATGGGTACACCTGTCAACATCGAGGATGTAGATGGCTATTTGCATGAATACGAAGTCGTCAGCATTATTACCGTTGAACCCAACAGAGGCTACGAAGTCAGGCACAGCGACTACGATCTTACACTGTTCACCTGTACATCCGACGGGCAAGCCCGAACAGTAGTGCGCTGTATGCGCATAGCCTCAGCAGAAGACAGCAGCGGCATTATAGAAGACAGCGGCGATGACCAGTAACGGGAAAATTATAGTCTGTACCGTGCCTTGCGCTCGGACGGCTATTTTCTGCGAAAAACTATTGACAACCGACCTTTGTGGCCTTATAATGTCCTGTACACGCGTTTTTTGGCGGCATAGCTCAGTTGGCTAGAGCTACCGGTTCATACCCGGTCGGTCGCTGGTTCAAGTCCAGTTGCCGCTACCATGTGCGCCTCTTGCCTGTAAAGAGGCGCTCACCACGGCCCGTTGGTCAAGCGGTTAAGACTCCGCCCTTTCACGGCGGCAACAGGGGTTCGAGTCCCCTACGGGTCACCACCAAACCGGATGCAGCAACAAAAATGCTGCATCTTTTGCATATTATCTGTTACAAGTCACGCAGTCATAGGATATTGCTACTGCCGGTGAGTACGGCTATTTATGCGCCTTGCAATGATATCCCCGCTATGGTAGAATACCCAACAGCAAGCGAGCGAAATAATTAATCCACTTTAACCGCCATCCTCAAAAGGACGGGTGATAGCTTGACAAAAGAAACCGAACAGGAAATTATAAATAAAGTTTTATCCGGAGACAGCAATGCGTTTGAGGATTTGGTCTTAGCGAGCCAGAAAAACGTATACAACCTTGCGCTGAAAATGACTAACAACCCTGATGATGCGCTTGACATCTCACAAGAAGCATTCCTAAAAGCATACCGGCTGCTGGGCACATTTCGAGGTGAGAGCCGATTCTCCGTCTGGATGTACAGGATGACGCACAACCTGTGCATAGATTTTCTGCGTAAAAAAGCGCGCACCGCAACAGTATCGCTGACATACAGCGACGAAGACGGCGATACCCACGACCTTGAAATACCGGACCTAAGAGAACTCCCTGCAAACTCCCTGCTTCGCAAAGAACTGCGTGAAGCAATCACTGCCGGCATAAACGAGCTCGAGCCCATCCACAAAGAAATAATCGTAATGCGCGAGATAACCGACATGAGCTACAGCGACATAGCCCATACGCTGAACATAAACGAAGGCACTGTTAAGTCGCGATTAGCCAGAGCGCGCAAAAGCCTTGTTAAAATTCTTGTCGCAAAGGGAACATTCCCGGCGGGTTTTCGTCATAATGGATACCAAACGCAAAAAGGGGGTGGTACTCGTGAATAGCTGCACAGAATATTCAGAACTGTTAAGCGCATATGCCGACAACGAACTGAGCGATCACGACAAACAGCGCATGGAAGATCACTTAACCGTATGCGAGAGCTGTGCCTCCCTTCTTTCCATATACCGCGAAATAACCTCAGCGGCCGTTGAATCCGAAGTGCCCGCGCCGGATGCGCTGCGAACAGGCGTGATGGCTGCGATAGAAAGAGAGCAAGTGCTTCGTACCGATGTATACTCCCGCCGGCGCAAGATTATCCGCACTTCGCTCGCCGCAATCATCCCCTTAGCTGCTTGTCTTGCAATAGCGCTGCTCACATTACCGCGCTTTATGAATATAGACCGGTCATCAGATTATGATGTAATGCCCGCCGATGCTATAGCGCGCAACACCGTGGAAACATCAGCAGCAATGTATGATAATAATACTGAATTATCCGGTGAATCCGCCTACGGAGGCGACCCTGCACCGAGCATGGCGGCATCAACATCCGATGACGGGCTATATAGCACAAGAGCCGGCTTGGATGATGAATCCGACTTTTTCGCCGGAGGTCTCGCGGAGTCTCAGCCAAACCCCCCAACTGATCTGCCTCCGGACCCGCCTGACCAATTCATAGTAGGCGAGCCCGATGCTGACCAGTCTCAGCCCTTTGATTCAGCCGAGCCGAACCAAGCCATAACAGACGATTCTATAAACCCGAACCGTGATGCTTATTATGCGGTTATCACATTAACCGACGATCTTCCGGAACATTTCACGCAAATTGAACACCGTGATGAGTTTGGTTATGTATATCTCGCCCGCGACGAAGCGAAGAAGCTGATAGAAGACTATGCCCACCTCATCGACTATATTGAATACGGGGACGAAACTGCCGAGCTTGCTATAGTTTATGTACGCTGACCTTGCTGAGAGTATTAAGATGAATGAACTAGTGCTGCGGGTTTTTTGGGTTGCGGTTGGGTGATTATTCTTCACGGAAGATTGCTTTTATTAATAAACCGGGGGCTGTGTCAAAACTGATACAGCCCCTTGTTATTATGCATTATATATAATTGTCAGAATGTCATGGTAAATAGTTGCCCTTGTGTTTCGTTCTGCCTGAACATTAGAAAATGTGGTACGATAAAATCAGTGCCGCGAAGACTATCGAGACCATCGCGCTTAGTTTCAGGAGAATGTCAACCGACGGGCCGCAGGTGTCTTTCAGCGGGTCGCCTACTGTGTCGCCGACGACTGCGGCTTTGTGATTATCCGAGCCTTTGCCGCCGAGATTCCCGGCTTCGATGTATTTCTTTGCGTTATCCCAAGCCCCTCCGGAGTTCGCTGTGAAGATAGCCAGCATAAACCCGGAAGCTGTCAACCCCATAAGGAACCCTATAACGCCGTTAGGCCCGAGGATAAGCCCTAAGCTAATCGGGGCGATAACGGCAGTAAGCGCGGGGAATACCATTTCGCGCAGAGAAGCTTTTGTGCAAAGATCCACGCATGTCGCGTAATCCGCCTCTGCCTTGCCTTCCATGAGACCGGTGATTTCCCTGAACTGGCGGCGTACTTCTTCAACGACCGACTGCGCCGCCCTGCCAACGGACTGCATCAGCCTCGCTGTAAAGAAGAACGCAATCATGGAACCCATCAGCAGCCCGACGAGGACTGCGGGATTGTCAAGGGCTAAGTTGAACTCAAACATAGCTGACCTTGGAAGCACTACATCCGGGAACAGCGCAGCTTCTTCTCTTAGCTGCTCAATGGAAAGCTTAGCTAGTTCTGCAGTGGAAACATTCTCCAGCGCCTCAACCAGCGCAGCTTTGACAAGAGTGTTGACCCTGTCTACCAGAGAAGCAATCAGCGCGAGCGCTGTCAGAACTCCGCTGGCAATAGCGAACCCTTTACCGACTGCAGCCGTGGTATTGCCGAGCGAGTCGAGGGCATCAGTGCGGGTACGGACAATGGGATCCAGCTTTGCCATCTCCGCTATACCGCCTGCGTTATCAGCGACCGGCCCGTAAGAATCGTTAGCAAGCGTCAACCCCAGAGTCGAAAGCATCCCGACGGCTGAAAGGCCGATGCCGTAAAGCCCGATTGTCGCCGCGGCAGGATCTGTCAATGAGCCGCCTGAAACGAAGAACGACACCATTATCGATATGCCGACCAATATCACAGGGATAGCGGTAGACTTCATCCCGAGCGCCAGACCGCCGATCATAAGTGTCGCGGTACCGGTTTTAGTCGAATCTGCAAGGTCTCTCGTGGGTTTGTAGTTATCAGATGTATAGTACTCTGTGATAAACCCGATACCCACTCCGCAAAGCAGGCCGGAAATGACCGCGCCGAACAGCCCGATATGCTCACGCCCCAGCATAAACCATACCAACGGGAACGCAGCTATCGCTATAGTTATAGCCGAGAAATTTGTAGCACGCCTAAGAGCCGACAGAAGGTTTTTCTGTGTCGCGTCTTCTTTGGTGCGAACGAGGAACGAACCAACAATGCTGGCAAGAACTCCAATCCCTGCAAGCGCTAAAGGTATAGTGACAGCCGCATCTCCTGTTACAGAGCCTCCGTCAACACCGCCAAAAGCCGTAGCCGCAGCAACACCAAGAGCGCAGGAAGCAACGATAGAGCCGACATACGATTCAAAAAGATCGGCTCCCATACCTGCTACGTCGCCCACATTATCACCTACGTTATCGGCAATGACCGCCGGGTTGCGCGGGTCGTCCTCGGGAATGCCGGCCTCAACCTTGCCTACCAAGTCCGCGCCGACATCAGCAGCTTTTGTAAAAATACCGCCGCCTACGCGGGCAAAGAGGGCAACGCTGGACGAGCCCATCCCGAATGTGATCATCGCGGCTGTTACTTCCTGGATTTCACGCTCAAACCCATATGTCAGGATGTAATACCATGCGGAGATATCAAGAAGCCCAAGCCCGACCACGATAAACCCCATGACCGAGCCTGCTGAGAATGATACGCGTAGACCTCTATTAAGACTCTCCTGACAAGCGTTCGCTGTACGCGAGTTTGCGGAAATAGCCGCTTTCATGCCTATAATGCCGGATATGCCCGAGAAGAATCCGCCGGTAAGAAAAGCAAAAGGTACGAACCATGTGAGGAAACCAAAGCCGGCCATAACGCACAAAACGACAAACATAAACGCAAAGAACATGCCTATTATAGAGTATTGCCGTTTCAAAAACGCATTTGCGCCTTGCCGTATTTTTGCCGCGATAGCAACCATTTCAGGTGTGCCTTCAGGGTTTTTCAGCAGCTTGACGAAGAGAAACACAACGTAAATAATCGACAATGCTGCTCCGATGGGTGCCAGAACTAATAGATTCATCGAGTTCACTCCTTTGTAGCGATATTTTTTATTATTTGCGAAGAATGTATGTATAAACCCTCGCAGTTTCGCACGCCTGCTATTCTAGCTCTTTTCATAATCAAAGTCAAGCAGTTATATAAAGTAAGTTTGAGAAAACAACGTTACAGCACAGACATACTGAGAAAAGATTACTGGTCATGCGGTCACAGGGTATTGCTACTGCCGGTGAGGACAGCTATTTATGTGCCCCGCAGAGCGCAACCATGGATGGTGGAGCGGTCGCGAATTGAAACACGATGTTTCATTGAGCGACAAGGGGCACAGAAATAGCTGTCCGAGCGCAAGGCACGGCATAGACTTTAATAACCGCGTGGCTAGTAACGTAAAAGGTGTGCGTTATAAAACACTCTGTTGTAATTGACTTAATCGAACCGGTTTAATATAATGAACAAAAGAACGCCGCACTCACAGTGACAAAGGGGACGCGCCATGCCATTCACTCATCTTCACGTCCACAGCGAATACAGCCTGCTCGACGGAGCCTGCAGACTCCGTGACCTAGTCGCGCAAGCAAAACAGCTTGGGCAGACAAGCATCGCCATAACCGACCACGGCGTAATGTACGGCGCAATCAGCTTCTACAAAGAAGCAACAACCGCCGGCATCAAGCCGATAATCGGCTGCGAGGTCTATGTCGCTGCGCGGACGAGGTTTGACATGGACTATGACCTCGATTCCGAACGCTACCACCTCGTATTGCTATGCAAAGACGAAACAGGCTACAAAAACCTCTGCCGGCTGGTAAGCGCATCGTTCACAGAAGGCTTTTACATAAAACCGCGCATAGACATGGAACTCCTGCGCATGTATAGCAGCGGGCTAATCTGCTTAACCGCCTGCGCATCGGGAGAAATCCAGAAACTCATCCTGGCAGGCAGCTACAACGCCGCAAAGGCAAAGGCCTTGGAGCTAAGCGGCATCTTCGGCGAGAACGGCTTCTATCTTGAACTGCAAGACCACGGACTTCCCTACCAGCCCCAAGTCAACGACGGGCTGATAAAGATACATAATGAAACAGGCATCCCCCTTGTCGCGACAAACGACGTTCATTACATCGACCGCGCGGGCGCGGAAGTCCAGGATGTCCTGATGTGCATCCAAACAGGCAAAAACGTCACCGACGACAACAGGATGCGCTTTGACTCAAGCGAACTATTCCTGAAATCCGAAGCCGAGATGCGCGCGCTATTCCCCAAACACCCCGAAGCGTTTGACAACACAGCGAAAATCGCCGAGATATGCAACCTGAGTTTCGACTTCGGCAAACACCACCTCCCCGAGTTCACCCTGCCAAAAGGCGAAACCAACCACAAAGAATACCTAAAAAAACTATGCCAAAAAGGCTTCGAAAAAAAATACCCCACAGATAAGTCAGAACACAGTAATTCTCAATTCTCAATTCTCAATTCTCAATTTGCGGACGAAGTCCGCACCCGTCTCGACTACGAGCTCGACATGATTGACAGCATGGGTTTCACAGACTATTTCCTCATTGTCGCGGACTTCATCGCGTATGCCAAAGGCAAAGGCATACCCGTCGGCCCGGGGCGCGGCTCGGCGGCAGGCAGCGTCGCATCATACTGCCTCGACATCACAACAGCCGACCCGATTAAGTACGGACTGTACTTCGAGCGTTTCCTAAACCCCGAACGCATAAGCATGCCTGATATAGACATAGACTTCTGCGAGAGACGGCGCGGCGAGGTCCTCGAATATGTGAAGCAGAAATACGGCACGGACAGGGTGGCACAGATAGTCACATTCAACACGCTCAAAGCAAAAAATGCCGTACGCAGCGTATCGAAAGCGCTGGCTCTGACATTTCAGGAAGAAAACGAGCTGGCGGCGGAAATACCGAACACATTAGGCATCAAACTCAGCGATGCCCTAAAAACCTCCCCCCGCCTACGGGCGATGTACGACGATGACAGGCGGATTAAACGTGTAATAGACACAGCAATGGCACTGGAGGACATGCCGAAGGATTCGGGAACGCACGCAGCCGGGGTCGTAATAACAAAGCACCCCGTGCGTGAGTATGTTCCTCTGACATTATCAAAAAAAGATAATTCCATCGCTACACAGTACTCCATGACGACGCTGGAAGAGCTTGGTTTGCTGAAAATGGATTTTCTGGGCCTTAGAAACCTAACAGTCATTGACGATGCCGTGAAAGACATTCAGAAAACAACGCCGAGTTTCACCATCGAAAACATTCCCGAGGATGATGCGCCGACATATGAAATGCTGGCACAGGGCAGGACTATCGGCGTTTTCCAGATGGAGTCCGAGGGTATGACGAATGTGTGTGTCGGCATCGCGGCGAAAAGCCTAAGCGACCTCGCAGCAGTCATCGCGTTATACAGGCCGGGTCCGATGGATTCGATCAAGTCCTTCATTGATAACAGCCGGGACATTTCCAAAATCAAGTACCTTGACCCTGCGCTCGAGCCTATTCTGAAAGAGACATACGGCTGCGTCGTCTATCAGGAGCATATTATAGACATTCTTCGCATTCTTGGAGGCTTTTCGCTCGGTCAGGCTGATTTGATCCGGCGGGCAATGAGCAAGAAGAAGCAAAGTGAGATACAAAGCCAGCGGCAGACATTCATAGAGGGCGATACGAAACGCGGCATCCCCGGCGCGGTCGCAAACAGTATCCCGCGCAAGACGGCAGGGCAGATATATGATACCATAACGCCATTTGCGGGTTACGGGTTCAACAAATCCCACGCCATCGCCTATGCGGTGATCGCGTACCAGACCGCATACCTAAAACGCCATTACCCGCATCAGTATATGGCCGCGCTCCTGTCATCGGTACTCGGGCAGCCGGAGAAAGTTTCCGACTATACCACCGAATGCCGCGCTATGGGCATAAAACTCCTCCCGCCCGACATCAATGAATCGTACGCAAACTTTTCCGTCTCAGGTAATGACCTGCGCTACGGTCTTGTGGCGGTGAAAAACATAGGCAGAGGCTTTATCAGCGCAGTCGTAGCCGAGCGCGAGGAAAACGGCCCGTTTTCGGGGTTCGAAGAGTTCTGCAACCGTATGCATGGCAACGAACTCAACAGCCGCGCTGTGGAAAGCCTGATTAAATGCGGCTGCTTCGACGGGTTCCGCGCCAACCGGCGGCAACTGATGATGGTGCAGAAAATAGTCCTCGACAGCATCGCGGACAACAGGCGGCGCAATGTCGCGGGGCAAATGGACTTGTTCGGCATGTTAGGCGATTCTGCTGACGGTAGTGAAGATGAACCTCCAATAGTATCCATGGGCGGCATAAAGCTCCCCAATGTGGAGGAGTTTAAGAAAAGCGAATTAATGATAATGGAGCGGGAGGTAACAGGCCTCTACCTATCAGGGCATCCCATGGACGAGCACAGGGATGCCGCAAAAAAGGCAGGCGCATCCGGCATAAGCGACATTCTTGCGGATTTCGCACGCGAGGGCGGGAATATAAAATTCAAAGATAACCAGAAAATAATTGTTGCAGGGGTCATTGAATCGGTAAGAACAAAACCAACGCGGAATAACTCCCTAATGTCATACCTTACGCTCGATGACGGCTTCGGCATGATAGAACTGCTGGCATTCCAGCGTTCCATAGACGAATCCGGCACCTATATGCAAGCCGGCAATGCAGTAATCACGTCCGGCCGCCTGTCAGCCAGGGACGAAAAACCCCCTCAAATAGTAATAGACACCCTGCGCCCGATAACAGACCTCGCAGGGTTAGGCGCGGGAGCCGGAGGCAATAAACGCGAAACAGAACCGGCAATGGCATATATCAATCAATCCGGGGTACAAGCAAATAATGCTCAGAAAGATAAAACGTTATTCATAAAACTCGACAGCGAGGAAAGCCCGGAGTACGAAAGGCTGAAGCTGATACATAAAATGTTCCCCGGCAAACAGCAAATGGTAATTTATTTCTCCGACACAAAGAAGAAAACCGGAGCAAAATGCATAATCCACGATGCCCTGATAAAAGAACTCCAAGAAATGCTGGGAAAGGATAATGTAGTAGTAAAATAAATCTGTTTGAAAGGAATCTAATCAAATGAAAATAATGTTCTACGGCGCGGCGCGGGAAGTGACCGGGAGTTGCAACGGCGTTGAAATCAATAGCAGGAAAACCCTGATAGACTGCGGTATGCTCCACGGCAGCGACAGCAGCGCAAAACAAGACTTCCCCTTCCACCCCGGCGAAATCGAACGCGTGGTGATAACCCATGCGCACATAGACCACTCAGGCAGGCTTCCGCTTCTTGTCAAGCAGGGTTTCAAAGGCAGTATCTACGCCACGGAGCCCACATGCAAGCTGCTGGAGATAATGCTCCGCGACAGCGCGCACATACAAGAGGTTGAAGCCGGATGGCACAGCAGAAAAAACCGCCGCTCCGGCGATGCCACCGCACAGCCGCTCTACACAATGGCCGATGCCGAGAAGGTTTTCCCCCTGCTTGTCCCCTGCCGCTACAACGACCGGCTCGACATAGGCGGCGGGATTGACATACGCTTCGCGGATGCGGGCCATCTATTAGGCTCATCCTACGTCGAAATGTGGCTGACTGAAAACAACAGGACAAAAAAGATAGTATTCTCCGGGGATATCGGAGTACCCGGCCATCCGATGATCTGCGACCCCGGCTATATAAAAGAAGCCGATTATGTTGTAATGGAGTCCACCTACGGCAACCGTAGCCACTCCCCGGCTTTCGATACAGTTACAGAGCTGGCTAAAGCCATTGAAATGACTCTTGCAAAAGGCGGAAACTTAGTATGCCCCGCATTCGCCATTGGCAGAACGCAGGACCTTCTATACCACATCCGCGAGATTAAACAGCGTAACCTGACCCCAAGCATCCCCGATTTCCCCGTCTATCTCGACAGCCCGCTTGCTACGGCGGCCACCCGTATCTATTCCGGCGACCTGCTCGGATATCTCGACGATAAAGCCGCCGCAATGATACGCAACGGGATTCAACCGCTATCATTCGATGGTCTGCGCATCGTCGAGACATCGGATGAGTCAAAACGAATTAACGATGATAAAACCCCAAAAGTCATCATATCCTCAAGCGGCATGTGCGATGCCGGCAGAATACGACATCACCTGAAGCATAACCTCTGGAGACAGGAATGTGCGGTCGCCTTCACCGGTTATCAGGCACAAGGCACATTAGGGCGCGTCTTGGTTGACGAAGCAGCGCCATATGTGTCGCTGTTCGGAGAGGAAATAGCCGTCAGGTGCAGGATTTACAACTTCCGCAGCATGAGCGCGCACGCGGACAGGGAAGGCTTGCTGAGATGGCTTAACGCATATGAGCGCAAACCGGAATGTGTCTACTTAGTCCACGGCGAAGAGGAGGTCTGCAAGTCATTGGCAAACCTGCTCATCGTCCAAGGCCATAAAGCAATCGCCCCTAAACTCGCTTCTATATACGACTTAGTTTCCAACGAGATAATCTTCGAAGGCCACGAGACGAAGCGGCGCAGCGAGCAGAGACCCCACGGCCGCCGCGAGTCCGCCGTCTACCGCCGCCTGATGCTGGCAGGCACCCGCCTGATCGAAGTAATAACAAGAAACCGCGAAGGCACCAACAAGGACCTAGCAAAGTTTGCCGACCAGATAGACGCCCTGTCAAACAAATGGGACCGGTAACCAAGCAAGGGGACGGTTCTTCCGCTTGCCCTGCTTGCTCCTGTTTCTCAAAAAAGAATTTTTTGTAAATTTTCTTTGTTATGTAACATTTCCGCGGGTAAATGTGTTATAATGGGAATACTTGTGGATTGGTGCGCCCAAAAATACATTTCCACCGCAAAATAAACCATATTTGAGGTGTATTCTCATGAAAGTAAACAAGAATTCGATTGCTGTCATAATGTCGCTGATGCTAATTTTTGCTATAGGTGTCAGTGCGTGCAACATAAGCAACTCCATGAATTTCGACCCCATCGTCCTCCCAAGCAGCACAGAAGACGGCACTGCCGATGATATGGATCTACCCTTTGACGACAGCACATACATCTCACTGGGGATGCCCCCGCTCTCAGCCTCCCCCGCTATTTTTGAGCTGCTGGTCCCGGAAGCACCCGGCATCCGGGTAAGAAAAAACGAGAAGTCCGAAATAGATTATTCCAATGCCGCAGACGGGTATGTTATGATCCGTTTCCTCCGCAACACCACTAAACAATTGCGCGTTCAGGTTACTACCCCGGGCGCGGTTACATACACATACACACTAAAACAAGACCGCTCTTTTGAAGTATATCCCTTATCAGGCGGCAACGGCGATTACCTGATACGCGTTTTCGAGCAGATTGAGGGGAACCGGTACTCCGTAGCAAATTCAGCTACAATAGCCGTAACCCTGACAGACGAATTCGCGCCGTTCCTTCGCTCAAACCAATACGTCAACTTCTCCCCGCAGAGCAAAACCGTTGAAAAAGCAGCCGAGCTCGTCGCTAATAAAACTGCCTTTTTCGACAAGGTTTCCGCAATATACACCTATATCATGACAAACATCACATATGACACCCAAAAAGCGCGTACCGTCCAGAGCGGCTATCTGCCCGTATTAGATAAGGTTCTCGAAGAAGGCAAGGGCATCTGCTTCGACTATGCTGCTCTTATGACTGCAATGCTTCGCAGCCAGGGCATTCCCACCAAGCTCGTTGTGGGCTATGCAGGAGCCGCCTACCACGCTTGGATTAATGTCTACTCCGAGGAAACAGGCTGGCTCGACACCGTCATCTTCTTCGATGGCGAGATATGGACTTTGATGGACCCCACATACGCAGCCGCCGGAACCACCGCAGCCCGCAGATTCATGGGCGACGGCACAAACTACAGAGCCGTATACCTCTACTAAAGCGCTTGACATATAAGCGTAAATATGATACCCTCTCAATTCATTGAGGGGGTTGACTATTATGTCTGAAAACAACATGTATACATTCGAGAACGAAGAATATAAAAACGCATACCGCCATACAGCTTCGCATATACTTGCGCAGGCTGTAAAGCGGCTTTTCCCCGATGTCAAGCTCGCGATCGGCCCTGCCATAGCCGACGGATTTTATTATGATTTCGACACGCCGGAGCCATTCACCCCCGAAACGATTGAAACCATCGAAAACGAGATGCGCAAAATATGCAAAGAAAAACTCACCCTGGAACGGTTCGAACTCTCGCGCGAGGAAGCATTGAAATTTACCGCAGAGCAGCACGAACCGTATAAAACCGAGCTTATCAGCGACCTTCCGGCAGATTCCGTCATCAGCTTCTATAAGCAGGGCGACTTTGTTGACCTATGCGCAGGACCTCATGTAGACACCACCGCCAGAATAAAAGCAAACGCCCTGAAGCTTACTAGCGCCACAGGCGCATACTGGCGCGGCGATGCCAATAACAAAATGCTCCAGCGTGTCTACGGCACATGTTTCATGAGCAAGGATGAGCTTGATGCGTATCTTGCCCGGATTGAGGAAGCGAAGAAGCGCGACCACCGCAAGCTTGGCCGCGAGCTCGAACTGTTCAGCTTGTACGACGAAGGCCCGGGCTTCCCGTTCTTCTTCCCGAAAGGCATGATTCTCAGAAACGAGCTGCTATCATTTTGGCGCGAGGAACACCGCAAAGCCAATTATGAGGAAATAAGCACCCCGCTCATATTAAACGAGGCATTATGGCACCGCTCCGGGCATTGGGATCACTATAAAGACAATATGTATTTCACGAAAATCGATGACGGCGATTACGCAATAAAACCGATGAATTGCCCCGGGGGTATGCTTGCTTATAAACGCCGCATGTGGAGCTACCGCGATTTACCCGTCCGCACAGCCGAGCTTGGCATAGTCCACCGCCATGAGCTATCCGGCGCGCTGCACGGTCTTATGCGAGTGCGAAGCTTCACACAGGACGATGCGCACCTCTACATGACCCCTGAGCATATACCCTCGGAGATAGCCGGCATCATAGACCTTGTGGATCGCGTTTACAAAGTATTCGGTTTTGCGTACCGTGTCGAGCTGTCAACACGCCCGGAGAAGTTCATGGGCGAGATAGAAACATGGAACATGGCAGAAAAAATCCTCGAAGATGTGCTGATAGACAAAAACGTCAACTACCGCATAAACCCGGGAGACGGAGCGTTCTACGGCCCGAAAATAGACTTCCATCTCGTAGACTGCCTCGGCCGCTCATGGCAGTGCGCCACGCTCCAACTGGATTTCCAGATGCCCGAACGGTTTGAGCTGGAGTACATAGGCCCGGACGGGGAGAGGCACCGCCCGGTAATGATACACCGCACAGTCTTCGGCTCGTTAGAGCGCTTCATCGCAATCCTGACAGAACACTACGCGGGCGCGTTTCCCCTATGGCTGTCCCCTGTGCAGGTCATTGTCATGCCCATAACAGAGCGCACGCATGAATACGCCCAAACCGTTGCAAAAAATCTCTCCGATGCCGGATTCCGGGTGGATACGGATTGCCGCAATGAGAAAATCGGCTTCAAAATCCGCGAAGCCCAGCTGCAGAAGATTCCATATATGCTGGTACTCGGCGACAAAGAAGCCGAAACTGCTCAAGTAACAGTAAGATCCCGCACCGAAGGCGACACAGGAGCAATGACCCTCGCCGAATTCATAGCCAAAATAACAGAAGAAAAAAATAGGAAAGGGGAGGGTTAGCAACAACCCTCCTCCCTCAGCTCTCAATTGAGTCCCTCTAAAACCCCGTTTTGTCATTCTGAGCGTAGCGAAGAATCTTTATGTTAATACCGTTTAAGACCCTTCGCTACGCTCAGGGTGACAGTTTTAGAGGTACTCAACTAAACAATCACCATCTGGCTATAATCGTGGCAAACCGGTGCAGGACTGTGGCAAATTCGGCACGCGTCATGCTCCCCAGCGGGACGAAGGTGCTCTCTGTCCTGCCGTTTATTATCCCCGCCCTGTATAGGCTGTTCACGGCGCTTCTGGCCCCGGAGCTTATCTGCGAATCGTCTGCAAAGTTCGGCAGCGGGCGAGAGACGGGATATGTCAGTCTCAGCACAGTGACGAGGCGGTTTAGCAGCAGCGCCATATCCTGTCTGGAGATAGCGCTGTCGAGATTGAACACGCCGCCTACCGGGATGATGCCGTTTGCCCTCACCCATTCAAGAGCCGCCTGCCGCCCTTGAAGCGCCTGACCATGCTGATTTAGAATAGTAGGCCTGCCTACCATTCGATAATATGCATCAATAACCTCACCCTGCGTTACCGGGCTGTTCGGCCTGAATCTCCTCGAATCACCCGATCGCGCCGTCATCCATCCCCGGTCGCTGACATACATGACACTCGCATAAAACCAGTTTGATGAAAACACATCATCATAAACCTGCGAGACCTGAACCGGCCAGTTGACCGTAAACACAGCCGACACAGATACATTATCCCTGAAATGCACGGTCAGAGTATGCGTGCCTTGGTTTAGCGTGTCCAGATACCCATTTGCAAGGATTATTTCCGTGAACCCCGCAAGACGGTTCGCCGTATAGTGCGCGTTGCGCGAAAGAAGCCTGCCGTTTAACGTCACATGGCTGAACAGGCTGAAATCCCTTATGGTGACATGCCCGAACGACACGGTAGTGTGCCTGGTGTATACGCTCGAACTCGTGAAATAATGCACGGGCGTCGGCAAAACCACGCCGCCCCCGCCGCCGCCGACATCCCCTGCAGGCAGCCCGATAAACGTGAAGAACGCGGTGACTGTGGTTTCATTGCCCGGCATGGTAAACTGCGTCGAAGAGCTGTTCGGGTCTGCAAATTCCCCGCCGTTTGATGTGTGCCAACCGGCGAAGATATATCCCGAGCTTGGCCACGCTGTAATATTAATCTTTTCGCCTCCGGCGAACTGCCCACCGCCCGAACCGCTCACAGTCCCTCCCGGATTCGCCCGGATATCCAGGCGGTTTGCCGTGTACGGATCGATTCTTATGGAAAAGACATGCTCGTACGGACCGAGCGTTGTACCCGACATTCGTCCGTTCTCTACCGTGGCTTTCACTCTGACCGTGCCCGGCCACTGCGCAAGCAGTATTCCGGTTGCAGTATCGAGCCGCGCACCGGCTGTGTTATTTATTTCCCCCGGCATTATAGACCATTCGATATTCCTGTATGACGCGCTTGCGGGCTCAACTGTGCCCCTGAGCTGCAGCGGTATACCCTCAAAGCCTAAGTCCGGGACGTTGGTGATGTTTGTCACGGGCAAAAAGCCGATTACATTTATCGTAAAGCGCTGTACGAAGTTCACATTTTCCGCAAGCCCGTTCCTGACCGTCGCCTCAACGACGACCCTGCCCGTCTCCCCTACGGGAACGGATAATACGCCGCCCGGATATTCGCCCACGCCGCCGCTGTCAACAGGCACGCCGGCGGTAATACTCGCCCCTGACGTTGTTTGCTCGATTATCTCCCAGCTTATATTGGGAATATCGGTTAATACATTAGCCGCATTGCGGAATAGCGCATTAGTGGCGTTTGACGGGGTGATTGTCGCGCCTAAGTTTATATTCGCGCCGGAGGCTACAGTCGTTGTAGCCAGCGAAATATTAGTAACCGGTATAAACCCGGGCCTTGCTATAACTGTGACTACGCATGTAGCAGACCTGTTGCCATCCTCCGTCCTGACAGTAATAGTCGCCGTCCCCGGCGCCACGGGTACAATAATGCGCTGCATATCCGTCTCTTGACCACCCAGTAAATAATCAACATAGGCGACATTCGTATTGCTGCTAGTCCACACGAGACGTTTATTCGTTGCATCTGTAGGCAGTATCACAGCAGACAGCACAGGGTTCGGGTTTTCATCGCCTATCGTAATTGACAGATTGCTGTTGCTTATCGTGATACCCGTCACCGGAACAACCCTCTCAACCACTTGCACGCGGCTTGAGCGCGTGTGGTTGCCATCTACTGTAGTTGCTGTTATAAATGCCTCTCCGGGCTTATGCGCCATCACCACACCGCTTGCGGAAACGGTCGCTACGGGGTCTGCCGGATTGCTGTCAGAGCTCCACCTTACTGATTGATTTGCACTTGTCGGATGCACAGTTGCCTGAAGCTGTGTCGAACTGCCGACGGCGAGCGTAATGTTATCCCTGTCAATCATCACATATGAGGCAAATGGTATCGCTGTATAATCGCGCCAGTTGCGTGACGGCGGGGTCGGCCAGCCTGTCGCATAGGGATAATACCGTATGACAAACCCGGTGCCTACGTTACCAAACATATTGCGGCCCCACGGCGACTCGTCAAGTGGCGCATTGCCTTCAAAACGTGCTTCAGTCAGGCTTCTGCTGTTAGAAAACGCTCCGCTGCCGATATTCCTGACACTTGCAGGGATAGTGATGGTAGTCAGTCTGCTGAATGCGAACGCATCGGGTTCTATTGTGTCAATGGTGGACGGAATTGCGTATGACGTAAACGACGGATTGCCTACCGGAGCTTTAACGACTCTCTTTGCCTCGCTTGAACTGTTTTGCTCTAAAAGAACCCCATTATCTATTATGAAATTCGCGTTTGAAACCCTGATATTAATTTCACTGATAACATTGCTGCCAACAAATGCGCCGAATCCAATTGTTTCCAGCTCATCAGGAAGTGTGATCTCCTCCAGTCTGGAGCATCCTCGGAATACATATTCTCCAATTGTTTCTACTCGCGGCATATAAACCGCCATATCCAAAGATTTTAAGGCAGTGCATCCGTTAAATACATCATTACCGATAGAAACGACACCACGGGCTTCCACTGACACAAGGTCAATGCATCCGATAAACGCATTGTTGCCGATATGTATTATGTTAGTTCCAATCTCAATATTTTTTATTGACGTTCGGTATTGATACCACGGTGCATTTGTAGCGGAAAAATCAGGAATCCTCACTTGCTCAGACGGATTCCCGTCCCATGATATCTCAAGCAACCCGGAAACCGTATCTAAATTCCATTTCAAATCGCTTAACTCCGAGTTATAACTGCCAAAATTCCCGCTGAACACAGAAGCCTCCGCCACCGGCCCTAACGCTGAGAATAACGTCAAAAAAACCGCCAGCGACAGCAGCGCCGATATAATACGCTTACTCATATAATAATCCTCCTTAGTGCGGTTTCTCCCGCTGTGCAATCTATATATAATAGTAAATTGTAAACTATTAGTATACTATCAGAAATCAAGGTTTACGTCAATGCCGAACGGTGATATACTACATATTGTTAACAACTTCGATTTTCTTCAAATTCACTAAAGTACTAAACGCAAAATTGCGATATGATTAATAAGTGCTGCTGCGCTTGCCGTTTCCATTTCTCTACAATGTATGTCGGACGAAAACCGGATAAACTTTAGCAATACCTAACTCCCAAACCCCAACCCCTAATTTATTTTATGTTCCCGGAGGAAAATATGATGAAAACCCTAAAAAAGACGATATCTATGCTGCTGGTCATGATTTTACTATTCGGAATACTCCCGGAAAGCGGGGTGATACAGACACCGGCTGCAAGCGCCAATGTCACCCGCTTTTCTGATGTCAGCGGCCACTGGGCGGCAGGCTCCATTAACCGTTTGCTTGACTTGGGGTTCATCGACAGGGAAATATTCGCAAGCAGCAGATTCAGCCCGAACCGCCATATAACCCGTGTTGAGTTCTTCTCGCTGCTTGTCAGCTCACTTGGCGCAACCTCAACCACCGGAGCCGCATCATTTTCTGACCTTGAAAACTCCTCCGAACATGCCCGCAACATAGTAGCCATAGCAAACAAGATGGGCATTGCCACCGGCTACACAGACGGTACCATGCGCCCGAACAGCAACCTCCTCCGCCAGGATGCCGCAACTCTCATAGCAAGGGCGCTGGGCATGAATACAGAGGCCGAATGGGTATTATCGCGTTTCAGCGACGGCGCATTTGTATCCCCCTATGCGCGGACATACTTGGCTGCCATGGTAGAAAAAGGCATCATTTCCGGCTACAACGACGGAAGCGTGCGCCCTCATGCCTTCATCACCCGCGCAGAAGCGGCAAAAATCATCGACTATCTCTTTACCCATGTTCATATGCCGGAAACAGGCCTGCGCAACGTCTACCTTCAAGGCGGCGTCCTGATACAGAAACCCGGCGCGGAAGTGCGCAACTCAGTCATAGACGGCGATATATTTATAGGTGACGGTGTCGGAACCGGCAGCGTCGTAATCGCCGACACCACCATAAACGGCCGCTTAGTCGTGCGCGGCGGCGGCTCAAACAGCATAACCATATCAAACACAACCATAACCGGAGGCATCTATGTTGCGAGTTTCAGTTCTAACACTCGCATCTCCGTCAACGATAATTCCATCATACCAAAACTGGAGTCCGTATCCGGCTTCACGATGTCAGGCAGCGGCGTGGCAGAGGTCACAATACTCGAAAACGCCCGCGAGAGCGCAGTAGTCAATCTCACAGGCGTGAACCTCGACGAACTCAATATAAACGGTCCGAGCACACAGGTCAATCTACAGTCAGGCCATGTGATCAACGCCCGTTTCGACGAAGCCGGTCAAGCCGCAAAGCTCGATATGTCAGCCGGAACCACAGCGGGGCATCTGGTCATCACGACCGCTAATGTATCCGTAACAGGCGCCGGCGCTATCCGCAACTTGCTTATCAGCAATTCCGGCGCCACGGTCGCCCAGAACCCGGAGTTTCTCACCCTTAGCAGCAATATCACCGCCACAGTAGGCGGCAACCGCGTATCCGGAGTGGATTCACAGTGGACAAACTCCAACATAGACCGCACAAGCTCAACCAGTCAGCTCCGCGTACAGCTTATCCCCAACACAAGCCCGCAAGCCCCCTTCGATCAGGCTGTGCTTAATCTGACGATGATGTCAGGCGGCGCGGTGTCTCAGGTGCAAGTCAACCAATCCGCAGCCAGCGGCATACCTCTTACGCAGAGAGGGCAGCGCTGGGCATACTGGGTAGGCTTCTTTGTCCCCGCGCCCCCGGATGCGGGCAACATGGCCACCCTGACATACACACATGTCGACGGCGCACCGGTGACTCTTACACCGAGAGCACTCGACAATCATAACGGCAGACTTGGTTTATACATCCATCTGCCTGTTTTCCGTGAGCCCGGCACATCGGCAGGCGTACTGCGCGAGGTGCTACATATCAACTGGGGCGGCCATCTGACAGAAAACCTGGGTTTCATCAGCTCCACAATGCGCCTGTCGGAAATCAATCAGACACAGCAAGCAGCATTGCAGAGGAATTTCGACAGCAGAATCATGTACAGCATACAGCAAGGGCGCAACCCCTATGTCGGCGCAGAAGCGACAAGGCGCATTATCAACTCCGATAACCCGCTGGGGCTGCCTACGCTTAACAGCAGAGCCCTCGATGCGCTCAACAGAGCCTTATCATCCAATGAAGCCAGAAGCATTCTGGAAGACCAGCCGTTTGCCCGCGATTTTAACATCGACAGTTCAGGCAACAGCCAGTATTCAAGGCTCTCCGATGCCGGCAAACAGTTTGTGGCGGAGGAAGTGCTTAATGCCCGCAGGACGATCTTCACATCGCCCGCAGCCGTTAAAACCGCCTTCGACAGAGCCGTGCAGTCAAGGCTTGCCGCAGAAACCACGCTCTTGGGGCGCATCAACAATTCCATAACACCCGCCGCTTTGAGAACTATCATCGAAACGGCCGCGAATGCCGCTGTGCTGCAGTTCCAGACAGGCGCACTGCCTTACAGCAGCTACAGCAACGATCAGAAAAACGCAATGGCGGAGTATTTATGGAATCTGCGCCCGTATGCTTCAATACAGGAAGTAATCGATGCAATAAAAGATTATCTCGGCGATCCCGGCAACGTGCCCGGGCCTATTCCTCCTGACGAGGCTGTAATATCCGCATTCACAGTAACCCCGACAAGCAGCCCCACAGGCTTCGCCGTCGGCTCTCCCCCGTTCACCGTAGAGCTTCGCGTTACAACCTCCGCAGGCCCGATGTCGGCAGCCGACATCGACAGGCTGAACCTGACACTCACATGGAACAACCCGAATCTGCCCGTGGCTTCCGTAAGAACCAGCGCAACCGGCGGCACGATTGGCGGCAGGTTCGATATATCCCCCATCAGCCAGGGCAGCAACATATTAATCATCCGCCACCCCGCAAGCGGCAGGGAAGCAAGGGTTACGGTCAACGTAGCCGGAGCAATCCCCGTAACCGGGCAGCTCGCGTTCTCGCAGAGAGACATTGTACTCAAAGTCGGGGATGTGCTGAACCTGAGAGACCCGCAATATCTGACGCTTATCCCGCAAAACGCCACAGGCATCACATGGAGCAGCACGGACCGCACGCTGGTTGATGTCAATACGCATGGAATAATAACAGCCATGCGCCCAAGCAGCCAGCCCGCCGTCATAACCGTTACGGCAAATAACAACCCGGCTAACTTCGCTACGATAAATGTCTGGGTGCATGACGGCAGTTCCGAATACGCCCTGTTCGTCAACCCCCCCGTCCTCGCCCTCGCCCAAGGCACCTCCAGCGTACCCGGACAGGTCAGGGTAATATCGTCCGTACCTGTCACCGCGCCGCTGGAGATAAGGTGGTCCAGCTCGAATCTTGATATCGCGACAGTGGATATCATGACCGGCACAATAACAGCCAGAGCTACTGCTCTCCCGGGTCTATATGAGAATCTTATAACGGTAACACTGGTTAACCGCAACAGCCCATCTCCCGCGCTTGCGACCGCTTATATCTCACTTAGAGTCACTGCGCAGATTGGCTTTGAAATCACAATGGCTCATGCCGTTGTCGAAAACAGGGGAAGGGACGGCATACCGTTTAGCGAAGTGCTCGGCCTTAGGCCTTTAGACCCTGTTTATGACCCGCCGGAGCAGTACTACTGGCAAAGCGACAACCCGGTCGTCATGTTCACGGTAGACGGCGGCGTGACAGCCCGCCAGCAGCTAGGCGCGTTGCCGGGGCAGAAAGTGGACATTGTAACCAACGGCATAGGCCGGGCGACGATAACACTGCGCTCCAGCGCGCTCGGGCCGAAGATAGCCGAGGATAGATATCTAATAGTAGCCCCGCTGGGTGTCGATGGCATGGAGTTTTATCTGGAAGGCAGCCCGACGCCGATGCAAGACCCGCCTGACTTCGGGCGCGTTCTGGAGATAGTCAACGGTCAGTCAAGACAAGTACGCGCATATGAACCCGGCCGAGACCCGAGGTTTATGAACTGGTCGATGTTTATGACAGACGAGTTCCGCACGCCAACATGGGGAGTTTCCGCAAACCATCTCCTGTCATACGACAATAACAACACTAGGCTTTCCGCTCTCGGTATGGGTCTTGCGCGCATAGTCGTAACCCCGACCGTCGCCAACCTCCCGCCCGGCTGGGGCATGACCGCAGCCGATCAGCGCGGAAGATGGTACGGCAGAGGTAATATGCCGCTCTTTGCACTGCATCCCGATCAGATTGCAAATCCGGGTATTACTATCTTCAACCACCTTATAGACCAAGACCTCACAGGTCTAAGGATGTTTGAAACCGCCACTAATACATGGCGAAACTGGGTAACCGATGCAAGTGGATACGTCACAAATGTAACTTTAACTGAAGTTATGGATGGGGATATTGTTATCTGCGATGCCAATGGGGTAGCCCTCACCAGAGGCACAGCGCAAGGCGGAACAACTGCGGGCGACTGGAATCCCACCGACCTGCCCCTTGTCGTAAAGGTTGCCAACACTCGCGGCGAGAACGAGCTTCTTGTCTGGATACAGCCGGGCGCCCCCGATATTACATCAGTACCCACGGGAACGCCCACGCAAATGACCTTGAGCGAATATACCGCGCGAAATCCCGGAATACCAACTAATTTGGCTCTTGCCTTTGAATTCCAGATTGTTGGCAGCTACACGTTTGCAGACCCTGACAGGGATTTAGATGCAGTCAACGACCTGAAAGGCCCGCTCATGATTGCCGCGTGGACTTATATCAACGGCGCAAGCAGGGTAAATGTCTCGCATGACCCCGGCTTGGCAGGGCTCCGCTTCGGCAGAACATGGGGCAATATGCCTTTGCCGTCCGAGATAACATATACACCGTACCCGCTACAGCTGCAAACCGAAATCAAGTACACATCAAACTGGGGCTTTGTAAACAGGCTGACAAGCCCTGTGGGCTACAATCTAGGTAATACAGCTCCGTTCGATGACAGACCGCTCATTGATGACCCGTTAAACCCCGGTGGCCCGCAAATCACCAACCCCGCCTACAATCCTAACGGCTACTACGGCTTCCTCAGACTAGCCGCGCCGACCCGCCAAACTGTCATACCCATAGGCGCAGCCAACAACCCCGCCACAGGAGATCTTCTCATATTAGCAGACACACCTGTAACCACACCTTGGTTTGTTGCCGGCGTAGAGCAGATTCTATGGGCCAACGAAGAATTCCGCACTGCTCTCCAAGCCGCCGGGGTGCAAGCCGTTGACTGGGCCGGTATGACAATAAGCGCAGCCAACTTCAACATACCGCCGGCTCAGATTACAGTCGATAACACTGCGAAGTCAGCGATATTCCTGCCCCCGCTTCCTGCACCGTTCAGCATTCAGTACACTTTCACAATACCCGGAACTACGACACAAATACCTTTCGATGTAGTAGGCATACCCGGTACCGGACCGTATTCAGCCGGCACCAGCCCCGGCTCCGCGCCCATCGTCGGGAACTCCGCGCCTATCATCGAGTTCCAAGGTGTCTTAGCCGCCGTGACAGCAGCCGGCATCGACCCGGCGACCGCCGTCATAACCAGCGCGGACACCACCATGCTCTCCATAGACGACGACGGCATAGCTACGCCGCTCAGGTCCGGGCGTGCCACTGTCAACATCAGATCGCGCAGCGGCTCACGGTCTGCGACACATACGATAGACATACGCCCGAGCGCGCCGCCCATCACAGCCATAAGGCTGCGCTCCACAGCGGGCGTAGGCACAGGCAAGACAATGACACTCGTACCGTTCTTAACCCCGTACGACGGCGATCCGTCAACACTCAGATGGGCTTCATCCAACACCTCAATCGCAACGGTGGAAAACGGCGTAGTCAAAGGCGTACGCTCCGGCACAGCGAGAATCACAGCGACAGACAACACCGGGCGCATAACATCCACGACGACCGTGACCGTCCGCACAGACTCAAGGCCAACAAGCTCCATAACCATAAACAGAAGGACATCCGAGCTGCGCGTAGGTTCAGCAGTGACTCTGTCCGTTACATACTCCCCCAGCAACGCAACCATCAGAGGCGTGAACTGGTCGTCCAGCAATGAGAGCGTAGCGAGAGTAGACCGCAACGGCAGGGTAACAGCCATGTCCCCCGGAACGGCTGTAATAACCGCCACAAGCGACAGCAACGCCAGAACAGCGGCCTGCACAGTGACCGTGACTTCGCCTTCTTCGAGTTCAGGTTCCGGCTCGGGCTCGGGTTCCGGTTCTAGCTCGGGTTCAGGTTCAAGCACCACCCCCGCCCCTGCTCCTTCCCCGTCGCCTAACCCATCCCCCGGCACCGGCACATCAACCGCCCCACGCATAACAGCCATAGGGATGCGTACATCAGCAGGCGTGGGCACGGGCAAAACCATGACCCTCATGCCATTCATAACACCGTGGAACGGCGACAGAACCACGCTGAAATGGTCTTCCTCAAACACCTCGGTCGCTACGGTAGCAAACGGCGTTGTAACGGGTGTACGCGCAGGGAGCGCGAGAATAACAGTAACCGACAGCACAGGGCTCATTGTAGCTTCGACAAGCGTAACAGTAAGCTCAGACACCCGGCCTACAGCCTCGATATCAATGAGCAGGCGCACAGCAGACCTCGCAGTAGGACGCACATTGTCGCTGACAGTAACATACACCCCCAGTAACGCATCCATCAGAGGCGTCTCATGGTTCTCCAGCGACGAAACCGTAGCAACGGTGAACCAGAGCGGCCGCGTGACCGCCATAGCCCCCGGAACAGCCGTAATAACCGCCGTAAGCGACAGCGGCTCAAGAACCACAACATGCGTGGTAACAGTCACAGGATAATTATAAATGAGAAACTTCATACCTGAAACACTCTCGAGTTAATCTAATAACAGGGGTTGAGTAAAATCAGCCCCTATTGTTTTATGCTGTTCACTCCTACCCTAATCCCTAACTCCTAATCCCTCATACCTCATTCCCAACTCCTCATTCCGGGTTTCGCACAATATACACCCTGATTTGTATATTTTTTGATGGCAGTTTGTTACTAAATTATGGACGATTGCCTATTTTCCAAGGGTTTTGCACATTTTCCACATGGTTATCAACATTCTTATGTTAACAACAGCGTATAATTATATAAATATTCGTGTAATTAAGAAAATCACAGAAGCAACCGACCGGGCGCAAGGCACGGAAAAATGGTGATGACCGTCTGCGTAATAACACAAATTTCGCCTCATTTTTAATCTTTGTGTTGCTTTTTTCACGCGGGCAGTGTAGAATATGGCAGTTCAAGAGGCTTATACCGGACTGTACCGATATTCTTATCATTTATCCAGTGCGGTTCGAAGCAAACGGGGTGTGACACATTGCAGATAACCAAGAAACAGGATTTCCTAAAGGGCGCGGCGATACTGGCTGCGGCCTCTATTTTCGTAAAAATCGTCGGCGCAATATATAAGATACCTATCTTCAACATTCTCGACGACACCGGTATCGGCTTTTTCCAGGTGACATATAACGTATACACACTGATCCTGACAATCGCGACATACGGCATCCCCGTGGCGCTCTCGCGAATGGTATCATCCGCATCGGCAAGCGGCGACAATGCGCTCGTCAAGCGTTATTTCTCGGTCGCGCTCCCGGCTTTCACAATAATCGGCGTTGCCGCTATGGCTGTGATGTTCTTCTTTTCGGACTTTTTCGCCGGTCTTATGAACAACCCGCCCGCTTCATACGGCATACGCGTCCTCGCCCCGGCTGTGCTCTTCGTCTGTGTCATTTCTGTTTTCAGGGGATATATGCAAGGTTTCCAGAACATGATACCGACAGCGGCCTCTCAGATAGTTGAAGTCGTATGCAAAGCAGCATTCGGCATTGTAGCCGCATTGTGGCTTACAAGCATGAATTACGGCCCGTACATAGTATCCGCAGGGGCGCTGACGGGTGTCACCGTCGGCCTGGGGCTGTGCATACCCCTCCTGTTTTGGTATAAACGGAAATATGACCGCGCAGCGCCTCAGATAAGCGAATCATCCGGGCTGCCGAGCCGCGCGAATATTTTAGGCACGCTGATGAAAGTCAGTTTACCCATTACAATCGGCGCGTCATTCATGACGATTATGGTTGTTATCGACACCAGCATTGTCCTCGGCAGGCTTCAATGGATTCTCGGCACGATGAACGACGAGCTGATCCTAAAACTATCGGAACTGCCGCTTATAGATTTCGGGAGGATCATCGACAGTCTCCAAAGCGCCGATTTAAGCATATTATCCATTGCCGAACCAACGCATATTGACTACAGCAGATTCATATCCGGCCTGTCAAGCGCGGATTTAGATTCATTGATTACTAAGCTTTCTAGTGCGGACTTCGGCATATACGCAAGAGGGCTGACTATCTACAACCTACCCTCTGCCCTCATAGTCCCGGTCTCGGTCAGCGTCGTGCCTGCGATAGCCGCCGCGCTGGGCAAACTAAAGGGCAGCAAAGATTCCGCCGCAAACGTGAGCACAGAGACAGGCACAGAGACAAGCACAGACACAAATGCAGACACAAGCACAGACACGAGTAAAATCGCAAGCAAAAACGCAGTCTATACCTCCAAAGCGCTCCCGGAGGCAGTCAGCCACGCGAAAACCGGCTCAGAGGCAAACCGCAGCGAAGCAGGCGGCATTATGCAGTCCGCCGTCAAGCTCGTCACCCTCCTTGCCATGCCCGCAGCCGTCGGCATCATGGTTCTGGCAAACCCGATACTGGTCGCACTCTACAACGACTCACGCCAGATTACAACGACTGTGCTGATTATACTAGGCGCATCCTCGTTCTTCGTCTGCTTTCAACTGATCAACACCGCGATTTTGCAGGCTAACGGACATGAACGGCTGGCAATGATGGCTTTTCCTGTCGGCGCGGCAATCAAAATCGCGCTCGGCTATATACTTGTCGGCAACCCCGCAATCGGTATTATCGGGTCACCGATCGGCACTCTTGCGTGTTTTGTCACCCTGGCGATACTGAATATTATATTCATTATAGTAAAAATAAAAGACCGCCCGAAATATATAAAAGTCCTCTTGAAGCCTCTGCTGTGCTCTTCGCTCATGGCAGTCTGCGCATTCTTCTCATATAGAATACTGCTGCTGCTCGGCTCGGGTTTGCTCGGCGAGGGCCGCATGGCTGTGACCGTATACCTTGCGGGGGCGATTTTACTCTCCGTCGCGCTCTATGGGGTTCTGGTAATAGTAACCCGCACAGTAACAATGGAGGACATGAAACTCGTTCCGAAAGGCGAGAAGATAGGTAAATTACTTAGAATAAAATGATTTAAATGCGCAAAATACCCCCGAAATAATGAATTTTTTGCTTTTTTTCCATATATTGTCAAAAAAAACGAAAATATCTCTTGCGGAAAGGAGAAAAGTATGATAGATTTTGTAGACAAACCCAGCTATGATGTCTACGACCTTCGAAATCTCGTCGAATACCTCCGCGGGCCGGACGGCTGCCCGTGGGATCGCGAGCAGACACACGCGAGCATCAGGCGCAATCTTCTGGAGGAAGCCTACGAAACAGCAGAGGCTATCGACGATGACAATACCGACAATCTCATCGAAGAGTTAGGCGATGTTCTGATGCAGGTCATCTTCCATGCCGACATAGCAACTAAGGCAGACAGATTCGACCTTGATACGATAGCGGATACGACTTACAGGAAACTTATTCGCCGCCACCCGCATGTCTTCGGCGGCTTGAAAGCAAAAGACGGCAGTGAATCCCTGGTTTTCTGGGAAGACATAAAACGCGAAGAAAAGTCCTATGACACCACCGCTGATGCTATGCGCGCGGTTGCCCGCAGTCTCCCTGCGCTGTGGCGGGCTGAGAAGGTTCAGAAGAAAGCCGCAAAGGTCGGATTTGACTGGCCGGATTACAACGGTGCCCTCGAATCCCTGCGGGCAGAGCTGATCGAACTGGAAAGCGCCATCCAATCAGGCGCCAATATCGAAGAAGAACTGGGCGACCTGCTGTTCTCCGCCGTAAATCTATCAAGATTTTTTGATATCGACCCGGAGCAAGCCCTCGGGTATGCCAGCGACAAGTTTATCACACGTTTTGACAAACTCGAAACCGCCGCCGCCGCACAAGGGCGGAATCTCACGGACATGGCGCTTGACGATATGGAAGCGCTGTACCAACAAGCGAAATTAGAGGAGTAATCTGCTTCTTTAATATATAATACTTTATTTTCAGGAGGATGTACACCAATGAACAAAAACGAACTTATCAGCGCGATTGCGGAAAAATCCGGGCTGTCGAAGAAGGACAGCGAGAAAGCTCTAACAGCGACTATTGATGCCATAACCTGCGCCCTTGTCAAAGGCGACAAAGTGCAGTTGGTGGGCTTCGGCATTTTCGACGTTAAACAACGTGCAGCCCGTACCGGCCACAACCCCAAGACGAAAGAGCCCATCCAGATTGCTGCGACAAAAGCCCCGCAGTTCAAAGCCGGCAAAGCTCTTAAGGATGCCGTTGCAGGCTAACTCACAGATGTATTAAACGCTCGAAATAGCGGCGCGGGTCACCCCCTGCCGCTATCACTCTTTCTAAAAGGAAAATCAAGTTTGAAAGTCTTCAATCTTAATTTGATTTATTATACGCAAGCGGCTATCGCTTCGCGAAACCGCCGCTGCTGCGACATTTTTATGACCTTTCAGGGTCGTTTGTGTCGTTTGCATTTGGAAAGGAAATGTCATAAAAATGAGGCTGGATAAGTATCTAAAAGTTTCAAGGCTGATAAAGCGCCGCACGATCGCCAACGAAGCCTGCGACGGCGAGCGGGTCAGTGTCAACGGCCGCACGGCAAAGGCATCCTACGATGTGAAAATCGGTGATGTCATTGAAATGCGTTTTGGGCAGCGCACACTCAAAGTCGAGGTTCTCAGCATAGCGGAGCATGTGTCTAAAGCAGACGCGCCGGCTATGTACCGTGAGCTAGTGCAGTGATCCGGCTATGATTGATAAGCTGCAAAAAGTGATTAAATTCCTCTTCAGCAGAGGCATAGGCGCGGAAACAATACGATATATTATTGTCGGCGCGCTGACTACGTTTATCAACTTCGCTGTTTTTACCCTTATGACACGGGTCCTGGGGATAGAGGTCAATATCAGCAATGTGACATCAATCGCCATTTCCATACTTTTTGCGTATATCGCCAACAAATTCGTTGTGTTCAGGCGGCGCAGCGGCTCCATTGCCGGCCTGGCGGCGGAGTTTGCCAAGTTCGTCGGCTCGCGCCTCTTCACGATGGCTCTTGAAGTCGGCGTTGTGCATGTATTCTATTATATCCTCGGTTATGATGCGCTGATAGGAAAGGTTTCCGCGAATGTGCTGGTAATCATTGCCAACTATATCATCAGCAAAGCAATCGTCTTTCGCAAAAGCGCTTCATCAGGCAGTAGTGATTCAGATGAAAAACGGTAACATACGATAAACAAAAACACAATGCAGGGGTGCCATTCTCATTCCCTGCATTGTCTGTTTTGTCTGTTTTGGTTAAAGAGGCGTGTATCATCTAAATTGCTACACAGACATATCCACGCTCTGGCCTACGCCTGTCATTGATGCGGTCATGCTTGCCAGCAGTTGGTCTGCGGCATCCTCAAAAGCGTTTTGCGCCATGTCCAGAACCTGAACGGATGCTGCCATCTGAAACTCCGCCGTACTCATAGTCTGCTGCGCTTCCGGCCCCGCCGGCGGCGCCTCTGTCTGCATATACTGGAACTGATCCGTCACTGTTGCGGTTACTCCCTGAATGTTCATCCTTAACATCCTTTCTGTAATTTGGTACCGATAATTCTATCACAAAACCACCAATATAGCAAGCGTTTTCTGCGTTATAAGATGTAAAGGATTTGTGAGTCAAAAACCAAGCAAGGAGACGGTTCCCGCAAAATCTTCGGCGACCAGCCCAAATGAGAAGCCCGGGGTCTCTACCCCCGGGCTTCTCGTTGGTGTGAAGATTTCACTACTCCATAGCTACTTCAAATTCAGGATAGCACATTGGTGGGGGTTTGTCAATAAAAAAACCTTGGATGAAAAACCATACTTCTGCTCAAAAAGTGAAAAAGCCCAAAATGGGTATTTTCACTTTTTTGCATTTTAACACGTCCTAACTTAGTCAATCAAACGGGGCGAAGACAATGTTCCAGTCGAGTATGGTCTGATATTGCCGTGCTTGGAAATCGGCGCCGTTTTCTACCATAAGGCCGCCGCCAATAAGGTCTTGCCATTTAATGTTAAGCAGAGAACCAGGCGCATGGGTTAGCGTTTCGTTGACATATATTGGCGCTGCCGCACCGAAGATAGATGTCGTCTCCCCGACATACATCCTGCTTGCCAGCAGCCAGCTGTTCGGGTCTGCTACACCGCCATCAATTGCATCCTTGGTTTTCGCCTGCACAACAATTGACCAGTTTGTGTTTGCAGGGTTTTGAATCTGTATTACAGTATCGCTTAGCCCATGGCTGAAGCCTACGCCATCGCCCATGCGCACAAAGCCGTTTCTTTTTATTTGGTTCGTTCCGAAGTCTATTGCTTCCGGCCAACTGGGGATCATCGGTTTGGGTTTCCACTGGGCGTAGACTGTGAGGCTGCTTGACACCCTTGTGTACGCCGTGAACTCATTTTGCAAGCTATCGCCGTTTGCTTCGTAATCGTCCGCTTCGGTGCTCCATGCAATGAAGTCATAACCCGCTCTCACCGGCGGTGCCAGTATGGTAAACCCCGGGTTGGGGTCGGTTGGGTAATCGCCCGGTTCCTGTCTGTTATCGGGCATTACAGGATTGATGCCCGCGATGCGTCCACCGTGACCTTTGAGACCGCCTTGTCCGTCGGAGATAGCGTTGAGTATCACTCTGCTCGTGGTGTTGTTCCATGTGGTGCCTGCGCTGTTTTGCACCCCGGTAGCATTTCCATTAAAGGTGATTGTAAACGTGCGGTTGTAGTTGACATCGTAGTTATTAAGCAGATGCGTCCCGGGGATGCTTGTGCCCCAGTTTGACAGCCCGTTCCCGGTCAGGCTCCATTTGATGTTCTGCGGGTTGCCGCTGACATTTCTAGCAGGAACAGTGCCGCTGTTGCTGTTAAAGCTGCTTAGCACTATGCTTTCACCCCAGTTGTGGATACCGAAATCGAATGCATTTAAAGCAGTGTTGCCGCTGAACACCACGCCGTTCTCTCCGCCTCTTATATCAAGGCTTGAGTAATTCACTGTGAAAATCCCGCCGCCATTCACAGTCGCCGTATTTCCGGTAATGCTGCCGCCGGTTATCGTCAAGCTCCCACCCAGAACACTAATCCCACCGCCGTTGTTTCCTGTGTTGTTGGTGATTGACCCTCCGTATATTTCCGCTTTGCCCCCCCATAAGTTAATGCCGCCGCCTGATGCAGCTATATTATCGGCTATTACGCCTTCTTTCATGATGAAGCTGCCCCCGGAAACACTTACACCGCCTCCAAGAAGAGCTCGAGCGGGATTGCTTATGTTGCCGGTAATAAATCCGGCTTCCATTGTAAATGTTCCGCTTTCTACGTGTACGCCTGCACCATACTCTTCCCGGACTTCATTATTCTTAATAAAACCACCATTCATAGTCATAGTACCGTTTCTTAAATACACGCCCCCGCCTCTGTGAGATCCGACATTTTCGCTAATCTCTCCGTTGTTTAAGATAAAAGAAGCGTTGGCGCCTATAACTATGACCCCTCCTCCATGAAGTGTAGGTCCTCCCTCTGAATTTTTAAGTGCCGAATTATTACTTATTTTGCTGTTTTCGCTCATCGTAAATTCAGCCTTGACATTCGCATTAGTACCATCCGCATTTACTAACACGCCGCCACCGCCGGTAGCACTTGTATATGCGCTTGCTTGATTATAGCTAATGACTGAGTTTCCTTTCATATTGAAATAAGTGTGGCCTGTTGATTGAGCATGTACTGCTACCCCTCCTGCGTTGAGTGCAATGTTCCCGGTTATTTCACCGCCATGCATATTAAATGTGGTAGGAGTATCGATATTATTCGATCGGATGAACACCCCACCCCCAGTGCACATCTCATAAATCAAGCCGCTTGTTATACTATATCCTGCCTTGTTGTCTCTAATCACTGCGCCATCATACATATCAAAGTTACCATTTAAAACATACACACCTGCGCCTATAGCATTGGATCCGTTTACTCTGTTCTCGCTTATCGTGCCACCGTTAAACTCGAAAGTGCCGCCACCAAGTATTGCTGCGCCACCGCCGCCGCCGCTCGTAAAATTATCGTTAATTTCGCCGCCATTCATAATCAAACTGCCACCGTCGACAACTACGCCGCCACCGTTGACAATTAAGTTGTTGCCAGGGCTTACTGAGGCGTTCCTGCTAATCTCACCGCCATTAATAACCAAGTTGCCACCGGCACTGACGGCTACACCGCCGCCGTCGCTGCTCGTTGAGTTCCCGTCAATTTTGCCGCCATTCATGGTGAAGCTGCCACCGATGTTGACTGCTATTCCCCCGCCATGCTGATTGGTTCCTGCTATTCTTTCGGCAGTCCTTGTGAGGGTGATGTTGCAGTTTGCCGTAAGGGTGAGCGAGCCGTTTACAGTAAAGTGACGGAAGTTGTTGCTTGCTCTGATGACGGACGGCTGTGCTACCGTCTGCCCTTGTAGTTTTATCCCGTCATAGGTGACAGTCCTGCCGGTGGGGACGGTCAGCGTTGAGTTAAGGTCGAACTCACCGGCTACGAGTATGAGGCCGAAGCTGCTCGTTGCGAGCGTGCGGTGCGCCGAGGTGTGGTCGTATGCTACGTTGTCTAGGGCGTAGAGGGTGATGTTCCTTGTCAGGGTGGTGCTGCTGAACACGAACGGGTCACCCGAAAACGCAGGATTATCGTACCATATCGCAGTATAGTATTGCGGAAACCCGTTTTGCATGCTGATGAATAGCGCAGGGTTTGCTTCTGCTGCGGTTATCAGTCTTACTGTCGGGATATTTTTCAAAGATGCCATGTCAAAGCCGCTGCCTTCCAGTCCTGTAAACACATATGTAACAAACCGCCCGGGAGGGGGCCCGCCCCAGTTGTGCGTTACATCATTCCAGTCTGAAAACGCATCGTTGCAATCGGTGTCATGGGTTCTGCAGCAAACCGTGTTGTCAGTCATACTCGAGCCGGTGTTTCCCGAAAACGTATTTCTTTGGGTGTTTGGGATAGTAGCGATGCCACCTATGATGCTCAAGGCTGTGCGTGTCTGCCCGGGGTTTATGTTCCGGAACGTATTCGTAAAAACACCGGTTCTATTAAGGTTGGTTGCTGATAGACTCGGAAACTTAAACACTTCATTAATCATAAAGGACGGTCCGTTGCAGGCTTCGAAAGAATTAGCTGCAAAATAGTCGCCTATTGTTAGAGCGCTACTTTGAGGAAGATTGAAGTTAACGTTCATAGTGAAGGATGCGCCGGAGCAGTTTCTAAACATACTGCTTGCAAAACTTTCTCCTGTCCTGGTAATATTCTGAGGTAGGTTGAACACTCCATTCATCGTGAATGCTGGTCCTGAGCAGCCGCTAAACATTGACGATGCGAAACTATTGCCAACTTGAGTTATGCTTGGCGGTAAGTTAAACCTGTTGTTCATAGTAAAACTATCACCCGAACAATTGAAAAACATACTCTGTGCAAAACCGTCAACACTGCTATTGATACTAATCGTTTGCGGGAGATTGAAAGCATTGCCCATCGTGAAATTCTCGCCGTAACAGCCTCTAAACATAGAAAGAGCAAAATTGTTCTTTGCTACTAATATCCCCGGTGGCAGGGTAAATACGTTATTCATTGTAAATGCATCACCGGAGCAGCCATTAAACATATTGCTTACGAAGCTATCACTAATTACAGTTATTAATTGCGGCAGATTGAATACCGCATTCATTGTGAAACTATCGCCCGAACAACCTTCAAACATCCTACCGGCAAACTCTAAACCCGGAACCGGAGGGGTATCAACAAGACCGGTAATACCTTGAGGCATGGTAAAAACATCGTTCATGTTAAACGCATTTCCGCTGCAACCGCGGAACATTCCTGTCGCAAAGTACATTCCGACCGTACCCTTAATGCCTTGCGGAAAATTAAATACTTCGTTCATAGTAAAGGCTGCTCCACCGCACCTATCAAACATCCTCGTTGCAAAACAACCGTGAACGTTTTCAATTCCCGGTGGTAGGTTAAAATCAGCATTCATCGTGAAACTATCGCCGCTGCAACCGCCAAACATTTCTACCGCAAAGAATTCAAATTTCCCCGTTGTGACGGTGCTGGCAACATTTCTAATTTTTGGCGGCAGATTAAAAATGCTATTCATGTTAAACGCAGCGCCGCTGCAGCCATAAAACATCCTTTCAGCAAAAGCTTGTGCTGTAGTATCAATGTTTTGCGGCAAGTTAAAGCTCTCTCCCATAGTAAATGCAGATCCGTTAACCCCTTCGAACATACTCCAGGCAAAGCCGTATCCGACACGAGTGACACTGTTCCAGGCATCGGGGCGGAATGTAAACTCCGGACCCATTGTGATATTCACGCAATTGATAAAGGCATTTGCCCACTCATGACTGAGTATTTCATTTATGTTTCCGGCTGCGCGCGTCATCAGTGGAGTGATCGGGCTGACCAGTTTAGTAAGCATACCTTTGTTACCCGCGCTGTTGGTCACGTTGTTTCCAGCAGACGAATAAGGAGTGTACCCAAATCCGAAAGCGGCAAACCATTTGTCCTGCGATCCGTTTGGAGTGATTGTGATTGTATGCGTGCCTGCTGTTGTAAAATGAATAGGTATTCCCTCTACCGCTAGGTTTTGACCCGGCCTTACATCGCCTATGTCGGTACGAACATCATACGCATAAACAGCGCTGTTTACCGCAGGGCCATCTGTCCATGATATGTTCCAGTCGTATGAATGTAAATTCCTTCTGTTTGTATTATTGTTAAGCTGGGTAATGATTGTATCTTGAACACGTGTATTTAAAACACTGTCAGGCGCACCGCTAAAACCGCTCAATGGAATATAGAACGTCTGCCCGGGTGCTGTCGTTGTCACTTCGAAGCGGAAGTGCTCACCGGTAGGCACCGGTGGTGGCGGTGGGGTGGCGGGTTGTGTGCATTCGCATTCTATACCGTTTATGCACCAGTGGCAGTTGTAGTAGTCATCGCCGCAGCCGCATGGGTCTGCTTCATAACTGTGTACACACCGCACCGGCGGAACCACCGTGCCGGGTTCGTCCTCGCCGGGGGAGGCGCATGGGCATGATGGGTCATCCGGGCAGTAATCGCAGTTTCTGGGGTCATCGCAGCCGCAGGCTCTGTCATACATGCCGTTTTGCAGCCAAGTCAAGCATTCCCTGCCGGTACCGGCGCATGGGCAATTACCTACATTATCGCACGTGCAATCTAACCCGCTAAGGCATTCAATCCCGCAGTTTGTGCATATCTTTGCGCACGGGCAATCGTTAATATCTCCATTATAGCAAATTTCACAGCGATTTGAATCTTCACAATAGCATGTACCGCCTGGATTCTGGTCAGGCCAGAAGCACTCCATAAGCGGTGCGCAATGGCAGTCGAATTTATTACCGTAAGCGCACTCATTACATTCGTAGGAGTTACAATCCACATCATAACACAAGCAATCCGGACCGAACCAAAAGCACTCCGTTTCTTCCTTATAGCCCAACTGACAGTATCCTCCGCAATCCTCTCCACAGATATCGCATATATTTCCTGTCATGCATCCGCCGTAGCACATGTCCATATGATAAACTTCTATGCATTCACAATCATCCCCGCCAAACTCCGCAAACGCGAACACACCCGCTGCCATGACTAAAACAGAAAGCGAAACAAGCGCGATCAGCTTCCTGCCGAAGTAGTCGCCGCGCAGTTTGTAGCCTGAGAAGATTCCTTTGTTTTTCTTTTTTCTTCTTATGCTCTTTCTTGTGTTCATCAGTCATGTTCCTCCGTGGTTTTTTTCATCTCATCTGTAAGTGGCTGGACGGCGAGTGATCCGGCAAACAGCCCAAGAGAAGCCCGGGGTCGTTCACACCCCGGGCTTCTCTATTGGTGAAGTTCTTGGATTTGCTCATTGCTTCTTCACGCTTAGGATAGCACATTGGGGGTGGTTTGTCAACAAGAAAAGCCTTTCATCCGCTTGGGTTTGAAAGACTGGTGATACGGCGTTTCTGCCGGCAACTGGCTGCCAAATCTCATCGACTAGGCCCTATAGTTTTGCGTCACTGTCTTTCAACAGTTTTGCCAAATATTCTGTTAGGCGATACTTGTTACGAATCGGTTAAATCTTTATCCACACACCGATACAATATCACATTTCCGTACGCTTGTCAATAGATAATCGAGATATTATCATCAAAATTTCATATTTTGCTCACAAAAGTGAAAAGTATCAAAATGATACTTTTCACTTTTGTGTGGTGTCAAGCTTTTATAAAGCAATATCTTGTTACCCCTCTACCCGCATCTCTATATCTCCCCTGCCTAGTAGTCCGTTCTCGAAATAACTGTACAAATATTGTAGTGGATTTTTTCGGCTGCCTAGGCGAAAGCCCGCCGGAATACCACTGGTATTTCAAGGGATTTCAACGACGGCACGGCGGAAAAAGACGCTGCAAGGTTTGTATAGTTATTTCGAGAATGGACTACTAGCGTTGGGTATATGAAACGCGAATACCGCTTTGTCTTTGTAGGTGGGCGTTAACCTCCGGGCCTGTCATGCATAATATCCCATGTCAGCACCGTCGTATGTTCGCCAAGCTCGAAGTCTGCGGACTTTCTTACAGACAGACCCTCGCCGTAAAGGTTTTCCCATGTTATGACATACTCGCCGTTCACCCATTGACCGCTGCCCCCGGGATCATACGCATACGCTTCCATTGCGCTGTTGTGTATAGCTTTTGCGCCATCGCCGTACCCTAAATACATACTGCTTGCCATACGGTCATTACCATCATACGCTGATGCGCTCACGATGATTGCCCAGTTAGTCAAATGCTCCGCGTTTTGCACAATGATTACTGCATCCCCCGGGGCATGGCTGCTGCCGATGCCGTTTTCCATGAGCGCCCAGCCGCTGCGTTCAATCGGGTGAGTTCCGAAGTCTATCGCATTCGGAATGGCATAGCTGGGCTGCCGGCTCCACTGAGCGTATATAATCGTATTGCCATGCATAAGCGGAGTATCTATAGAGAACAAGTATTCTAAGCCGGTATCTACCTTAACGGTGCTCCAACCAATAAAGTCATGGTTATCGCGCGTAGGTGATTGCGGCATAGTCGGAGGATTCAGACCCGGCGGCATATCAGGCAGCGGAGCATCCGGATTGCTCAGCACAAACCCATTGAACAATGCAATCTCCGAATCGTTTACGTCCATTCCCAAAAAGCGCCCGCCGTGCGCCGTGCCGATTTCAATTACTCCCACTATGCTTCCGTTGCCGTTGTCGCCCGTGCCGTCGTTCATCACAAAGGTCATTTTTATCTCGCGGTTGAAGTTAACATCGTAATTATTTAGCAAGTGAGTACCCGGCACACTGTTGCCCCATGCTTCAAGACCGTTTCCTGTCAAGCTCCACTTTACATGCATGGGATTTCCTGTAACTGCGGCTCCAACAGAACTGTTATAAGCAGCCAGGTTAATATCCTGCCCCCAGTTATAAATGCCGAAATCAAAGGCTCCTGCCCCTGCAAGGTTATCGCTGAACACCGCGCCGCCGGTTCCCCCTCGGATATCCAGGCTTGAATAGTCCGGAGTGTAGATACCGCCGCCATCGGTCTGTGCTTCATTGTGTGTTATGCTGCCGGAAATCATTGTGAAACGGATGCTGCCGTTGTATGCCCCGCCAACCATTACACCGCCGCCGGTTCTTGTAGTATTGCCGTACGCGCTGCCATCCGCTTTCGTGCCGCCTATAACTCCATCATTCATTACGAAGGCAGCATTTGCAGAAATACTTACCCCGCCACCGTGGCCGCCGGCGGAGTTACCGCTTATCCTGCCGTCATTCATAATAAACTCAGCTTTTTTACTGTTTAATACTGTATGAACTGTGTGCACATAAACCCCGCCGCCGTTGCTGTTTGAGGAATTACCGCTTATTATGCCGCCGTTCATTGTAAATATTGCTGAACTGTTGCTGGTTGCCGCACGAACATAAACACCGCCGCCGCCGTTGGTTGCCCCGGTGCCGGTTATTATATTGTCTGTAATTGAAGCTCCGGCTCCCATTGTAAACCTTACATCCCCGCTGAACGAGTTGACACCCCCGCCTAAAACAGCCACACCGGCTCCGGATTGGCTTGCTGAGTTTTCTTTTATTTCCCCGCCCAGCATACTAAAGCTCGGAGTAGTTTCGTCATTAATGCCGGTACTCTGAAAATACACGCCACCGCCTATATCGGCGCCTGTGTTTCCGCTAATAACAGCGCCTTTATGCATAATAAACTTTGCTTCTCTGCTGTTGGAGGCAGCGAGTATGGCTACGCCGCAGCCATAAACATCAGCATCATAATTACCCTGCGTAAACTTGTGGTCGCTTATAGTACCGCCATACATATTAAACACTGCCCCTACAGACGTATACCCTACAGTACTGCTTACATCCATATACACGCCCATACCGTAAAAGGTGTTGGTGCTGCCTGCCGCGCTTAACCTGTTGGCTCTTATCTCCGCTTCATCATACATATTAAAAACCACAGACTGTGTTTCGCTTCCGGTGATGTACATGCTGACGCCGCCGCCTCTCAGCCTCGCGACGTTTTCCTCTATTACACCACGATGCATATTGAAAACAGCGCCTGTGTTTAAAGCCACCCCGCCGCCGTATCCATGCGAGGCTATGTTATTGCTGATAACGCCGCCGTTCATGTTGAAAATACTGGGAGTATTGCCGGTTCTAGTCCCCCTGACTGATACGCCGGCACCAGCGCCGTTGCCGGTTGAATTAGTATTGTGGCTGATTGCACCGCCGTTCATGGTGAATGTGCCGCCGTTTATAACCGTTACGCCTCTATTTCTGTTGTGGCTAATCTCCCCGCCATTCATTATGAATGTGCCTTCGCCGGTGTCAATTAACATGCCGGAACCATCTCTGCCCATATTTACGCCAATACTGTTGTCGGTAATCTTACCGCCATTCATTATGAATGTGCCTTGGTAGGGTATATACACGCCTCCTGCATTTCTATTATGCAGTATCCCGTCGTCCGTTCTTGTGAGGGTGATATTGCAGTTTTCCGCAAGAGTCAGAGTGTTATTTACAACAAAGTGAAAGAAGAACTCACCGCTGCTGTTAATATGATGCCTTCTTATTACCGAAGGCATCGCCTCCTCCTGACCATGCAGCCTTATCCCGTCATAAGTGACAGCTCTGTTTACATTCAAAGACGATGTAATGTCGAACTCCCCGGCTACGAGGATGAGGCCAAAGCTACTTGTTGCCAACGTACGGTGCGCCGAGGCGTGGTCGAAAGCAATGTTGTCTAGGGCGTAGAGGGTGAGGCCGGGTGGGAATGAGTTGCCGAAATCATCCCATCTCTGCGTAAGACCCTCATCGAGATACCAGTCTTGAACTGCGTAATGTTCGGGATACTCTGCCGTGCCGGCTGTAACCACAGGGCGTACAGCAGCTTCACTTTCATTGCTCCTGGGCATGGCAACAATACCGCTGTTATCGCCAAAGCCGCCAATTTCTTTTATGCCCGTGAAATGATAGACGATAGGCCGGACCTGCCCTCCTCCGCCCCAGTTCACAGGGGTATACAACCAGTCAGAGAATCCTCGGTTGTCTATGGGTATGCTGGTTTGATAGTTAGTCCAAGAACCACCAGTAGCCCCTGAAAAGGCATTCCTTTGAGTTTCGGGAATATCATTGCCGTTTATAATGCTCTCAATCGTTCTGCCCTGCAAAGGGTTTTGCCTAATATTGCGCAATGTGTTGCCAAAGCTCCCTGTTTTGTTAAGTTCAGTTTCTGATAATAACGGGAACTTAAACACACTATTAATTTCAAAGCTTGCGCCGGTGCAGCCGGTAAACATATTAAACGCAAAATCACTGCCAATTGATGTTATATTTATTGGGAAGTTGAAGCTGTCATTCATTGTAAACGCGTTGCCGTAGCATGAATCAAACATATTTCTCGCAAATTCATTGCCGGTTGTTTCAATACCTTGCGGCAGATTAAAAACATCGTTCATGGTAAACGCGCTGCCCCAGCAACCCAGGAACATATGTTGAGCAAAACCGTCACTTGCAATTATAATCCCCTGTGGTAAGTTAAACACATCATTCATGGTTAATGCATTGCCTCTGCTTCTGGCGAACATACTATAAGCAAAATTGGTTCCATGATCTATGATGCCGGGAGGCAGATTGAATATATCGTTCATAGTAAACGCATTGCCGTAGCTAGTGTCGAACATGCTTCTTGCGAAATTATTGCCTACCGATTCCAGCCCCTGCGGTAAGTTAAATACTTCATTCATTGTAAACGCCTCGCCGTAGCAATAGGTGAACATATTATAAGCAAAATCATCGCCTACTGATGTAATATATGGGGGTAATGTAAATTCCTTACCCATTGTAAATGACATTCCTCTGCATCCACTGAACATTTCATATGCAAATCTTGTGTTAGCAATCGTAATGCCTTGCGGAAAAGTAAAAACATCATTCATATTGAACGCACGGCCACGGCAAGTGGAGAACATTCCCTGAACAAAGCTGCTGCCTGCCGAAACAATCGCCGGAGGCAAGTTGAACCTATCGTTCATTGTAAATGCATTACCATAGCTAGCGTAGAACATTTCCTGAGCAAAGCCATTTCCTACCGATACCAACCCCTGCGGTAAGTTAAACTCATCATTCATGTTAAATGAATCGCCGCTATTGCTTCTAAACATATATCTAGCAAAATAATTTCCTACCGATTCCAGCCCTTGCGGTAAGTTAAACTTTTCATTCATTGTAAATGCGTTACCGGAGCAAGAGCGGAACATTGAATCGGCAAAATTATTACCTACCGATGTAATACCTTGCGGAATATTAAACTCCTCACCCATAGTGAACTGATCGCAAAATACTAGTCCATTAAACATATAAGCGCCAAAGAATGTTCCAACGCCGGTGATTTGCGGTGGAAGTGTAAAAATATCATTCATATTAAAAGTGGCGCTTCTCACATCTGAAAACATTTCCTCCGCAAATCTATCACCCACACTGATGAATCCTTGTGGTAAATTGAAGCTCTCTCCCATCGTAAAATTATCGCCTATTATTTTATAGAACATTTTATTAGCAAAATTATCGCCTACTGCACTTACATTGCTCCATGCAGCTTTATCGAATGTAAAATCAGATCCCATAATCAGATTATTACATTGCACAAATGCGTTTCTCCACTCGTTGTCCACTATTGCTGTCTCAAAATCGGCGGCATTTCTGGTCATCAGCGGTGTTATTGGAGTAAGAAGCGCAACTAAGAGGTTTCTATTTCTCTGTGTGCCGGCACCTGCTGAACTGTCTGCATCAGAGCCATTGAATCCGAATGCTGCAAACCATCTGTCAAGAGAGCCATTAGGTGTGATTGTTATTGTGTGAATCCCGGGATTGGCAAATGAGATATTGATACTGCCCCCTCCGCCGTAATTATTCGAAGAACCTATGTTTGTAGCGTTTTGTGTACCGCTCTCATATCTGATGCCGGTATTCCCATCGCTGTCTGTCCATTCTATTTTCCAGTCATACGGCCGCGGCGCAGCTCCGCTGACTCCACCCAGCGGTATATAAAAAATCTGGTTCGCAGAAGTAGTTCTTACTTGGAAAGTGAAGCGTTCGCTGGCCGGCTCCTCTTGCCCGGGAGGTTCGTCTTGCGGCGCGCAGGGGCAAGAGCTTGAGCTTTCAGCGCAGTATGTGCAGTTATCCGGGTTTCTCCCAAATTCCACACACCGGCAAGAAGAATCAAGCCAGTAACACTCCGTCGGCACACAGGGGCAATCATCAAAATTCCCGATGCTGCAATGGGGACACGCCAAGGGGTTTTCGCATATTGTTCCATTGCATTGACACATGTTTATTTCGGTAGGCGGTTCAACACAGTTGCACTGATCGCCTTGTTCGGGGCAGTCGCAATAACCGCCGCATGCGCAATTGCTGCCGCCGCTTCCATCGTCCACGCAGTTACAGTCATCGCCTAACCCGCAGCTGCAGTTTTCACCGTAGCCACAGTCAGTCTCGTCTTCCGCGCAGCAGTTCTCATCTGTATCGCACTCGCTGTTACAGCTCCCACATTCACCGTCGCAGCCCGCGCAGTCGCTGCCGCAGCTTTCGCACACGCCGACGGAGCAGTCGCCGTCGTTTTCGCACGAACAGTCGGTGCAACCGGAGCATTCATTGCCGCAGCAATCGCCAGTATTTATGCTTCCGCAGTCGCCGCACTCACCGCAGCCACCGCAACCAACGCAGTAACAATCGGCATCAAATTTAAGGCACTCACAGCCTGGTCCGCACGCGCATGTATTATTGCTATCCCCGCCGTCCTCACCAAACTCCGCAAACGCGAACACACCCGCAGCCATGACTAAAACAGAAAGCGAAACAAGCGCGATCAGCTTCCGTCCGAAGTAGTCGCCGCGCAGTCTGTAGCCTTTGAAGAATCCGTTGTTTTTCTTTTTTCTTCTTACGCTCTTTCTATGGTTCATTAGTCTATGTTCCTCCGGCGGGGTGTTTTGAGTTGAGAGTTGAGAGTTGAGAGTTGAGAGTTTTTCTACGTTTTTGGGTGTTTTTATGACTTAAACGTGGATTTACTTGTAGAGTTCTGGTGTGTTATGATTGTGGGTGCCGGGAGTCTTCCCAAGATGGGAGGGGTGTATTTGATCAATCATCTCATAACCTTGGCAGTTGCGGTCGTAGCGGGTGTGCTTATCCATCTCATCTGCAAGTGGCTGGATCGCATCTTATCCGGCAAACAGCCCAAGTGAAAGGGGCTGTCGCAAAACGATTTTGTGAAATCGTGAGCGATAGCCCCTTTTTTATGCGAATTAATCTACATTAGCGGAAGATTTCCGCGCAAAGCGAGCAATATTGAGCAAAACAGAGGTATTTTATGG